>Ga0214542_1004655_pt1 | contig 26957 bp, 9 predicted proteins | sample CNSS1metaG_FD_160096 | JGI IMG/M metagenome (GOLD analysis project Ga0214542, IMG submission 160096) | Root nodule microbial communities from cowpea collected in UCLA plant growth center, Los Angeles, California, USA - CNSS1 | ecosystem: Host-associated > Plants > Roots > Nodule | place: USA...
CGGATGCTTGCACTTGTGGTGGATACCCCTGCTCGACCCTGAGCTGCTCGATCCTGAGCTATGTATTACCAGTGTTACGATGAATCAAAAATCTCTCCCACCACAAGGTTAGCCCTTAATGAGTTTCGGGCCTCCTGCTACTCCCACCACAAGAGTCAGTCCACTCTAAGTGAGACTAACTGGCTCCTCGGAGCGTCAGGATGCAACCTTACCTTGAATCCTTACCTAGTTATACAGATGGGGCACCACCATGAACACCCACTAGCAGGGGCCATGGAATTACGTCCCGACCACTGAAGCGCGACCCCGGAGGTCTCACCTAGAGACCCCAAGGAATTACACGCTGACACGGACCAACGTTCGTAAATCAGCAATAAGAGAATAATAAAATCATATTTTTCAATTCCATATCAACCCTTGGAGTTTAATCCTCATATCAATCACATCCCAAATCCATACCTCTGATCATCACCGCCCCAATGAGCCTAGGGCCTCGTCTCATATTAATCACGTATCCCTTTAGTTTCAAACCGCATACTCATTTCATATGTTAAGTCCCCACCACACTCATCATTCATTATTTATGAATCATGTCACGCATATATAGCAACTCGTTAGGCATATATTCATACATCAGTACATGCATCTTATCATAGTGGTCATACCCAACCAAAACCAAGCACAAGAGAACAAAAAAATGCAATCCAACACCACACTGTTTCGCCCAAACCCCTCGCTCAGGCTGAAGGGTCTCGCTCAGGCGAGACAGGCTCGCTCAGGCGAGCCCCCCTTCGCCTAGGCGAGGGCTCAAGGAAAACCAGGGCCTGGGCAACACGGGATCTCGCTTAAGCGAGATCCCTCTCGCTTGGGCGAGTTACCTGCTCGCTCAAAAGTTGAGCGAGCCGCCCGGGCGACTTTTCGTGCCAAAAACTTAGGCGAGCTCCCTGTTTCATCTCGCCTAGGCGAGATGGACTCGCTTGGGCGAGATTAACAGGTCTCGCCACTGTTCTTCACTGCAACAGCCATGAAAACGAACCAAACCAGCATATAGAGCATTCTCATACATCAAAGTGAAGGATAAAATCATACAAACAGGAATCCACACCATTACAGACCAAAACTACTGGAAAATAAGAGCTCTAACTTCCCGTACCTGGGATTCAAGCTAGCAAAACGCTCCGACACGGGACCTCGAGATGCACCAACTCAAAGATGGCTCGCAGAACTGGCTGGACAGCGAAAAAGAATCAAGGAAACTGAGTCAACAGAGGCTTGTTAACTGGAAATATGAAACAAGGTAGCGAAATGTGAATCAGTACGGCTGGGGAAGGCACTTACATGGAGTAAAAGCCCCTTTAGCTTACGTGACAGTCGAACAGAAAACCCTAGCGGAAAGGGGTTGGCGGCTGCAGCTCAAGGCAAGGTAAAACTTTTTCTGAAAATGGCAAGGAACTCTAGGTTTAGGGCAGACCTAAGAATTTTATACATTGGGCCGGCCTTAGGCCCACTCACAAGGGCAACCCATCAACTTTAGGGCAGAATATGAAAATGTGGCCTTACACCATGAACATGATTAATAGATCTTGCGATCTATTTTATCTAATTTACCGATTTAGATTTTTATCAATATTATAAAATTAATATTTAAAATCAATAAATAAATCTTGCTTTAACCTATATCATATTTATAATTTAATCTTTTATTATGGATGATGATAATTTTATTACACTAACATACTGTATATTTTTATTACTTTGTTATGTTATCTTATTTTAACAGGTTAAATTAGTAATTATATTTATCTGAATTATATATATGTATATATTATTTTAATATGTGATATATAACGAAAATATGTTAAAGGAGATTTATACGAAAAAAGAAAACAAATAACATGTGAAATAGTGATATCTAAAATTATTTTAAATGGGTATTAGTTTATCTCTATTTTTTTAATGCTTTGTAAATAATAGAAAAATAGTTTAGAGACCAAAATTAAAAATTAGCAATGTTATTAGCGGTGAAATAAGAATTTGTAAGAACTTCCAAATTTTATGATATAATATTTTCTTAATTATGTTTAGTTCCGGATAAATTTAGGATAGGAACTTCCAATTGAGTTTTTAATATTAAGTATTCAATAATTTTAATTTTTTTCAATTCAATCGTTATGTTAAATTATGATCTTAATTCAAAATTAAAGTATATCACAATCATTTATTTTATTCTAGAAGACATAAAATCGAAAAATATACATGAAAAATATGATAAAGTTCAAAATACGAGGTGAATTACAAGTTGACTTAATTAAAATTCAGTATTCAAAATTTATTTCACCTTGTTAAAGAGAAAAAGTTAATTAGCTTTATTTTTTCTCCTTTAATTTATGAAAAATTAACTTAATTGGAAAGAATCAAACAAAAATTATATACGAAAATTAGGCGTTATAATGTAACCGTTGCTAAAGCACCCTTCCATAACTATTATATGGTAAAATTTAATATACTTACAAGAAAGTAAATTAAATAAAATTATTTTGATAATTCATTAAAATAATATCAATACTTTTCCATATTAATCGTAAATATTACAAATAGATATTTATAAAATGAAGAACGATCTAAAAAAAGTATTACACATCTAATAAATTGAAATTTTTATTCATTGTAAAGACAATTAAAACTAAATGGGATGAAACAAAACATTATAGAAGAAATCGAGTTCAACATCCCACCTACAATTTTCACATGAATTTTTAATACCATCTTCATCATCTTCATTGTCTACCATTTTCCAAGAACGACATTTTTTCATATTCCATCCATTGCATCGCCTATTATAACATAAAGGGATTGGATTGCGCACCAATGTTTCATAAGGTCTTCTCCATGTGTTGCCCAATAAAGCTACTACATTGTTTCTGCAACTTACAACACACTTGGCATTCCTCAAGAATCGCATATACTCAACTCCTTCTTTTCTTAAATCATCATCTTCTGAGCATAATAAAATCAATCCATATACATATTTTGCTTCTAGGTGACCCTTTTCTGCAACAATCTTCAAATCTCCAATGCCCTTTTCAATGTTTCCCGCATATCTAACTATTTCTTGCAGTCCCTCCCTATACAAGACTTCAATATTTCCACCTTCCTTACAGCTTTGGAGGAAAGAATCAAACATTGATACTCTTTCTTTACAAAACCACAAATTCAATGGGACATTTTTTAAAGAAACTTGTTGCCACATGTAGTTGTCTTTTGAAGCATGGAAAAAATCTTTACAACATACTTTCATGTTGTAATGATCAATGCAAGATTCAGAGCTTACCCTTGCAACCACATTAATCAACAAGTCTATGGGAAGTGATTTTATTGGAATCAAAGTAAACTTGTCATGTTTAATGTATTGCCTCTTGTTATCTCTCTGAACTAATTCTTCCACTGGAACTGAATGAGCAAACTCATTACTTTCATCACGTTGTCTCTTTTTGCACTGTGTCTTCTTCACCAATTCTGAAGTTGTCATACTTGTGTGATTGATGTCGAGATTTAATTTTGAACACTCAAAATCAAAATTTGTATGTTAGAGAGTTGTGAAATATGGTTCATTGTGTGTGATACATATATAAAAAATTTAAAAGACTTATATGAGATATTTTGTATATCCATGAAATATGATAAATAAAGGATAAGAATAATATTTTATTAGATATATAAAATGGATATTCTTTATTTTAAAATTAAGGTAATAATTTATTTTAATACGGTAAAAAGGTAAAAAGATATAAATTTTATAACACTAGCCAAGATAATAGATTTTGTTATCTATTAAATCTTATTTACTAGATTAATCTTTTTATAATATCATCATCTTAATGGTTATATAAATAATAAACCATCATATAATTTATTCGACTTATTTACGCATATATTTTTTTATCAGTATTATATCTTTATTAATATTTTGTTATTGATTTTGAATATTATATTTACGTGTATTTTTTTCCTTTTGTCACATTAATATTTTATTATATTTATTTTATTGATTCTACATATTATAGATAGGTATTTTATTTTATTTTATTGTATCTTATCTTATCTGAATGTAATATATGTAGCTATCTATATTATTTTAATTACCAAATTTGTGTATAATATTTGTAGGTGTTTTTACATTATTTTTTAATTTAATTTTAATATTATTCTATTTACTCTGATTATTAAAAATATATCGTTTATCGTATTGATCAGATTAATATTTCTATCATTTCTTTTGAATCTGAATACTAATAGATTTTTCGCAATCTTTTTTATCTTACTTACCCGTTTAATATCTTAGTCGGTAAATATATTTTTTTCATATTTTTATTTTAGTTACCGATTTAGTGTTTTATTAATATATTTTATTGTGTATGAATATAATAGATGTATATTTATCCTATTATCCAAATTAATTTTGTTAACCATGAACATGATTAATAGATCTTGCGATCCATTTTATCTAATTTACCGATTTAGATTTTTATCAATATTATAAAATTAATATTTGAAATCATTAAATAAATCTTGCTTTAACCTATATCATATTTATAATTTAATCTTTTATTATGGATGATGATAATTTTATTATACTAACATACTGTATATTTTTATTACTTTGTTATGTTATCTTATTTTAACAGGTTAAATTAGTAATTATATTTATCTGAATTATATATATGTATATATTATTTTAATATGTGATATATAATGAAAATATGTTAAAGGAGATTTATACGAAAAAAGAAAACAAATAATTACATGTGAAATAGTGATATCTAAAATTATTTTAAATGGGTATTAGTTTATCTCTATTTTTTTAATGCTTTGTAAATAATAGAAAAATAGTTTAGAGACCAAAATTAAAAATTAGCAATGTTATTAGCGGTGAAATAAGAATTTGTAAGAACTTTCGAATTTTATGATATAATATTGTCTTAATTATGTTTAGTTCCGGATAAATTTAGGATAGGAATTTCCAATTGAGTTTTTAATATTAAGTATTCAATAATTTTACTTTTTTTCAATTCAATCTTTATGTTAAATTATGATCTTAATTTAAAATTAAAGTATATCACAATCATTTATTTTATTGTAGAAGACATAGAACCGAAAAAAATACATGAAAAATAGGATAAAATTCAAACTATGAGGTGAATTACAAGTTGACTTTATTAAAATTCAGTATTCAAAATTTATTTCACCTTGTTAAAGAGAAAAAAGTTAATTAGTTTTATTCTTTCTCCTTTAATTTCTGAAAAATTAACTTAATATGAAAGAATCACACAAAAATTATGTACCAAAATTAGGCGTTATAATGTAACCGTTGCCAAAGCTCCCTTCAATAAATATTGTACGGTAAAAGTTAATATACTTACAAGAAAATAAATTAAATAAAATTATGATGTTCATTCTCTTGATTATTTTGATAATTCACTAAAATAATATCAATACTTTTCCATATTAATCGTAAATACTACAAATAGGTGTTTATAAAATGTAGAACAATCTAAAAAAAGTATACACATCTAATAAATTGAAATTTTTATTCATTGTAAAGACAATTAAAACTAAACGGGATGAAACAAAACATTATAGAAGAAATCGAGTTCAACATCCCACCTACAATTTTCACATGAATTTTTAATACCATCTTCATCATCTTCATTGTCTACCATTTTCCAAGAACGACATTTTTTCATATTCCATCCATTGCATCGCCTATTATAACATAAAGGGATTGGATTGCGCACCAATGTTTCATAAGGTCTTCTCCATGTGTTGCCCAATAAAGCTACTACATTGTTTCTGCAACTTACAACACACTTGGCATTCCTCAAGAATCGCATATACTCAACTCCTTCTTTTCTTAAATCATCATCTTCTGAGCATAATAAAATCAATCCATATACATATTTTGCTTCTAGGTGACCCTTTTCTGCAACAATCTTCAAATCTCCAATGCCCTTTTCAATGTTTCCCGCATATCTAACTATTTCTTGCAGTCCCTCCCTATACAAGACTTCAATATTTCCACCTTCCTTACAGCTTTGGAGGAAAGAATCAAACATTGATACTCTTTCTTTACAAAACCACAAATTCAATGGGACATTTTTTAAAGAAACTTGTTGCCACATGTAGTTGTCTTTTGAAGCATGGAAAAAATCTTTACAACATACTTTCATGTTGTAATGATCAATGCAAGATTCAGAGCTTACCCTTGCAACCACATTAATCAACAAGTCTATGGGAAGTGATTTTATTGGAATCAAAGTAAACTTGTCATGTTTAATGTATTGCCTCTTGTTATCTCTCTGAACTAATTCTTCCACTGGAACTGAATGAGCAAACTCATTACTTTCATCACGTTGTCTCTTTTTGCACTGTGTCTTCTTCACCAATTCTGAAGTTGTCATACTTGTGTGATTGATGTCGAGATTTAATTTTGAACACTCAAAATCAAAATTTGTATGTTAGAGAGTTGTGAAATATGGTTCATTGTGTGTGATACATATATAAAAAATTTAAAAGACTTATATGAGATATTTTGTATATCCATGAAATATGATAAATAAAGGATAAGAATAATATTTTATTAGATATATAAAATGGATATTCTTTATTTTAAAATTAAGGTAATAATTTATTTTAATACGGTAAAAAGGTAAAAAGATATAAATTTTATAACACTAGCCAAGATAATAGATTTTGTTATCTATTAAATCTTATTTACTAGATTAATCTTTTTATAATATCATCATCTTAATGGTTATATAAATAATAAACCATCATATAATTTATTCGACTTATTTACGCATATATTTTTTTATCAGTATTATATCTTTATTAATATTTTGTTATTGATTTTGAATATTATATTTACGTGTATTTTTTTCCTTTTGTCACATTAATATTTTATTATATTTATTTTATTGATTCTACATATTATAGATAGGTATTTTATTTTATTTTATTGTATCTTATCTTATCTGAATGTAATATATGTAGCTATCTATATTATTTTAATTACCAAATTTGTGTATAATATTTGTAGGTGTTTTTACATTATTTTTTAATTTAATTTTAATATTATTCTATTTACTCTGATTATTAAAAATATATCGTTTATCGTATTGATCAGATTAATATTTCTATCATTTCTTTTGAATCTGAATACTAATAGATTTTTCGCAATCTTTTTTATCTTACTTACCCGTTTAATATCTTAGTCGGTAAATATATTTTTTTCATATTTTTATTTTAGTTACCGATTTAGTGTTTTATTAATATATTTTATTGTGTATGAATATAATAGATGTATATTTATCCTATTATCCAAATTAATTTTGTTAACCATGAACATGATTAATAGATCTTGCGATCCATTTTATCTAATTTACCGATTTAGATTTTTATCAATATTATAAAATTAATATTTGAAATCATTAAATAAATCTTGCTTTAACCTATATCATATTTATAATTTAATCTTTTATTATGGATGATGATAATTTTATTATACTAACATACTGTATATTTTTATTACTTTGTTATGTTATCTTATTTTAACAGGTTAAATTAGTAATTATATTTATCTGAATTATATACATGTATATATTATTTTAATATGTGATATATAATCAAAACCCTAAAAATTATAAATCTCCGTGCTTGCACTTCATGCAATTTTTGGCACTGGTTTTCGCTGTTTCGCGGCGTTGATAACTTCCCTTCTCCCACTACTTCCACAATCTCCAAACATGGGTCGGAAACACGACGCCGTTTTGGTCAGCGAACCAGTCGCCGAAGAAGCACCCTACAGCCCCGAGCTCGATTCCGAGAAGAAGAAGAAGAAAAAGAAGAACAAGAACAAAGACAAGCAGCAAGAAAGCGAAAACAGCCCCAAACGAAAACTCGACGAACTCGACCCGCAAAACGGCACCGAATCGAAGAAGAAGAAAAAGAAGAAACACCACGACTCCAAAGAGAATGTAGAGGAAACCAACGGTGATAGGAACAACGACAACGGCGCTAATCGCGATGAGACGGTGGCGGACGGGTCTGTAGTGGTTACTGGAAAGAATGCCGGAGATGCGAAGTACGCGGCGGTAAAAAGCTTTTCGGATTCTGGGCTGCCGGAGAATGTATTGGAGTGTTGCAAGGGTTTCGAGAAGCCTTCTCCAATTCAATCGCGGGCGTGGCCTTTCTTACTGGACCGCCGTGATTTGATTGGAATCGCTGCCACTGGATCAGGTGCATTGTTGTTTGTGTATGTGTGTGTTTCGCGTGACTTGAAATCGGTTCTGATTTTGGTGGTTTTTCTTTCAGGGAAAACGTTGGCGTTCGGGATACCAGCGATTATGCATGTTTTGGGGAAGCGGAAGGGTAAAGGTTCCAGGGGGCGGAACCCTCTTTGCCTCGTGCTCTCTCCTACTCGAGAGCTAGCACAACAAGTACGAAGTTTGAATATATTGAATTTGAATTTAAACTTCATTCTTCAATCATTTCATGTCTGTTTTTTACTTCTCAGTTGCAAATTTAAATTAGAGTCCTATATTACTTCCGTTGAAATGAGAAAAATTGAATCTCTCTCAAGCTACTGAAAAGACAGGTTTACTTGGATTTCAAATTAAAATCAAAGGGCTTTGTAGTGTGAATGATGTAGTTGCTACTTGCTACTTGCCTCATTGTGGGAGATGTATACTCGAGCATGAGAAACCATGTCTTACAGACAATTCATCACCCAACTGATATTTATCAATTATTTATCAATTAAAAGGAGTGTGATGTGTTAAAATATTGGTGTCACGTGACACTATTATGACTTACACACATCTGAACACTATATTTCTATAACAGGAAATTGAAATTGATTGATGCTATTTATTTTAGAATAATATTTTTAAGTTCTTACAGTTATGTGAGTTTTACAGTCACCCCAAGCCTCCCCTCCCCAAAAATGCTTCTTTTTTTCCCTCATAAAATATGTACTTTGACTTTATCTTACTTTTCCGACATCCAAGAGTATGGATAATATTACTGATTTACTGAATGACAATATCTAATAGTTCTCTTCAATTGTTTTATAGATATCAGATGTCATCTGTGATGCTGGTAGTTCTTGTGGTGTTGAATCAATCTGTTTGTATGGTGGAACCTCCAAAGGCCCACAAATCTCCTCACTAAAATCTGGCATTGTAAGTTGGTTCTTTGGATGGTTTGTACTCAAATGCCTGTTGAATTTAAATGCTTGTTCATTTACATGTTCAGTATTTTTTGCTCTCTTTTCATTAACATCATATGGATATTTTAATACCACTTTTTCCACCCAGGACATTGTCATTGGAACTCCTGGTCGTATTCAGGATCTAATTGAAATGGGTGTCTGTTGCCTCAAAGAAGTATCTTTTGTGGTAAGCTGTAAATTTTCAAGCAGAATTCTGTTGTTAATTCCCTCTTACTTTTTAGTGCACTTTATACTATGTAAACAAGTTGTTATACCCATCTTATCTTTACTATATTCGTTGGTGGGAAGGTCAGTTTTGTTCTACTTATAATGCATTTTGAATTACCATAATACCATACAAGTTGCTTGTTAGTTGACTTTTTCTCTGGCTTTAAATATGTGAACTAGAAGTAGATGCTTGTTTATAAGCAACATGTAGTGAGACTTTTGCAAACATTGTCATTTATTTATTGTTCCAGGTACTTGATGAAGCAGATCGGATGCTTGACATGGGTTTTGAGCAAATAGTCCGCTCTATACTGGGTCAGACAAATTCTGGTATGATGCATTGTTATCAGCTGTTACCCCTATAACTGGTCATTAATTTATTCCTTTTAATACCTTGGCTAATATTTGGCTATTTGTCAAAACTGATCTATACAGCTGATTCTCCAAGAAGCTTACATAGATAGTTTGTTTGCTCAAGTTTTTCCACTTTATTTTTGTCTCAATAAAAATGCTTGTCTGCAGATCGTCAAATGGTTATGTTCAGTGCTACATGGCCTTTGGCAGTTCATCAGTTGGCTCAGGAGTTTATGGATCCCGATCCAGTAAAAGTCTGTATCTTTTTCACAAAAGATATCAACTATTTTTATATAAGTTTTTGGAAGAAGAAATGCTTAAACTTGTGACAGGTTGTTGTAGGTTCAGAAGACTTGGCTGCCAATCATGATGTCATGCAGATAGTTGAGGTGTGAATTTGATAAAATCTATATTACTCATACATATTTGTACTTTTGATTATTATTGATTCTTTTCACATTCATAGGTCTTGGACGATCGTGCTCGTGATAGGCGCCTGGTTGCTTTACTGGAAAAGTACCACAAATCTCAGAGGTATATTCTGCAATTTGCTTACGTGTTTTGTTTTGCTACGTGTTGCTAAGGTCTTGTATATTTTTTCTCAGCAATCGAGTATTGGTCTTTGTTTTGTACAAAAATGAAGCCAAACGAGTTGAAAATATGCTTCAAGAAGGGTATGTCACCTCGCACTTTATAATAATTTCCTTGTGAAAATATCTAATGCGTGCTCTAAGCGCGTGCTGGTGTAAATATGATAGTTACTTAGGATGTGTTAAATACCATCTTCAGGGGTTTGAAGGTTGTTTCGATACATGGGGACAAAGCCCAACATGATCGCACAAAGGCACTCTCATTGTTCAAAAAGGGAAGCTGTCCTTTAATGGTAACTTGTTTTACACTGTTTTTATTAGTGATAATATTTAGATCAGCATGACAACTCAAAAGTTAAATGAAATTTATGAATTCGTATCACAGCAATGTTTGACTGTTTTCTCCATGATACTGTGGCTATATATGAGAATGGTTGTTTTCTTCTCATCAATTTGACTTTATATTTTAGCAATATGTTTTTCTGCACTTGCTATCTCTGGAAAATGTTTTTATACAAACTTATTGTTTCTTATCCCTTTCAAAGCTCCGGTTTTAGTATTTTTACACTCCTGAACTGTGGTTGAATTTAAACCCACTTTTTAATTTCCCGTTAGTCCTCAACGAAAAATATTCAGTTCAGTTTAGGAAAGAAATTTTTAGGTTAATCTATTTTTGAACTTCAATATTATTGTAAGGGCTCCTGCTAATGCCTTTAGTGGTACAATATGAAATCTTGTAACGGAAATAGCTTTATGTCTATTGGACGGGACGTGATCCCTCAAATATTGTTGCTTTATATCCAAGTATTTGACATAATTCAATGATCAGGTTGCTACTGATGTGGCTGCACGGGGATTGGATATTCCAGATGTTGAAGTAGTGATAAACTATAGTTTTCCTCTGACTACAGAAGATTATGTTCATAGAATTGGGCGGACTGGACGAGCTGGTAAGAAAGGTGTTGCCCATACATTCTTCACACAGCAGAATAAGGTAGCACTAACTAACAATTCTATAGGTGTATAATAACTAACAATTTGTTGTTTTTTGTGTTTTTTTCACCCTGGTATCAATTAAGAATTGGAATATTTCAGGGACTTGCTGGGGAGCTGGTGAATGTTTTGAGGGAAGCAGGGCAAGTTGTACCCGATGCCCTCCTGAAATTTGGCACACATGTAAAGAAAAAGGTCATTTTCTTCTCCATTTTTGTCGTTGCACCAGTTCAGAATTTTTCTATGATAAAGTAGGATAAAAATTTGATTTTGGTTGATTGTAATTATAATTTTGCAATCCATTGTAGGAGTCCAAGCTTTACGGGGCGCACTTCAAGGAAATCCCTGTTGGTGCTCCAAAGTCTCAAAAGAAAACATTTGACTCTGACGATGAAGACTAAATGCTGTGACTTGTGTTTATCTTTGGCTGAAGGAATGTGAATTCGGTCATTTCTTATTCGAGTTATTTATTACTTTAAAAGGTAATAATGAAATATTAGTTATAAATAGGTTAGTGAGTTTTTTCCTGTTGTAGCTTGCACTTGTGTGTGCCTGTAAGCTTTGTTTTTTTTTCCCTCAGTACGAGATGATAATTTTAAATTCACACATATTTTTAGCTGTCTAGGGTGGTCTTTTAAATTTCAAAGTTTGACATTTTAGACTTTTAATTGATTAATTAATTTATTACTATTTCCTTTGGTTGCATCACCGTCTTAAATCGGAGCTTGGTACACCGATTTACTATGCTGTTCATTCTTTATATATTATCCCCAGTAATTGGCTTCAGTTTCTTTGGGGCGTGAGTATAAAATCATGGATCATCTTTACTTGAGTTTTTAACCATTTCACCTAAGGTTGCTTTTTATATGCGGTTAAGCAGTGTGAGCAGCGTATTTTTTTCATATTCACTTTTGATGAAATTAAACAAAGTTGAACAAGTATAAGTGGAGTTCATTAAACAAGATTTACAGATTTGTATTAACATTGCATGAAAACTTGTATGGAATAAAACTCACTACAAATTCTAAATTCTAAAATTAAAATAAGGATGAAACTAATATTAATCAACTAGCAATGTTGCATGAAGAAGACTTATATGAATTAATAAATTACTTTATGAAAAGTTGTGGTATATAAGTTAATTTTAAGTTGATGTGAAAAGATTGATTCAAATAACAAAATTTTTTTTTTTTTTTTTTTATTTCCTAATTTCCCCTTCCCACAAAACTCTCATTTATGTTGGAAGTTTCTCACCCCGTGCGTGTCAACGTTCCAAGAAATTGAACGCACGTAGCCAATTACCTACGCAATGTAGGAGTTTGGCAGTGCGTATGAAGCAACTATTCATTGAGAAGGTGCAGAGAAACTCACGATTTTGGAAAATATGTGTTCTTCCTTTATACAACCAAGGCAGAAATATTCAATGAATTCAAATATGCAGATTATTACGGGTTTCTGTTTGTAAGCAATTTATTTTCGTTAATGCTCTTTATAACACTCAATGTGGCTAGTAGTCAAAGGATGCATTCTCTCATGTTCCAATGAGGAGAAATAACCGCGTATTGAAGTGGGCAAATTATTGTTGTTACTACTATTATTCCTACTTTTTCTTAGTTTGAACAATATGAAGTTTTGATTATTCAAGTTATTTTCTGTCAACTTGGTTGAGTCTCTTCATTTCTAAAATTAGGCAAATTTCTTCATACTAATCACACTTAACCAAATATATCGTAATTTTGTTTATACAAATTTGATTTAATCTCTAAAAATATTATTTAGTTAATGATAAAGCTATAAATTAAAATATAAAGTGGTGCATCTTAGATTAGACTTCTCCATTAAACTATGTGTGCCAACCTTACGTGTAATCATTCTTGTGCATTGTCCAAAGCATCGTTTTCGGAAGTTGAATACCAATGATATGTCAAGAGATTCAACACGGAAATAACTTGCGAGTTTCTAATGTTTAGACTCTAACGATCATTTTTATGTGGAGGAGGAAAGCATAAAAAAAAAGTCTTGTGTTTTTTAAAATAAGGCGTATGAATATTATTTGTAAATCGAATAATTGTGATCTCATAAATAATTTGAGAGTTTGAAATATTGCTTGTCTGCATTATTATTTCAGCTATTCTTGGATAACAAATATCTCATACTTATATATAGGTCTTCCATAATGCATATTTCTCATAATGACGATAACAACAATTTCATGTCGGTGGTCATAGAGTTTCTTTAGAGTGGGTCATTATGGAGTACCTTATACTTAACCTTCAACTTGCTTTATCTCTATCGTCTTACCTTGCCAAACTTGGTTTATCCTTTTTAATCTTTGACCTAGTCGTTAAATTTGATTTCGATTATAGAGCACCCCGTTAGTCCTTTGATGAAAAATATTATAACTTATAAGGAATTAATTAGATGAGTCAAATTCATTACACAGAGTCTACCACACAAAGAGAAACACCAACAGAGAAACCATAAAAGTAGACTGTAATCATTTTTGTTTCTGTGTTATACGTTCTATAATGAATTTAATCGAGCTAATTCTTTACAAATTGGTGTAGTGAGTGTGAAATTCAATTATCATGACTTTCGCAAAGTATGAGTTTATGAAATTCATTGGTTTGAACAATTTCAGATTGTAGTAGTTGAAGATGTATGTTCTTCTGGAAGTTCAATCCAAACTTGATGCATGCATGACGGAGAATGACAAGAAAACATTGTTAGAGAAGGATCACAATGTGATTATTCTTTGCCTCAATAATAAGGTGTTAGGATAAGTCTCAAAGGAGAAGACCACAAGAGAACTATAGATTACGCTTGAGTGTTTGTATATGACAAAGTCCTTAGTGAACCATTTGTATCTGAAACAACTGTTGTACTATACAAGATGAACAATAAAAAGACAATTAACAAACAATTGATGAATTCAACAAGTTGATCCTTAATTTGGAGAACATTGATTTTGAGGATCATATCCTACTGTTGTTATGTTGATTGCCTTAGACGCATGATCATTTCAAGGAAACCTTGTATGAAAGAGAGACCACCTATCTTAAGGAGGTTCAAACTACCCTTAGCTTGAAGGAGGTGAACATGAAGTTTGAAGTTAAGGCCTCCAGTGTTAAGAGGTGGCCTTGAAGCAAGGGATAAACTATACTGATGATAGAGATTGGACACACTACTAAAAATTCTCATATTATATGAAAATTTTCTAATAAATTTGTTAAAATAATTTGCAAAAAAAAGAAGAAGACTTTTTTCTACTATTTTTTTGAAGAATTTTAATTGACAGGTAATTCCTTCGTGGGTAATTATTTCTTACAAAATTATAAAATTCACAAATATTTTCTACAAAATTAATTGTGAAAAGTGTTTTATACAAAATATTTTTCAAAAAAAGACAACAATTTTCTGCAATTTTTTTTCATAACAAAATTTATAAGTATTTTTTACAAAAAGAATTTCAAAATAAAATTGACAGGAATATAAGTTTTTGTTTGTAGTGACAGTTATGGTTTTTTTCCCAAACTGGTGCAATTTAATTATGTATTTACCGAAATGGTGCAATTTTTTTTAAATTCCAGCGAAGGGTAAGTCGTGCCCAGGTGGTGCGATTTCAGTATGAAGAAGTCGTGCCAACATGGAGAGACTTCTGTGTTATGAAAAAGTTGTGTCATATTCAGACGACTTCAATAATTTTTTCTCTTTTTTATTTAACTTTTTTTTTCTTTATTCACGTATAACTATGAAGTCGTGCCATTATGGCAAGACTTCCTTTATACCCAAAACATTAATGCCGTGCCATAAAGGCAAGACTTTCTTAAAAACCTAATACTGAAGTCGTGCCATTATGACAAGACTTTCTTAATAACTCAATATTGAAGTTGTGCTAATATGGCAAGACTTTCTTAAAATCCTAATATTGAAGTCGTGTCATTATGGCAAGATTTTCTCAATAACTCAATACTGAAGTCGTGTCAATATGGCAAGACTTTCCTTGTTATGAAGTTGTCCCATTATAGGACGACTTTGATTATTCTCGTAATTAATTTAAGTGAAGTCATCTCTGTTTGGTACGACTTCATGAAAGATATTGAAGTCTTCTCAGTTTGAGATGACTTCAGCTCGAATTAATCAAATTCGCCTTAATTTGGCACGACTTATTCAAGATGAAGTCGTGCCATTTTCTCACGACTTACCTCTGCCGGGAATTAAAAAAAAAAACTGCACCATTTTAGGAAATTAGAAAAAAAATTGCACTTTGGGAAAAAAACCGACAGTTATAGGATAAGATAGTTATAGCAGAGTCTTTTGATTTTTTTCATACAATTTTTGGATTAGTAAGATAAGCTTTGTATGTATATATATGACTTACTCTTCCTTTTTTTAATAAAGAAGAGAAAAACTTCATAGCTCTAGTTCTTCCTTCCTTTTACTATTATTTCTTCTTTTCATTCCTTTTTTTTTTCTATTAATCAAATAATAACGCGGTAGTTGACCGTTTCCTTGGTGGTTATACTAGTAAGAGCATATTTTCTTGTACACATTCGGAGAGTTATCCAGACACTTAACCTTGAAAATGATCATATAAGCACAACAAGAAGCCAGAAAGGAATTCATAAATCCCAAGATCAAGTCCTACAAACTGTTTCTATTCTTATACACAAAAACTCGACCCAGAAATCTGATGATAAAGTTCTGCAGAAACTCTTGGAATTAGAAAAAAAATGGCAGATAGTTCGGTATCGTTTTTACTGGACAAGTTGAATGCTTTACTTCAAGAGGAAGTGAATCTGCAGAGCGGGTTTTGTGATGATGTTCAGCACATAAAAAATGAGCTTGAACGTCACAAGGCCATTTTAAGGGATGCTGATGCTATGGAGGACAAAGACCCTGAACACAAAGCATGGGTCAGAGAAGTGAGAGATGTTGCTTATCACATGGAAGATGCCATAGATGAATTCAACTGTCTCCTTGCTGTTCAACATGGACAAAGCAGCAACGGTTCTTCAAGTCAACGGCTAGAAGAAGCTGATCTGGTGGGTATTCACAAACCCAAAAAGCAGCTTTGTGATTTGCCTTTCAATGAAGAACCAGAGAGGGCTGTGATTCAGATCTATGGAAAGGGAGGGTTGGGAAAAACCCCCTTGGCAAAACAGGTCTATGATCATCCAAAAATTAAGAAGCGTTGCAGGATTCATCGTAAAGTTTAATAAATTACTTTATGAAAACTAGGATGCCTTCTCTCATGTTCCAATTAGGAGAAATAACCTCGTATTGAAGGGGGCAAATTATTGTTGTTACTACTCTTATTCCTACTTTTCTTAGTTTGAAAAAGATGCAGTTTTGATTATTCAAGTTCTTTTCTAAAATTAGGCAAATTTATTCATACTAATCATACTTAACCAAATATATCGTATATCGTAATTTTATACACAGACATAAACGATAACAATGAAACCATAAAACTAGACAATAATCGTTTCTATTTGTGTAGTGGACAATAATCCTAAAGAATTGGTGTTGTGGACATGAAATGCAATCATCATGACTTTTACGAAGTACGAGGTTGAGAAAGTCACTAGTTTAAACGATTTCAGAATGTGCCAGATGAAGATGCATGCTCTTCTACTTCAAGGCCTCCTCGATGCTTTGGAAGGTGAAACCAAGTTTGATGCATCCATGATGGAGAAGGACAAGAAAATACTATTAGAGAATGCTCACAATGGGATTATTCTTTGCCTTGATGAAAAGGTGTTGAGACAAGTTTCGAAGGAAAAGACTGCAATAAGACTATACACTAAGCTTGAGGGCTTGTACATGATAAAAGAGAACAAAATGTTAGAAGTTAAGGCGTTTAGTGTTGGTGATGATGGCCTTGTAGCAAGGGGTATACATATACTAGTGCTAACAGAGGAAGTAGAAGGAGGAAAAAGTCGAGGATGAAAAATAGTGGAATACATTGTCTACTAGATGTTACCATTGTAAGAAAGAAGGTCAAAGTTTCTGTCCAAAGAATGAAGGAAGCCTTTTTGATTACATTCATGCTAACAATCTTCAACTTCATCACACTTTGGTGTTACTTCTTATCAGATGCAAAAGCTTGTGTTGTATTGTGAGTGAGAGTTTGCCAAGAGAAGAACAGTGAAACTGTAATATTTGAGTTTAGTAAATTCTTCCATTAATGCAAATTGAAATTCATTAACCCTTAACTGAACCACGTCAATTTCCTTCTACCGTATAATTTTGCAGGTTTCACTCTTATTATTCTCTATTTGTGTGATAGAGGTCTTGTAAATTTGTTTCGAGATAATTCCTTACAAATATGTTTCTAAAAATCTTGATACAATCCATAATTTTCCTTTAATTTTATTCGAAAGCGATATTTCTTTTTGTTTAATCTAAACTTTCATGTAGAGTTATCGAAGGCAGATTCTTTATTTAACCAAATACAACTTTTCATTTTTAATTTTAAAGGAGTCAAATTTGCTCATTGTTCTACTTCTTTCACAATAACACCGTACAACGATAGTTGAATTGATATTCACGCAAGATTTTGACTCAAAACAAAGGGCTCAATACGCGTAATATTTAAACTATTCTCCAGAATTCTTCAGCTGATGCGAATATCTTGATTCATTAATCTCACAAAAATTTTCTAGTCTTCTTCTTTTGGTTGTTTTCGTTAAATACAACATAACATCTTTTCCATCGAAGTCATGGTTTTACGTAGTAGTTTTGTGACGCGGAAACATAAGGCGTTCAATCAAATCATAGCAGTTGACCATTTCCATGGTGGCTCTAGTAAGAGCACATTTTCTTTACACATTCGGAGTGTTATTAAGACACGTAACCTTGAAAATGGCCATATAAGCACAACAACAAAGCCAGAAAGGAATTCATAAATCCCAAGATCAAATTCTTGTACACAAAAACTCGACCCAGAAATCTCATGATAAAGTTCTGCAGAAACTCTTCGGATTAGAAAAAAAAAAATGGCAGATAGTTCAGTATCGTTTTTACTGGACAAGCTGAATGCTTTACTTCAAGAAGAAGTGAATCTGCAGAGAGGGGTTCGTGAAGATGTTCAGTACATCAAATACGAGCTTGAACGTCACAAAGCCATCTTAAGGGTGGCTGATGCCATGGAGGACAGAGACCCTGAACTCAAAGCATGGGTCAAAGGAGTGAGAGATGTTGCTCATGACATGGAAGATGCCATAGATGAATTCAACCTTCGTCTTGTTGATCAACATGGACAAGGCAACGGTTCTTCTCTTCACAGGTTTACTTTCGGCCTTAAAACCATGAAAGCTCGGCGCAGAATCGCTTTAGACATGCAGAGTATCAAATCCAAAGTGAACGTTATATCACTGGGACGACCAGAGTTACCTGGGTTAGGCTCGAGGTCAAGTCAACGGCTTTCATCAAGTCTTGATAGCCAAGGAGATGCGCTTCTGCTGGAAGAAGCTGATCTGGTGGGTATTGACAAACCCAAAAGGCAGCTTTGTGATTTGCTCTTCAATGAAGAACCAGGGAGGGCTGTGATTCCAGTTTATGGAATGGGAGGGTTGGGAAAAACCACCTTGGCAAAACAGGTCTATGATGATCCAAAGGTGAAGAAGCGTTTCAGGATTCATGCTTGGATTAACGTTTCTCAGTCTTTTAAGCTGCAAGAGCTTCTCAAGGACCTGGTTCAGCAGCTGCATAATGTCATTGGAAAACCAGCTCCGGAAGCAGTTGGGCAAATGAAAAGTGAGGAGCTCAAAGAGTTGATCAAGAACTTGCTTCAGAGTAGCAGGTACCTCATTGTGCTGGATGATGTGTGGCATGTGAAGGTATGGGATTCTGTCAAACTTGCTTTGCCTAATAGCAACCGTGGAAGTAGAGTGATGATCACAACACGGAAAAAGGATATAGCTTTGTATTCTTGTGCTGAACTGGGTAAGGATTTTGACCTTGAATTCTTACCTGAGGAAGAAGCTTGGTATCTTTTCTGCAAGAAAACATTTCAGGGTAACTCATGTCCTCCTCATCTGGAGGAGGTTTGCAGAAAGATCTTGAAAATGTGTGGTGGGTTGCCACTGGCAATTGTGGCAATTGGTGGTGCTTTGGCCACCAGAGGGAGGGCAAACATTGAAGAGTGGCAAATGGTTTGCAGAAGTTTTGGGTCTGAAATTGAAGGCAATGACAAACTGGAAGATATGAAGAAAGTGCTTTCTCTAAGTTTCAATGAGTTGCCTTACTATCTTAAATCCTGTTTGTTGTACCTAAGCATCTTCCCTGAGTTTCATGCCATTGAGCACATGAGACTGATTCGGTTGTGGATTGCTGAAGGTTTTGTGAATGGAGAAGATGGAAAGACAAGGGAGGAAGTTGCAGACAGTTACCTCAAGGAGCTCTTGGACAGAAGTCTGCTGCAAGTTGTTGCAAAAACCAGTGATGGCAGAATGAAGACTTGCCGCATGCATGATCTTCTAAGGGAGATTGTGAATTTGAAGGCAAAAGATCAAAACTTTGCAACAATAGCCAAAGATCAAGACATAATCTGGCCAGACAAAGTTAGACGCTTGTCAATCATAAACACATTGGATAATGTGCGACAAAATAGAACTTCATTCCAACTCCGGTCTCTTCTAATGTTTGACTTATCAGATCCACTGGAGCATTTTTCTATACGTGGATTATGTTCCACTGGGTATAAATTAATCAGGGTGTTAGATTTGCAGGATGCACCATTGGAGGTTTTTCCAGCTGAAATTGTCAACCTTTACCTTCTCAAGTATCTGAGTTTGAAGAATACAAAGGTTAAAAGCATTCCAGGTAGCATTAAAAAGCTGCAGCAGTTGGAGACACTAGATCTTAAACAATCCCTTGTCACTGTACTACCAGCTGAAATTGTGGAGCTGCAACACTTACGCCATCTTTTGGTGTATCGCTATGAGATTGAATCTTATGCTTATTTCCATTCAAGGCACGGCTTCAAGGTGGCTGCCCCTATAGGACTCATGAAATCTCTGCAAAAGCTATGTTTCATAGAAGCAGACCAGGCTTTGATGGTTGAGCTAGGAAAACTCACACAACTCAGAAGGCTTGGCATCAGAAAGATGAGGCAACAAGATGGTGCTGCTTTGAGTCTATCCATTGAGAAGATGATCAATCTCCGCTCACTGTCCATCACAGCAATTGAAGATGATGAGATAATTGACATTCACAACATTTTCAAGCCTCCTCCTTATCTCCAACAGTTATACTTGAGTGGCCGTTTAGACATTTTTCCTCACTGGATAAGTTCTCTGAAGAATCTGGTGAGAGTGTTCCTGAAATGGAGCAGGCTAAGAGAGGATCCTCTGGTGCATCTTCAGGATCTGCCAAATCTAAGACATCTCGAGTTTCTTCAAGTTTATGTAGGTGAGACATTGAATTTCAAGGCTAAAGGGTTTCCTAGTTTGAAGGTGTTAGGCCTTGATGATTTGGATGAACTCAAATGTATGATTGTGGAGGAAGGAGCAATGCCTGGTCTGAAAAAACTCATCATCCAACGCTGTGATTCACTGAAACAGGTACCCTTTGGGATTGAACATCTAACAAAGCTAAAATCAATTGAGTTTTTTGACATGCCTGAAGAATTGATCACAAGATTGCATCCAAATGGAGGTGAGGATTATTGGAGAGCACAACATGTTCCAGCAGTTTATTCCTCATATTGGAGGGATGGAGGTTGGGATGTGTACTCATTGGAGACTTTAGGGGAGCGAGAGACTGATTTCAGTCGCAGTACTGCAATGAGAAGTCTTGAAATTTGTACTCTCTGGAAGGTTTAACTCTCATTTCTTTTTTTCTGTTTTAACATGCATATGTGAGTGATGACAAGTTTTTGTTTCACTTCAGCTTGCATATGCTGCTGAATGCAGTCTTTTCTTTTGTTTCTGCAGTCATTTCGCTGCAAATTCTTAAACTTTCAACCGAATAATTCAGGGAGCGTTATCTGTTTCTTGAACATGTATTCTGAGGTTAATGAATAAAATAAAGTGTTCAACTTTTAGCTTTTGAATGTTTCATTGTGATCTGCAATTTCTGAACAGGGATATAAGAAATAAGAAGCTGACATTCTAAACAAAATATGATAACAAAGATCAGTTATTGTTACTCTGATATCACTTTATTAGAGAAAGGTTTCATAATAAAGATACAGTAACAATAAGATTTGAGTCCGATCACACGTGTTAACAAGATCTGAGTCTAATAACATAAAATATTATTATTATTTTTTATCCAAAATCTTAAGACAATGAATTTATAACTCTTTATCTTTATACGATACTCCATTTCTTACTTTTACCTAATTTAAGTCGACCATCTTGTTGGGAAAAAAAATCATAAATTTGCTTTAAAGTTTTAAGATAAAGATTAATCTTTAATATAATCTAACCTGGTATCTCACTAATGTTGTCTTACTTCATGAATCCCTTTTAAAAGATCCATTAATCCATCACATGCCATACACCATGTTGCAGGGTTTCATGTCATTTTTAGTAAGACTATTTTACTTTTTATTTTACATTAAACTAATTATATTATTTTATTATACCATAAAATACAATACAGTAAAATTTCTGTCTAACAATAGCTAATATAATCTGTCAACTAAAAATTAACCTTTTAATTGTCATTTCTTTTATATTACTTTTATATATTTTTTAAGATTTAGCCCTTTAAAATGAGAATTTCAAGACATATTTTTCCATACGCGCACATGCTTTTTATTTATAGTTTTAAACTGATTATTATAATTTTGTATTACTATATAAATTATTTATTATAAAATTTAATTGTAATAATATATTTCATTTATTTTAAAAAAAAATCATAGCTATATAAAGTACACGATTTATAATTTATCCTGAGAATTATACACGTACTTGTATTAGAATGGAAGTTAATTTTTTAATTATTTCAATTATTCCATTTTATTTTGATCTAAAGAGTTCCCAGAAAAAGACGAATAAGTTATAACGATAACGATAACCTAATATAAGAGGATAAAAGGAGAAAGAAGAGAATTGGGATAAGGAGAATTGAAATTTCAGCGATGGCGAAGAAGGGGAAGAAGCAATTGATGTCATCGGCACCGTGGCGAGGCGAGGAGAGCGAAGTGTTCGAAGAGGGAAAGCTGAAAGTGACGAGGCAGGGTGATGGCACTGCGACCATGCACGTTCCGGCTTCCAAGTCCAACCATCTTCACCAGGACGAAGATTCCATCGAAATTGATCCCGAACTACGCTACAGTTTCCAGCGCAATTTCCAGGTTCTTGTTTTTTTTCTTAACAACAGTCTTCTATCTATGTAAGGGGAATTTCATTTCGAAATTAGGTGTAGGTCTGTTTGGATAAATTTATCCTCAAACACTCATTCGAGTAGGAACTAAGTAAGAAAACTAAGCAAAGTTGCTGAATAAGTTAAGATTAGTTTCTATAACTGTGTGAGCAAACTTTTACATAAAAACTAGTTAGTAGAGTTGTTCAATGCGTAGAAGCTATTTGTAATTTTTTTAACTTGTGTATTGTTATTTGTTTTCTTTTTTCTTTTGGAGAACTTTTTCCTGAGAGAGAGTCTCTGTATGTAAATTAAATTTTGGTGTTATGAGAAATTGATACTTGATAGATTGAGAAATTAATTATGTAAGCTAATTTTAAGGTTATGGAGAAGTTTTTTTATTTTATTTTTAACTCTTATAAGTGCTCTTTTTCCTTTGTCAAACTAGTTGAATAAAATGCCCAGGATTGTTTGTTGGCTTGGGACTTTCCCCTAGGCCCTGCAAGTTACAGATTTTAGTGCGAAATTTTTTGTAAGATGTGGATCATTGTTTTCATAATGTACTTTTCAGAGTCTGAGTTTCGTCTGTGGAATAAAGTGGTAAGTAACATAGAATCATGCTCTTTGACCCATGGTGATCGAAGAGTTAGCTCATAAAGTCGAGCCAGTTTGAGTACAGAACATTTTTGAGTTAACTTGGATGAAATTTGGTTTTTGATTAGGTCAGGGTGAACTCGGATGTAATCACGAGTTTGGTACTACCAGGCAGTTAATATTTTGTTTACTTTATTACAGGATTAAAATGTTGAACTATTATGCTAGTTATAGGTATTTTAATATTTTTATACAGAGTAAATTCATAGTTTAAGAAAACTTTTGAGGTTGACGACCTTGTTATGACCTTTAACTGTATCATTATGAATTGCTGCATATCCAGGTGGGCTTCCTTCCTAGTAATTAAGCTTTTGCTATTACACTCTTATGCACCATGCGTGCATATTACATGCTAGTGCTACCCACTTGTGAAGCACGGACACCCTATTTAATGGTGTGTTCCCATGTGTTACGTATATCCAACATTGATACACACATGACCCTTGTAGGACATGTAAAGTGTTAAATTTAAAAGACATTTTTTTGTGTCTTTGGCATTCGTGTTGTGTCCCGTGTCTTGTAAGTGCTTCGTAGCTACCCTTTTCTCTTTTTCCATATATTATCATATTTATGTTATTAATAGTATTACTCATTCTATATAAATGATTTCGAGCATGTTTGGAAACCGATGTCAAAGAATGAAATGCAGAAGTAACATTTTGTGTTATGGACAATGAATGTGAGTTAACTGGATGGAACTAATAGCTAAACAAACACTACTATCATTTCCTCCTTGTTTGTGGTATTGATTTAGCATTGATGTGCTTCAAATTTTATACTGATGTGTTTTTTTTTTGTATAACGCAGTTTCTTCAACGTGTTTTTAGCATTGACACTGTTGTGAAACCTCTTCCTCCTGTCATGGCATACAATGTCTCTCGCAACTTGAGCTTCTTCACTCGCATTTTCACCCAATTCTTTGGTATGTTTGATTTGCAGCTCCTTTTTCCACAGCTGAGAATATATGGAACGAAATTGTCCCAATTATTATAAGGATCACTGTTAATCTCTTTTTAGAACAAACAAGTAAGACCAAATATATATCCTCGGAAGTTTTACCCCCTCTTTTTACACAGGATCTGAAATTTTTACGTTTTTCTAATTTGTTGTATGGTGATTATGAAGCTTATGCTCTTGGCTTTGTTTGAATATCTGATGCCAAGTTGAATGAAATGGAAATGGAATTGGGCAGAATGAAATAAAATTATTTTATGTTGGGAATGGAGCAAAGTTTCCATCTATTAGTTGGAAAGTGAACAAAATGGTAAAGGGGATTAAACAATAAGTTGATTCCATTTCCATAATGCTTCCATTGAAAAAAATCAAAGCAATGGTAATTAAGAGCATTGTACTGCATATTCTTCCCTTATTCCTCTTTCCATCAATTCAAAAATGAGAACTGTTTTCTGGCTTCTGTTTATTAGCAATTCACTCAATACATTTCTTCTATCCTTCTCGTTTATTGGTTATATTTTGATAGGGAATTACAAAATTACGAGTGATACAAACTTTTTGTGATTTTCAATAAATTTCAATGATAGTAGAGTGTGTTCAAAATAGTGTCTTAGATTGTATCTTACTGGTGTTTTTCTTCAAACGTAGTTTTATTTCAAATATTTTCTCTTGCATTTTATGCGAAGCCTTCAAGTTGTCCGTTACTCGTTGCTAACCTTTACTACTTTATGCATGCACAGTAATCTAAAACCATTTTTTTCATTTCTCTTTCATTATATATTATCTACTGTCTAAATTGACTATGTGAGTTTCTCTGTTTTATTTGGCATTTGAGTGATCATATCAATGTGTATGACCTATGATGGGAAAAAGTTATTGGTAGTATTTCTGCATCTTCATTGGATTAGCTATTATGTTTATTTTGGGAAACGGGTATTTGTTAATCTTTAATGTTTCCTTGCGTTTATTTTGCAGATCCTGAAGGTATTGCAAATGCCCAGAAATCCTTGGGCATAGGACAGGAAGATAAAGTTCGCAAAGTTCGTTGAAGACAATGGGTGAAGAGACATAGAATGGGATTCGAAAAAGGGAAAGAGCACTTACAAGAGGAAATAGACTTGTCATCTATGATTAACCTTTTTCTGATTGATCACTTTTGGTATTGTCTAACTCGTAATTCAGTTATATAGATATATTGCAAATTGAGCAGCACGACAATTCGATTACTTCATTATCTTAAAAAGAGCAAGATCTTGGAGCATGTTGGTAGAAACTTAATCTAATCACAATTTAGTTTAGTCAACAATGAAATTCTCTATTGGCCGAGCAAGATGGAATATTATTTTCAGTTAAAAAGATGGGGAAATTATTCGTTAATTATCATCTTTACAACATCAACAGTTATCCGATGGAATTATCAATAAAACGTTATTTTGGAATGTAACAAAGGAAGTTATATTGGATCACTTCTCCTAAAAGAGTAAAGCAAATTTAGGAGTCATTTTGTGCTCACTGAAGATAATTAAGCTATGATCTAGAAGGTTGAGGGAAAATAATTCTCCTGCTAATCAATAATAACATTAATTGCTTCTGATTAATAAATGAACCAGCTTTTAGAAAGACTAAAATAGACAAAAACCTGCTTGTGTAGTGTCGAACTAGTTTTTTTTTTTTTTTTTTTTTTTCAGTAACTCAACCCTTCCTTTGAAATTAAGACCCATTTTTTATGTGGATAACGTTCAAAAATTGCTTCAATGGCATCGCGTGCTAAGTACTCAAGATTGTACAAACTCTTAGTCCTTCTGTAAATTACATCAACAATGACACTTTCAATGATACACTTCTCTAGCACAGTTCCCGCAGTACACTCAAGGTATTAAAAAAAAAAAATACACATCTAGCACTATTCTGTTTGGACGGAAAAAATATACTCTTTTCCGTTACCAAAACATTTTCTAAATCACAAAAATAGGTTTTGAATAAAAGCCCTACATATGTGGTTCATATACTGTATTTGACTTTGCTTCTAAAAACCATTTCCCCTTCATAACATGATACGTGTCTTCTAGACTTTATTATTTTTCTATTTAGGCTACATTAAAAATATAAATGCACTTTGAATTCACTGAACATGTTCCAAGATTCTTATTGTAGTCAAACGTAGAACCAATTATGTGGACAACATGACACCATTGCAGTGCCCACTGTTTTAAGGCAAAGGAAAAGCCGAAAGTGCCAATTTATATACAATTTCTGTGTAAATCACCTTCTGAGTATGATTGATGTGCATCATTGATATTCCTATTTCCCCATGAAAAAGTCAGCAAAGACTTCTTGCATCTTTATGGTTCTAATTTTAGCCCATACCTGCTATATTTTTGTTGTTAATAGTGTATAAGTTAATCATTTACTTGCTTATAAACTCAAATCTCACTCTTTGACGGGGTTTCATTTGATTTTTAGTTAAAAATTCGTTTGAAACATGCAAAATGTATGTGATTAGTTTAATCTTAACAAAATTTAAATCAAACCAAATCAATTTTTTTTTATTTGGACCGATTTTGCAATTTTATTCATAATTTTTATTGATATAT
>Ga0214542_1004656_pt1 | contig 26956 bp, 15 predicted proteins | sample CNSS1metaG_FD_160096 | JGI IMG/M metagenome (GOLD analysis project Ga0214542, IMG submission 160096) | Root nodule microbial communities from cowpea collected in UCLA plant growth center, Los Angeles, California, USA - CNSS1 | ecosystem: Host-associated > Plants > Roots > Nodule | place: USA...
CTAAGATCACATCTAACACACCACTCTCACTACTACAACTACATACTTCTTCCAACTACAACTTTCACACTCTACTATCTACACATTTTCTCTATTCCCTTCACAACCTTAAAATACCAACCAACAATGATCAATATGAGATCCAATGGATGCCGACATTATAGTCATATATCACATTCTTTCTTACATATACAAATTTGGATAGGGATTTCTGAACATGGTAAGCTACTACAGAAAGTCTCATTTTCAAGATGAAATGCACAAACTTCACATTTTAGATATTCACACATCTTGGTTTGGCTTAATAATAAAATTACAACTAGATTATACAATTACAAACTATCAAATTATTAAACATTGATTTTCTAACTCATTACTTTAAAGTATAACTTGTCATATTTTGCATTATAAACTTCAATCCTTCAAATCTTACACTCCCAGCAATCCATAATGCGTTCATCTCAGAACGGAGTCTTGAAGCAAGCCATTATAAACTGCAAATTTTGTGCTAAAATTTATATGATAGGCGCCAGTAATGATAAAAAAATAATGGCAGACCAAATTTTAGTGATAAACAAAAACCCATTAGAGTAAATAGAGTGTACAACATGTAAAATGGTGTAAGCATAATTCATTTGAAAACACAAAAACTTTCTCAAAACGGAGCACACTAATAATTTGCTTACACCAATAAAAGCAGTCATTTCTTGAAAAAGTAAAGCCATGAATAATGAACCTAATATGCCCCAAAAGCCTGTGAAGAACCTTAACCCCATTCTCATGTGTAATGCTTCATAGAAAACATAATATTCTCCATGGACTGCTACTTTTTTAGGCTTTACTATGGTCTGATCAACTGCACAATTCTTGTTAAGTTGTTCACCACAAAGATCAATATTTCCTTCAAAACAAGAGGCATCAATATTTCCTTCCCAATGAGATTCTTCCAGAAAGAGAGTTGTGTGATAAGTCTAATTTTTGGAGAAAATCCATTTCAGAAAGAGAAAAAGGAATTCACCCATACTCAAGTGAACTTAAATTTTCAATCTCAGAAGGAATTTCTCTACTCAAATTGTTTCTTGATAAATTTAAAGAAACCATCCCAACCAAATGCACAATCTCTTTTGTTATTTCACCTGTTAAATTATTACTTGAGAGATCAATACTCTTAAGATTCCTTTGGGGATCTCTGAACACATGTTCCACACCTTTCCACACCCACGTTATGTCAAGCCTGTAGTAAAAAAACATGGAGGGATCGTAGATTTCCCTATAAGTAATATTGTACCCATATATAAGGCGTTGAATTTCAGTTATGTTGATGCTCTTTTCAGAAATGGCTGTAAAATTCTTTCAATCTTTCACCAACATCCAGCATAATTAAGTTAGTGCAATTCTTCAAACTGGAATGCAATTCACCTGTTAAATTATTCTTTCGTACAAACAAAGCTTCTAATTTAACAAGGTTCCCCCATGGATATGGGAATATTCCCAGACAAGTTATTGGTGCTCAAATCCAGAAATAGTAATTGGTCTAAAGATTGCCAATAATCAGGAAGTTGTCCCTTTATTTGATTGATTGATAAATCTAAAGTTGCCAACTTTGGAGTAATGATTTGGTTACATAAGAAAGAAAACAAATCTGAAAATTTGTTGCCATTCTTATTCACATTATTGTCCTGCCAACACTCATAGGAATAATATCCAAATTTATCATAGTTGTAGCACTGCACCTATTCCTTGTTTCATAATTTTTTATTCCTCTGCCACGGTATTTACTCCCTCCTCTGTTATGACTAGTTTCTTTTTTATCAATGTTGTTGTCATTTTAGTTATCTTAAGAATTTGAATTTCTTGTTTTGCCACCTCTTGACATTCCACGTGATCTCTTAGTTCAACCTCCACGAGTTTTATTTTGCTATTGACTAGTTCTAGCCTGAAACATGTATTCAACACTTTTTCAGAACTCTTTCTTTCGTTAACACATTGTTCACGTGCCTCCAAAGAGTTATGTTATTCTTCTATCATTAATGTTTCACGATCTCTTCACACACCAGTCATCACAATCTTTCTTATGAAATATGGGTACACTTCCCAGTATACCAGCAACAGCCATGAAAAGCGCTCACTTGAATTCTTCACAACGTACAACCTCCCACACCAACAGTCCTATGAACTCGTGCTCTGGATACCACTCTATTAGGCCTTGGAATCACTCGCTTTCACACACTTGCTCTGCTATCTACTAGACCAAGGCACAAACATATTACACTACTAAAAAAATACACATTTTCTACCGATTTTTTTTTCTGAAAACTTTTTCTTAAAAAATAATTATAAATTTTGTTATGAATAATAATTTGTAAAAAATTGATACAGACTTTTTTGCAAAATATTCTCTAAACATTTTTCATAAAAAATTTGGTAAGACATGCGAATTTAATAATTTTATAAAAAATAATTATTCGTAAAAGAATTATTTATTAATTAAAATTAAAAAAAATATTTTCTTACAAGATTTTATAATAAATTTATAAAAAAAAATCTCATTAAACGTGAAAAATTCTACACACATACACATATTGCTAATATACACATTATGCAAAGAAAACAAGAGATAATTTTCTCATTATCAATTTAAACTGAATTACATCAAAGGTTTATAAACAGTCCATAATAACACTTAGGAGAAACAAAAAATAATTATTACAATTCTTTCTTTATTATTTACCACAAATTCAAGAAAGCTATGCTTCAAGTGGATTGCCAAAAGCAAAAGTAGAAAGAAATTTCTTTTTATCATATTTTTTTATGTGCTCCGCGCTTTGTTGACTAACCAACGGAATTGGGAATTGTAAAGTAAATGTTTCTTCTTTTTTTTCTTTTACAATCTAAATTCTTTATATCTTTATCTTTTGTAATTGACTTTTGTCGTCAAAAAGCATTTAACATATTAGAAAAATGATTGTGGTCGCTTATCTACTTTTGTATAATCTTTTAACATGGCGAAATTGGAAATTGTTAATTGAAAACCAAGATTAACTATTGATGTAGCTATTCATGTTCTTATTTTTCTTTTACTTCTTCTTTTTCTTTACAGTTTTCAAATTTTTTTCTTTATTTTTCTTCTATTTTTTTGAATATTTCTTCTTATTATTTATTCATCTTCTTCAAATTTCTGTAAAGGGATACCTATTTTTCTTCCTTCGTTTTAAATATTAGTATAACATGCTTATTTTCTGGTTTTGCCCTACCTTCCTTAAACTTAAGTAATAAAATGTATAAATTTTCTTATCTTTTATCTACTCTTCCATCTTTATAATTTTATTTTGTACTGACACTGTTATTTCTCAATGTAGTGTAAATGTTGGTGGTATAACACCTCCTGGCCCACCCCAGCAATGTCAGTGTCAGGTCTGCAGCCCAATACACCCTAACCCCTCGCCCCAAGTGTCCCCCCACTTCGCAAGGCAGGTTGTTGTCAGTGGGTATCGAACTCCCAACCTGAACTTTAACACCTTGGCAAACCAGAAGATGTTACCTAAGATCTTCTGGTTTGCCAGGGTGTTAAAGGTCAGATTGGGAGTTCGATACCCACTGACAACAACCTGCCTTGCGAAGTGGGGGGACACTTGGGGCGAAGGGTTGGGGTGTATTGGGCTGCAGACCTGACACTGGGGTGGGCCAGGAGGTGTTACAGCACAACTGGTAACATCTTCTGGTTCACCAGGGTGTTAAAGGTCAAGTCTGGGGTTCGACCCCGACTGGCAACAACCTGCCTTGCGAAGTGGGGGGACACTTGGGGCGAAGGGTTGGGGTGTATTAGGCTGCAGACCTGACACTGACATTGCTGGGGTGGGCCAGGAGGTGTTACAGGTGGTGATGATTGTATTGATTAGGTATGATATTTTGAATCACCAGTAAAAAAAAGGAGAATCTATGACGACTTATTATGACAGGTATAAGTCACATATCATAATAAGTTGACCGGTGGCCTTTTTATAATAAAAGTAACAATTCTTATGACTGGTAAAAAGGGATCTATCATAATAAGTGTGAATGAAAAATTTATTATGACAGGTGCAGAGGACCTACCATAATAGATGGACGCGGTGACAAAATTGAAATTATGTTAAAAATATATTATGATAAATTTAGAGAAACATATCATAATATCTTTAAATTCCTAATTTTTTCATTCCCTCTTTTCTCTTTCTCTTTCTCATTTTCATTCTTTTTCCAAAAGTCACATATCATAATAAGTTGATCGGTGGCATTTTTGTAATAAAAGTAACAGTTCTTATGACTGGTAAAAAGGGATCTATCATAATAAGTGTGAATGGAAAATTTATTATGATAGGTGTAGAGGACCTACCATAATAGATGGGCGCGGTGACAAAATTGAAATTATGTTAAAAATATATTATGACAAATTTAGAGAAACCTATCATAATATCTTTAAGTCCCTAATTTTGTCCTTCCCTCTTTTCTCTTTCTCTTTCTCATCTTCATTCTTTTTCCAAAAGTATACTTTCTTTCTCAAACAGTCATGTTGCCTTCTTGTTTCACATTGCCATCGCTGCTCCGTTCATCACTCCGTTCGCCGCGCCATTTGCCGCATCGATCGTCGCGTCGTTCGTGCACTGTCCTCGCATCGTTGCACGTCGTTCGTGCACCGTCCACGCGCTGTCTGCTCGCCGTCCACACCATCGGCGCACCGTCCTTGCTAACATGTGTAGAACATGGGTAGGTATAGTAGTATACTACCACTTGCCCAAAGGGAAGAAAATTTCCTACTAATAAGAATAATACTTTCAATGGTGAAGGAAGCTTGAGCTAGCAAGAGATTTAGCACAAACATGGCTAATGACGATGAACCCAAAAACCATCTCTTCGGCATCAAAAATCTCTCTCATATGACTCTCCTAAAACTATGACACCAGAATACCTATCATAGTAAACTCGTTTTACCTGTCATTATAAGTCTAGTCTATTACTATTATCCAGTAGTGAATATTTTTCACGGATGATGATAAAAATTGCACACACATTTTTGCTTAAACAAAATATGTAAATGAAATTCATTGAAATGATTTTCGACAGGAAATATTCATGGTTCAGTATGGTTTGATTTCAATTTAATATAAAATTCGAACCAGTCCAAAATAATATTTTGTGATGCTCCATTTGAAATGCTTTCGGAGATGTTTTCGCTATAAAATTTTTAAATATTTACTTACAAAAGATAGGTATATATTGTATGATGAAAAATTACCCAAATAAAGAGACATGCTATTGTTTATTGTATAATTTTGTAAAGACATAATTTCATGTTTCTCTCATTTTCATAAAAAAATTAGTAACCTTATAGATAAAAAATTAGATTGCATATTTACTATAACATCCTGACAAGTATACATATAATAGCCAAATTGCAAAACAATTTTTAAGAGATACACATCATATAACTGCCGACAACAATACATATAATAGCCAAATTGCAAAACAATTTTTGAGATACACATCATATAACTATTATGACACCGGATTATGTAAATAATTTTGTCTCTCTTGGAAAAGAATTTCATCATATATATATAGTGTTTAATTTCATGTAACAACATATGTCTCTTTTGGAAAATAACTAATTCTTATAATTTTTATCCAAGCCAACTTAACCACATTATGCAATTAATTTTAGATTTTAGAAATAAAACTACAGCTTATGTAAAGCTCCAAAAATTTTGTATTTATATTCAAATTAAAGATGATTGAATCAAGAACCAAATGCAAAAAGAACTAACTTAATTGAATAACCATAGAGAAAGTTATGCACCAAACAAGCAACAAAGGTCAATGTTGTCAACAACCAAAATTATAGGGATCTTGCGATATAAACTGCTCTCACTAAAGACCTCTGATTCAAGATCCTACCAGTCAAAGTCAAGAACTATGTGACTAGGATCAGCTGTTAAAATTTTAGATTGATCCAACAGTTAACAAAGTTGGAACCTTCATTTTACGAAAAGTGTGCAGCGTAGGAAAATGGGTAGCGCCACACCATATGCTTCTTTGTTGTGAGATTTTGACTTGTTCCACTGCACAATTTGGTATCTTGCACTTTTATCTTCTCAAACTCATTTCAAAGTTGTTTATAAATGATACCAAACTGAACAATTGCAACAATCAATATCTCTCATTCCCATTGCATTCTAAACTACCTACATTCTACATTTACCAAGTCTATCAATTAGCAAAGGCAGAACATTAGCTAAGTAATATCAAACCCTTAATTCAAACATGGTTACAACCCCAAAGTCCAACCTTGTACCATATTCTACATCACCTGCCAAAATAAAAGAGTTTCATCCCCATTCAACTCAAAAACCATATTTCTCTAAGACCCGCAACTTAATCTCACATGCATCCACTATCAACATGTCACTATAACCCACCAAATTCAATATATGTATATATGTTTCTCATAAAATAGACAACCACAAATTCTTTGGTTGAGAAAGAATAGTTTAAAAAATCTAAATAAAACTTGGTATATTAATTTAGTATTCAAATTTTTGAACCGATTTTAGTTATTATTCTAGATTAATTTGATTTTGAAACTTGTTCAGTGATAAGATATTTCTAGAACCTGAAACATCCCGTCAGGATGTTACGGATTTTAATAATAAAATGAAGAAAATAATAATTACTCTACATTTAATAAAACATCATTTCTCAAAAGTGCGGGAAACTTAAATCTTTTATTATATCCAAGATAATCCAAAACCATGATTATAAACCACAACAAAATCTCCAAAGTTTGAGTAATAAAGGGTTACAATTTATGTCCAAAAAACATAAAATATATAAACAAAAAAACTCTCAAGCTATCCCCGCTCCGAAGCTAAGCCTCACCAGAACCACCTGCAACAACATCATCTACTCACGTACCGCGTACACGATCATCGCCAAACACAAGCAGATAGGGTGAGCTTAACAGATAAAACATATAAAAATGCATATACATGTAAAACATTCATATATTTATATCATACAATCACCCCCAGAAGTTCTATATCACATGGCCACAACAATGTTATTCGAGTTCTACATCTTCTAGTGATTACCTCAAGATGACTAGCTGTCATACCTATCGGCCACAATCGATAGAGTACGTGCGAGAAACCATTGCTACGGATCATATACCGTAACACTAGGTGGAGTTCCCAAATATGAACAGAGTTCGTAATGTCCCAAGACTACCAAACTCGTCAGCTAACTAATGAAGAGGGCAATCTATCTGGACTCATCCGTGCTGGCCACAACCAGCACACTCATACCGTAACACTCGCCAACCCGAGCTCAACTCAAGGGTTCCTCGTGTTCATCCGCCATCCCAAGCCCAACTCGAGGGATGCCATTTCGAGCTTAACTCGAGGAATGCCACGTGCTTAACCCCTATCCCGAGCTCAGCTCAAGGGATACATTCCAAGCTCAACTCAAGGAACACCAGCAACCCACCTTTGAAGCATCACCACAAGCCTTATAGATCACGCATGCAGAATCCAGCAACCCTAGGCTACAGTAGCAAAATCGCCTGGCGGGGGACACGTACCGCCAGGCGCACATGCGCTTCTGATGTTCAATCCTGCCGTTATCGCCTAGCGGGTCCACCATGACCGCTAGGTGCCACACCTCTCTGAAGCTTTCTGAACCTGCAGCTTCCGCTTGGCGATTCCAAGCCTGCCGCCCGGCGCTGCACCAATAATCACATGATTTCTGGTTTGACACACTCTTGACTAGATTCCACCCCTTTAATCCTGTAATCGCACCTCCAAATTCCTAAATTCTTTTTATATTTGAGTCGTTATGGTTCCATATACTCCCATACACTGTCCATCACCATTCATGACTACTAAAATTTATTTCAAATTTTGCTAAGTAGGCAGCCCACTTGCCCCAACCACAAAACTGTGACTTTCCACCAATTTAGACGTGATGGCCTTGCTTAATAGGAAACCCCTAGTACTTTCATAGAAACCTAATTACCACACCAACTAACCCTTAATTATAAATCATGTTATCAACCTACCCTCTTATGGAATGACATGGGTCTCATGCCCACTATTACATCCTTACTTAGGAACTCTACTCTTGCTGGTACCAAATCCACCAATCTCTAAATTCAACACTACTGATGGCTTAATAAGATTCTTTACAACATTGCTCTTATTGTCATGGTCCTCCAACCCCTATTAGATTTCACATAATTTTCATACTACAATGTAGGTCTTTCATCCCCTTAAATCCATGTCCTAATGGTTTAACAATTACTCTTTCATTATTAATCAAATTCACCAAATCTCAAACACCCCTCTTCCCTTCACAGCACCCAACATCGCATAGACCTGCAATGGTGCCTAGCGACACGTAGCTTGTTGTTGGGCGATGCACCAGTTTCTGGAGATTCCAGAACTTCACCTCACTCTGCGCGAATACCATTTTCTAACTTTCCAACCCTTCTAGAACTCGTTCCTTTGTTCACTCCCCTCATTCATCTGGACCAGGTTCATACAATAAAATATACTTATTGATTTTACAAATGAACATACAACTACTCAATGTGATTCAACATCAATTTTCATTGTTCGTGAAATCCCCAATTTCCAACCCTAAAACACCTTTCCACTGTTCCATTCAATCATGCCCTCAAATATGTGAATTTAAACGCCATTTGACATAAAAAAACATCCTCTACCAATTACAGTTAGCTTTCCCTTCAATCAGAATATTTCCAGAACCCAGAAATTTCCAAAATCGACCCAATATGGCTCGTGTCGCCTGGCGGTTCAATCACCAGTGCCAGGCGCTTCACAAACACCCTGAAAATAATGGTTAAATCAGCTATGCGTCGCCTGGCAATCGGGAGCTTACCGCCAAGCGGTTCCTCTTCAGGAACCCAGAAAAGGCTATCATGGCATGTGCCGCCTGGCGGCTATGTATAGCCCACCAGGCGGTTTCTGGAAATTTTCCAGAAACACGAAAATTTTCATACAACAGATGTTCATGGAACTAAACACATACATTAATCATACAATTCATGCTTGCATAAAATGTAACATAAAAAACTCTCCCAACATGGTTTCCTTTGCTTAAAACCTTGACACTTGGAAAATTCTCCCTTGATCACCAATGACCCTCCTTGGTTCTTCTCAATTCAGCCCCAAAGCTTCACTCAATCCTCACCCCTCTCAAATTTCTTGCTTTCTTCTGCAAACACAATGGCAACCCACCAAAACTTTCTCTTTTACCTCTAAATGACCTTTTTAATTGGGTCTTAATGTGGGGTTAACGGAGTAAAACGAAAATAACATTAATCTATGTTAATTACCATTCATTAGTTGTCTCATGATGGTTTTCCAGCCCTCCTTGGTTGCTAGGGTTTCATCTACCCTTTCATATTCAAGCCAAAACTAAGTTTAGTAAAAATAAAGTTTAATTTGGGTTCTCCAAAGCTTGAACCCACAACCATGCCAATGCCAAATCAATGCTAAATCATTCAACCCATTCATATTTCATGTTGAATAATATAATTAAATGATTATATCATCCCACAACATGATCAACAAATATTTAAAAATAATAACAAATAAATAACACACAATTAGCATACATAAGACTTAAACTCAAGTCCTCTCACAACAACTAAGTACTCTCAACCATTTGACCTAGTACTTTTCCGCGTCATACAAATTTGAATTTAATGTCATAAAAGCTTCTACTATCCGCATTTATTAATTAATTAATTACATTTCACGGGTCTTATAGAAACCACCCTTCAATGATGATTATTTCAACTTTCTATATGTGTTTACTTCTTTAAAGACCTGAATGTTTTTATTTCTTGTACCGACTTTAGATGTCAAATGTTAACTATTTTCGGTGATACTTCAAATCAACTCCACTTTTGATGTTCTTGAAGGTTTTCAAAATTATGTATCATTAATTCTACATCACCCTTGTATCATTAATTCTTGTTTTTTAGTAGTAGTTGAGGGCTAACCACAATAAGACAAGCGATTAAATCTCATGTTATAGAGAGGGTAAAGGTGGGCGAAAGGAAATAGAAAAAAGTAAATTGTAATTTGGAGATGATACTCCTTTTATTTGTCAAGACAAAGATCACAATGTGATGATGATAAAATGCATTTTTAGATGTATTGATCTAGCATCATGGCTGAATGTGAACATCTACAAGAGTAAATTGGAAGGAATAGGGATTACAGAAACCATTTAAAACAACTTACTATATATATTTCATACTGTCAGGTTTTTACAGAGGGAGTTTCACCTATATAGTCCTAACAATCTCCCCTCAAGGGTGAGTCCCTTCAACCACATTGGTACACTCCCCCTCCATACCACTTGTCAGGTTATAAGGAGGGGTATCACTGGGGAGATACAACACCAGTGAGATCTGAGCCTAACCACATAAGACACTGACACCACTCTCAACCCAAAACCTTAAGGCAATGGGTTTATGGGTCTTTATTCTTATATAGTGCTCTACTTTCTCAATTCTGGTCAATGTGAGACTTAGACTCACACTTGGATTCCTAACACATACATAGTGTTTAATGTTTTCTAAATTTTTAATATTTTGTTTTCTAAATTTTATAAATTCTACATCTTTTTAAGAAAAACATATTTCATCGCAAATAAAAATCATAAAACGATATATCATCATCAAGAAACGTATATCATCTTAAAGAGATTTTATTATCAAAGTTTCTACACAATTTATGATCAAAGTCTTCTACACAATTTATTGAGAAATCATTTGAAAGTAGAACCTTTTACAACACATTATGAAAATACATTTAAACCAACAACTGATACAACATCTTGTAACATGAAGAGTCGCTTACTTCAAATTTGAAATAAGATCACACAAAAAGTTCAACAACCATCCACCTGCAAAACAAATTTAAAAATAAAATAAAATTGATTGATATAAATAGTAAAATTATATGAGAGAAATTTCCCAGTTTTCTTTCAATAAATAAACAATTTGTTAGTTCACATTTATTCAACTTTGTTCTTAGTACCTTCCTTGCAAATATTATTAAACATAATGCTGATTATTATACATGTGTTCACTTTTATCATCATAATTAATTATTTTAGAAAAATTTTGGGTCTGTAGAGATCATAAAATATATCTTATTTGTGTTTTTTCTTATGGAAGGTTTAGGTGTTGTTTGTGAATTTTATTAATATGTTGAGAAGGAAACGTACTATTCATAGGTTTTGTTCTCTCGTCTCTTTCATTTTTATTGGTATTGTACATAGGTTGAGGTATTTCTAATATCTTATTCTTTTATTTATATATTATATATTGTTGATAAAAAGAATAAACTATTTTAATTGAGTGGTGTGCATTCAAATTTGAAATATACGACTAAGAATCGGGGATGAACAGATCAACATCTAATCAAGAATAAAAATTTATCAATGAATATATAAAAATAGTGAATTACAAGAACTAAAATATGTTATTTGAAAGAAGCAATTTTTGTAAAAAGAAAAGAGAAAATCATATACGTTGCCAATCATAATTGGAAACCTTTTTCTAACTCTTCTTAATTTTGTACAAAGTCGTGATTGTTCTTTCATTAGTTTGTGTTAGTAATTATGAATTAGACTTAAGCATATTCACTACAACGTACCTGCTATCGTAGCTTTGATCAACTTGCAAAAATTTACAGTATCCAGCATAGTTGTATCTCAGTTTGTGAATTTGTTCAAGAAGCTCAGGTAAGCAATTCTCCAAGGTTTCCAAATTAGAATTGGTCCTAATAAGCCCCAAAATCCTACAAAGAATCCTACTCCCATGCTCATGTATAACGCTTCAAAGAATTAATAATCATCTCCATCCTTTTCTGTTGCTGCTTCTGCCTTTGCTGTTCTATTCTCTCCAGGACAACTTTTGTTCATTTCTTCACCACAAAGATCAATATTTCCTTCAAAACTAGACCTTTCAAATGTCTGCAAATGTCTTCCCAATGGAATTCTTCCAGAAAGAGAGTTGTATGACAAGTCTAGTTTTCCTAAGAAATCAAGTTGGGAAAGAGAAGAAGGAATTCTCCCATGCAAATCATTTCTTGACAAGTCAAGAGATTCAAGTGAACTTAAATTTCCAATTTCAGAAGGAATTTCTCCATTCAAATTGTTTCTTGATAAATTTAAAGAAACCAGCCCAACCAAACACACAACTTCTTTTGGTATTTCACCTGTAAAATTATTGCTTGAGAGATCAATACTCTTAAGATTCAATTGGGGATCTCTGAACACCTGTTCCACACCTTTCCACACACACGTTATGTCAAGCCTGTAGTCCAAAGACACGAAGAAACCGTAGATTTCCCTATAAGTACTAGTATTGTACTCATATATAAGGCGCTGAGTTTCACTTCTGTTGATGCTCTTTTCAGACATGACAGTAAAATTCTTTAAGCATGCTGGAATTGCTTTTGATAACTTATTCCTGGAGAGATTCAACAATTGAATATGCCTTAAATAACAAAGTTGAATTGGAAAATGTTCAGAGAAGTGATTCCCTTGCATGTTCAAGATTATCAATTGCTGCATGCTTTCTCCAACCCATGATGGTATCCGACCAGACAAATTATTTTCTCCCACATCCAATATAAATAAGTTAGTGCAATTCTTCAAACTGGAAGGCAGTTCACCTGTTAACTTATTATTTCGTAAAACCAACGCTTCTAATTTAAAAAGGTTCCCCATGGAGATGGGAATATTCCCAGACAACTCATTGTTGCTCAAATCAAGAAATAGTAATTGGTTTAAAGATTGCCAACAATCAGGGATTTGTCCCTTTATTTGATTGTTTGATAAATCTAAGGTTTCCAAATACGATACCATGATTTTGTAACATAAGAAAGAATAGAAATCTGAAAATTTATTTTCAGAGATGAACAACCCTGAAGCTTGGAGCAAAAATGATGGAAGTGAACCCTCAAATTGATTTGAGTATAGAATTATAGATGGTCTATAAGAGAGCTTTAATGGTATATCTGGAATTGCACCATTGAGATTATTGTGAGATATGTTTAACCATTCCAAATTTTGCAACTTGTTCCAAAACCATGATGGTACAGAATCATTAAGCTCATTATCAGATATATCCAGCGACATTAAGGAATTTTGTGTCTGGAGCCAACCAGGAAAACTCGGACCTAGCTTGCAAGATGCTAACATCAATGTTGTTGCTTGAAAAGGGGGAACCCAACTAGAGACAAATCTTAGAGACAATGTGTTGTAGGATAAGAATAAGCTTTGTAATTTGGAAAAATTAGAAAGATGAGATTCAGTGACATCACCCTCTAAAGAATTCCCATACAAGCTTAAATACTCCAACTCAGATAGCAATGTGATGCTTTTTGGTATCTTGCCAGTAATTTGGTTATATGATAAATCCAAATTTTGAAAAACGTGTCTATTGCACCATGAAGAATTTTGAAAAAAATGAGAAATTTCCCCATTCAACTTGTTATTTGAAAGGTCTAAGGTCTGTAATCTGCACATGTTTCCAAAGAAAGACGGAATCTTGCCTTGTAGTTTGTTTCTATGGACATAAAAACTTTCAAGAGAGTTTATTACTTTTCCAAATCCATCTGGAATGGGACCTTCTAACATGTTGTCATAAAGGTTAAGGGTCTCTAGATTCGTGGTGTAGTTCATAAGCCAGTAAAACAAAGTAGATGATTTCAATAGATTTGAGGAGAGATAGAGTATAACAAGGGAAGAGGAAGAATTAATTGTGGAAGCAGAGGAAATAGGAAAACTTCGATCTGTAAGACTGCAGTTATACAGATAAAGTATTCGTAGTTTAGAGCCAAAATTACCTTCAAAAACTGATGATGTTAGATTATTCCAAGAGAGATCAAGAATATTAAGAGATGGAAAATTTGGATACAGAAAAGATGAAAAAGCAATGTCATTACCCATAAGATAAAGCTCTTGTAGGTGAAGGCTAAAATTGAATAACAGTTGAAATGTTGAGGAAGTTAGCACATTAAAAGACAGATCAAGGACAGTTAGAGAAGTTGAAAAGTTGGAATGAGAAGGAAACAGAGTTTTGATATTAGTATCTGAAAGAGAACAGTCAACAAGCCTCAACTCTACTAAGTTTGGAATGAGCGCATTGATAGATTGTAGCCAATGGCGCGAGATGCTGAGATTATGCAATGAACTCAACTCTAGAGTTGTTAAGGAGTGGAGATTAGACAACCACTCTGAATCCTCAGCTTCTATATTGAAATCACCGCCTAACCCAAGAGTTTGTAAGTTAGGAAGATTCTCATTCCGAAAAGGGATGGCTCCAGAAAGAGTGTTACCTGCAAGATTAAGATAATGTAGTCGCTTGAGATTCCTAAGTTGAAATGGGATGGCTCCGGACAGGAATTCTCTCCAAGATTAAGATATTGTAGCTGCTTGAGATTCGTAAGTTGGAATGGGATTTCTCCTGATAGATAATTCCCTCGAAGGTCAAGATATTGTAAGTGTCTAAGATTCCCAATCTGAAAAGGAACTGGTCCCAGAAGAAGATTTCCTCCGAGTTCTAGATACCTTAGAAGTGAAAGCTTTCCAAGTTGGATAGGAATCCTCCCACTAAATTGAGTAAATGAGAGGTTGAGATATTTTAAGTTGGTGAAAGAGCAAATGGCTTGTGAGATGTGATTCAATCGAAATTTATTATTGCTGAGGTCCAGATGTTGAATGTATTGCAAGTGAATCAATGAAGTGAGATTGATTGCACCTTTCAATTGTGAATCCGAAAGATGAAGTAGAATTACATGACCAGTTTGATGGTTGCATTGAATGCCTTCCCAAGTGCAGCAATCTGTATTATTTTGATGGTGAGTCCATGTAGAGAGTATGCCATGGTCATCTACGAGGCTTTGTTTGAAGTTGAGGAGTGCATCTCTCTCCTCCTCTCTGCACTTTGCATCAGGAGGCATTGTGAATCGGAGAGCAAATCCTGAGGCACGGAATAAAAGGAGAGCAGCATATAATATTTTGAGAAAGTAACGCCACATTGTAAGTTGCTGAAATCAAGATAACGCCAATGTTATATAATCTCAGTTTTTCTTTTGGTGATGTTAAGAAAGCTTCATTGAATCATCATTTATATCACTTCATAAACAAAGCGTTCAATTGTTCAACCACTACAGTCCACCAACCTATGCTTCAATTATTGCCAAAACCCAATGTAGAAAGAAACTCCTTTTTCTTATCACATTTTTTATTCCTACTACGCGCTTTGTTGACTACTGACCAACACAATTGGGAATGTAAAGTAGATGCTTTTTTCTTTACAATCTAAATTCTTTCTATTTTTATCTTTAAATGATAATCATATTTGATTTTTGTCGTCAACCAAATATTTAGCATATTAAAAAAGTTATCAATGTTACTTAACTTCTTTTGTTTAATGTTTTAACGTGTCGAGATTTAAAATTAGTCATTGAAAAGTAAGATTAGTTATTCATGTAAGTTAGTCATTCGTGTCCTTATTCTTTTCTTTTTATAGTTTTCAATTTATTCTTTCTTTTTCTTCTTCTACTTCTTTTTCTTTTTGCATATTTCTTCTTCTTACTGATTTGTGATATTAATGTTTTTCTTCTTCAAAATTCGGTAAAGGACAACCCTTCTTTCTTCCTTCTTTTTAGCTTTTATTAAAACACTTATTTTCTTCTTTTCTCCTACCTTCTTTAAACTGAAGTAAAATGTACAAATTTTCTTATTTCCTACTTTATCTATTCTTCTCTCCCCCATTCATTCTTTATTACTTTTGTTTTTCATCTCCATCGTTTATTTATTATTTATTGACACTGTTATTTCTTACTTTTGCTTCTCATTTTCTCCGTGTAGTGAAAATATCACTGGTAGATCTGATAAAAAAATTGGAGGGACCAAAAATCTTATATATTTAATTATTATTACTAATATAACAAAAATATATATAATAATAAAAGTATATATAATTTAGTATTTGAATCTTGATACCTTTTTTTTTTTAAAAATTATAATTTTGATATAAAACTTATTTTAAATAATTTTTTCTAATTTTATTTCTTTTTCTGTATATTCTTATATTTGAGAACATTTTCTTATAATAAATTTTAAATAATTAATATAATTTAAAAAAATTAATATGAAATTTTTTATTTATAATTCTTTCCCAATCTCGGATGGAATTTCTCCATTCAAATTGTTTATTGACAAATTCAAAGAAACTAACCCGATGTACGTAATTTCTTTTGGCATTTCACCTGTTAAATTGTTACATGAGAGATAATGCTACGAAGAATCAATTCGGGATCAGTGAAGCTGCGCTCCATACCTTTCAACATCCATGTTATGTGAAGCTTGTAATAACTACCATTGAAAGCACTATAAATTTCATAGTATGTACTATTATACCAATGCACACGACTTTCAGTTTCAGTTCTCTTGATGCTCTTCTCAGACAATGCAGTCAAATTATTTAAGCAAGTTGGAATTCTTTCTGATAACTTATTTCTTGAAAGATCTAACAATTGAATCCGCCTCAAATAACATAGATGACGAGTAAAATTTCCAGAGAAGTGATTGCTTCGCATTATCAAGATTATCAATTGTTGCATGCTTTCTCCAACCCATGATGGTATTTGATCAGTCAACATATTCTAACTCACATCCAACATAATTAAATTCTTGGAATTCTGCAAAGAGGAAGGCAACTCACCCATTAAATTATTATTTGGTAAAACCAAAGCTTCCAATTTGACAAGGGTGCCCATGGAGATGGGGATCTTCCCTCACAATTGATTGTTGCTTAAATCAAGAAACAATAATTTATTTATTGATTTATACTATCTAAGCTTTCCCTAGACAGTTATAGGATTTGAATTAAAATTTAAATAAATTACAAATAATTATCCTAGAACTGTTCTTAACGATTTCAAAGTTCACATGGCCTAAGCAGTTAACATCCATTAAGTCTCCAGGACGGTTATTGCGGATTTTGTTCTACATGTCATCGATGGTTATTCTCGATTTGAGTTCTCCTCGATTTAGATTTTGACGGAGGACAAACCAAAGGCTGCCAAAGAGTTGGCATCCATCTCATAAAAGAAAACGGTAATATTGTCCTTTATGGGTTAGAAAATGGAACACACTTGAAAAGGAAAAAAAGTGAAACTAGTCTACTCTTTTAAGTTATAGTCCTATCAAAGTCCATTTTATGGGTTAGAAAAACTAAACATGTTAACCATATGAAAAGAAGAAAATAAAATTGGTCCAAAGACCGTAATCTGTCCATGTCCTAATCAAATCAATTTTGTGATACAAAACATGCTACACATTTCAAAAGAACATGAAACTAATCCAAAAAGACCAAGCAACTAATTATTGTGTTTGAACCCATTTTATGGGTTAGAAAAATTAAACATGTCGACACTTGAAAAGAATAAAATGAAATTAGCCCAAAGACCTTAAGTTATTTATTGTCCTAGTCCATTTTACTGTCGGCAAACTCAACAATTGATAAGAAAAATAAAATGAAACTGATCCAAACATTTCTAACAATTTCTTGATTATTAAATCAAATGTATGGTTTTCTATTAATTCTTTATCATAATTAAAATTATCACACAAATTAAATGAAAATAAAAAATAAATAAATAGAAACATGTTGGGTATCAGAGTACTAGCACAAGTACTTACAACTAAAATAAAAGATGAAAATAAAGGAACAAAAACAGATAATAGACAATGAATTTAATTTAGGGTTAAATATGTTTTTGGTACCTCAAGTTTCAGCGAAATTTGGAATTAGTCCCTCATCAAAACTTTTGACCAATTTAGTCCTTCATCTTTAAAATGCGTCGTTTCAAGCGCATTTCATGATAGTATTTAAATTATTGACACTGTTTGACACATTTTTGCTTTAATGTTAACTTAAATACTATCATGAAATGTGCTTGAAACGTAAGATAAACTTAACAAAATTTTGTTAAAAGGACTAAATTCACGCATTTTGAAAAATGAAGGATTAAATTGATATAAAGTTTTGATAAGGGACTAATTCCAAAATTCACTGAAACTTGAGGGACCAAAAACATATTTAACCCTTTAATTTATTCAAAGAAAGGAAAAATTACATACCATTCTCTCTAATCCCAAAGAGAAAACAATGACAACCCCTCTCTTGGAAATAGGAAAAACTAATACAAGGAGAACCTTAAAGGAGAAACTAACCTTCTCTCTTAGAGAGAAACTAATATTCTCTCTTAATTCTTCTCTCAAGCCAATAAAGCAAAAGGAATATGAAGGGAGAGACTTTGGGATGATTTCCTAAGGAAACACTGGACTCCTTTTATAATATTAAAAGTAAGTCCCAAAGTAAGTTCCCATCGATGTGGGACTTCTTTTCTCACAATCTCCCACTTGAAGATTTTGATGAAATTAATCAAATCTTCACACCATGCTTTATTCTTTGCCTTCATGTTGCTTGTTCTTCTGATAGACTTCAGTAGGATCGAATCCACGTAGACTTTATTGACACATAATTCTGATCCTCCAAAACGCAATGCAACACCTGAGGTTCCTTCTAATGATCTCTTATCAATACTTCACTACTCTCCACCAACCATGAACCTATTAACCACTCTCACTGCTTGTGCAATGTTTGGTCTTGTACATATCATAGCATTCATAAGGTTGTCCACCACCGATGCACTCGGTACTCGAGACTTCTCCATCCTCTCTTCTTCACTGCTAGGACTCATACGTGAGGAACAATTGATAGAAAGTGTGGTCGAAATTGGCTTGCAACCTTGCATGTTGAAGCGCCACAAGATTATCAGTAAGTATTTCTTCTGAGAAAGCCAAACCTTCCTATCTTTTTTGTGTTCGTGAATTTGCATCCCTGAAATCCTTGTTTGCTAGTTCCAAGTCCTTCTCATACTTCCTAGCCAATTGTGCCTTCAATTCCTAGATTTGAACTTTGTTAAGGATCTACCTCCAACATATCATCCATATACAACATCAGTGGTCTAAACACTCAGTCTGTTGTAATCGAGGCTTATGAAGGAATCAAACCTCTGGTACGAACACGTAAGCTCTCTCTTTAAACTGTACTGAGATTTGTTCAATCATGCAAACCAAGTTTTCTTATTCTTTAACGCCTTCTGGTTGGAGCATCATTTCATTTCTGCTTAACAATAACCTTGTGGGTAGTGGGACCCACAAGTGGTACCCTTTCACATTGTTAGCATAGCCCAAGCACTTAATTTTCCCCAGTTTTAAGCTCTACTCGTGCTTTGGATTCCTTGAACTGGTAACAACACATTTGACTTCCTCTTGACGTAGTACACCCACAATCTCTTGGAGTAAACTTTGATTCTCCTAGTGATAACCTTGGTGATTCCCTTACATTAGAGTAAACCAAGTCTTCTTGTGTTTTCCTTTTTATGGTAGTCAAACTAGCAATCTGCGATCTATGACTATGTTTGTTGGCTTACCACACAGTGCTCGCGTAGAGGTAAAACAACCTTCTTAAGCCCGAGTAAGAGATTACGTTCTGCCTGGATTTGCAAACTTCGCTCTGACTTATACCCAAGTTTACGATGTCACGTCAACACCACTTCTTCTTGACTTGTCGATGCAACTATTGCATTAGCTTCCTGCAACATATCTTCCAAAAGCACATACACATCTGCCATGATCTTCTGCGTTTTCATGACTTACTGGATCTCTCCTCTTCTTCACGGAATATCTTCGTCCTCCGAGGTATTTGCCATACAACCTTGTGAGGTTGATGCCTCAGAGTTCTTTCCTCCATTCTTCAAATGCCAACAATCTTTCTTCACATGCCCTCTTTTGCCACAATGGTAGCATTTGAGATGCTTCTTACTTTGACATCTATCATGAGACTGACTCCCAATAGATCCACATTCTGTTGATCTACCTCTCGTCATCACCAAAGCTTTTGTTTGCCTTGCACCTTCCACCATATCCTCTTTGTTCAACGTATTTAGATTGTTGATGTGGTCTGTCACCGATGTGGACTCACTCATTCGAAGAGTATAGAGTTTTCTCTTCAAGAATATTCTCGTGTGAAGTGACTTAACCTCGTAGTATCAGAGTACTAGCACAAGTACTCACAACTAAAATAAAAGATGAAAATAAAGAAAGAAAAACAGATAATAGGCAATGAATTTAATTTATTCAAAGAAAGGAAAAATTACATATCATTCTCTCTAATTCTAAGGAGAAAACAATGACAACCACTCTATTTGAAATTGGAAAAACTAATACAAGGAGAACCTTAAAGGAGAAACTAACCTTCTCAGAAAGAGAAACTAACCTTCTCAGAAAGAGAAACTAACCTTCTGTCTTAAAGAGAAATTAATATTCTCTCTTAAAGAGAAACTAATATTCTCTCTTAAAGAGAAACTAATATTCTCTCTTAATTCTTCTCTCAAGCCAATAAAGCAAAAAGAAATATGAAAGGAGAGACTTTGGGATGATTTCCTAAGAAAACACTGAACTTCTTTTATAATATTAAAAGTAAGCCCCAAAGTAATTTCTCATCAATGTGAGACTTCTTTTCTCACAAAACACAATTCATAACTTGCAAAGTTTAAGCAACTGCATGCGACATTCATATTGACAATTGTTCAGTTGTCGGCTGGGGCTTTCTAGATCATTCCTGATTTAAAGACAGGTAAATGAAAAGGTCATAAAATATATTTAATAATAATCGTAATATTAAAAAAAAAGGAAACAGAATTCATAAGTATGAAATTAGTTGATATTTTAGCATACAAGTGTTCCATTATACTTTAACAAACCATAGAACTATAACATATAGCTGTCTTTTTGTTTAGTAATTAAACTTGAATTATAGTATGAGCATTACATATTCAAAGAATTTTTTAAGTAATAAAAATTTATAATATTAGATAGTTTTTAATTGTATACATTAAAATAAACAATTTAAATTATAATATAAAATTATTTTAAGCAATTGAATTTTTATATTATTAACATTTAAAATAAAAACAAAAAATTGTATGAAAATTGACACTAATCAATGATTAAAAAGACCAAACACTACTGTATGTCTTGAAGAATTCTAGAAATCTCAAAGAATGTTTTATAAAAGATTTTAATTGAATTCTGTTCGAAATTATGCAGGAAAAATTCTATAAAATTAATTTAGAAACATATATAACTTATTATATTTAAAGATAATCTATTGTTCATAGTTGGGTTTTGAAAACAAAATCTTAATGTTAATAGATTATTTTCAAACATGTTAAGCAGTGAACTTTAAATCTAACTCAACGTTACATTCCGTTAGTAAAATAAGATTTACACCTATTTATAGACTATAAAATAACGTTATTTATAGTCAACTTGGAACTTCTAAGATATATAACTACTTGAAATAATACAATATAATTGACTATCATAATCTAAATCTTTTTAAAAAAAAAAAAAATATTTGGTTTTATTCAAAACTTTTAAACGACTTTGATGCATAAATTAGTACATACTAAGTTTAATAAATAATTCACAACATAAATATATATATATATATATATATATATATATATATATATATATATATATATATATATATATATATATATAAAAGGTATATCATCAATACCAAAATTTATTATTGAAGAGTTCATTACTATTGAAAGGCCTATTCATCAGGCTCAAACCCTCAAATCCATTCTTCCCTGTAGTAGATTACGAGTGTAAAATGTCCTAATTATTTAAGAAATTTATTTTTAAACGGAAAGAAATCTATTTCACTGTTGAATGTTAATCTCCAAAATTTTCATTTATATTTTTAATTTGGCATTTTATTTCCAATCTTTATTTGATAAATCGTACAAAACAAGTGAAAAAAATACAGAATGTGGCAAATGCCCTGTTGGAGGATTAAGCTCCAACACTCTTATCGCATCCCAATGTCAGTTAAGCTGTATTTAGAACATCCTGTTTTTCCATCAATTGAATAAATTGTATATACAAAGAGAAATGTATAGATTTGTTTTCACGATTGACAAGAGAAATTTTTAATTTGTTCAGAATCTGATACAAGGAAATTATATTTTCATGTTATTTTATTGTTTAAAACATAAATACGACCACTGACATAGCCAACCTATGCTGCAAACAGTTCTTATTACAAACATAGCTCAGTATGAGATTATCAAATACAACTGTTATGTAAGATAAGTCTTCAACTGTCTTCCCATTGAAGCAATATATAGTTTAATATAAGTACGAACTTTCATTAGATAACTTGATTTATCAATGGATGCCGAAGTACTAAAGAATCAACCAATATTATTGGAATATCTCACATTCTTCCTTACATATATATATACGAATTTGAATGGAATCTGCTTGTAACAAGTTAATAACAAGTCTCCTTTTCAAGATGGAATGCAGAAACTTCACATTTTAAATCCTTCAAATCTCACACTCCCAACAATTCATCATGCTTTCATCTCAAAACAGAGTCTCGAAGCAAATAGCCATAAACTCTATATTCAATTCAGCCATTACAAGTGAGTAGTGTATCAGTCTGTTCAGTAACATGAAGTAGTAATGGACCTAATAACCCCCCAAAAGCCTGTGAAGAATCCTAGTCCCAAACCCATGTATAATGCTCCATAAAAAACTGAATTATCATCTTCATAATCGATTTCTGCTCCTTTAGACTTTGTCACTGTCTGATGGGATAACAACAATACAAACAATAAACCAGAGAATGCAGCGTATATAATTTTTCCTAACTTTTTAACATTGAAAACCACTCAAATTAAGGGTAAAAAATCACGAGTCATCCAGATCAAAGAAATAGTTCCACTATGATCAAAAGAGTAAAAAAGAGTCTCAATCAACAGCACAAATTAGTGCTAACACCCAACCAAATAGCAAAGCAATACAGCTTTCAAATACAGAGGAATAAGAGAAGAAAAACTATAAAATTTGTTAGTATTTTAAGGTTGTTAAAGGGATAGTTGAAGGGATAGAGAAAATGTTTAGATAGTAGAGTGTGAAAGTAGTAGTTAGAGAAGTGTATTTTGTAGTTGAGAGTAGTTGTATTGGATGTTGTGTTAGTTGTTCTTGATGTTACAAATGGTAGGATACATGGGTATTTATAGACCCATAGATTATTTTAGAAACTCCTAGCTAGAATATGTGCAAATACTTCTAGATTTTTCTACATAGTTGAATGTTCTTGATTTTTCTTTCTATCCCAAGCTTTTCTCCAATACTCTAGAAGTTTCTTTACATTTTAATAACTCTATCTTATATTTTTCTAAATTGTTCTAGAATTTTCATTATACTTTAATACTCCTCCTTGATGCAAATTCGGTAACTCCAAGCATAGTGCGTAGTAGTTCAAATCTTGGTCTTGGTAAGGCCTTTGTGAAAATATCTACAATTTGATCTTCTGTCGGGTAGTACTCAAGTCGTATCTTCATATTTGTTTCCGCTTCTCTGATGAAGTGGTATTTAATTGCTATATGTTTTGTTCTGTTGTGATGCACAAGATTCTTTGTCATTGCAATGGTTGATTTATTGTCACAATTAATTATAGTAGGGCCACTTTGTTTTTCTCTCATATCTTTGAGTATTCTTCAAAGCCATATAGCTTGACTTGTTGCTTCAGTAGCTGCACATATAGTGACCAATTTAGATACCAATTTACAAAATTAAAATTTATTGGTTACTAAAATAGTCACTAATATAAATAAAAAATTAGAATTGGTCACTAAATTTGTCACTAATTAATTAAAGAGCAATTTAGTAACTAAGTTATTTTGGTAGCCAAAACTTAGGTAGCTAATTTTTAGTGACCATTTTTCTTTGGTAGCCAAAACTATAGTAACTAATTTTAAAAACCAATTTAGTGACCATTTATAATTTTTTATTCATAATAATAACTGTTTTAGTAACCAATAATTTTTTTACTTTGTAAACTTGTATCTAAATTAGTAATTATAGTAACTAACAACTTTTGGTCACTAAAATTGGTTACTAATGAAACATTTTCTTGTAGTGCGATTCTGTTATACCATGCACGAGAAGCTTGTTTAAGGCCATATAAAGCTTTCTTCAATCTTAACACTTTGGCTTCTTGGCCTTTAACCACAAATCCTGGTGGTTGCTCTATATAGATCTATTCTTCAAGAACACCATTGAGGAATGCAGACTTGACGTCTAATTGGTAGATGCTCCATCCTTTTTGTGCTGCAAGGGCTATTAGAGTTCTTATTGTGTCTAGTCGAGCAACTGGAGCAAATGTCTCATTGTAGTCTACTCCAGGTTGTTGTGAATAACCCTTAGCTACCAACCTTGCCTTGTGTTTGTGTATGGTACCATCGGGGTTTAACTTTGTCTTGAAGACCCACTTAACTCCGATGATATCTTTATCTTTTGGACAATCTGCTAGCTCCCAAGTGTTGTTTTTCTCTATTGTCTTTATCTCTTCTTTCATTGCCTTGACCCATTCTTCTTGTTTTGCGGCCTCTTCAAAGGTTCCAGGCTCTAGTATAGCCAAGTTGCAAGATTCATAGATGTCTGTTAGAGATCTGATTCGTCTCGGAGTGGATTCAGGCGATGATTCTTCTTGATCTTGAATTGATGTTGGAGTTGCAGGAGATTCTGGAGTTATAATGGTATCTTGATCATTATCTTCTTGGCTTGTAGTTGGTTGATTGTTGGGCATGTATATTGTCTTCCTTTCAATTTGTTCCTCTTCCCAGTTCCAAGTAGCGCTTTCATCTACTTCAATGTCTCTGCTGATAGTTAGCTTCTTTGTTTGAAGATTATAGACTCTATAGCCTTTGGATTGTGTACTATATCCCAAGAAGATGCCTCGTACGGTCTTGTCTTCTAGTTTGTGTCTCTTTTGGTCTGGAACATGAATATAGCAAACAGATCCAAATACTCTTAGATGTTTAGCTGATGGTTTCTTACCGCTCCAGGCTTCGATTGGAGTTTTGTCTTGGACTGCTTTAGTAGGACATCTATTGAGTAGGTAGACAGCAGTGTAGACTGCTTCTGCCCAGAATGTATTTGGTAGTCCTTTCTCCTTCAGCATTGATCTCGCCATCTCCATGACTGTGCGATTCTTTCTCTCTGAAACACCATTTTGTTGTGGAGTATATGCGACTGTAAGTTGTCGTTCTATGCCTTCATCTTCGCAGAATTTGTCAAACTCACGAGATGTGTACTCTTTTCCACGATCACTTCTAAGTACTTTTATCTGTTTTCCACTTTGTTTCTCGACAAGAGCCTTGAATTTCTTGAATATTCCGAAGACTTCTGACTTTGCCTTTAAGAAATAGACCCATGTCATTCTAGAGAAGTCATCAATGAAGAGGATGAAGTACCTGTTGTTGTGATGTGAAGGCGTCCTCATTGGTCCACAAACATTTTCGGTGTGGATTAATTCTAGTAAGTCTTTTGATCTCCATGCTTTGTCTGTTGAGAATGGTAATCGGTGTTGCTTGCCGAGAAGACATCCTTCGCATGATTCATTATTCTCCTTCAAGTAAGGAAGATCCCTCATCATGTTTTTCTGATATAGAAGCTTTAAGGCATGTGTGTTGAAGTGGCCAAATCTCCTATGCCAAAGCCATGAGTCATCAACTTCCGCCTTCATGGCAATATTAGTTCCAGGTTTGAAGCTTATGGGAAAGCTTCTATTTCTCTTCTCCATTTTTACTTCACCAATTTCTATCCTTCTATTGTCATAAATTTTGCATGTATCTTTCTCAAAGTGAAGAGAATACCCATTCTCCATCATTTGGCCAATACTTAAAAGATTTTCTTTAAGATTGGGAACTAGTAAAACATCCTTGATGAATTTCGTACCTTTCTTCGTCTCCACCATGACAGTTCCTTTGCCTTGAGACTCCACTATGGTGCCATTTCCAAGTCGAACTTTGACATTGACAGATTTATCAATGTCTTTGAAAATGCTTTGATCTTTGGCCATGTGATTGCTGCATCCACTGTCCAAGTACCAGTTTCCTTTTCCACTATGAGATTCTTGATTAGCATAGGATAAACGTTGCTCCTGATTGTGTTCTTCAGCAAAGTTTGTTTGATGCTTATTTTTATTGCGACAATACTTCTCCACGTGATCATGCTTCTTGCAATAATGACATATTGGTTTCCCACGATGCCAACAGTCTTTTTTTGCATGACTTGACTTATTGCAAATGCCACATAGAGGATATTTATCTCTCTTGCTTCCAGATAAATTTCTAGAATCTTTGCTTTTAGAATATTCTTCAATATTTTTCTTTTCTTTTCTTCTTCTCTCCTTTTGGATTGTAATTTGAGCTTTGATTGGAAGGCATTTTCGACTGAATTTGTATCAACACGATTATTTAATCTTGCTTCGTGCGCTCCGAGGAGACCAACTAATTTACTTATCGATAGGGAAGATGGATCCGAGGAAGTTTCTATGGAAGCTACTATGGAATCATATTTCTCTGTGAGAGTGATAAGAATTTTTTCTACCACTCTTTTTTCTTTAATTTCTTTTTCATATAACTTCATTTTATTCACTATTTCTTTTATTCACTAGTGCAGATTTGGGATTTTACCTCGCCTTATAGGCCTCGGTTATGGCAGAACCGAAGCCTATAAGGAGGCGGTGGCAATTTTGAAATTAAAGGAAACTTATAGGCCTCGGTTTAGTCAAAAACTGGTGCCAAATGCCGCTTTAGGCCTCGGGTCTTAAGAAACCGGTGCCAAAGAGGGGTTATAGGCCTCGGTTAAGGAGGCCCGAAGCCAAAAGGTTGCCAGAAATTGACCTATAGGCTTCGGTTAGGGA
>Ga0214542_1004657_pt1 | contig 26953 bp, 20 predicted proteins | sample CNSS1metaG_FD_160096 | JGI IMG/M metagenome (GOLD analysis project Ga0214542, IMG submission 160096) | Root nodule microbial communities from cowpea collected in UCLA plant growth center, Los Angeles, California, USA - CNSS1 | ecosystem: Host-associated > Plants > Roots > Nodule | place: USA...
AAAGGAACCTTCACATCTAGATAGCTTGCTATCTTAATGTCCAGTGGGGATTTCACTTAGCTTTCTTAATCAACTCACACCATATTCAACAATCTTAAAAAGGAACAAGATAATCCTTCATCACTTGCTCAGGCGAGGGAGGACTCGCCTAAGCGAGTACGCAAGAAACACCCATTCGCCTCTGTCGCGAATCTCGCCTAAGTGAGGGACTGTCGCTTAAGCGAGAGGACTCCTCTCACCTGAGCGAGGGCCTCTGGCCTAAGCGAGGGTTGGGCGAGAGGATGTGTGGGTATTGTTTGGAATTCTTCTTTGGGGTATTAAGTACATGTTTGGTTGTATTGCTATGTTAAAATATGAATTGAATGAGTATACATGAAATGATAGGGCGTATGAGTTGTGATTTATGAGCTTTAACCTGATGTGAGTATGATATATGCATGAGATGATTCATGGAATTGAAATGATGAGTTTGGTATGACTTCGACATGAGACATGAAAGGGTTGGTATCAATGTGGCATGATAATGATATGAGACGGAGTTCCATATTCATGGTTCGAGAATAATGAGTTGGTATGGTTTGGCTGAGAATACGAAAGAGATGAATTATGAGAAACTGTATGTGATGTATATGTATATATGTGTATGCATGCTGAATTCGTTTGATTGATTAAGAATGTTGGTCCGTGTCAGTGCGTAATTCCTTGGGATCTCTAGGTAAGATTTTCAGGGTCGTGCTTCAGTGGTCGGGACGTAATCCCATGGCCCCTGTTAGTGGGTGTCCATGGTGGTGCCCCATCTGTATAACTAGGTAAGGATTCAAGGTAAGGTTGCATCCTGACACTCTAAGGAGTCAGTTAGTCTCACCTAGAGCGGACTGACTCCTGTGGTGAGAGTAGCAGGAGGCCTGAAATTCATTAAGGGCTAACCTTGTGGTGAGGGAAATTGATTCATTGAAACACTTGTAACACAAGCTCGGGGGTGAGCAGCTCGGGGGTGAGTAGAGGTATCCACCATAAGTGCAAGCATCCGCTGAATCCGACTAGGTTATATGTATCCGGATGAGTCAAGTCTTAGTGTATTGGTTGGAAGGTCCTAACATGCCTGCGTGATGTATGTATAATGGACTGTGAATATGTATTTGATTACTTTGGCGAAATGGTTTTGGCTCTAGCTTACCCTTGCTTGTTTGATTGTGTTGTATGTTGTTCTTCTACTTTTGCGATGATCATCAATTTTTTGATGGGAGTAGATGTGAGAGGTACTCGAGGTCAACAAGGAAGGGATTGGTTCCGCTGCATAGTCTACATGGGCTGGACTTCATGTTTCCTTGGGCTTTTCTTTAGGGCTATAGCCCATGTACTACTTTGTTCTTTAGTACTCTATTTACTATTGTGAAGTCCTTGGATTTCGTTTGTATCCGGCATCGTGGTGTGCCTTAGTTTCTCCTAGCATCTTCTGAATATTGTTAGGAGTAGCGTTTATACTCCAGGGCTTGTCACTAAATTTCTATCCGTGTAGCATTTCATTTAAATTAAAGTTATTATTTAAATGGGGTGTTACACTTAGTGTATTATTTTAATATATCATGTAAATATATTTTGAGGTTACAGTTAATTATGACTAATATTCATATACATGTACTTAAGAAACACTTAAAAAGTAATTAATATTATGACTATTATTTAATAAAAAAACTTCAAAAAAAAAGACTTTTCTTAATGGTGGATCGGATGAGTGAAAGGTTCTCCGAATACCGTATTTGCTTATACATATAACATATACCAAAGTTTAGTTTTTTATTTTTTAAATTGAAAACCATAAATACTTATAAAGATTGGTTCCACACTAAGATAATGACCTTAACCACTTAATTTCTTCTCCCATTTGTAGCACCAAGGTTCAGTATCACTTGTCACTCCTGAGTTCCAGCTCCAGTTCTGCTGTTGATCCTCACTTTGAATCCTCCAGCCATATGAGCAGTTAAAAGAGGAACAAAACGCGGGTGGTCATCAGAGACCGGCGAAATAACAAAACGATTAAGGATAGAAGCCACCACATACTCCATCTGAATAAAAGCCATTTCCCTCCCAAGACAAACTCTTGGACCCGCCTGAAAAACCGGGAACTTATAAGGATTCACACACTTCAGAACCCCATTATCAACATTCTCTTCATCAAACCAACGTTGTGGTTTAAAATCACAGCAATCCTTCCCCCACAGAGCCTCCATTCTCCCCATCCCGTATGGAAAATAAGTCACCCTTTCCCCTTTCCCCACGTGGGTCCCATCAGGTAACACGTCAGCACCACTCGCATGCTTCGAGTCCCACGCAACCGGTGGATACAGCCTCATCGACTCACACAAACACGCCTTCAACAACTTCATCTCTTTTAAACACTCATAATCCAAACCCTCACATCGGTTATTTCCACAATAAATCTCTTTCACTAGTAACGCTTCTTCCTCTCGATGTTTCGACAACAACCAGAACAGCCAGGTCATCGCCGCGGATGTGGTGTCTCTCCCCGCCATTATCATGCTTATAACCATATCCCTCACCACCGTCTCCTCTTGACCTGCCTCCAACAACCGTACCAGCAAATCGGTGCCACCTTTTCTTTCATTATATGTCATTTCATCTTTCTTTCCTTTTATGATCTTCATCACCGACTCATGCACAAGCTTCACGGCTTCCTTCAGAGCCTTCTCTGACCCCATGTTCAGCATTCTCTTCATCTTCCAAACCAGAAACACTGGCGCTGCGCCGCGTGCAGCGCTCACTTCGGAGGCGGTGTCGAAAGCTGTGAGAAGAGGCGGCAGCGGCCTTTTCAGGTCCAGGCAGCATGGATCGTAGCCTAGCGACACCTTGCACACCGTATCGAACGTAAGTCTCCGCAGCACATCCTGCAGGTCGATCACGTGTTTCTCACGTGATGCCTGCTCAAGTAGTGGAATAAGCCTGTGTTGGACCTCTTCCTGGAGCGTTTTCACGATGAAGTCCTTAAGGGACCGCGTACTGAACTCGTGGCTCGCTAGCTTGCGCTGCGCTTGCCAGAGCTCGCCATCGACGTTGAATATCCCGCACCCGAGAAGGTCTCCAAGGATTTCGGTGAAGGGTTTGCCTTTGGGGAAGTTGCCGAAGTTGGTCTTTAGAATGTACTCTACGTTGCGGGGGTTCGCCGTCACCACCGTGCGACGGGCACCGAGGCGGTGAACGACGATGGTGTGGGTCGGGGATTGTGCTATTTGTTCGGTGTACCAGTCAAGGAGACGGTGGCGGTTCTTGTAGAAAGAAACGAGGCATCCAATGATAGGGTGTGAAGGATGTGCATGGTTACGGTGATAGCCATATTGTTTTCCGTTGAAGAAACTAAGGAGAAACACGAAGAACAATAGAAGACTGAGGAGGAAAATGAGCATGGCTTGTGGCTGAGAGTGTTTGTTACACAAACTGTACTGTGATGATTTTCAGGTTGGAATGCAAGGTTAGTCCTTAGAGCTATATATAGAGTCATCACGATCCTCCAATGTGCATTAAGATCTCAGAGAAAAGAAGGAAAATAACAGATTTATAAATTATGAAATGTGATAAGAAAAGAAAAAAGAAATTGAAGTGTGTAAATAAATGTAGATAAAATAAAAGAATTATGATAGGTTAACAAAGTTTTTAACAAAGTTTTTGAGAAAGTTTCGTATTCACGTAAAAAAATATTATTTTATTATTTTATTTTATTTAAAAAATAAAAATTTAATCTGTTTTAATTATATTTTTAGAAACTTTGTTAAATTTGTCAAAAGCTTTTTTTGTCAAGAGGTAATTTTCCAAAATAAAAATATATGTATATAGTTGATATTTTATAATTATAATACATTATAATACATAATATATTAGATGCAACTAGGACGGTGAGGTTCTATTTTGAATTTCAGGTGATTCTAACATGTAGTATAGTGCTTAGTGTTACCGAAGGAACAAAAGAAATGCGCCGCAAATTAGTAAATGGTTACAACAAGAGGTGGAGCACGTGGTTCATATGTCAAAAGAATGATGATAACATACACTTCCATTTGTAGTCTATATCAATTCAATACTAATAATATAATAATTTTATTTTAAAACTAAAATCATTTAGGAAAAGATGTCTATAAAAATATTAAATTTTAATAGGTGTACAAAAATTGAGGAGTGTACAAATATCATTTTTGGGAATAGCACTGACCTTTGAATAGATAATTAACACTAGAAAATGTAAAACTGATCAGCACTCATGAAATGCAATACTCGCTTCCCCATCTTATATCAAACATGCAACAAAATACATGGTAAAATTTTACTATTTATATCAAACATGCAACAAAATTATATATATATATATATATATATATATATATATTTGAATTAAGTATGTTTTTAATTTTTGAACTTTGACACATTCTCAGTTTAATATATGCGAAAAAATATGTTCAATATCATAAAAAATATTAACATAATTGAGTTAAAATGATTATATTCATTTATTTTTTAAGTTTAGGAACTAAAATGTATGAAAATTTCAGACAGAATGAATTCCAATTTTGTACCAAATTTTAAGGATTATCCATATACTTAACCCCTATTTATCTATTTATTTATTTATTTATTAGACAAATATCATCACCTCTTTTATTTATCTATAACGTCAATGAGCATGGAATGAATGCACTGGTCAATAAGATTTTTAGAATATATAAAAGTAAAGATAATTAGAATATATAAACTTTAGAACTTCTATGAGTAAAGATAGATAAAAGAAGAAAAATAAATTCAAATGTTATGCTCCTTAGACTGCTAAATTGATAATTATTTCACTGCCACATCTCGATCTTAATTTCAATACTAAACCGATCAGACCGTTAAATATTGGACAACTTGATTTAAATTGAAGTTTATCAAAGGATATATAGTCTGATATATAAATATAATAAAACTAAAATAAAGATTATTTTTAGTTAAAGTTCCTAGATTGTTCCACATTAATAATTTCATTTTTAAATACCACGTAGATAATGATATGAAATTATTATTACTATTGATATTTTGGAAATATATGATTTTTATAAAATTTAATGATTTTTATTAAACATTTATACAAAATATTTTTTTATATTTAATTATAATGTATTAGGTGCAATTAGGAATGTCAACGAGACGGGTAGGATATTAGTAGTAGTTTTTCGTACCCTATCCGCTGGATAAATATCCGTAACGTACCCATCTCCATATCCATGCGGGTATTCGTTATCCGAGTATTCACATATTTTTTTTAATATCAATGGATATCCAGGGGTACCCGCAAGTATTTACAAAAAAATGTTTAAAATATTTAACAAGATATTTTAACTATAAATTCAAATAAAATACAATATATCACATTCATTGTAACACCCCATTTAATTTATAAGCGAAATTAAATGTAGTGTCGCATAAAATAACATACAAGCGCAGCCCGGGAGTTTGAAACTAAGCTCCCAACGATCCATGGCACACCACGATGCCCAAAAGAAAACGGGATAAAGAGTTAACTAAAAGTATATTAAATCTAAAACCATCTATTTCGTGGGTCGCAGCCTTAGATGAACTCATACAAAAAATATAAACTAGTCCACGCGGACTATGCAGCGGAATCTCCATTTCCTTGCTGACCTTTGGAACCTCCCCCATCAGCTCCCATCAATTAAATTGATGATCATCGCAAGAAAGAAGAACCACATACAAGACAACCATACAATAAACAGGGTAAGCTAGAGCCAGCAACATTTTTATCATACAGTCAAAATATATTTCTCACCATTCAATATCCAAACATCAACCAAGCATGTTATGACTCTCAATCAATACACTACGACTCGACTCATCCGGATATGTATAACTTGGTCGGATTCAGCGGATGTTTGCACTTGTGGTGGATACCTCTGCTCACCCCCGAGCTATGTGATACAAGTGTTACAATGAATCAAATTTCCCTCACCACAAGGTTAGCCCTTAATGAATTTCGGGCCTCATACTACTCTCACCACAGGAGTCAGTCCGCTCTAGGTGAGACTAACTGACTCCTAAGAGTGTCAGAATGCAACCTTACCTTGAATCCTTACCTAGCTATACAGATGGGGCACCACCATGAACACCTACTAACAGGGGCCATGGAATTACGTCCCAACCACTGAAGCGCGACCCTGAAAGTCTCACCTAGAGACCCCAAGGAATTATGCACTAACATAGACAAAATACAATCATACAATCAGATAATATTCACTATGCAAAGATACCCTCATTATATCAACCTTTAAAGTCGTTACCTTTAAATTTCCAGATCCAACCCATTCCAACTTATCATAATCCATTCATGTACATAGAGTCCAACTCATCTCATTATCATGTCACTTTAACAACACCAATCTCATTTAGTTCACATGTCAATACTCATACCAAACCCATCATTTATAATTCATGAATCATGCTACGCATACATCACACTCCATTATATACATGTCCCTCATCATAACATTCATACCTAACAAAAATAGATCATCCAGAAATTAACACACATCCAAACAAAGCGTTGTCTCGCTCAGCACCTCGCTCAGGTTGAGGGGTCTCGCTCAGCACCTTGCTCAAGCTGAGGGGTCTCGCTCAGGCGAGACAGTCTCGCTCAGGCGAGTCCTCCTTCCGCCTAGGCGAGGGCTCAAAACAAGAACAGGGAACGACGTGGGATCTCGCTTAGGCGAGACCCCTCTGCCTGGTCGAGTTGTCTGCTCAGTCAAAAACACACTCTGGCCGCCTGGGCGACCACTCGCACAGAAAGCTCTGGGCGAGCCTCTGCACGTCTCGCCTGGGTGAGTCTATCAGTGTCCGCCACTATTCGCACCTGCACAACGCATACACACACCCAACAGAGATTTCCAGCCAGTCCAAACACCCACAACAGTACACAATCTCAAGGAATCCACACCACAATGATACAAGTCAAAAAAAATATACCACACGAAGAGGGTCTAGCTTCCCTTACTTGGAAATAAGCTAGCAAAATGACCCGACACGCCCTCGATACCGAACGCACGAGCACAACAGCTCAAGGAACGAACGGAAGAGCTGAAAAGATAGCGGAACAGAAGCACGATATGGGTCACTTGGAACCCTAGCTGGGAAAAGGACGAAATGAACAATAGAGACGAGTTTGGGCTAGCCACAGTACTTACACGGAGTAGGAAACAACTTCGAACTAGCTTGAAGACAGCAGGAACCTAACCCTAGCAGAGCGTATTTTTGGCGCACGGGGGAAGATGACGGCTACGTTTCTGAAAGTGAAAGAGAGTGTGGAATTAGGGCAACGTGTAAGGCTTTTATCCTATGGGCCGACCTTTAGGCCCATCACTATAGGGCAACCCTTTAAAAGGGAGCAGAGAATAAAAAAGGGGCCTTACATTCTCCCCAACAAGAAAATTTTCGACCTCGAAAATAAAGACTCACCAGACAAACAGATGTGGATGTGATTTTCTCATGTCCTCCTCTAACTCCCACGTCGAGTCACCTGTCCTCCGATCCTAGATGACTTTAACAAGACTAATGGTCTTTCCACGACGTTCCTCAACCTTGCTCTCCTCCAAAGCGATTGCGGGTACTTCCACGGTGAGATCTTCCCTGATCTGTATATCTTCGGCTTCCAACACATGAGCTGGGTCAAACACATACTTCCTCAGCTGTGAGACGTGGAACACCGGATGAAGGTTCGCCAACTGCGGCGGTAACGCTATCTCATAAGCCACTGGTCCGATCCTCCTCGTGATCTGATACGAGCTAAGGAATTTAGGGGAAAGCTTTCTTGAGCGGAGAGCCCTTCCCACACCAGTGGTTCGGGTCACCCTCAAGAACACATGATCGCCGGCTGCGAACTCCAAGGGCCTCCTCCTACGGTCTGCATAGGCCTTCTGTCTACTCTAAGAAGCCTACATTCTGTTCCTCACCATCCTCACTTTCTCAATGGTCTGCTCTAACAATTCGGGTCCAACCAACACTGCCTCTCCATCCTGATACCAACAGAGAGGAGTCCTACACCTCCTGCCATAGAGAGCCTCGTATGGCGCCATGCCGATGCTCGCATGGAAGCTGTTGTTGTAGGTAAACTCAATCAAGGGCAACACCTCATCCCAAGCCCCCAGATGGTCCAATATGCACGTCCGCAGTAAATCCTCAAGTGACTGAATGGTCCTCTCTGATTGACCATCAGTCTGGGGATGGTAGGCTGAGCTCATAGTCAACTTGGTCCCCAATTCCTCATGTAAGGTTTGCCAGAATCGGGATGTAAACCGAGGGTCTCTGTCGGAAACTATGCTCGAAGGTACTCCATGCAACCTCACAATCTCCTTGACATACAGCTGAGCCAACTTGGCCATGGACATCCTCAAGTTCATCGCCAAGAAGTGTGCACTCTTGGTCAACCGATCCACTATCACCCAGATGGTGTCATGTCCTCTAAAGGTCCGCGGCAGATGGGTAACAAAGTCCATGGAGATGCTGTCCCATTTCCATACTGGTATCTCCAAAGGCTGTAGAATTCCATCGGGTCTCTGATGCTCCACCTTTGCCTTCTGGCACGTCAAATAGGCTGATACAAACTGTGCCACATCCTTTTTCATCCCCTGTCACCAGAATGTCTCCTTGAGGTCCTGGTACATCTTAGTCATGCCAGGATGCAAGCTAAGACGACTTTTGTGTCCTTCCTCAAGAATCAACTTCTTCATCTCTGCATCATCAGGTACACAGATTCTGCCCTGAAACATCAGTATACCATCCTCACCCAAAGCAAAATCCCTAGCCTCATCCGACCCAATCTGTTCTCTGGCTCTGTTCAGACTAGCATCCAATAACTGGCTCTCCCTCACTAAGCCCAAGAATCACTAGATTTAGTCAGGGTACTACATCTAATGAACTCAGATCCCACCTCCACCTGTAACTTCATATCTCGGAATTTCTCCAATAGTTCCACCTCCTTAATCATAAGGTGTGCAGTATGCACTGTCTTTCTACTCAAGGCATCTGCCACTACATTCGCCTTCCCTGGGTGGTATAAGAGCTCGAAGTCATAGTCCTTCAGGAATTCCATCCATCTTCTCTGTCTCATGTTCAGCTCCTTTTGGTCAAACAGATACTTGAGGCTCTTATGATCGCTGAACACACGGAACTGTGCACCATAGAGGTAGTGCCTCCAGATCTTCAAGGCAAATACTATCGCTGCCAACTCAAGGTCATGAGTGGGGTAATTACGCTCATGCACCTTAAGCTGCAGTGAAGCATACGCCACTGCCTTCTTTTCTTGCATCAAGACGCAGCCAAGCCCGAGATGAGACGCGTCGTAGTAGACTTCAAACGGTTTCCCCACATCCGGAATTACCAATATAGGAGCACTCGTCAATCTCCTCTTTAGTTCCTGAAAGCTCTCCTCACACTTGTTCGTCCAAGTGAAATATTGGTCCTTTCGGGTAAGCAAAGTCAGAGGTGCCACTATCTTGGAGAATCCCTCTATGAACCTCTTATAGTAGCCTGCCAACCCTACAAGGCTCCTGATCTTCGTGGCCGACTTAGGACTCTCCCACTTTACCACTGCTTCAACCTTTGCTGGGTCCACAGCAATCCCCTGGGCAGATATCACATGCCCCAAAAACCGAACCTTATCCATCCAGAACTCACACTTAGACAACTTGGCATATAGCTGCTTCTCTCTTAAAACACCAAACACCAATCTCAGGTGTTCTGCATGTTCCTCCTGAGTCCGGGAATAGATAAGGATGTCGTCTATGAAGACTACGACAAACTTATCTAGGAAAGGCCGGAAGATCCTATTCATGTAGTCCATGAACACTGCTGGAGTGTTGGTTATACCAAACGGTATAACCACATACTCATACTGGCCATATCTGGACCTCAAGGCCGTCTTCTGTAAGTCATCGTCCTTCACCAATATCTGGTGATATCCTGACCGCAGATCAATCTTAGAGAATACTGTTGACCCATGTAGCTGATCCATCAAGTCGTCGATTCTTGGAAGAGGGTACTTATTCTTGATGGTCATTTTGTTCAACTGTCTGTAGTCCACACACAGTCGCGAACTCCCATCCTTCTTCTTTACTAATAGCACTGGCGCTCCCCAAGGCGAAGTGTTGTGCCGAATAAACTGTTTCGCCATTAGTTCCTCTATCTGTTTCTTGAGTTCAACTAACTCTGCTGGAGCCATGCGGTAGGGAGCCATCGATACTGGACCTGTCCCCGGCACTAGATCGATCGAGAACTCTACCTCTCTGCGGGGAGGTAACCCGGGCACTTCTTCTGGGAACACATCCTCAAAATCCTGCACAACCGGTATTACCGATGTCGCCTCTCCTCCCTCCACCTCCAGATGTGTGAAGATCATGTAACACTACGCGCCGTCATGGAGTTCCTTCATAACACCCTGAGAAGATACCAACTCAGGCTCCTCTGTGTTGGGAAAAAGTAGCTTCTTCTCTCGACAGTCTATAAGCACGCGATTGGTAGAGAGCCAATCCATTCCTAAGATCACCTACAACTCTTGTAGAGGCAAACATATTAAGTTCACCCTGTACTTGCGTCCCTCTACCTCCACTAGACACCTAGCACATAAGGACGACGTCCTGACCAAACCAGATGCCGGGGTAGACACCGCAAGCTCACACTACAGCTCGCGCACCGGCAGACCCAACCGTTCCACACATGCATTTGACACAAAGGAGTGTGTCGCTCCAGAATCATACAACACACAACACCTTATCCCAGAAATCACACAATAACCCATAACAAGGTTACCTGAACCTGCAGTCTCTGCTCCGGTCATGGCATAGACTCTGCCCGTTGCTTGAGGCCTGTTGCCTCTGTCTCTCCGCTGGTGCTGGTGAGGGGTCTGAACTGGAGGGCATACCGCTGCCCTGGCAAGGTTGGGACAATCCTACCCAAAGTGGCCTTCCTTTCCACAGTTGTTGCACCTGCGGTAACCCTCCATGCGTGGACAAGCACTCCTCAGGTGAGGGCCTCCACAGATGTAGCACTGAACTCGACCCTGCTGTGGAGAAAAACTCCTAGACCCCTGAGGCTGATGGTGGGGTCTATCATACGGTCCATCGATCCTCTGAGGCGGCTGTGGCTGCTGTGGGCGTTGACCTTCCACCTCACACTTCATCTTCTCCATCACCCTGGCCTTCTCCACCAGACCGGCAAAATCCTTGATGGACAAAGGAGCTACCATCAAGCGGATATCACCGCGGAGACCGTTCTCGAACTTATGGCATCTCCACTCCTCATCAAGTGGCAGTGTATAGAAACGGCTGAGGTGCTTGAACCTCTTCGCGTACTCTTTCACAATCTTTTCTCCTTGGGTCAACTGGAGGAACTCCACCTCCTTGGTGTACCGGATGCTGTCTAGAAAATACTCAGAGAGGAACCTCTCCCTGAATGTCTCCCACATCACTGGCTCCTCTCTCTCCTCAAGGATGGATTTTGTGCTGATCCACCAATGCTCTGCCTCTCCCGTGAGCATATACACCAAGAACGCCAACCTGTTCTCTATAGGGCACATCTTGGCGTCATAGATGCGCTCCAGGTCCTTCAGCCATTGGTCTGCGGCGTCAGGACTGGTCTTCCCATCAAACTTTGCCGGGTGGTGCTTCAGAAAATCCTCCAAGCTCTGCTCCCTGGCTGCAGGTCGTGGTTCAGGACCAAACACAGGGGTAGCCGCCCTGTTCTCCTCCAGCTGGCGGAGGGCCTCCATGTGTTGCCGATGAGCATCCTCAGCAGCTACCCTCGCAGCCTCCATCTACTGCATCACCGCTTGCTGCTGCTCAAGCGACACCGCCTGTCGCTGCATGGATGCCTCATGCTGCTGCATCATCGCAGCACTCTGCTAGGCCATAGCTGCTACCATCGCCTCTATTGCCCTGGCGATATCAGGTACGTCTCCCTGGGATGATTGCGAAGTCCTACGAGGAGGTGCCATAGTCCACTGGCACACAGAAAAATCACTTGGTTAGGCTCGATAAAGACAAAAATTTAACGAAGAACACTCAGAAGACACAGAGAAAGCTAAGCGGACATCCAAGTCCACAAACCTAAGGAAAGACCGCTCTGATACCATAAATGTAACAGCCCATTTAATTTATAAGTGAAATTAAATGTAGTGTCGCATAAAATAACATATGAGCGCAGCCCGAGAGTTTGAAACTAAGCTCCCAACGATCCATGGCACACCACGATGCCCAAAAGAAAACGGGATAAAGAGTTAACTAAAAGTATATTAAATCTAAAACCATCTATTTCGTGGGTCGCAACCCTAGATGAACTCATACAGAAAATATAAACTAGTCCACAGGGACTATGCAGCGGAATCTCCATTTCCTTGTTGACCTCTGGAACCTCGCCCATCTGCTCCCATAAATTAAATTGATGATCATCGCAAGAAAGAAGAACCACATACAAGACAACCATACAATAAACAGGGTAAGCTACAGCCAACAACATTTTTATCATACAGTCAAAATATATTTCTCACCATTCAATATCCAAACATCAACCAAGCATGTTATGACTCTCAATCAATACACTACGACTCGACTCGACTCATCCGGATATGTATAACTTGGTCGGATTCAGCGGATGCTTGCACTTGTGGTGGATACCTCTGCTCACCCCCGAGCTTCTCACCCCTGAGCTATGTGTTACAAGTGTTACAATGAATCAAATTTCCCTCACCACAAGGTTAGCCCTTTATGAATTTCGGGCCTCCTGCTACTCTTACCACAGGAGTCAGTCCGTTCTAGGTGAGACTAACTGACTCCTCATTGTGTCAGCATGCAACCTTAGCTTGAATCCTTACTTAGCTATACAGATGGGGCACCACCATGAACACCCACTAACAGGGGCCATGGAATTACGTCCCGACCACTGAAGCGCGACCCTTAAAGTCTCACCTAGAGACCCTAAGGAATTATGCACTAACATAGACAAAATACAATCATACAATCAGATAATATTCAATATGCAAAGATACCCTCATTATATCAACCTTTAAAGTCGTTACCTTTAAATTTCCAGATCCAACCCATTCCAACTTATCATAATCCATTCATGTACATAGAGTCCAACTCATCTCATTATCATGCCACTTTAACATCACCAATCTCATTTAGTTCACATGTCAATACTCATACCAAACCCATCATTTATAATTCATGAATCATGCTACGCATACATCACACTCCATTATATACATGTCCCTCATCATAACATTCATACCCAACAAAAATAGATCATCTAGAAATAAACACACATCCAAACAAAGCGCTGTCTCGCTCAACACCTTGCTCAGGCTGAGGGGTCTCGCTCAGGCGAGTCCTCCATCTGCCTAGGCGAGGGCTCAAAACAAGAACAAGGAACGACGCGAGATCTCGCTTAGGCGAGACCCCTCTCGCCTGGGCGAGTTGTCTGCTCGCTCAAAAACACATTCTAGTCGCCTAGGCGACCACTCGCGCAGAAAGCTTTGGGCGAGCCTCTGCACGTCTCGCCTGGGCGTGGCAAGCTCGCCTTGGCGAGTCTATCAGTGTCCGCCACTGTTCGCACCTGCACAACGCATACACACACCCAACAGAGATTTCCAGCCAGTCCAAACACCCATAACAGTACACAATCTCAAGGAATCCACACCACAATGATACAAGTCAAAAACAAATATACCACATGAAGAGGGTCTAGCTTCCCTTACCTGGAAATAAGCTAGCAAAACAACCCGACACGCCCTCGATACCGAACGCACGAGCACAACAACTCAAGGAACAAACGGAAGAGCTGAAAAGATAGCAGAACAGAAGCACGATATGGGTCACTTGGAACCCTAGCTAGGAAAAGTACGAAATGAACAATAGAGACGAGTTTGGGCAAGCCACAGTACTTACATGGAGTAGGAAACAACTTCGAACTAGCTTGAAGACGGCAGGAACCTAACCATAGCAGAGCATATTTTTGGCGCACGGGGGAAGATGACGGCTACGTTTCTGAAAGTGAAAGAGAGTGTGGAATTAGGGCAACGTAAAAGGCTTTTATCCTATGGGTCGGCCTTTAGGCCCATCATTATAGGGCAGCCCTTTAAAAGGGAGCAGAAAATAAAAAGGGGGCCTCATATTCATAAATTTCAAACAAAGTTCAAATAATTTATTTAAATAGTGTTGAATGATAGTTTACAAAGAAATGGAGATTTTTTAAAACCAATTAACAAAAAATAACTCATTCCAGATCAATGTGTTAATATTTTAATTATTTTTAAAAACTTTTTTAATTTAAATTAGAATATAGCAGGTACGAGTATCTACGAGTACATATACTATGATACTCGTATCCGCCTCGTTAACATGCAAGTATAAAAAATATCCATACTTGTTACCTGCATGTATTCATTAACAATATTTATTTCCTATCTATTACGGATTTTATCCACGAATACATCTGAATACATATATTTTTTATATTCCTATATGCAATATGTTTTAATCTTAATTTTTAGGCATATTTGCTTTTATCAAAATAAAAAATGAGTTTTAAAATTTTAAGATTTGGTATTAAACTTAAAGAGGAAAGAATATATTTGAGTAAAAGTAATATGCCATGTTATTTGACAAACATTAATTATTAACAAAATTTGTGGAATCTCTCCTATCAATTAGAACAAATATGATAAAAAAAATATAGATAAACACGAGGATAGTAATATATGTTTTAAGCACATGTTGCATACCGACCACTTTTTCCATTTGTTTTCTTCTCATGTGTATGGTATATCCATAGCTTCTTAATTAGTTGTCAAGCGATTATACTTGATTGAGCATTGCAGCCTTCTTAGTCCATGGACTTTTTACACCACTATACTTCGTTTTCGAAGAAAGAAAATATTGTGGACGGTCCTCCAATAATTAAATACACATATTTTTTTTTCGATATTTAGCTTTTATTTTATTATTTTATTGCATCACCTGTGACGTCAACTCTTTTATCACTTACCTTTTCTTTCATCCACTCATTTCAACCAACATTAGAGGCACGTTTTCCACTGTTTGTAGTTTTTCGTCAACCATAGTTTACAAATACATTGGTATTATTTATTAATTTTCTCAATTTTTGAAGTCAAAACCAAACACTATAAACATATTAGTGACAACTGACGCCAAAGCTAAAATATTCAACGGTAACTAGAAAATAATTTTGATTGTGTCCTAGAATGTGACTCTGAAAACAACATAGTTGTTAATAGAGTAGCATTGTCTGTTGTAAAAGAACACTAGTAGCGTTGCGATGCTATGCACGACATAATGTTTTTTTTTTTATGTGCAATACTAATTATAGATTATGTCCGCTAAATGAAGTAATTTTGATCTAAAATATTTATTAAGCTTAGCTTTGATTTAGTCAATACTATAATGAGTTTATTAAAATACTATTGTTTGATCGACTTTAAGGAGATTTAAAATTAACATTAATTTAGTATGCATCGATCAGTTAGAATCGTTAATTTTCACTATACAAAATTATTAAATTTTGAGGTTATTTTGTGGAGGTTATAAAAAACCTCCACAAATTAACATTATTTGAAATGATTATGATGAGTTGTTTAAGAGCTAATAATTGCATACACTACTAGAAAAATTTTTCATTAATAAACAATTTTAGTGATAAAAAATTAGTCATTATAGTAACCAATTTAGATACTAATTTAAAAAATAAAAAATTATTAGTAAAATAGTAACTATTATAAATAAAAAATTATAATTATTCACTAATAATGTTTTATTCATAATAATGACTATTTTAATAACCAATAATTTTTTACTTTGTAAATTGATCACTATAGTAATTAACAATTTTTAGTCACTCAAATTGGTTATTAATGAAATATTTTCTTGTAGTGGTGATAGGTTTTAATTATTTTTAAGAGGTCTATCACCTCCACCAATTATAATTCATATTTTATTCTCCCCTCATTCCTTTTTTCAGCCTTACACTCCAACATTTTACACTCACTTATAGAGATGGCAAATAAACTCGCCCTCGTGGGTATTGCCCAAACGTGTACCCGTTTTGACAGAAAATTTCCGTGTTGACTGGGTATGGGTATGGGTATGGGGATGTACATATCCCCGCCACAATACTCGTCCTTGTTATATCTTCGTCTTCGTTTAAATTATTAAAATATTCACAATTAATTAAATTACCATATATATATACTTTCATTTTTTATTTCTTCTAATTATTTGGTTTGTCATGAAACTCATTTGCATCTCCAATATATTTTTCATCTTATCATAACCTTTACGTAATTATGTTAAGATGATGTATGTCAATTAAAAAAAGTTATGTCTCACATTTGAATATTTCTATTATTTTTTAATATTTTTATTTACTGTATATTTTTCTTTCACATGAGAATGTTTAATACTCTCAATTTAAGTGTTTAATAACATAAACCTTTCATTTACTAGGTAATATAAAAAAAAAATTCTTAACTTATTATTAATTTTCGTTTCAATTTGAAGAAATATTTTGTTAACATTGAGTATATTTGTTATACATTATACATTTGTTTTCCTTTGTGTGATTTCTTTCAATAGTCTCTCAAATTGTTTCTAAGACACACATTTGTTAATTTTTTAATATTTTTATTTGTTGTTTATTTTCATCATTTATAGGACTATTTCGATATATCTTATCTAATTATTTTTTATTCTCTAACTCATTATCAATCATACTGTAAGTTTTTCACTATAATTGTGTAAATAAATTTTATTTACTACGATATAAAAATTTAATGTAATTGCCATGAATTTTTTATCACCATCTAACATATATTGGAGTTCAAAATATACAAGATCTATGTCAAAATTTTATTATTATGTTTATTATTTGTTCTTTGCGTCATTTTGATCAAATGATGCATTATAATTTTTATTAGTGTATAAAAAAGAGATTCATTATAATCTAAAAAATTGAAATAAAAAAACATTTAAAATATATTTTAATTTGAATATTTATTTTCCTTTTATATTTTTTTAAAATTATTTTTAAATTTTATCAACTAGGTTTCATTAATGTATGTAGTTTGCAAACTTAATAAATGTTTTGGTTCTCGTGAAATTTTATTTGATATTCTAATATAAAATGTAAACAATTATAATTTATTTCAAAGTATTTGATATCGAAGAAACAATCATCTTCCTAATATTGAATATTTGATAATATTATGTTTCCTTTACCGTAATTTTTTATTATTTTATAAAAATTAATATTGAAGTAGTAAGAAAACAGTACGGGTATGGGTACGAGATTATACCCGTTATTCGGTGGAAATGGAATGGGACAAAAGTTTGATACCGATTGAATTTGGGTATGGGGATGAGAATGAATTTTTTCTACGAAAATAAGTATGGGATAGCGAACCTCGTCCCCAACTCATTGCCATCCCTACTCACCCTTTTTCCAAATTTAAAAACCTAAGTGAGTTGAACAAACCTTAGGCACGTAATCAAAATTAGGTGCTCGATCGATCTCGTCATCAAACCTAGGTGTTCTGGTTACCTCATCTTCGTTATCATTCTCAATGCTCGATTGATCTCATCATAACTTAGGTGTTTTGGTTAGTTCTTCTCCTACTACTTGTTCGCCATTGCTCATCTCCTACTCATCGGCCATTGCTCGTCGGCCAATGCTTACAAGGCCCGTCTACCAATGGTTGTAGTGCTCGCATTTTTCAATGTCTTCAAGGTAGGAAATGTTTGATTGCAGTTTGGGAGGAAAAAAGTGATTATTACTTTATTCAACTTATAAATGTCACAAGAGTTTGGGATGTATTTGTTTCTTAGAATTTTTTCTCATCATGTGCTCTCTTTATAACATTATTCACACATTACTAGGAAAATGACTTTATCAACATTTTGAGCTTCAGAATATTTTCCCCTTTCACAGCTTGTAAGTTCTCAACTTTAATTTTGTTTATTGTATTTTTTTAATTAGGGTAATTTGTAATTTTTATCCATTTATTGAATTTTGGGTTTTATCTTGATTGGAATGATTTTTGCACTCAACTTTTATTCATTAGATTGATGAAATTATTCGTACATGCAATTGTAGGCAATTGATGCATGGGGAACTATTGATGTATTACTGAATAACACAAGTAACTTGATAAATTATGCTGCCACTTATTTATTTACTTTAATTTCATATTTCTTACATAAAATATAATGGGTTCAGGAATTACACAAGATGGGTTGTTGATGAGAATGAAGAAATCTCAGTGGCAGGACATTATTGTTTTGAATCTTACAGGTTTTTTCTAAGTTCTTGTTGTTAAATCAAGTATAACTATTTATTTTTCTTTCATTACAAGAGTCGATGGTTTGGTTTTGTACAGGTAGCAGCAAAGATTATGGTGGTGAAAAAGAAGGAGAGAGCTACCATAATAGAACCCTATGGCCATTGAGTTGACTTCTTTTTTCTTGATTCATCAGTTTGTGTTTTATAATGTTTATATGCTAACAACATTGTCTATGTAAATACTAGATGTTGGAATATCATATTATAGTTTCCTGTTACTTTTGTAGGGAAGGATAGTGAACATTACATTTGTTATAGTTTAGGTTGGCAATGTTGGACAAGCCAACTATAGTATTGTAAAGGCAGGGTAATGGGCGTCACAAAAAGTGTTGTTAGGGAATATGCTAGTAGAAGCATCACTATAAAATCTTTGAGCCTAATAGTCAAAAGGCAAGTTTATTATTGGTTGACAGTGTTACTTAAAACGCAACATTTCGTTATAGGTTAATGTAGTAGCCCCAGGATTTATTGCATCTGATATAACTACCAATGCTACAACCATACATGGAGAAAAAAGATTAGAGTTAATCCCCTTAGGTGAGTGACTGAAATACTTTTAACTCTGAAACACTTTAAATAAGTTTTTAAATAATTGAAGATATGCATTTTGCTAATAGTTATTGTTCTTTTACCTCGGATTCAGGAAGATTTGGTAACCATAAGAAGTTTTTGAACTTGTGGAATTCTTGGCTCTTAATCCTTCTGCTAGCTATAACATTGGATAGGTCATTTATTAATTCCACTATTAGTATTGATGTTCTAAATATACAACTAACTATTGAGTTCTATCATTAAACTAGCCATATCTTATTTGTTATTAAAGAAATTATTGTCATGTTGAAATGAAAATGGAAAAGGGTAGTCTGCGGAGGCCTCCTATTGGTCATCTAGATTTATAGGAAAATATCTCTATGAATCAAACTTGAATATTTCTAATATCTCTCACTTTGATTTATTTTTTCTTTATGAAAAGGATTATAAAGAAGCTAAAAATGGTATGTCATTCCTTTTCCAAAATCTACGTCCTTTGTGATTTTATTGTTAAAATACTAAAAAATCATAAAATACTAAAAATCCTAAATGTAAAGGTGCATTGGTTTTCATTTTATGTTTTCAAACTTTCATAGAAAAGTCTCACTTATCGTCTTTTTTTATTCTAACAAAGGTTTATTATGCTTTCTTGTAGGGGTGGCAACGCGGGCCGACCCGGTCTGTTTAGGCCCGGCTCCCATAAAATGTGGGCTGGCCCGCCCCGCCCCGCACACTTTATGTGGACTACAAACACTGGCACGCCCCCCATATTCCTTGACCGGCGGGTCCACGGGCTGGTCCACTTTTTTTTAATTTTTTTCAATTTTTAATTGTTTTTTTAAAAAATTTTATGATAAAAATTTCAATGTTTAAAAATTGGGAAACTTTAAGAAGTTCACAAAATTAAGTAAAGACTTTGGGGAATGGATGATAAATTGACAATTCAACATTTTCATCATATTCATACGATGACATACACAATGTATTCTTTAAATTTTAGCACATTAAAAAGTACATAATACTTTTTTTTCCAGTTATACAAGAATTTGAAACGTTAATGCAAGAGTCCATAAAAAAAGTAATTAATATACACAAGTGCAAGTTTTTTTTATGTGGGCTTGCGGGCTGCTGGCCAGCCCGCGTGGGCTGTGGGCTTATGCGGGTCGGGTCAATGCGGGCCGGGCCAATGCGGGCCTACAGGCTCACTACCCTGGCTTGTCCCGCGTTTTTTTCGCGAGCCTACGGGCCATGCCCTAATTGCCACCCCTACTTTCTTGTTTCCAAGCATGCACTTGAACCCTTTTATAAAAGCCTCTCATACTTTGTAGTTCACACGCACATCCATGCCCACATTTAATGCTTAACCATATATCTTGGTGCATCTTTTCTCTAGATTGGAAAGAAATAGAACACGTCTATTGTTGGGCTTGATTAGTTAATTTTGGAAGAAATCGCACTCTCAACTCAAGCCTAATCCTAATATATATCTATTCAAGTTAATCCTTTATATGTTATTAGTAGGTTCAAATGATCGAGTATATCAGAAAGTTTATATCACACACTCTATTCAACCAACAAAGAAAGAATTTGATAAGTGTTTTTTTTTTGTGATTTTTATCCGATGAAGACTAAAATCTTGTATTTGGTTCATTTGGCATCCAGTACGTTGCAGCTACATCGCACCATCAAATTTCACATGCTTGGCCTTTTGGTTTGTCATGAGAAAGTAGCTTATTTTTTCTATTGTCTATGTTCTAACTCTTCTTTTCTATAACTTCTTAATGGATATTCATCTACTTAATATGTATGTCCTGAGAAACCATATCCCTTTTAATGTTTTTTGTGTCCTAATTTTTAGTGAATTTATTGCTTATATCCAGTTAGAAAAATACATAGGAGATTAGAAAATGTTACTTATATACTACTAGATTGTGGTCTCTTTTAGCTTGTCTTAGGTGCGATCTCTTTTAAAACTACCTTAATGGCAATCTCAATGGTGGTGATTTAGTTTCATCTAACTTAAACAAAGGTTATAAAGCTTAAACGTTTCTCATTGGAAAAGTCAGTTTGTACTATTTATTTTTGCGTTCATGGTTTATTTCTTGAATCTTGCTCTCTCAATAAATGATCTTGAATGAATTTTCAGGTGGAGGGGTCAGCAGTTCTTGCAACCATAGAGTACTAGATCCATCTTCGAATACAATATGGTGTGATGCATCAATGGAGTGATGAGTAGACGTGGTTGTGATTGTAAGGCATGAAGAAGGGGCCATGTAAATACATTTTGGTAACTATGAGAAAAGTGGGACTACTAGTAGTAGTTTGTTCATTATATGGGATTTATTATGTATCTTGTGTACAGTTGCACTTTCTGATGTAATAAAAATGTGTCGTCGGCCTCATATTCTCTCACTCATTCTATATAAAGTGTGTTCACACAAGACGATGAATGTTGGAACAACCTAACATAAAAATATAAAAACGAAAAATATCTTTAGATGAAATAGATTCCTATCCTTAAACAAAAAATTAAATTCAGGTTGTATTATAATTCCTAACAAATATTTATATAAAACAAACTATTATTTTAATAAATAATAGAGATGGAGGTTTTATATTCCTGAAATAAAATAGTTGTAAATAAAGGAGGTTTCAAACCTCCACAAAATAATAGTCACCAATAGAAAAGGTTAAAACCCTCCGCAATGAAACCTTCACAATATAACTCGGATACCAGGGATTTCTCAAAACTTCCGCGAATAGCTTGTGGTGACCTCAAAACTTCCGTGAATAGCTTGTGGTGACTCTAACTATGGAGGTTTAGAAAACCCCCCACAAATTGATCCGCAAAGGGTAAAATCCTTCACAAATTTTGAAATATAAACCTCCACAAAATAACTCTTTTTTTTGTAGTGATGCAAGCGAAATCTTAAATAATCTTTATAATATTTATGTTATTTGGTTAGCATGCTTTTACGATGTGCTAGGTCAAAACTATTTTTTTCTTTTAAAATATATTATGTTGTAAAAATTGTTGTAAATGCTAACAAAAAATCACCAATAAAGAGAGTATACTCTCTGTCCTTAATGATTTCTTCATAACATGTTATGCAATTTCTTTATGATACAATAGGAACTTTTCAAATTTTTAGAAGAATTAGAAACTAGCAAGCTCTTAAAATAATAATAAGAATGAGATAAGACAAGAAATAGTTGGTATTTTAGAGGAGCATTTGCCACCTATTTATAGGTGTGGAGAAACTTTGTCTCTTATGGCCACAACCTAGAGGAGACTAACATCTTCCAAGATTTGTGGAGGTGAAATCTACAAAAACCTTTTAGTTGTAGAAAATTGGACGTGGATCTTGCGTCTAAAGCCTCTAAACGACTTGTGGAAAAGGAACTAGATGAATGTTGTTTTCGATCCTTATGGTTGAAGCCCACCAGAATGAAGACTGAGATTTGCGGCAAACATCTCGAAGCTGAAGCAAAGGGAATGACTCCTCTAGGCTTCCTTATTTAAGGAAAGAAACAAAGCTATCTTTTACGATACTTTGTTTTTCAATAATCCCCCACATATTTGCAAAAGATAGAAAGAAAAAGATTTTGGGTCTCACATAAGATGTGTTAAATATTGAGAAAAACTGTATAGAGTTAATCTCCCTTGTGTCTAAAATATACATAGGATCAATGTATTTATAATAAAGAATGATACAAGTATATATGACAATCAAACATAAATATGATAAATAGAAGATATTAATATGAACAATATCAATAATATCTACCAATATCAAACAATGTCTATTTTTCCTTGATAACCCTAATTAACATAAAACGCAATATTTCTAAGACTCCCCCTCAAGTCAGTGTATATAAGTCGTATGTACCAAGCTTGTTACAAATATAATCAATTTTCAACCCCCTTAAAGACTTAGTGAAAATATTTATTAACTGATCATTTGAGTTAACGAACTCAGTCTTGATGTTTTCAAATACAATTTTTTCTCGAATGAAATGGTAGTTGATCTCAATGTATTTGGTCTTCTCGTGAAAGATAGGAGTAAAAGTTATACGAAGTGCAACCTGATTGTCACATATGTGTCATTTGAGTACATATGGAATAATCATCAATAAAAGTAATAAAATATTGAAAACTTAAATCATACTTAATGCGAACATGGTCCCCAAATGTTAGAGTGAACTAAGGCAAAAGGAGATGAAGCACACTGTGAGACACTACTTGGAAACGAACTATGACTAAGTTTCCCTAATTAACATGACTCACACACACCAAACTAGACAACTTGGATAAGCTGGAAATAAGCTATTGTAATTTTGCCAAACTGGGATGACCTATCTGAGCATGAAGAAGAAAGGGAGACTCTATAATAATGCAACATATGTAAAAAGGCGGAGATGATAAAGATCATGAGACTCACATTCGGTGCCAATCACTTGGCTTGAACTTCGGTCTTGTAAACAAATAAAAGTTTTGATAAAAGAAATAACAAGATCAAGAGAACGTGTTAGACGACTAATGGGTAATAAGTTAAAAGGGGACCCTAGGATATAAAGAACATTATGAATGGATAAAAAAGGAAATTTATATATCCATTAGTCATTATAACAGAAGATAAATTATTCTGAAAGGATAACGAGGAAAACAAATATTTGTTACTAGTAATGTGATATGTAGGTCTTGAGTTGAAAACTCAAAGACCAATAGAAGAAAATCGAGTCAGACCAAAAAAAGATGTACGTCGAAATCATTGATTGCTATGTTATGTAGATTTAACAACATGCTAACTTGCTACAATGTAAAAAAAACATTACTTTTACTTGATTCAGATATAAAAGACATAGAAAAATACAAATCACAACAATACTCATATGAACAAATCAATTATTGCATTCTAACATCAGAATCTGTAATGAAATTACAGTGGAACCAACCCTTGAAGCTTAGCACTCAATGAAATCAAAATAAAATAAAAATAGGAGAAGAATGGAAAGAGAAGAAGTTAGCCCCCCTTAAAAGGTTCCTAAACTCCAAAGTTCTGAGCTTGTCTTTTCTGTTTCCCCTTTGTCTCTTTATTTAAATAATTAAATAAATAAATAAATTATTTAAAGATATCATATAAATTATCACCAACTAATATTTGCATTAACTTTTCAAATTAGCCTCTTGTAATCTTGTAGTCCAAATTTGCAGATAAATCCAAATATATCAATATCTCCACTTTAGCCCTTCTTGTTTGACAAGCTTTGACTAGACTTTAGATATCTTGACTATAGTTTGGCTTGTTGACCATTTGGATGTTCAATGAGGCTTTAACACTTGGCAAATTTCTTTCTCTCCGAAATCAGGTTTCTTCCTCCTCCATTAGGGTTTTATCCTCCAACATGGTTGCTGCACTCGCGTGGGTTGCTGTGGTGGATGGTTATGAACTTTGTCGCATGTTCAATGGAGGATTGTGAACACTTCAGACGTGATTTGCTTCACTTCTGGTGCAATGGAGTTTGTTTGCAAGGGCGTTGTGTATGCAAATGGCAATCTTGCTACAAGTTGTTCTGGTAAAATTCGTAGTGTATGGATAGTGGTGACTTCGCGAGGCTTCGCAGTTTGCGTCTTGGTTCATTCATGGTGGCTTCGTTTAGGGTTCTTTTGTGTTGGTAGTGCAAGGAACTGGTTCGTATTTCTCGTGCAGGTTGAGGTGCATGCTGGGAGCGATTTGAACGCGTTTTGACGAGGGAGAAGGTCCTATTGCTGCTTCCAAGAACTGGTGTGGTCCAGGCGTTTTCGTTCTCAACAGTTCGTGGAAGTAGAGGTGTCAATTTGGCCCCTAGCCCATGGGCCAGACCTGACCCACTCTTCATAAAGCCCTCTTTTAGGGGGACCTCAAATGAGGGGGGCCAAAAGAAAGCCCCAGCCCCCAATGCCCTCTCTAATGGGTTACGGCTAAGGCTAAGGTGAGTTATGCCCCCCAAATAAAACTACATTAAGCCAAAGTCCAAGATCAAGTCGAGCGATATGGACGGGTCTGAAGACCCAAACAAGCCCGACAATCCAAACAGGTCTGATAACCAGGACAAGCCCGAAGTAGATGAAAATGATTTGTGTCGGTGGCTCGTGTGCTTAGAAGAGTTGCCACATTTAAGTCATGGTGGTTGGAAGTTTGAAGACATTGCTTCATCAATGGTGGTGGCATCACGTTTCTGTTCATCGTCGGCACTGTTGCATTTTCCCTTGGATTCCGTTGAGAAGCAGGTGGTGGTTGTCAGCGTCAATGGCCGCACGATGGAGGCTTCAATGGTTGACTTGTGCCTAGGGTTTGAGCAGTGAAAGGTGATGAGGTGTCATGTTTTGATTGGACAGACTTTTAATGTTACGATTCTAACACATGGCAAAATATGCTTAGACAAATTTTTAAAGTGAGGATTGCTATGTGGCAGCATTTCATTGGAGTTGATTTATGAGTAGTAGAAAAGTGGGGTGAAGATAGAAAGATGAAGGGGTCTACGAGTAGGTTTTGAGTGATCCATTTGAAAAAGGTAGTGTTTAAAATAGAAACTAGGGGTGCATTTCATTCCTAATTTATTTTTTTTCCAGAATTTACTGATTTTGATCTTATTTTGTAACTTGAAAAATTTAATTTCACACAATTTAACAACCAAATTTAACTTCAGTTGCATCAACAAACGTTAGAACATTCAAAAATAATTTATGGAACTAAAAAACACTTTTAAGTTATTTTTGTCTCACAAACTCAATAAGCCCAATTATCAGAATTGTCAATTAAATCACTCTTTAACCACAAAATTCAATTAAATACTTAAAATTAAACATTATATGAGGGCAAAAATATGAACTCATCATAATTTTCTTTTCAGAAACCCAAGGCCTTCCTAGTAACATGTGATGAAGGCACATGCTTAAGAAGACTAAGTATGTTTAGAAAGGAAGTTCACTAATCCTTCATCCCTTTCATTTGTGTTTGTTACTTTTGATTCCCAAATTGACTTAGTTGAATCAAATTTAGTTGACTTGTTGACCTTTGACTAGGTTTGACTTGTTGACTATAGTTGACTTGACTTAAGCCAACATGCTAATCTATGTTTATTTGCTTTGTAGGTTAATTAGGAGTAAGAAAGCAATGCTAGGTGGTGCATGGTGATTGGGGAGCTTAAATGATGTGGAGGAGAGAGTAAAGCAAAGGCATAAAGCATAAAGTAAAAGGCATGAAGCAAGTGTACCTATGTACCTTTGGTCTGCTTTGTTCTTAGCACACTTTGGCCACTTTTTGGAGACATATGAGACACATTCTTTGTCTCCTTTTGTGCTAGAACGAAATTAGCCTTGCACACACCATAGTTAGCTCTTTTGTCTCTCATTTTTTGTAACCTTATTTGACCTAGTTTCTAGAAGCTAGGGTTAGGTTTCTGTAGAGACATCCTTAGGTATCTTTTATTTGCTTAGAGGCCCTTAAACTCTTCTATATAAGGGGTGCTCCTAGATGTAAGACCCGTGAAATTAATTAAATAATTAATTAATTAATTAATTAATAAAAGCGAGTAAAAAGAGCCTTTATGGAATTAATTGTTGGTTGGTGTGACGTGGAAAAGTATTAGCTCAAATGGTTGAGAGTACTTTGATTGTGTGAGAGGACTTGGGTTTGAGTCCTATGTATGCCAATTATGTGTTGTTGTGTTATTATTAATTTTTAACAATATGTATGAGTATGGAATTGATGATGTAAACTGTGTTTGATTAGAGGGTATCACCAAATGTGAATTTGGCATAATGGTTGTGCTTTGGCCTTATGAGTGGAAGGTCACGGTGATGAAGGATTATCTTGTTCCCTTTTAGAGTTATGAATATGGTGAAGTTGTTTAAGAAAGCTTTTTGAAAATTCCCACTGGACATTAAGATAGCATGCTATCTAGATGTGAAGGTTCATTTCTC
>Ga0214542_1004659_pt1 | contig 26947 bp, 24 predicted proteins | sample CNSS1metaG_FD_160096 | JGI IMG/M metagenome (GOLD analysis project Ga0214542, IMG submission 160096) | Root nodule microbial communities from cowpea collected in UCLA plant growth center, Los Angeles, California, USA - CNSS1 | ecosystem: Host-associated > Plants > Roots > Nodule | place: USA...
TTAGATTATTTAATAAATTATAAATAGTTTAGTAATTTAAGCGGGGACGGGTATTTGGGCGGGTATATATATATCCCCATCCCCATCCCCAGTTGAAAATTTCGGGTATTACCCATACCCATACCCAGTCAAAACGGGGATTCCCCGTTAAAACGGGGACGGGTTGGGGTAATACCCACGGGCACGGGTTTATTTGCCATCTCTACTATTCAATCGCAAAAGACGTACATACATCTAGCGTTAAAAAAATTGTGGATGATAAAACTAATCTCAGACAAATAAATGCATCATGCAACTAATTTATGAACGGGGTTTCAGCCGTGGGTACCTCTGAGCATCCAACTCTTCTTTAATCTGAACTATAATCACCAAGGACATTTTGTGTGTTTGACATATTTTGATAATTTAATAATTTTTTTAAGACACTGAAAATTGGAGTATGTAATGATTTCATCATTTTTTTAGAGTAAATATTGTTCTTTTCACTAAGAGCCATATTGATTGACACCTATAATTTTGAAATAGATGCTTTTCTTTAAGGTATCTCACTACAAAATAATCAATTTTTACTGGCCATTATTTTTGATGGTCAAATAAACAGTTAATTTCTTTTTCTATTAATTTTATATAACAGTCAAAATAATTAATTTTTACTTGCCATTATTTTTTTTATGGTTAAATAAACAGTTGGAAATTTTTTCTTTCTATTAATTTTATATAACGGTCAAAATTTTTTTCAATCAACGGTCAAATAGGGTAGATTGTTAATTATAGAAATTAATATTTTCTTTCTATTAATTTTTTATAACAGTCATTTTTAGCATCAATATATACCTTTACTTTTCCACCGAGTCAAAACCCTGACCCACCCATGCCTCCTACTCTCTCCACGTCTATTCAAGACCAGGATTCGCGAAGGCAACACAATCGTTCAAATGGCCTAGCACAACCTCTACTACCCTTCGTCGTCAGGTTCAAGTGTTAGACAATGCACCTTCTCCGTATCGACGCAGAGGCTTGAGGGTGAGGTGTGACGAGTCTCTCACGGACATGTAATGTAATCATTTGCAGCACACTTGTAGTTGGTTGATGAATACAAGATCTTTGGAATTCAAACACTTCGATGTAAGAATTTATGTTCTGATTTTATTTATTTATTTACGAATAAAATTGTAAATTTTTTCCTGAAATCCACTGAGGTGGTATTCAAGAATGGCAAAAGAAAATTGTTTTTGGTTTCTTTCTTATCTAATGTTTATCATTGTGTTTCTTTCACTTTTATAGACTCGAAACTACTTGGATGCGTGGTGTGTTTTCTTTTGGGCTGCAACACCAACACTCTCTTTTCACATATGGACTTTATGCACTAATGAGACATCAAATTGATGTTGCAATGGTATTTTTCAAATTTATTTCACCTGATCTTACAGGTTTTTCTTCTTTATTTTTGCACTTAATTATTTTCTGTGAATTTCAAGAAATCTATGATAAATGAAATAGTCTTTTTGAAGTGCTTTGGAATAGATGGTGCAGTGAATTGATGTTGCACTTACGGCTAGTAGTATTCCAGAATATATTTGAGATTTGTAGTTGTATTTTTGAATTACTGATTCTAGTGCTAGTGTCATTCCAGTTTTAGTTTTGATTTACTGATTTTTACTAATAAGTTCTTTCATCAATTTCTTTTACTAACTTACGCCTAACTAGTTTTTGATTTTGGTTTAGTTTTCTAACCTTGGTTTTTTTCTTTTTTGCAGGTGGTACTTACTACATAATATTAGAGGTACTTTACTTTGTTAAATTGCTGATTTAGTTTTCTTTCAACAGTTAAACTATTTTCCTGTTCCTTAATTTTATTACAGTATTTTCATATGCATTTTTAAATTTATTTGCTGTTTTTATAGTTTTTAGTTTTAAACTTGTGCAGCTAGTTTCTTTTACTGTTTTATTTCAGTTTTATTTTGTTGTTCTAAAGTTGTAGAGTTATTAATTAGTTTTAAACCTTTGTGTTGTGTGTTGTGTTTTTGTGTGTCTTTGTTTTTGTGTTGTGTTTTTGTATGCCTTTGTTCTTGTTTTGTGTTTTTGTGTGTTGTGTTGTTATGTTTGTAGGACTAGGGGTCTAGGACTAGAGAGTCTAGGATTAGGGTCTAGGTCTAGTGTCTAGGATAGAGGTCTAGGACTATGGGGTATAGGAGAAGAGTAGAATTAAGGGGTCTATGACTAGGTTCTAAGATTAGGGTCTAGGACGGGGTCTCTAGGACTAGGGGTCTTGGACATAGGATTAGGGTCTAGGTTAAGACTATAGGACTAGGGCCTAGGACTCTGGTGATTAGGGTCTAGGAAGGTATAGGACAGTCTAAGACTAGGGGGTCTAATAGTATAGGACTAGGATTAGGGGGTTTAGGATGTCTAGGAGATTAGGGTCTAATCCTAGGATTATAGAGTCTCTAGAACTAGGGGGTCTAGGATTAGAGGTGTCGTTTAGGGTCAAGGGTCTAGGACTAGAGATTAGAGTCTAGGTCTAGGTGCGTCCCTGGGACAAATCTAGGACTAGGAGGTCTAGGATTAGAGGTGTCTAGGACTAGAGTTTAGGAGTACTAGTAGAGTCTAGGATTAGGGTTTTATGACTAGCGGGTCTAGGACTCGGGTTGGGTCTAGGAGGTAGGACTAGGGGTGCCTGGCCGAATCCGGCTGGTTCCCATGTCACAAGTTTGTTCGGGGTCTCGTGTCAAGTCTGGGTCGGGTTCTTCAGGTGGGTCGTCCGAGGTCCCCGGATTCGTGTGGATCCTCGGGTCGTGTCTGGGTTCCTCGCCTGGTCGAGTCCCGCTGGGGTCCTAGGTTCCGAGGGGACTCGAGGTCCTAGTTGGGGGGTCCCAGGGTCCCCGACCTTGGGGGCCAAATCCGTTCCCTGGCCGCATCAGGGGGGTCCATGCGATGCGGGTCTCGGGGTTCCAGGTTCGGTTGTCCGACTGGGGGTCCGAAGTCATGTCTTGGGTCCTGGTGGGTCCTCGGGTTCGGAGGTCCGTGGGTGGCTTGGGGGTCCCGAGGTCTCGGTCGGTGTCCCGAGGTCTCATGGGACTGTGTCTCGTCCAAGATTTGGGTTTCGTAGGTCCGGGGTCCCTAAGTCCCAAGTTTGGTCTTGGATCTCTTGGCCTGCGTTTGGGGTTCGGGGATTCGGGTCCGTGCGTGTCCAGGCCGCGTCTGCTGGGGTCCTTGATCCGTTCGAGGGCAGGTCCTTGGTCCGTCCGGGGGCGGGTCCTTGGTCCGTCCGGGGGCGGGTCCTTCCGTGGGAGACTCAGCGGAGACTCGACGGGGGACCCTAGGTTGGGGGACCAACATCTGGTCCATCCGAGGTGACCGAGGGGGCGTATCAGGTATCTGGCGGTATCTGGCTACGCCTGGGGGTCGGGTCCGTGCGGATCTTTGGGTTCCGAACCCTATTTATTGTATTTTCTTTCTTTTTGATGGGGTGAAAGGTTAATTTGCTGCTCTTTCAAATCTAGGTTTTGTGATATCTTATTTCTAATTTCATTTTTCTTTGAAATTTACAGATAGAAAATCAATATTTGTTGATGAAGTTCAACACGGTGTGCTGCCTCGACCATGGTAGACAACTAATTAGATTGAGAAACGCAAAGATAATTCTAGTAATCGCATAAGGCCAACGCGATTAATACTTCAAAAAGCCTATTCAGTAAAAAATTTAAGGCCATGCTATGGAAGGTTGCAGTGTTGGTACTACACAAGAATCTAGTGCTGAAATATCTGTAACTGAGTCAAGTAGATCAAAAGATGAGAAACATCAAGGCAATATATTGAAAGCTACTACTCAGGTTGCTTTAATGAGAAGGCCTGAAATTTACAAAAAGAAAGCAGTATCTAACCAATAGAAATCAATAAGAAATAAATCTTTCACTTTCTGAAGCAAAGAAAACAAACTGAAATTTGCCTATTCTAATTGAAACCCAGCAAAAAAAAAGTATTTCAAATGTTTTATTTGCCTGTCCTTTCTTGTTTTTCCTTTTCTGCTTTCACCTCTTTTAGGCTTACAACATACCTTCTGATTCTGATGTCATAAATTTTCATCCAATAAAATATAATGTAAATATAAATAAATAACAATTAAGAAACAAAGAAATAGATTGTTAGAAAAACCCTGGCATTTACCTAGTTTACCTAGTAATTGAAGTGCAATAGTTGTGCTGAACACATTTTCGTAATCGTGTGCCAGAACAGCATTTTCGAAATTTGTAAAAGGTGATCACACGATGAAATGAATAATTTGAATAATCATACAGCCCTGACTACGGTAAGCAATCTCTAGTTGTTCAGCAACATCTTCGCGAAGTGGTAGCCAATCCAGGCCCCCTTTACGTGCAAACCAATGGCCGACACGTCTGTTTTCTCCGTTCCAATAAACAGGGAAAACAAGTCTACCTCGTACAGTCCTCCCTTTACAGGGACACCAACCCTCTCTTCTTCTATTTCATAGAGTTGAGACGGTTCAATACGTCCCAAAAAAGATCCAGCAGTTCTTGGGCCTTCACTGCATTCCGCATACTACCTCCACCAACTAGAAAGCAGTTCTTCCTCTCTCTACCAATCCATAAACAAGAAAGATTCTCACTATCTAAAGGTCACAAGGTTTATGATTGAAATAAAAGAAGAAACACAACGAAATATTAAAGTATACATTTCATAAAATGACCTGCAAGAAAGATGCTTCAATGGCTAGAGAATCTCTCATGCCAAAACGAAAATAGTCACTCTTGCCTACCATCTCTGTTCGTGGGACTGACGCTGCCAACTCTGTTAGAAAAAAAAAAAAATTGTTTAAGCGAAGCGGGCAATGAATAATAACAATCAAGAATGTGTGTCTCCCTCCAGAATCTTGATGGATAGAGAGATAGTTACTATGACTATAAATATAATGTGAGTACTGAATTGAAATCCTAAAACCCTAGCGATGGAATTAGACAGATACCGTTGGGAGCGAGAGGGATCTTACAAAAGTACCACCTAACATCACCGCCATCAGAGGGGCTACACGTCTGCGCCAGATACTTGTGCCTTGCTTTAGAGTGTTCGATCACATCCTCCAATCTCGCAATGTTAGAAGGCGTGTTTTTCAGCAAGTCAGGCCGAAGCTCTTCCCCCTCCGCCATCGCCGCCGTCGTTTACACCGCCAAGAAGCAAAGAATCCCTCGCTTCCACTCTGCCTCCCCCTCTCTCTCTTTCTCCTTTTGTCCTTTAATTATCAGTAATATAAATAGTAACAATCAGCAAATAAAGGAAAGAAACATCGAAATCCAGAGTGGAGACAGAGAGCGATGGCATTCGTTGAATTCAATGTAACTTTTCCTCCCAACCCCCTTTCCTACCCTACTTAACAGAACCCACTCTAAAACAACAACTGTTAACTATAACTAAAATATAATTAAATTAAATCAAATATATTAACAATCTTGCCTTAATGTTTTAAACAATTTTTTTATTTAATTACAAACAAAATATTTTTCAATTATTAAGGGGAGAGTATTCTACCCACACAAAATCAATTTGATTGCCGGAAATAAATATGGAATAGTAAAATGTTACCCGCATTTCCATTTTTAGATTAAGAGACGTGAAAGATATTTGTTTGAATCTAATAGTAGATATTGTAATTAATTTTATTTTCAAATTACGGGCAACAACGGTTAACTGTATATAATTAATTAAATACACTAACAACCTTGCATTAATGTTTTAAACAATTTTGTTATTTTATTAAGGAAAAAATACTTTTCGGTTATTAATGGGAGAGTGTTCCACGCAAACCATATATATTAATGATGTAGAATAATATTAGATATATAAATATAAAATTTGAGGGTGGAAAGAAAAGGGTTTGCTGAAGGCGTTGAATTGAGCAGTTTGTGTTTGATTTTGCAATTGGAACTGCATCTTCCTCATGTCGATTTCGGGCATCCAGGGGCAGCCTCTTGAGGTTACGGGTAAGCACATCCCTTCCATCAATTCGATTCAGTTGAATTAATAGAAAGTTATTGAGAATTAAGAATGGCAGTGGTGTCCTGCTCCAAGCTGAAGGACACAGAATGGATTTCACGGCAAGATCCCTACGTTTGCATTGAGTATGGCAGCACCAAGTTCCGCACCAGAACCTGCACCGGTCACTCTTCGTCGCCTTTTCATTTCCGTTTTTCCTTCTATTTCCTTCTTTCTCTCACTTCAACTCTTCCTATCCTCGTCCTCCGTTGCAGACGGCGGTAAGAACCCCGTCTTTCAGGAGAAGTTCGTCTTTCCCCTCATCGAAGGCCTTCGGGAGATCAACGTCCTTGTTTGGAACAGCAACACTCTCACCTTCGACGATTTCATCGGAAGCGGAAAGTTCGTCTTCTTCTTCTCTCTCCTCCGCTCTCATCTCGTCTCATCTCTCTCATCTCATCCTTCTTTCTTCCTTCTTCAGGATTCAGCTGCACAAGGTTCTCTCTCAAGGCTTCGACGACTCCGCTTGGCCACTTCAGACCAAATCTGGCAGGTAACAACTCGCACACCTCATTCCACGCGTCTTCTCTTTTCGCAACTCTGACATTTCCTTTCGCAGACATTCTGGTGAAGTCAAAGTCATACTGCACTATGCAATTGCAAATCAAAGGGTATTTGTTTTCACTTCCTTTTCATTACTTTTTTAGAATTAGGTAATTAGTGTGTGTGGACTGTAGTGTTTATTTGGGGTAATTATTGCAGCAGAAATCAGGGTCAGGCCATGCTACATCTGCACCTCCCTATGTGCCAACACCAACTCCTCCATTCCCTTCACATTCTAATCCTTATCCTGCATCCTCCTACCCACCACCTCCTCATTCTACTTCCTCCTATCCACCACATCCTTCTGCTACTGCTTACCATACAACTGGATCATACCCACAAGTGGCATCTACACCCTCATACCCACCTCCTCCCACAGCTTACCCACCCCATCCCTCACATTCATCTCCCTATCCACAGCACTCCTACTCTGCATCAGCTCCCTATCCACCCTCCTCCTATCCCCCTCCACAATCCTATCCGCCTGTTTCAGCTTATCCACCATCTTCGTATCCACCGCCAGCAGGTTATACTCCTGGTAACTATTTTTCTTCTCCTAATTCATCTTCACTGCTTAGTCACCACCTTTACTCTGCTCTGCTCTTTCTTGTTTTTCTCCCTCATAACTACAAACTGGATCTTTATTCAGGGATATACCCTCCACCGCCATACTGACGAGGATCTTCTACATTCGCAACCAAGGAAGCGACATAACGTGGCTTGTACATCACTTTATAACCCTATCCCAGCTTTATTTGTTATCAGAAACCCTGTTTTTGTTTTGTTTCGTTTCTTATATTTTTCCTTTAAGTAGTTTTTATTCGACACATTTATTTAGTCGGGTTTATTATATATAAAACTCTAGCCAAGGTTTGTCAATTGTGATGCTCCATATCCAACGCTGTTGCATATAAGTTTCTCTTCAATTGCTACCGGTAAAAGGGATCATGCCAAAAAGTATGCAGGGCTATGATAGATGGTTTTGGGGAACGAAACTTTGATACAACTGGACACTTAGCAGCCTCTTTTGTTTTTTGATTTACTTTACTGCTTATCACTGTTCAATGTACTTCGAAAAGGGAAGGTCGAAGTTCTTTCCTATGCTTGTTCAAAGAGTCTGTAACTCTTGTGTTTTGAATTTTGTCTGTCTAGCGTGTTTATGCACATTCAGATGCAGTTGGATGTTTTAGTGAACAATTTTTTCCAGTTTTATTCCGTGCTACGTCTATGTCTCGACGAAACTTGAATTCCTCGTCAGGTTTCCCAAGAAGTGGGTGGAGTCTAAGAGCGTCAATCCGATTATTTTTTTAATTAATTGATACCAAAGAGCGCAAAACATCTAAATTTGGTCCTTCTTCTCTATAAAGATTTCAATGAGAAAAGTAAATGTCTTCTCTAAATTAATTAATTAATAACCATTTATATTGCTTATGATGTACAGACATTACCTAATACCAAGGAATAAAATGGTGTCTTACTAATACTATCCTAAAAATACATTAAGAAGTCTAGTTCAATTGACTTAGTAAAGTATCTAACTTATCATAAATTCTTTTATCTTTCTTTCATTACATTTAATAATAAATATCATACGGTTTATAAAAGTCATAAATAAAGACAATCTACATTTTCTTCTTGTTTTTTAAGGCAGGAAGGAACATTTGTGTTGTATGGGGTTTCAAAATTGAACCATTGTTCTCATAACCTCCAATTGAGAGAATAAAAAAGTGGATTTTCTTCCCACAATATCTGATACACTTTTAAGAATACAATTGTGACGAAGTTTTGAATTTTAAAATGAGTAATATTTTGAAAGTAGTAATTGATCTGAAATAACTTTTGAATTATTTAATTAAGTCATGTTACCCCTCTTCAACTCTACCTGAACACCTTCAGGATTGGTCTCCGGATGTTAGCTATAGCCCAATTCCCAATTCTCCCCACCTCCACCGGACATGCCCGTTTTCTGATGACCGTCGTAACTGACAACCGTCGTAACTGACAACGGCAAGTGCCGCCAGGTTCACGCCCCGTGTAGATCCCATAAGTATACACTCAGACTTCTCAGAGGGGAAAGCTTGAACCTTTTGCACTACCCATTTTCCAAGGTTTAACTTTTTTTTTTTTTGCTGTTTCGCATCGTCCATGACGTGGAGAAGGATCGTTTCTTTAATGGGATGGTTTTCTTTCACTGGAACTTGAATGAAGGGACATAGTATCTGTGTCGCAAAGCTGCCTTCCTAAAATATTTAAGGTTTAATTATTTCTTGACTTTTAAATTTTAATTTGATTCTAATTTTTAAAAAATCAATACAATTTGATTTTATTTTTAAATTTCTTAGACAAATCAGTGATTTTTTTTTATAAAAAATGATATCATAATTATATTAATAAAACAAATCATTTTTATTAATAATTTCAATCTTGATAAAAAAAAATCTTAGATCTGTTATTTTCAAAAACAAGAAAAAAAAGGTAATTAAATCAATATTTAAATTTAAAATTCATTATACATTTTGACTGTAATCATTATATAGAAGAGATATATAGTGATAACACTTTTAATAAATGTTAGTTATGTAAATTATATATCCACGATTAAAATCACTGGTTCGTGGTTATATAAACATATTTTTAATATTGATAACTCAACTATAATAGATATGCAGTGGAGAGAAACTTGCACTCAAAAGTTTCTCTTCTTTTTATAAAGTAAATCGTAATGCTGTGCCCTGGGAAAGAAACATATACAACTACTTTTCCCTCTTTTCTCCTCACGAAAGATACAATCGATTATGAGATTCTTACAGCCATGAATAGGCAAAACCCAGACAGTTCTACCACATATCCTGTTGTCATTCTAAACTACTATGATCCAATCAAAGAATGCCCAGTCAGAGGAATTTTGACCTTTCAAACCTGAACCTCAAGGTATTAAATTCAACGTCAAAACTGGTATATTTCAAACAGCATAGCACCCCATTTCATTGCTAACATTTGAATAATATTCATTATAGTTGAGATAATCCCAGAAACGAGAAAGACCAAAATTCCCATGTTTAGGTCCCTTGATATAGCGTATGTGCAGTTCTTTTAGACTTCTATCAAACTTTTGCTTTATAGAAAGCACCTGCAAATAAATTCAAACTACTGCTCAACATATTTTTACTACGGGGTTTAAGACTAATTATTCGAGAACAGACCTAAATATCCCAAATAAGATCATCTTATCTACTGTGGATGTTTTTTGAGAAACCTTTTGGTAAAGTTTAAGATAAAAATGAAGTTTAACAGCGACATATTCTTTAGCATTGTCCCTTCTAAAGATTTGAACTATCTTTCCAAATGAGTTTTTAATCAAATAAAGAAAGACACATACATATGAATAGAATAGAAGTTCAAATCTATCTTTCATAAATACACTCAATTACATTGAGAGAATTCAGTAATGAAGGAGATAAAAGAAGATGCAACTTCGAATGAGAATGAGAAACTCTTATAAAATATGTGATCAAAGTCACGTGAGTCAAGTATCCATGACATGACCTTTCACAGCTTGAGAAATACATTTTGTTGAAACACTTGTCACCATAGAAAATTGGGTTTGGTTGAGCATGTGTGTGTATAAGGTGAGAACAAATATAATCAAAGGAAAGGCTACAACCTATGACCCTTAACCCTCAAGTTAGATACAGTTGTACAACAAATAATAAAAACTATTTTAACAAAGTAAACAGCTTACGCACAGTATTTTCGTTCAATTTTGTTTTCCAAAGTATAAATGTACCAGATAAGTGATGCAGAGATTGTAGAAAGTAGCCTGGTTTACCTGGGATATATTGATTTTGGAAAGTTTGCCTGACAAATCTTCTGGATCACTTCGAGAATCCCAAGCACCAACGGTAATACAAGACCGGAAATCCAATGCACATTGCAGAATGCTCTCAATAATGCTGCCAACTCCCTTTGTTTCATCAGAGAGGAAACATCTGCAACATATATATACACAAAGACAAAAAATAAAACACCAACTGTCAGAATCATATGTGTTTTACTGTCTAAAGTTAAGGGCTGTAAGTATCAGCAATTTAATAGAAGTTTGAAACTTAAACACCAACAGTTATGCTAGTAGTTACCGTGTAGATAATAAACAACTATCTTAACAATGATCAAGCATTCGACCACACATCAAGATCCACAATCCAGTAGACATTGCATGTGGTACCAAAATGTGTATCCCTGACTCTTATAATATTAACTTGGTAGAAATAGAACAGAATTAATAATTGAAAATTTACCTTATTTATTCACTATTTACAGAAAAAAAATGCCCCTAAGTTGACTTTTTCTTTTTTGAAATAACTGTCCCTATAGATTGCAATTAACAAATAAATGTAAACTTACATGCATAATGAATCAGCAAGATATTCCATGTGCACTGATTCAAGATCCATCATATCTTTCACCTGTTTGATAAATGGCACAAATATCAAAAAAGTTATAAAGAAATTGAATTACCAGGTCTTATAGACAAGATCTAACCATCAAAGCTATGAAATTGACAATTAAGTGAGGTAGATGGAAAGTATGGTAAATAAAAATCAATACAGTTAATCTTTCTATAACCCTTAAAATGTAGTGCACTTTTTTTGTATTTCTATAACATTCAAAAACTATAGTGGAGATGCAGCTAAGATGACTTCAAATTTTGTTTAGAAGTTCCTATATGAGAATCGTAAAAGCATCCCACATGAACAAAATATTTCCAAAGTTCCTCTTATGTTATGCTATGCATTAGCATTAAGACTGTCAGAAACCAAAGAAAATATGACAGAAGATATGAAGGATATTGTTCGTTGAACAAGAATCTACACAACAAAGGAGACAAGTCTCTCTTACTAGGTGCCCCCTTTAAAAAGAATTCTACTTTCACACACAAACCATTATATCCACAAAATGACTCCCTCTAATCTGATTTCCCCTACTTAGAACCAACCCCTTCTAACTAATGTAGTAACAAACAGCAGCCCCTATTCAGCTCTCATTATAGTCAGTTAACCTATGCTGCATCTGCATGACATCCTTGATCAGTAGAACCTCTTGAAATCAGAGGTCCAGGCATACAGCAAAGACAAAAATGAAGTAACCAAACTCAAAGCATGAGTTCTATACCCTTTGGTCATTATTATATATCTAATATCAGGAAGATACACAGAGAATCACATCATAAATGTCAAAGGACTTAGAAATAATGAAAAATAGTCTGATTTTGATTTATGGTCTTTATAATAAAATATATAAAAAAACTCTCATCTCACAAAGAAAGAAGGATTAATGGATTAAATTAAACAGAAAAAAAAAAAAAACAGAAGTTTGAGAAAAAGATGGAAAAACCCCTAAATTTACCTGAAAAGACTATTTTCCTGAAAAACAAGACCTATCTAATAATACATAGGGCATACCTAACCATAATTCAAGTTGTGCCTTGTTGTATCAATCATACTAAACGCTTTTTTTTTTTTTAAATAACTTCGATAAGTATCCAAGTCCAAGTGTACTCAATTTGTACCAGTACCCATAAGAAGTAATCTTCTATAAAACACAATGCATAAGCAGTTACAAAACAAAGTGTGCTTCTAAATGAAACAATAGATGTCCAGAGAATGATAACTAAATAAAATAAAATAGTCATACATATTAAAAGCATTTGTCTCAAACCTTATGTTCAAGGGAATGAAGAAACCTGCACCATGATACATGAGATAATTGTGACTCAACATACTGCTGCAAAGTAGATACAAAATGGTTTATCTGGTGCCTGTCATTGAAAGTACAACAAGGATGCTTAGAATTACAAATATCAATATAAAAGTTCATCTTCAATATTTAAACGGTGCTCATTAAGTATCCCTTTATAATCAGTGCGAAAAAAATGGGTAACTGTTGTATCTTTCAGAACCCTACCCAGACCATGCCATCTGAACCTCCATACATTTAGAAAACAACTTTCAGTACCTCATCTTCATCAATATATTAAGATGCCCTGCCTCAAGTTGTAGTTCAGAATTCCGACCTTTGTTGGTTGCATCCATCAAATCCTGTTCACCAAAATTGATAGAAAATAAATTCCATTACCATTACACAATAAGAAGTTTGTAACTGGCTTGCTAATAACGGACTCCACCTCATCCGTATTTTGCATTATCCTTACAAAGTTCTTGGATTCTTTTGAAAATCCTGAATGTAAGCAATTACCAGTAATAGAAGAGTCACCACACACATGAGAATAGTAACAGGATCTTAAAAAGACCCCTGATATCAAATATTAACAATGTGTCCATACATTTAGAAAACCAACAACTTTCAGTACCTCACCTTTAAGGAGGAAAGAGATTGAATTACCAAACCGAACAAAAAAGAACAAGGAAACAACTTGGTTCGATATTGCAAAATTAAGATTGCACAAGTCATGCAGGATGGTATTGCAGTGAAACCAAATTGAATTGAGAGGGAAGGGAGGAAGATAATGGGGTTTGAATTATGAATATGAGGAATAACTTAGGGGCCTAATAGTTAAGAAGATATTTGTTTTTCACCTTTGTTTCCTGAAGTTTATGCAGCAAAAGTGGAAACAGAAAATAATAAACAGTTATTTTCACTGTTTCTTATATAAACTTCATCAAACAATAATACAAAAAGTAAACAAAAAGCTTTTTCTCAAACCAAACTTACCCATAGAACTTGTGACTGATAAGGATCTCTTATTCAATACAATACAATACAGAAAGAAAAATATTGCTGGATTCTTACTCGCTTAAGTGGGGACCATTCCCCAAAGATTTTTTACACGTAAAAAAATTTGTATCAAAACTAGAAAGGGAAAACAGATTGATAGCAGTGGAACACATTCAACCAAAATATGGCTTAGCAGTTGGACAAGTGGGTATTTTCCTATCATCCAACCACGTTTTATTAATTAATTCATCGAAGGTACTATAGTAGAAACTTAGACATGCGTTGGTCCATTCATTATATGGACAGAAAATCACAAATATATTTAGGAGATATAAGATAACACATGCATGTTTGTAACAATGAACACAAGGAAAAGAAAAAAAAAAAGAAAAATTCCAAGAAATCACACCTTTAATGAGCACCACACATCTGTCAATGAAAAAATGGCAAGCTTCACTTGTATCAAAAAGCTGAATATATCAGCATATATTTTCAATGCAGCAGGTGTTACAACAATACTGAGTGGCCAGTGCACATGGTAACCCAGCCCCAAGAAATCAAAAGAACGAACCCCTGCCAATATTTACAAATTCATTATTTGAAGCCAGAGTGAGGATAATTGGTGGGGGAGCTTATCAAACTTGCAATGAAACTAAAAATAGAAATAACATTAACAACTGCTATCAATAAACGTTCAAAAGCCAAAAGGTAATCAATGCTGTTCTCAGTATATTATTTTTGCGGTGATTGTTATTTACACAGGAAATGAGTACAGTAATATCCTATAAAGGCACTCATATGGAAAATGAAAATCCTATCTTATTTAATTATATAACATGGCTGGAAATTTTTTTAAAATTTTAAAAATCAAATGAAACTTGACTAAATCAGGAATATGTAATAGAAAAGTATCATTAAAAATATAGTTGGCATTTGTAGTTAACTTGAAATAAAATTTTGTCCTTTCTTTTAATTGTGATGAAAATAGTATACTTGGTCTCTACGAAAAGTAAAAATTGGTTACAACAAGGGAATCCCCTTTTTTATAGTAGCATGGATGTACCAATAGCAGATGCAGAAAGAGGCAATTTCCCATGTCCTTTCATATACACAAACAACATATCCTTGTGAGAATCTTGTTCACAAGAAGACTTCTGAATTGACAACTCAAGTAGACCTTGAATTTCTGAAAGTCTCTCGTTTGCTTCAGTAACAGACCACTTCTGTAATTTCAAGGAAACCAAAGAATGAGTAAACATAACATTATTTAAGGACAACAGTCAGCTGCGAGATATGAATCTATGAAATATTTTACAAGTTATTCAGAATCAGAATTTAGGAATACATGATGCCAAAGAGACAAGATAAACAAATCTGCCCAATCTGCTAACTCCATAAAATGATACCGCCGAAGTGCCAAAAGATGATCTTGTAACTTAAATGCTTCCTCAAGGACACTGATGGTAAGCTTGCTGACATAATTGTATCTGATATCTTTAAGGATAAGCAGCACAAGTACAGAGTGCTTCCCTAAAAGCATTATACTGAGCATCTCAACTCATTTCAATTGTGGAATAGGGACCACAAATGAAAGAAGATGAATCCTAAAATGATATTATCTGAGAAATTTTAATAAAGATCTTGCTAACCAATGACCTTGGCATTGATTGCAAATGAACAAAAACAAAATTTTAATTGGCAATTACACAGGTGCATCGGAAATCATGGTGAGAGTATACTAATAACACTGTTTAACAAAAAAAAATTAAGTCCTTAATCAATGTCTTTATGCACTGATTAGCATTTGCCTATTAATAAAATGTGTCGATTAAACTTATTCAACAAACTTGCATCTTAAAAACATAACTATCATCAAAGACTTTCAAACTAGTCATGTACTTATTATGTATGTTACCCGACATACTATCACCATCTGCAATTATAAGAACTCACAATCTACCAAATTAGCAATTATTCCATTTGCCAATTTTTACACATACAAAAATTCACATGGTCATGAAATTAGCAATATCCACTTCAAGATGTGATATTTTGAACAAGTTAGTTGCACAAATTGCACCTTGTTATGACAATAATACTTGAAACACACTGACTCCTATAGAGCAGAAATTTTAAATGCCATCACTTGGTCAATGTAGGTCTGTTTGTTTTGGTTGAAGAAATATTGAAGTGCCATAATCAAGCATTCTCACATTTTAAAACAATCAAAATAAAATACTAACACAGAGATCTTTCATGGTTTTTAGCTTCTTGATCAGACAATTTTGAAACCCATTCTAACAGGTCTCATCATCAAAACAATAAAAGTCCCTTATAAGTCCATTGTGTTCCAGTTTTTCCATGTATTACGGCATCAGTAAAGAACCCAGTTGAGGTTGCATTCACCCATTATTACAAACAGTGATACTACTGACAAATAGTAAGATGAGATTGGAATGACCAGAATTAGACTTCAGTGAACTGGGTATTCATAATAAATTCGTACTAGTTTAATCTAAGTACATTGAGAGAAATAGAAGAATATACATAAACTAATCAATTAATTTTGCAGAATAAACACAAAGAAAAGGATACTGAAGCATGATTTCTTGCAGTAAGCACTTGTCAATTATAATATCAAGTGGTATCTCAAATGTTGATGACAAACTTTGTTTTTGAGTATCATCACAATTGACAGTTTTTTCAAAACTACTCAGCAATCTTTCCCAGCTGCTCCCACCAGACACAACATTTAAATGTTTATGGTCCATCAAGTCAAGTGAAGAACATAAATTTGGACCATCAACTAACCCATTCTCTCTACCACAGTCAATTTCTTCTCGTTCATTATTCTCAGCATTACGAGTTGACACATTACTGTGTGGCGTAAATGAACATGCACTGCTACATCTAGAGTTGGTGGGTATTTTGTCCATATAAACCTTACATGGGTCCTCCACAGTAGAAAAGTTGAAGTAAGGCAAAGGCTGTCCATGTTCAGCCTTGTATTTTTCCCCATTCCCACTCATCAGGTGAAGAACTGAATTTCTTGTCAGCATAGGATTCACACTAAGGGGATTAATGCTAGTATAATTACACTGATGGCAATATTTCTGCGGTTGGAAATCATATAAATGTGAAATGAGTGTACCATTGTCAGGTTGATCCTCCATCATGGCCTCCCCACTCAAAGTATCACTAACAGTAATAACATCATGGCATAACATAGAATATCTCAGGGATCCCAGGTGCTTTTCAGTCAGCTTTGGCTCAACAGCTCCATCATTACCAAATGCAGTTTTCAAAAATTCACCCATTGCAGAACAGCCGAGAATCATACTCTCTCTATATTGAATACTGGATTTACATGAGCAGCTTGAATTCCCTGGTTTTGGAGAATTAGACTTGTGATTCAATATCACTTCCTCATGGGAGGACTGCACCAAGTGATCAGTAGCATCCCTTTTATCACAGAGCTCATGTGCATTACTGCCTGAGTTTTCATGATGAAAGGAATTTTGTATTGAATTATTTAAGGTAGCACTCTTCAAGAAGCTTAAAGCAGATAAATGATTTTGTTGCCCAACTACCGGACATGACCAACCACTAAGCTGATCACAATCCAATTGCTCCTCAGAGCTGTTCATGGATGAACTTTCAGATAAATCACACATATCTTCCAGCAAGGAGAGCTCATCTACTGTACTTGAGGCATCAGAGCCTAAATCACCAATGCCCCTGAGAAAATCTATAAAACATCAATGAAGCAATAACAAAGGGAAATAAAGTTGTCATGGAAAAAACTACGATGTCAAGCAGCAAATAAACAGAAGCACACTACTCGGTACATGTATCTTCATGCTCACATGGAAGGGGGGATTGTCAGATGAGGGGAGTAGGAGATTACATATTTAAACTTCTTCTATCTGCTATATTGTTTTCTGACATGATCTGGTCTAGTTTGTCTAAGGTACCTCCACCATTACCAAAAGAAGGCACCAAAGCATGCATAGCTACCTGCCAAAGAAAAATGTTTACGAGTAAGAAGGAAAAATGGTAAAGGAATAAGTACATGCACAAAATGAAGTAGTCTGTTGTCGTAATCCTGCATCTATCTTATTTTATACTTCCTATGGTCCTTTTTTTGATGTTTCTCATTCTAAAACTTATTGTGGGTCAATACAAAAGAATATAACATCACTGAAGCAAATGGATAATGATGATAAATAACTGCTATAACGACCGGCTAAGCATTGGTGTCATTTTGCAAATCAATTGAGACATTGTATTTGCAAGTAACAACAAATAGAACAATTACAATAAAGTGACACTTCCACTGGACCACATAAATCATGATGAAAAGAATCAAGATTTTAATGTTAAAGAAAAAAACAGTAATTTATAGCACAAAGTAAAAATATAAAATAAAATTATCATCGTATCTGCAGAGCAGCAATAGTGTGTAGTTACTCTCTCCTAAATCATAGCAGGCATTGTGAAAACAAAAGTACCACATATTTTTTGCAATTCCACTTGTATAAAGACTTTCATACCAGTCAAGATCCAACACTTGCCAAAAGCACAAGGCAGTAGGTAAACGGTACAAGATTGGTTTTGTACCTACTAGCATATTAGAAGCAGAAAGCTAAATGATAGTTTATACAAAATTAAGCAGGGAAATATCTTGCCAGAGGTGTGATTTAACAAAAGCAATAATTTGATGCATTTGGCCAGGAAATAATCCAAGAATTTTTTTTTCCTTGATTATGGTGTTCAGCTAATATGTTTAAGCAGATTTTCTGATTTTTTGTGGTGATTGCACGAGAACAACTTAGAGGTTGCTTAGTTTGAGTATGCTTTCTATTTTCACTTTTAATTACAAAATATCACTTTGTTTTCATTTTATTTCTTTTTCAAAGGTTTGTATAGGAATTAGCAAAAAGAAAATACTATTGTTTTCATTATTTTCTGTACAAACTTTTAAACAAGAATAAAATAAAAACAAGGCAAACTTTGTAATTACAAGTAAAAACAAAAAATGAAAATAGAAACATATTTTCAAACCAAAAAGCTTAAATTTCTAGCCCCGTAATCCTTTTCTTCTATCATGCAAATAAATTACTTTGTTATTGCAAAATAACCAAAACTATGGAGGATGACCACCTGCAGATATCTAACTTCTAAACTGCTCAAAAGACTTCCAATTTTCTCATTCATCCCTTTATAATAATTTTCTCTTGCAAGCACCATAGCTTCTATAACATCTTTGCTGAAAGCCAATGGAGATGAATAAGACAGACCACTGCTTGAAAAGCCACTCCAGCAGGGTACAAAGTCATCACAACTATGTTCTCCAGAAGCAACATGAATGCACATTTCAAGCAATTTCAACAGTACTTGAAGCTGCTGACCAGCTCTAACAAGTGGGACCAAGAAATCTTTGAGAAATTCAGGAATGGGAACTCCATCTCGCACCTGATGTTAGATGTTCCCACCATGAGAATCAATAATATGACAATGTAATATAAAGTTATGATTCATACGAAAACTGCTAGCAGCCAGCAGGAAATCATTACCTTCACACTTGCTAATGAAAAGTCAATAGCATTGCCAACTTTAACATGTGACTTAAGAGGTAAACATTCCATATTTTCTACAATAAACTCCTTATATGGGTCATGAATTTCTGCTTTGAAAATCCAGGATCTAATGAACCCACAATATGGTTCACATGATTGAAGGAAAAGAAACTTCAGCAGAGTGCAGTGAGCAGGATCAGCAACCTAAATTGCAAAAGGTCAAATAGATTACAAGATTTTCAATAAAGAAGGTCATTTAAAACAGAAGATCTTTCGCAAGTGTCGTTCCATTGCAACAAATATGTAAAACATTGAGTAGGTAGGCCCCTCATGACAATTCTACTCTCCACTGGCCTGTCATCTCTTCAATTGAAATTTGTATTTGTATCTTTCTGGATGCTACAACTCTTGTTGTCTAAATGTCTCTTTGACACCAGAAAAGAAAAAAAAAATCCAACAATCTTCCTACCATAATAAGCTATTTTGCAATCCATTACTTATAGTGATATCCCAAACTAATCTTTCTTTGTCCCCTTCTAAAATGATAATCAAGGGATTCACCAAAAGATAAGTATATGTGGGTATATGCCCTGAAGTATTCATTTAACAGTGCCCTTGATTGAAACTTCAATGTATGAATAAAATAATAGTACCTAAGAGACAATAACTGAAAACAAGAAAATGGGAAACAAATTCTACCAGATAATCTAAAAATAGTACAAGATATAAAAGAGTCTGTTTAATATTTTTCATATATTCTAACAAGAGGTTCAAATAAGCAAACCTGTAACTGTGAATACAAAAACGTTAATAGATCTCCCCCTCTGCAGAAGTTCTGGAATTCAGAAGTAGCTTCCGTAACCAGGTCCTCAAAAGCAGTATCTGAAAAGCGAAGAGCCCACTTTTGAAGGTTACATATACTAGCAAGGGCTTCAATCTGAGTCCTTAGTTCTTTTGTGTGCAGATAAAACTCAAGTAGTGTAATTTCAGAATGCACTACATTCTTCAAACACCCCGGAACAGTCAAATCCATGTTTTTTGATGAACGCCTCAAGATTACAGAAGTATGAATCGTGTCCAATCCACATATGTACCCTTCCAAGACTTTTCCCACAGCAACAGCAAATGCTTGATTAACAAGAGTACACGGAGGGAACTGTTCTGCTCTCACTGTGTCATCCTGATGAATCTGACTTTGGATAACATCAGAATTACGATGATTGTGTCCAAAACCGAGATCCACATTCATATTTGTGTAATAATCCACAAATGCACGAAGAAGAAAGACCAGAGAAGCGGTGCAACCAATGGATGTAAGAATATTTCCCAAAGAACGAGTGCTGGAAGCACGATTCCAGAGGTTGGGAAGGTGGAGGAAGGTCCTGTCAGCTGGATCAGAACAAAAGATGGCAGATATCCTTTGAATGCTGATAAGAGATGATTTTGCACCTTGCATCGCATTCATGGCCAACCTCACCAAACTTGATTCCTGCAGCCAAAGATGTTGGTTCAATTAAGTTCAAAATGTGTAGACAAATGGATAGACAGTGATGGAAAGAAAAGCAAAGCCTGAGAAAGTAGGAAAGCAAGTATTGGAAATTGACTAGGTTTTCCGATAGTGAAAGACATTGTATTGCAGTGAAAAGCAGAAATGAAGTCGAATAGAATAGGTTAGTTTGAGAGAGAAAGAGGAACTTACAGAGAGAGTGGAGAGGTGAGAGAGAGGTTGATTTTGAGGATGAGAAGATGTCGAAGAAGAGTGCAGTCCACTCTCAGAAGGTATGGATTCCCAGGTGTTTGGGGAAAGCCATGGATCCTCTACCTTCAAATTCTCCAATAACCCCGTAAATTTCGTATCAACAGTCATGGCTTCCCTTCTCTTGGAGTGATGAAGTAAACTATCAAAGGAATTTCAAAATAAATTCGGATTGTCTTTTCTCTCAATCAAATCCCTCTCCGTTCTTCCCTTCCCCGCGGCTACTTTTTGAATTATACAGTCAATATTTACAAAGATGTGATTCTTGTATGAATTTAGTAGAAAATTATAAAAATATGTAAAATCAAATTCGATTGAACCAAATTTCTCAAATTTTTAATTTTAACAGGTTTTGTATGAAACCAGAATTATTTATCACTCCCTATTATTACATTACAAGTTATATATAATTTTACTCTTTTTATAAATGATTAATTAAAAGAAGAAAAGGAAAATAATATATATATATATACATATATATAATTTTGTAAAAATAGTATTGAAATAATTAGGTAATAGTTACTTTTAAAAAAATTAATTATTTTAAAATCAAATAATCTATTTATTATATATTTATTAAATACGTAAAATTTTTTATTTATTAAAAGATTAAAATATCTAATAAAACACCAAACTATTAAATAATATCCTTTTTATATATTTTTTTTATAAAATTAGGTAGCTTTATGTATTTTGTAGATAATTATTTTAATAAAAAAAATCATTTAGAATTTGAAATGGTAAATCATTATATTAAAAATTTATTAACGTTATATGTTATTTATTTTCCCTGCATGTCTATTTGCATTTTTATTATTTAAAAAATATATATAATTTTATTATTTTTATGATTAAACTTCTTTCCAACATAAAAAAATATAAAAGTATTGCTATAATAGTAGTTAAAATAAAAAATATTACTAAATTAGAGAAAATTTTCATAAAAAATAATTACAAAAATAAATATAAATTATTTTCATAATTTTATTGTAGATATTTTTTTATTTATTTTATAAATATATTTTATTATAAATAATTATTTTAGTTTAAAAGTTAATTATGTAAAGAGTAAAATGACAAAAATTGTGTAAATAAAAAGGATTTATTAATGTTAAAAATAACAATAATCATTATAATGAAAAGTAATTATAAAAATAAATTATTTGTATAGTTTTATTGTAGGTAATTTTTTATTTTATGAATAATTTTTTTTATTATAAATAATTATTTTAGTTTAATAATAAGAATTTTTGTATATTAGAAAAAAAATCCCTTTAACTAATGTTGTAGATAAATATTTTTAATATAAAAACATCTGAAAAAAAAAATATTTTTTCAATTTATTGAATTAAAATACAAAGCAGCAAATATCATGACTTGCAATGAGACAATTTTAAAGACAAATACTTGTACCAGGTGATTGTTACACGTGCATTTAAGACAAAAGTCAACTAATTCACATTTTGAAATTTTAAGGACATCTTATTTAATTTGTTTATATCAAAAGTTTTACCTGTACTAACACATTATAATGTTTTCTTTTAATTTTAGTTGTAATTTTTTTTTCAACTTCAATATAATTTTTAAAACTATATTTTTTTCCGGTTGCATACAATAAAATATATTACAATAGAAAAGAGGGTTTAACCCAACACAAATACTAGGTATTAAAAGGTCTCTTATAATATTCAATTCAATTTTATTTTAACACAAAAACAATTTAATCATTTTCTAGATATCAATTAAACATTTTTTATTATATCATATAAACCAAAATCATTCTTAATTTTTTTATTCATTTTCTTTCACTTTTCTCTTCTTTTTTATTTTTTTTTACGGCACTTTTCTCTTCTTAATTCAAACGACCTTATTTTCTTTTCTCTTTTTCCTCTCTTTTCTTTTCTTTCCTTTACGCTTCTCTGTCTAAATATAACATTAATATTTTCTCAGAAGTAACTCATAAATATTGCTCTAACCATTTCTAAACCACTAACACAAATATAAGAAAGATTCCTTATTAAAATATTTGTCTAATTAATGAGTAATAACATTTTTATAGCATGGACAGCAAAAATATACTTACTGTCAGGAAAAATATACTAGTTATCATGATGTGGCTATGATGGACAAACAATAAGATTGAAGGAACTGTTAAAAGTGGCAGATGATTCTCTCTTTCACTGTGCTCAAATTCCTATGAATCAACTGACCTGAATTTAATTCAATGGCACTGCTATGAAGAGTAGCACTGTAGCATGACATAGAGTCAGCAATGCTTTACGGTTAGGAAATGCTTTATGGTTAGGAAAAACGCAATTCCAGGTGTGACAACAAGCTCAAACCAACATCCCGTGAATTCTGAGGAAACCAAGCGAATAATTTGAATTAACTCAACAATTTGTGACATCCCAACTTCTTAGCATATTTTGAGGCTGTGAATTCTGAGAAAACCGAGCGGAATAATTTGAATTAAATCAACCATTTGTGACATCCCAACTTCTTTGCATATATGGAGGCAAATCCGCTACCAACTCAAGTCCTTCCACTAGTGAAAGATCACAATTGGAAAATGATTGCACATTTTGCAGTGCTTGAGATATATTGGGTAAGACTATTTGCTTGCAATGAAGATGTAAACGAGGATGATTCTCAGAGATGCTCCCATTGTTCAAATTAAGGCCAAAGGGGAGTGTTTCTTCCTTGAGAAGCTCTTCACAGGAGTCCTCCACATTAGACAAATCAAAACCTCCCCACTTCCTGTGAGCTTGCCATCCATACTTGTAGTCCCCAACTATTGGTGTACCTAAAACCTCAGCACAGTGCACTCGAAGCTGTGGCACCAGTATACACACTTAGAACAGAGATTATGATGAGTCATATCAAATAATTTTAACATTTTATGTTCTGACTAACACAAATTTCAAATGATTCTTCCCTAGTTTTTGTTACCTGGTGTTTTCTACCAGTTAAAGGGGACAACTCCAACCATGTGTAACCTGCACTATTTGAGATGGCATAAGAAGGGGGTGCCAGATAAGAAGAGCTGAGGAGAAGCACTTGACAGTAAAATTCATGCTAAAGAGGGTGGACAAAAATACACATCACAATTTTCCTACAAATGTAGGCTCAAATATTGGCATACAGGTGTTATTGAGATTAAAATCAGACATCCCCTCTAGCTGGGTTTACTTATGCTTTTGGCAGACTGTAAATTCTATTTCCCAAACATGAAATTGAGTCAAACTCATATTTGGTACGTGACCATTAGCTCTTTTTGTCAGGAACTCTGCCTTTCTAGTATCAAGTAAAAATGCTCAACAACATTATTTAATAAAACAATTTGTAAGATAAAGTAGTTTGGAAGCATGCATTTCTTGACTTTGCAAAAACTTTTTAAGCAGTATTGTTAATAATTGCTTCTAGAACACTAACGACATTTAATGACCCCAACCCATTAACAATTAGTGAGAACAAGAGTGGCTGAAACTAGGGTCCTAAAGAATTTAAAATATCACAAAAACATGTAACACGGGAAAATAACGGAATTTGTTCTTATCACTCTCAAAGAAATTTGATGAAATTTAATCTTATAATTAAAAGTAAGCTTCATTACCAACCTTGTGATGATGATGCAAGCACTCGGTACTCTGTAATTGCATGCTGTGATGACAATGATGCTGAATTGTCAACTACAGTTATTCGATCAGATTTCCCGTTGTCAACTACCACCTGAAAACAAATAAGGGCTGCAAGTTTACAACAATACTAGGCAAGAATAAGGAGCTTTCTATAGCTACTCAAATCAATGTCCACTTATTTTAAAGTTAATTTAGGTTGTGGGCTATTGCATTCAAATTGTAAGGCCTAAGCTTTCATGTCATCATGCATTGCCAGATAGTTGGCAGCAATCCATGAACGTAGGGCTTCATTTTATGGATACTAACAAGTTTGTTTTGAGCTTGCCTTTAAAGCATTAAAGGAACCACCATGACTAAAAATTAAAGGATTAAGGTAAATTCATCCTACTGGTTGTTTAAAATGTTTGATACTTCAGTTTTAAGACAATGCTGTAATTCACTGCTATTTATGCACATTACATACAAGTAAACGTTTCATAAGTTTGACAATTCTGATACGAAATGGATGAAGCGCGGACAAAGCATAACTTTCCGGGAGTAAGATTGACCAAATGAAATATCCTAGTAAATAGTTAATAAGCAACAATATGGATACAACCTTACCCAGTGAAGCAGTGACCAATCCCTTTGAACGTCTAGGACATCCAAGGACAAGTGCCCAATACCTTCTCTGTAGTATTCTCTTCTCTTCGCCAATCTATTTAAGATCAAACAGCACAAAATCAAGAAAAGCAATGAAATGGACATAGACCCTAAATGACCAATGCTCTAAATGTTTTAGCATGCATGAAGCATTTGATGTAAAAAGAACAATTATTTTACTCACATTATCTAAAGCCCTAGATGTTTTCTCCCGAAAGATGGAATGCAGAACTGTAGTACTTGTCTGTGTTCTTCCCATCACCAGAATGCCAGAACAGTCTCTGTCTAGTCTATGCACCTAAAAACAATTTTGTTAAAGTATCAGACTAATATCTAGTTCATGCTTCATACATCCAAACAACCATCAATCATATTGGCACGGGAGAAAAGACAAGGCAAACAATTCCACTAATTTCATTGAAGTTAAGTTCAAGCTTTGTAATGATTATAACAGATGAAACAGTATTTCATAGAAGAATAATAAATAATACTGTTTACCACTTTCTTTTACCAAGATACCACTTGGATTTTTCTAACTGACGAATCTTGAGTATAAGAACAATTAAAGTTTATCTAATATAAAATTTAAAAAAAAAAAAGCATTTCCTGCCATTTTTTTTCATGTATTGTTTACAATTGCAAGCAATTCCCATAAAAAATAAGCATCTGTCATTGAACACTGCTGCAGGAAAGAGTATATTGCTTCACAGAGGAAAAGGCTTCATCATGTCCTAGGTTCTTAAATACTTTTATTTTTGTCATTATAACAAAACCAATGGAAAAATTTGAGCAGTAAGTTGAGTGCATGATCATCTTGAGTTCGTTCCTCCCAGGACACAAACAGCCAGAGCCAGATTGTCATGTGAAATCATTAGCAAAAGAACAATAAACTGAAAATCAGTTTGCATTTGCCAACTACTCTATGTAACCCTTTTTTGTCGTCATAATATATTAGATAACAGGCTGAGGAAGAAACGAAGATAATGAAATTGTAAACAGTTTGGTACTAGAAAAGGCATAACAAAGTGAATGATAAAGAAGAGATTGCACAAGTACAGATACGAGAAAGATAATAAAGAGCTTACCAGACGAGGGGGTTCAGAGTATTCATAATTTAAACATGCAGCAGCTACCACATCTAAACTGTGTTTGATATTAATGCCACCCTAATGAGAGACATAGATAGCATGTGTAAGAATTAATGAGTGAAGACGACCCAAATGAGAGGGGTAGGCCCATACCTGCACGGGCATTCCTGGAGGTTTGTTGAGGACGAGAATGGCAGGATCCTAAACACATTAGCATAGATTGAGGTGAGAGCAAGCTATGAGACACGGACAAGAAAAAAAAAAGAAAATAAAGGAGTTAAGTTAACGTTGAAAACCTTGTATATAACAAGAGTGCGGATAAAGTTAATTTGCTGAGGAGTGAGAGGAGAGTGAGGTTTGTGTGTAGGCGCTGGTTTTTGTTGAACAGATTGAGGAAGTAAAATCCGATCTCCAGCGTTCAAGGTGTACTTAGCTGCCACCTTCATTCCTCAATGTTATGATAATACGATGTGTGGTATAACAGGAGAAGAACAGGAACGAGATTGAGATGGGTACTCACCCTTTTGAGTGTTTGATGTTGCGTGTCCATGTCAGGAGGACAGAGAAGTCGAACTTGTCTCAGACGGAAAAGCTTGTGCAGAAGGGACACGGGGAGGTTTGGGCAGCAGCGAACAATCCATTTGAGCGCGGTGGTGGGAGTGGAGGAGAGTTCGTTTCCCGTTCCCTTTCTCTTTCCCTTCACCTCCACGGTGGCGCTCGCAGCCACGGGAGGCAGCGTAAGCCATTTCTCCTCCCACTGCCTTCCCGCCGACAAGTGCCGCCGACCACTGCTCAACGCTCTGAACATCCATTCTGCTTGTGCCGCCATCGCCAATCTCATCACAGGGTTTCAATTTACACCCTCTTCTCTCTTTGTTTTTCCTTTCTTAACAAAGCAAATCACAACGAGTCCAAATT
>Ga0214542_1004664_pt1 | contig 26940 bp, 15 predicted proteins | sample CNSS1metaG_FD_160096 | JGI IMG/M metagenome (GOLD analysis project Ga0214542, IMG submission 160096) | Root nodule microbial communities from cowpea collected in UCLA plant growth center, Los Angeles, California, USA - CNSS1 | ecosystem: Host-associated > Plants > Roots > Nodule | place: USA...
TATCATATAAAAATAAATATATATATATATATATATATATATATATATATATATATATATATATATATATATATATATATATATATATATAAAAGTATATGAATATTTATAATATTTCTTATAAATGATATTTTGGAAAACTAGCTTTATATATATATTTTCTTTAACCCGTTAAGTATTTTCCATATATATATTTAACATTTATACTCTTTAACCATTTATTTGAATTTAACTTCTCTTTTGAAATTAAAATAGTTATTGTTAGCACACTTGAGGCAAGAAGGAGTTGTTTGTGTTTTATGATGTCCAAAAAATGTCTTTAGTTTAAACTTTAAAAAACTTTGATGAGCGCCTTCTCGCATTGATGTTGAAATATAAAGTTTTTTCATGAATCAATTGAACAATAGGAGTAGATATTAATAGCATTGTAATACTCTGTTTTTGAAAATAGTTAAATAGATTTGTAGATAATCATTCAAAACTGTGAAAAACTAAAGAACAAGATGTATTTTACAATTAGGTTAAACTTCGAATTGATTCTATCAGTGTAATGAAGAAATGCGAAGAGGAATTGAATCAAATTTACACTACTAAAAAATCACTCATTACCTGCAAAAGTTTTTATAAAAATATTTTTGCAAGAAAATCTTGCATATATATTTCTTTTTCATGAAATTTGTAACGTGTCATTAAATAAATAACTTATTTAAATGACATGTTACACAATTATAATATGAGGGGCAAAGTTCGGAGTATAAAATCACTTCTACAAACATTCCAAGTACATAAAATAGAAAATATCCAGAGCCCACCACGATGCCATAAGGAAATATAGTGACTGAGATAACTCCAAACAAGGCTAAATAACAAGGCAATACATGTGCCATAGCCCTGAATTAGAACCCAGACAAGTGGAAGCCATCCTAGAGGCTAAGTAGTGGAACCACCATCTCCCTGTTGACCACGAGTATTTCTCGCATATGCTCACATCAATAAATTGATGATCATCCCAAAGAGAGAAAACCACACAACAAAGCATACAACAAACAATAGGGTAAGCTAGAGTAGAAAATAGTTTATCATATTGTCACATACACTTTCATATTCCAATAGGTATACATCAACCAATCATGTTATGACTTGCACACAATACACTAAGACTCAGACACGACTCATCTGGATACATATAATTAGTCGGATTCAGCGGATGCTTGCACTTGTGGTGGACTTCCCTGCTCTACCGAGCTAATTGTTACAATGTCACATTCCCCACACACAAGGTTAACACTTAATGAATTTCAGGCCTCCTGCTACTCTCACCACTAGAGTCAGTACGCTCTATGTGAGACTAACTAATTCTTTAGAATGTCAGGTAGCAACCTTACCTTGAATCCTTACTAAATAATATAGATGGGGCACCACCATGAACTCCCACTAACAAGGATCATGGAATTACGTCCCGACCAACTGAGGCACCACCATGAGATCTCACCTAGAGATACATGGAATTACGTCCTAACCAATGAGGCACCACCACGAAACCATCGTGGAATTACGCCCTAACCACATACGAATCATGTTCCACCAACTAAGAGTGTACTTGTCATGCATAGCAATCTCATGCCAACATTTATAGCCAACCTTCATTCATATTCCATACCATAATTATACCAAACTCATCATATTCAACCCATGAACCATTTCATATATGCAACCTCACTCAAAACATGCTTTTTAACATAGTAATCCAACTAAACATGTGACATTCATCCAAGAGCAGAAGAGTAAACAGAACAAGAACGCATTCTCGCCCAACTCTCACTCAGGTTGAAGGTTCTTGCTTAGGCGAGAGGTTTCTCTCGCTCAGGCGAGCTCCCTTCGCCTAGGCGAGAGCTCGAGGAGTGGGGAACAATGGCTTACTACGATATCTCGCTTAGGCAAGTCCTCCTCGCTTGAGTGAGACTACATTTCGCTCAAAACTGGGACTCGCCGCTTAAGCGACCTCTCGAGGAGGAAACTTGGGCGAACCTCTCTTAGTCTCGCTTAGGCGAGACAAGCTCGCTTGGGCGAGTTTATTAGTGCTCGCCACTGTTCGTACTTGCATCAACCATACTTGTATACCCAAAACACAGAACAAAGCATTTCATCTAACCACAACAACATACACTTCATACAAGCTCGAGGCAAATCAAAAACAGGAAACAAATTAGAAAATATGAGGAACCCTAGCTTCCCTTACCTAGAAAGAGCTAGCAAACTACTTCCCTAAGCCCACGAACGTAGTAGCTCCCAAAACAGATTTGAGAGTTGGAAAAAAATGATGGACAGATAGGGAACGAGGTTATAATGTCGACCCTTAGTTGGAATCACGAAAACAAGCTAGGAATGGAAGAAGGGGAGTGAGATACAACTTACATGGAGAAGAAACGAGGTTGAGCTAGCTCGAAGTGAACTAAGGGCTAAACCCTAGCAGAGGTTCTGTGAGGGAACAAAAGGGAGAAGTGAGACATTGTTTTTGCAAGAAAGGCAAAAGTGAAAGGGGTTTGACTGCCTTAGGGGTCTTGAACATCCTATGCGCCAGCCCTTAGGCCTATTAGACTTTGGGGACAACCCTTAAGTATTGGGGCTGAAGTAAGAGGGCCTTACAAAATATAATTAGCAAGAAATATTTAAAAATTTTGTAGCGAAATATTTTTCGCATGAAACACCCGCAAAAGTTCTTATAATAAATTATTTGCTAGAATAGAATTTAAAATTACCTGTAAATTTATTTATGTATTTTTCTATCATATATCTTTTTCTTATTAATAAAATTTTGCAAGAAATACTTGTAAAATTTCTGTAAATTTATTTGCAAAAGATAAATTAAATTTTTCTGCCAATGTATATACGTTTTTATCGTTTTTCTTGCCGATAACATTATGCAGAAAAAGTATGAAAAAGTATGAAAATGAAAGAACTCGCTAATGTTCTTCCTTTTTTTTTAATTTCTACAGCTCAGAAAAGTAAAATAAAATATTATATTAATTTATTACATTTAAACATTTATTATGTTTTATCCCGATATAAGTTTTACTATTAGAAAAATTATTATTTATAACTTTTTCTATAAAATATTATCCATAGGAAATATTTACAATTATCTTACAAAAAATATCTATCAATTTTTTAGAATCACTTTTTACAAAAAACTTTTTCTAAAAGATAATTCATAAAAAATCAATATTAGTATATAATTGTTATTTTTTATAATTATAAACAATTAGTGTAGCATAGCTTTTACTATTTTCTCATTTAATATTTGATAAAAGAATATTTTAAAAGATTAAAGTTAAAATGAATATATTTGTGGCGGGAATATTTGGAAAAAATTAATAAGTAACATTTGTATTTTTCATTTTAAAAATAATAAGTAGCCAATAAGTAAAAATATGGAGCAAATGCATTCTCACATTGCCCTATCTATCCTCGTACTCATAGGTAGGATTGGGCATAATTTACTAAACTATACTAAACTATAGTTAATTGTACTATATTAAACTAAAATATACTAAACTATTCATAATAATAATTGAACTGTACTATAAAATAGTTCAGTTTTAAGAAACTAAACTTATGTTAAGTTAACTAAATTAACTAAGTTAACTATTGAACTATAGTAGATTGAAAGAGCAAAATACCTCAAATAAAATATTGGTATTAGGATAAGAATTGGACTTATGTGTTTTATGTCTTACGTTCTATTCTTTCTCTTTCATATTGAAATATTTATTTTATTTTGTCTTAATTTTTTTCTTTACTTTTTCTTTGAGAAAAATATAAAATATTTATAATTAATTTATTAAAAATTTATAAATTAATTCAATATCTTATTTTATTTTGAATGAATTTTACCATGTAATGTTCTTTTTATGTTATGATTGTACGGAAGTTATTTTTAAAATTTAAATTTTGTGACAGCTAACATTTTTATAATTTTTTATTTATATTAGAGTTTTTTGTAACTTAAATATTGAAATTAGTATAATAAATATAAATATTGGTACTAACGTATTTTTTATTTTAAAATCTTATGTAATATTATTTTTTAGTTTTAAAATATTTATTATGTGGCATCAACTTTTTTAAAGAGATTTTATTTTAAAAAATTCTTAAAATATTAATTTTAGAACTTCATAAAATTTCTATAACATTTTTCACACAAATATTAATGAATACAAATGTTAAAAAAAATATTAATTTTGAGAATTTTCTAAAATAAATCCTTTTAAAAAATTTTATGCAACATAATAAACATTGTAAAACTAAAAAGTAATATTACATGAGATTTTAAAATATAAAAAATAAGTTAATACCGATATTTATATTTATTATATTAATTTTAATATTTTAATTACATTTTAAGTTACGGAAAACTTTAATATAAATAAAAAAACTATAAAGATGTTAATTGGTGTATTGAAGTATGATGCATATTTCAAGTATTATTTTTTAAGCACTTTCAAATTATAAACTTTAGATTATTATTGTGTAGTACAATCATATGTAATTAGTGTAATTCGATTCAAAACAGTGTAATTCAGTTCAAAAATAGTGCAATTCAATTCAAAATCAATGCAATCCGGTTCAAAAATGGTACAATTCAGTTGAAAAAGAGTGAAGTTTATTCAAAATCAGTGCAATTCGGTTCAAAAATGGTTCAAAAACAGTGTAGTTAAGTTAAAAATTAGTGCAATTCAGTCCAAAAATATTGCAGTTCAGTTCTTACGTAGTGCAGTTCATAAAACAGTTTAGTTTATAATAGTTTAGTTCAGTTTATATTATAGTGCAGTGCAGTTCAGTCCAGTTTATTTTTAAGAATAACAGTTCAGTTTAGTTCATCTGAATTGTTTTTCAATTCAGTGTAGTTCATGCGAACAATTTTTTAGTTCAGTGTAGTTTTTGATAGTGTAGTGCAGTTTGGTTTATTTTGCCCAGCCCTACTCATAGGTCACACATTGTTCTTTGTCTTCTCCATAACTTCTTCAACAACATCTTCACAAATTTGAAAATTTTCTCCCAATTCACTCTCATTCTCACATTTTCAGTGGTAGTCATACATTCTTCTCGGTCACAGGTTTGAATTTCAATTTCACTCTCGTTTTCTCTTATGGCTGCATCTCGCCCAGTCATATTCTCTTGTATTTGTTATTGACATTATTTTTGCGATTTTCACAGGTTCTCAATCTATCATTTGATTATTAATTACCTATTTTCGTGTTTTTTTTACCGATTTTAGTGTTTGGAAATTTGGCAGGTTATGTGATTTTAATAGCTAGGTTTTATCGCTTTTGTTTTAATTTTAGTTTTCATTTGTGTTTTGATTCTATTTGGTGTTTCATCTTTTTGGATATTTTTGATTAACTAACCTAGAGCATTTCTTGCTTTTGTGTGATGATGTTTAAGTTTTAATTTTCTCTAGTTTTTGTAGTCATAAGAAATAAATAAATGTAGTGGAGTTTTCTTTGTGAATGAATTTTGGGACAGCATCCCCTGGCATCAGCACATGCAAACTCTCTGCATAATTTTGCTACATCATTTTCATTGCATTAAATTCAATGTTATAAACTTAAGAATTTAACTTAAATACTCAATCGTGTAAGGAAATTTTACATTGTTATATAACAACTACTTATTCTTGCTACCTGCTAAGTTTTAAGGATATCTATTCTTAGTTTTAGTTTTATGTATTCCTATAATATATTATGTTATGGCATGTTGTCTGGTTTTTTTTTTTCTCTCTCACTTTGTTTTTGGCTCTATTACTTTCTTTTCTGTTTTGTTAAAGTGTTCTCTTCATTGAACATTACTTATGAGTTTTCATAGTTTTTTCAATTTTTACTTTTCACCTATATACATAAATTAATTTTAGTTTTTTTTTCTTAAATTAATCAAAGACAAATTCTAGCAAAAGGCCTATATATCACATGGTTTCGTATATATGTAACTTAACAGCTAAGCACATTGAATGTGTTGTGTGTGACTTCTATGTAGAGGAATGCAAGGAATATTTCATTAAGAAAATATGTTTTATTCATATCAAGTAACCCTTTGCTAGAGTGTGCCCTTTAAAAGATGTACATTGATATGAAATGCAAGTACATCGTATTATTACTCATGAAGTTATTGAAAATTTGTTCCACCATGTCTTTAGTTGAGGTATGCTAGTGTACTCTATAACTATTATGGTTTGAAATAGAAAAAGATGATTTGGTTAACTTGCATGTTCCTTCTGGTATAAAACACATTAATAAATTTATTTTTTGTCTTGTAATGTTAAATCCTTTTGTTAGCATTAGGTCTATTGCATAGATATACACATTAAGGGTGATGTAGATAGCATGATTCACCACATAGGTTTTCTTACCTTTTTTTTCTAGGTTCAGTATATAAAGACGATATAATTTTATACTAAAATTTGAACTGAAAATGATAGGTAGATGAAATCTAAACTAGTAATCTACCTCAATATACTTTGCCTACAAGCTTTATCATTAAAGCTAAAGGGTGAATGCTAATGCTAGAAATTAATTCCTTGTGTCACCTAAGTGGAAGATAATAGTTTGTTGTTGTTTGAAGGAACTGCGGTGTTTGTAGAAATCAATTGTACGAGTGAGTTGATGCTTTATTCTTTTTTCTTTTTTCTGAAATCCTTATTGACATACTCTAATACTGTTTGGAAATAAGGGTTTCAAGGTACAATATCAACATTTTGTCTGTTTCTATTGTTGTTGCTTGATAATCTAGAATATGTAACTTTGTGAACCAAATCTTGTTTAGAAAATTTGGTTGCTCTACTACAATGTTGGCAATTTCCCTAAACATATTTCTCTGAATTTTAAGATATGTGTTTTTCTAATTATTTTTGTATACAAAAAATCATCATTTATGATACAACTAGAGTTGATGCATATACACTCATCCTCTTCCCAATCAAATATAACTTTCCACTTTTTAAGAGAAAGTTATTATTGTGTTAATAGGTTTTTTGTGTAGATCACATTCAAACAACTTACAATATTCACTAGTGAAATGCTAACTTTTATAGTTTATCGATTCATGTTGTCTAGGCTTTTGTCAAGCTAAGAAAGGAAATGTCTACACATCGAGAATTGATGTATAATAGGCTTCTTCCTGGTCGAGAGGCATACACAAATGAGTTTTTAAGTGGCCGTGAAGAGTTTATGGCTTTTGCTTGTCGACAACCAAATTTGAGTGAAGGAAAAACAAGATGTCCATGCAAGGAATGTAAAAATGATAGATTTTTAATTCTAGATGAAGTAAATGTTCACATTCTTCGAAAAGGATTTATACCTGGATATTGGTGTTAGACATACCATGGAGAGAGAATCCAACATACTAATGTTGATATGCATTCCATCTTCGGTAGTAGTCAACAATGGGGTTCTCAAGATGTTAATAGATATCAAGATATGGTGTTTGATGTTGTTGGTCTTAACCAGGAGCAATATTTTATACAAAATGAAGAGGAACTTCCAAATATGGAAGCTGCCAAATTTTATGAAATGTTAAATTCAACTCAACAATCATTGTGGCCAGGATGTAAGAATACTTCAAAGTTGTCTGTTGCTATTACGATGTTGAGTATAAAATCCAAACATAATATGTCACAAGCTTGCTTCAATGATGTGATGAAATTTATGAAAGAGTCAAACCACCCTGATAATGTCATTCCTTCTAATTTTAGGGAAACAAAGAAAATTGTAGTAGAACTTGGTTTATCAAGAATAAAAATAGATTGTTGCATTAATGGGTGTATGTTGTATTACAAAGAGGATAGTACTTTGAAAGAATGCAAGTTTTGTAGGAAGCCTCGATATAAAGCACACAATGAATGCAGGAAAAAAATATAAAGATGTTCCATATAAGAGATTGCATTACTTGCCACTCATTCCTAGACTGCAAAGATTATATGCTTCTACAACATCTACAAAGCATATGAGGTGGCATTATGAAAATCGTAGGCAAGGTGTGTTGTGTCATCATTCAGATGGAGAAGCTTGGAAATAATTTGATCAATTATATCCTGAATTTGCCTCAGAACCCCGAAATGTAAGACTTGGCTTATGTGCTGATGGATTCACTCCATTTAGCCAATCAACAATACCATATTCTTGTTGGCCAGTAATTGTCACACCATATAATTTGCCCCCAGAACTATGTATGATGACTCCTTATATGTTCTTGACTTTGATCATTCCAGGTCCACACAATCCAAAAGCTAAAATAGATATGTATTTGTAGTCGTTGGTTGATGAATTATTACAATTATGGAATGATGGTGTCATAACATATGATGCATCAAAAAAGCAAAATTTTCGATTAAGAGCTGCATTGATGTGGATAATAAATGATTTTCCTACCTATGGGATGTTGTCTAGATGGAGTACTGCTGGAAAATTTGCATGTCCAATATGTATGAATAAATCGAAAGCTTTCTCACTTAAGAATGGAAGAAAAGTAACTTGGTTTGATTGTCATCGTCAATTTTTACCTTATAATCATGTTTTAAGGAGAAATAAGAAAGCATTTTACAAAAGTAGAATTGAGAATAAGGATCCTCGTCAAAGGTTAAGTGGTGAACAAGTATATGAGATGGTTTCTAGCATTCCTAAGTCAACTGGAGTCAGGATATGCAATGTTATTGGCCATGGACATTCCCATAATATGACAAAGAGAAGCATATTTTGAGATTTGCCATATTGGAAAAACAATCTTTTGAGACACAATTTAGATGTTATGCATATAGAAAAGAATGTATTCAAAAATGTGATCCACACTATTATGGAAAACAAAGAGAAAACTAAAGACAATGAAAATGCACGATTGGAATTGGCAATGTATAGTCATAGGAAGGAGTTCTTATTGAAAACAAATCCTAATGGAAAATGTATTGTGTTTCTGGGCGTGTATTAGCAACAATGATTTAGAGAAGGAAAAAGTAACCATTTGTCACTCATTTTTCATATCATCTTCCAAATTTGTTTACCTTAATCATTAAATAGCTTTGTTTTTATGCTCATTTCAATATTTCTTTTCATTTACTTATATATTTTATGTTTATACCACAAATGATTAATGATGAACTATTATAATATTGGATTCATAATATGTTGAAGTCTTATGTGACTGTGTCCATCACTTACGATCTTCTCTTTTGTTTCTGATGTTGCATTGTAAAAGGTTAAATTAAATGTTGTCTGAGTTTTTTTTTAGTGTGAAAGAAGAAAAATTGAAAATAGGTGACGCGGGAGAGAAAATTCAGAAATTAAAAAGGAAAAATTGATGCAACATGAAGCATCACAAGTCTAAGTTTATAGCAAACTACTGGATGGGCCACTTCATGTACATGCATAACTTAGGCTTTTCGTAGCATCTAATGTTGATTATGATTTTTTCAAAAGCTACTTTCCTTGACCCCATGTTGTAATGAGTAATGTTTTGATGCTGATCTTATAATATTTGTACATAACTACTTTGGATATGCATCTAACTTTTACTCATACATTTATTGGTTTGTATCTATAAGGTGCATTTAGCTGGTTTTTTTTCTTTAGACATGCTTGGGCTCTGTAGACCATTTAGAGAACTTACAATTTAGCTTTTGATTTAATTTAATTATACTCTTGTCTAACTATTGCTGTGAATGAAACTAATTTGTCAGAATGATAGGCATGGATTCTGCTCTCCAAGATTTGCACGGTCTGATGCAGATGGCAAGAACCAATTTGGTGATTCAAGGTAAATATCATAACTGCCTCTCAAAAGATTAAAGTATTATATGTTGCTTCTTGGAAAAGTTCCTTTAAACAAAGATATTAGGACCTTTTGAGAGACTTACTTTTATTTTATGGTTTTAATTTCTAAAGCTCAAATTAATAAAATTGTTTTCTACACTATTTTGTCTACATTGTTGACCATTGCATAATTGAGCTTAATATTTTGTATGTTCGTGGATAAAGTTATAATGTCATTTTTGAAATTATTCTGATTTGTTTGATAAATTTTGAAGAATATTTTAAAGATTTGAAATAGCTTATGTAAAAATTTATTAACTTCTCATGAATTATGTTATTCAGGAACATTTATTCGGTAAAAAAGCTAAATAGATTTAGAAAGTTTTTATTTTTGTTATTTAATTAATATATGTTATTGATAATAATAAAATAAATATTTTTTTACAAATTATTTTGTCATTTAAAATAATATGAAAAGAAAAATTATATAGTTTTTAAAATATATTATAATTCTTTTTGCAAAATTTCTTGCAACATTATTAGTAGAGAAAATATACTTGCAAATTCATTTTCGCAGGAAAATATACCTGTGAATTTTTTTTGCAAGAAATTACCTGCAAATTTAAAATATGCTAGAAAGTTTTGTGTGAAATGTAAATTTGCAGAAAAAAGTACTTGTGGTATACTTACAAATTTATTTTTGCATGAAAAGTTACCTACAAATTTTAAATATGCAAGAAAATTACTTGCGAAATGTAAATTTACAGGAAAAAGTACTTGCAATTTTGTTAATTGATTTTTTGTAGAAAAGTTTCTGTGAATTTTTTTTTCGTAAGAAAATTTGCTGCGAATATTTTTCATAAAAAAATTTGCAAGAAATTTCCTGCAAATTTTGAAATTCCCCAATAACTAATTACCCATGAAAGTATTACCTACCGATCAAAATTCATCAGAAAATTGGCAGGAAACACTCTTCTTGCATATTTTTGTAAAAAATCTGCAAGAAATTTCCCATGAAATACAGAAAATTCTAGTAGTGATAACATGAGCTAGAACTTGGCACACGGAAAGGAGAAAATAAGACCAGTGTTAGCCAACAACAAAAAGGCTTATATGAATTTGGAAGACAAAGAATTGGAAAATTCAAATAGTGAAAACTAAATTTACTTGTAAAGAAATTACCAAAGTTTATTAAGTATAAAAAAATAAATCTACCATCAAAAGCATGTTGAAAAGAATGAAGCCAAGAATCATAACAAAAACAAAAGACCTTATATTTTCTGACAAGACAATGTTTCAGGTACAACTAGTGAGTCAAGTGAAAGTGATGATTAAGAGGCAATGTTTCAGGTACAACTAGTGAGTCAATATGGAGACCTCCAACAAGAATAATGTAAGTAGTTATGAGTTTGAATTACAAGAAAACTATCATTAGTTATTAGATGCATTTAATGGGTTGCAAGATAAACCTAAAAATTTGTCATATGTGAATAATAAACTTAAAGGTGAAAATAGATGATTGTAAAATAGATTAAAACGGTTAGAAGAGGAAAATGACAATCTAAAACCATATATGGACGCTCTAGAAATGGTTTGTAAAAAATTATCTTGTAAATGTGAATATGTTGTTCAAGTAAAAGAGTGTTAAAATTGCAAGAAACAGTTGGAGAAGATAAAATATCTAATATAAACTCTTGCAAGATTCACAATAGGAAATGCTAATCTTGGTGTTGTCTTGAAATCACAAAATAGTGTTTTGAATAGAAAAGCAATTGGGTATAAAAGTAAAGACAATTAGAAGGAATTTAGGAATTTTTCTAAATATTAGTAAACCATCCTCTATAACATGTTTCTATTGCTTAGAAATTGGACATGCATCTAATTCATATTTCATCCAAAATCAAGGTACTCCTAAAGGAGAATATATGTGTGTACCAAAAATAACACATTAAAAGGAGCCAAATTTACTTGGTTACCTTAAAGCTCTCTCTTATTTGTGTTGCAATTAAGTCTTGAAGCTAAGAAATCTTTATGATACCTTGATAGTGGTTGTTCAAGACATGTGATAAGGGACATGGATAATTTCAGTAAAATCTCATTTAAGGTAAATAATTGATTCAACCCTGGAGACAACAAGAGAGGTAAAATTCTTGGTGTTTGGACAAGTAATAAATTCATGATCAATAATCATTAAAAATGTGCAACTTGTGAAAGGATTAAAGCATAAACTTCTTAGCATTAGTCAAATATGTGACAAAGGTCTTAATGTAACTTTTGAGGTAATTGTTGTGTTGCATTAAAAGACTAGACAATTCCAAGAGATTTATCTTTGAAAAATGTCATTGGAGATGTTACAAAAAAGAAGTATTTACAAGAAGACAACCAGGAAAATTCTGCCTGAATGTAGGTTTTATATCCCAAATAGAGCCAAAATTTGTGGGCGATGCCTTGTAAGATGAACATTAGTTGTTAGCAATGTAAAAGAAATGATGAAAATGTTATTGGAATCAAGTGGGTGTTTATAAATAAGTTGGATGATTTTGGATCAATCTTAAAAAATAAAGCTAGGCTTATTTCTAAGGGTTACAAACAAGTGGCAAGATTAGACCTATGCACACCAGTGACAAGACTAGAGGCTATCAAAATTATGCTAGCTATAACATCTTTAATGGATGCCAAGCTTTTTCCAAATGGATGTGAAAAATGCCTTCCTAAATGGATTTATCAAGGAATAATTTTTTGTAGAGCAACCACTAGGTTTCACTAATTTTGAACATTTAAACCACATCCACAAGTTGAGAAAGGATATTTATTGTGTAAAACCCACACCTAAATCCTTGTATGAAAGGCTTAGTCAATTTCTTATCCAAAATAATTTCAAAAGAGGTAAAGGATATTCCACTTTATTTGTTAAGAAATCAAAGACTAACATGCTTTTTGTACAAATCTATGTTGTTAATATTATTGTTGGATCCATTAATGCTTTGTTATGTAAGGAATTCTCTAAGTCAATGAAATTGGAAATTGAGATATCATTTATAAGGGAGTTGACATTTTTTCTAGGTCTACAAATTAAACAAGTCAAAAATGAAATATTTTTACACCAATCAAAGAGAAGTCAACAAGAGAAACTATCCTAGTGAACTTTGAAAGAGAGAGTTGCAAATTTGGAAGAATTTCTCAATATTATTTCCATGTTATTTTTACAATACTTAAGCACTCTTATTTATAGAATTTAAAAGTGAACCCAAGTCTAAAAAAGGATACAAAGAACCTTGAAATTAACAGGCTTCAAAACTTTCAATAGTGACTAATGAGTTGTCAAGTTCATGCACCAAGTTAACTACCTAATGCATGTACCTTTCTCATAGTCACTCAAGAATCAGCTTGCAAATCCAAAACTGCACATTTGTAGGACACAACCTGATTTAATTGATTAGGTTATTTTTATAATCGATTAAATTGAGGTTGTCACACTAAAATAAGCCAAAATACAATGCTAAGGAAAATATCAACCTAGCCAAAATACAGGACCTAAAGGAAATACTTATTTACATTTTGACAACGGTAAGAGAAATGAAATATAAGCTAATACACTATTTTCCACAAAAGAAGATCTATTTGAAGTTGTTATTCTTTTTCCATTATCCTAGCCCTGATTGATGTTGCAACTTCCTAGATAAGCTCCATCAAAAAGTGTATCCATCACAAAGTGTATGTGTTTGCACTACATTTCAATCAAATCCCAAATAATGTCATCTTACAATTTTCAAAACAATCGCAAAGTACCTTAGAGGAACAAAATCATTTAGACTATGGTACCCTTCTAGTGCATCACCTAGCTTAATTAGGTATTTTGATTCAGATTACGGGGGACGTCAAATAGATAGAAAAAGTACCACTGTAACACGTCACCTCTAAGGATGTTCTTTATTTCTTTGCACTCCAAGATTCAAGCTTGTGTGGCTCTTTCTACCACTAAAGTTGAATACATAGCAATTGGAAATTGTTGTGGTCAAATACCATGGATGAAACAACAATTAGAAGATTTTTTACATATTTTTAGATCGCATACCATTGAAATGTGATAGCATAAGAGCCATAAACCTAAAGTAGAAATCACATCATGCATTCAAGGACAAAACATTTAAAGATATGACACAATTTCATTAGAGATCATATAGTCATAAGGGATTGTATAATTAAGTACATTAATACTAAACATCAATTAGTTGATATATTCACCAAACCTTTGGCAAGAGATAGATTTTATGATCTTATAAGAGACTTAGGTATCATAAATGGTGATTCTTTGAGTTAAAGATAACTTCAAGTGAACAATTTTGTATTTCAGTCAATCTAGTCTACAATAATCAATTAGAACTTACTATAATCGATTATTAGAGAAGAATGTTGTTTGGAATAATTAATTATTGTTCAAATAATCGATTATAGAGGATTCTGGAATTTCAGGATAAAACAAAATGAACTAATAATCATTTAAAATTATTAATAATTGACTATCATGCAAAGTTGAACACCAAAATTCAAATTTTTTTCCATTTAAAACTCAAATTAAAAAAAAAAAAAAAAACTTTTGCAACATATATTTACTCGTTTAATGTTGAATCTAAACATTTAGGAATGATCTTTACTCATAAAAAGCTTCTCTAAACCTATATTATCACATCAAATTCAATCCTTGTTGTGAAATCTCTCTAAACATTATATTTGTGTTGTCTTCGTCACTTTCAGACCTTCCTAAATTCAGTTTCTTCTTACCTTCACCATTTTTCACCATGTCAGGCTCATCATCAAGGAAGAAGCTCAAGACAAAAACCAAAGGGAAGACAAAAATTGAAGAAATCCCTAAAAATGGAAGAGAAACTTCTAATATTGTGATTTATGATTAATTGACACCATGAGTTAACTTCTAATATTGTGGATTATCTTGTTATGATATGCTTAACTTTGTCCTATGAATCTTACAGAATTCTAAGTGCATGACATCACAAAAATACTTTAGGATCATAATAAAAAAGGGGGAAATTGTTGATTTCAGAAAACAATGAGAATCCAATATCATGAATTATGAAGAAAGATATTAAGTACTGAAGAATACATGGAATGCTTAAAGCATCTTGAGGTCTTTTGGAAAACTGGGTTGGAGTCTTTAGAAATATGATTTTTGTAATAAATAAGTGTAAGAGTTTTTTTAAATAATGAGTGGAAGACAACTGCATTGCACTTACCTCATTAAATACTCTTATGACTCTTGAAATTATCGTAAAAACACTATAACACTCGAATAACTAATAATCCCCATCAAAAATCAATTATTGCAAAGGAAAATTGTTTTCTAAACCTAAAACTTTCTGAAATAACCGATTATTATAAATGATAATTGATTATCCTGACCTAATTTCAAAATGGGTGTTTTTTTTTTCTAAAATGGACCAAACGTGTTGTCCTTTTATAAATTGAATAGAACTCTATGTTTTCTAAGATAGAAGTTAGCTTGTTAAAATTAGCTCTGCAAGAAGCTTTGGTTAACCTAGTTTTGAAGGAGTGGCTTCATCAAGAGTGTTCTTAAATGATAAGGTGTTACTACTACTAGTGTTTTGAAGCTTGATTTATCCCTACAGGTTTCTTAAAAGTATTTTTTTTATTTCTTGTGATTTTCAAGATAGGTGTGGTTTGATTCCTTGTGGTATTTTTAGGAAGGTGTTTTCATCCCTTGTGGTAATTCAAGGGAGGTGTGTTTCATCTCTTGTGGTTTCAAGAGAGGTGGTTGATCATTCTCTTTTCCCCACTTAGCAACTTGTTGATAAATGTTATCCTTTTGTTTATCTCTTTTCCCAAATTGATTTCCTCTAGAGAATCTTGTGGCTAGATTCTTTATTATGTGATGACATTTACTTTTCAAACCTTAATGGGCTTTGGTCATAGATACAATCTAACATATTTCAACGTACACCTATACCAACATTATTTTTTGACTCCATTAAAACATTCGACTTATTCATACCTAAATTATTATTACTTATTCTTAGCCCACAATTAGTTAAACTTTCTTGACGATTTTCGAACTCAGCCACCTCATAATAGGTCTCCATTTTGGTCAAGAAAGACAAGTACTAACCTTCTTAAAGGTTCATTTCGACCACTTATCTCTTTGATCAACTATGATTACTTCCAAGTGTCCATCTTGATTCCACATAAAAAATTCTTGATGAGTTGTTGAAGGAACTACTCCCACTACGTGAATCTACTCTCCTCCTAACAAAACATTAAAGTTTGCTTGGGATTGGATGTAAGACCCGAGAAATTTAATTAAATAAATAAATAAATAATTAATAAATGCGGGTAGTGGGAGCCTTTACTACAATTAAGTACTAGCTCAAGTGGTTGAGAGTATTTAGGCATGGTGAAAGGACTTGTGTTCGAGTCTAGTGTTTGCCCTTTTTGTGTTATTTTAATTGTTTATTATTTTAATAATAAACGCTTGAACAATGAGTGATAATACAATCCTAGATTTATAAGAATCATAACGAAACATGAATTGGTTGAATTGGGTGTGCCCTTGCTTTGAAATTTGATGGTGTGTTCAAACCTTGGCGCATCATGGTTTTTTTATTGTTTATCATTGTTTTTCAAAGCATGAATATGTGATCAAAGAAGATTGTGCAAAGTCTAGGAAGGGACTTGAAGTTAGAGCAACGTTTGGTGCAAGAAGGAATTCTTAGAATGCTTTGGAACAAGATTTTCAGGTTAGGGGAGTTGCACTTCGTGCTTTAACCTTTGATTCCATAATTGTGTAATGTATGGGTTGCATTTGTGTGTTTTATTTCTGCCAATTTTATAGATTTTTCGTGTTTCCGGAATTTTCCAGAAATCACCTGGCGACAATGAAGGTCCACCAAGCGATGCAAGATGTTTGAACTAAGATTACGGGTGCTTGATAATCTCTTGATTTGGTTTGCGGGTTAATAAAAAATGAATTATCATGCTCTTGCTTTGAAGATATATTAATTTTGTGATGTTTTTCATCGTAATGCATGAATACAACGCCTTTGTATGATCAAATTCTTCCTGGTTCGCGTTTTTGGAAAATTTCCAGAAACCGCATGGCGACGCGTGAATTACCGCCAAGCAACTCATGCTAAAACAACCCAGTTTCTGGGCTTTTGTTAAGAACCGCCTGGTGGTGAAGAGTTGCTGCCAAGCGGTGAAGAGTTGCCGCCATGCGGTGAAGAGCTGCCGTCAGGCGATGCGTGTGGTGTTATGTTCATGAAAAATGATATTGTTCATATTTTTCGTGTAGCAAGAATCGCCCGGCGCTAGTTCTATACCGCAGGCGCCAGGTTCCTGACTTTTGGGCTCTATACGCCACTGTTTTTCTAGTCTGCATAGTGTTTTTAAAACTGCATTTCCCGATTCATTAACTGTCCGATTTAGGTGAAATTTTGACAAGTAGTCCATAACATCTTGTTCTTTACAATGGACGGTGTAGATTTGAATTGGAGGTCGATAGCTAGAGATATATGTGAGTCGTGATTGTTGGTTTGAATTCTCTAAGAGTATGTTTTTTTGTAGTACTTGTTGAGCCATGTTGAAAATATAAATCTATATATGTTAGCTCGAATATATGATGTTATATTTGTGTGAGAAATGCCACTATTGATGATATCACTATGACCGAGTGTTGCATGAACATGATGGGTTTTGGACAAGTATGGGAGTATGATAATCATACTTTAAATGTAATGGGATTGCGGGGGCATGCAGAATAAGTATATAGCTTTGATTGTGTCTTATGTGGTGTATAAGTTGTGTAATTGTGCAATTGTATCAATTCAAATATATATGAGTTAGATGACTAAGTGTTGATGTTAATCTTAATTTCACATAAGCGATTAGTAAAAAAGGCGTTCATGTAGTTACTGATTGAGGTAAGACTTATGCTGTGTATGAATAAATGAGTTATGTGCCTACTGTCTTATTATTTCATAATTTCATATGAGTGTGGCTTACTCTTGGTTCAAATTGAATGTTAGCATTGATTTAAGATGTGGGTATATATATGAATTATAAAAGAGAGGAATGTGTGCTTATACTTGAAATATGCATATGTGTTGTGATGTTGTAATTTGGAGTATATGAATGTGTATTTTGATTCCTGGATGTTTGAGAATTGAATGGTATAATGCTAGGATTTGAATTAAAGTACCTAAAACCAGTAGTGTCATATTACTAGTGTAGCACCTGGCGATGCAGAGTGGACTGCTAGGTGATAATAGGAAACATGGAAGTCTTGGGTGTTGTGGCGCCCGTCGGTGATGGGGAACCATCAGGCGGTCTGCACTGCCATTTTGCTTGGCTGCGCCAGGAGATGGTGTAGTGGCAGGGTGTGTTTGTGATACATTTTGCATTGCTTGTTGTATTTTTCTTTGTCTGGGATATGCTTCATATTGTCATGAGCGGGTAGGTTCATCACTGGTGATGAACACTTGATAATATGAGCAGGGAGGTTCATATTATGATTCTCTCATGTGAGGATACGAGCAGGGACGTTCGTATGTTCTGTGCTCACACTTGAGGGTTGTTGTGAGCGGGGAGGTTCGTAGTTGTTGGATCACATGTGTTGGACTACGGGCAGGAAGGTCCATAGAGTTGGACCACGAGCAGGCAGGTTCGATGAAGCATTGGAATCCCTAAGACCAGCTTGAGTATGTGCCTTGTATAGTGCAATGTGTTTTTCTTAATTTTGTTTTGATGTTGTGATGTGAGACTGAGATCAGGAGATCTTGTGTCATGAATGGGTAGGTTCATTGCTGGTGGTGAACACGTGATGATATGAGCGAGGAGGTTCATATCCTGATACTCTCGTGTAGGGATACGAGTGGGGAGGTTCGTATGTTCTGTGCTCAGAGTTGAGAGATGCTACGAGTTGGGAGGTTCGTAGCTGATGGATTATGTGTGTTGGACTAGGGGCGGGGAGGTTTGTAGAGTTGGACTACGAGCGGGGAGGTTCGTAGAGGCAAGACCACAAGCGGGCAGGTTCATGGAAGCATCGTATATCCTGAGTCCATGTCAATTATTTGTGTGACTTGCAGGTTGAAAAGCCTTGGGGTATTAAGGTCTTAGCAAAGAATTAACTAGAATAAAATAGTTGGGTGTATCTTGATGTTATTAACTTATAGGGTTAAGTATGTTTTTAGTCCCTCAACTTTGACTCAAAATTGGAATTCGTCCCTGGTCGAAACTTTGATCAATTTTGGTCCCTAAACTTTAAAAATGAATGAATATAGTCCTTTTAACCAAATTTTCTTAACTTTTTTTTAGGTTTCGAACGCATTTCTCAGTAAATATTGGAGTTGTTTACGCTGTTTGACACATTCTTGGCTCAATATTCACTAAGAAATGCGTTTGAAACCTAAAAAAAAGTTAAGAAAATTTGGTTAAAAGGACTATATTCATTCATTTTTAAAGTTTAGGGACCAAAGTTTCAACCAGGGATGAATTCCAATTTTGGGCCAAAGTTCAGGGACTAAAAACATACTTAACCCTAACTTATATGTTAATTGTTATGAGCTCACCCTTTCTGTGTGTGTTTGGCGATGATCGTGTGACTTGTCACATGGGAACATATGATGTTCCAGGTGATGCTAGTGAGACATAAAGTCGGATAGGGGCTTGCGTGGGAAAGCCTTTTAAGGAAATTTACTATCATTTTATTTTTAGATTTTTTTGTAAACCGTATTTTTACTAGAATATGAACTAATATAGATTATTGGAACACTGTGGTTTAATTGGATGAGTTTAATAAATGTTTTTAATTTCCCACATTTTGGGAAGGACATTTAAATAAATGTGACTTTATTATTTCTTTTATTTTATATTATTTAAAATTAGTAATATCCCCTCGGTCGCACTAAGGGTAGTCTATTCATCGTTGCTCTTTCATCGACAAAATCCTTGTCCACTGTTTGATTTTCAATCTCGATTTGCAAGATTAAAGGCCTTAAGTGAAACCATTTTCCTTTAGAAGGCAGCTTTATATATGTAGCTCTTCAATGAGGGTTTTCATAAGAAACCTCTTGTATACATATCATTTTTTCCTTGTCTCAGATGTCAACACCCAATTTCGTCCATGCAAATAAATTTGTTCTAAAAAAATGCTTTTAATTAATGATAGAAAAAATTAAAAAAAGGAGAAAAAGAAAAAAAGGTGTAATAGTCTTTCTTTATATTTACAAACTTTAAATTTTAGTAAATAATAATAATAATAATAATAAATAATGATAAAAATAATAATAATAATAGTAATAATAATAATAATAAAAGAAGGGATAATCTATTTTGTTTTTATTTTTCACAACGCTTTTTCACGAGCACAATGGCTCAAAGCTTTTATACATATCTTCACCCCTACTCTTTGATTTTTACACCCCTACAAGACATGTCGCGAGAAGATATTTTTGAAATCTTTGTTTTAAGAGAAAGGTATGATTTTAATAATTAGAAGCAAATATTCACAATAATAATTTTTTTTTTGAGAACGGTACGATTTTAATAATTAGAAGTAAATATTCTTCGTAATAATTAGAATTAATTATATGAATATTATGTTATGATTTGATTTACATAATATGTTGCATTAGGATCTTCTTGTACCATAAAATATATGACTCTAATAATTACAGGAAATATTTTTTAATAATTTATAATCAATATCCTGTATATTATGCGAAGATTTAATTTCTATAATATAATTCATCGGGACCAATTCCTTCCTCATATATTTCATTATAATTAAAGACTCAGATTTCAGTGGTATCCAATGTGTCTATGTAAGCACAAAATATTTCCAATGCAAGACAGAAAAAATTTTGACACTTCCCTTCTATTTTTATTACGAGAGCACACACGCAAAGGGCATCACCTCACTATCCTCTCGGTCGGATTTGCTCTATTTGTGGCCTTGAAAGGTAAGTTCTTTTTTGCTCCTAATGTTATTCATTATTGGTGAGCATAATAAAATTAATGGGTCGTGAATCTTGACTTCGTTACTTTGTTACAATATTAAGTGTATATGTCGACCTGTTATATGGCCAAATGTGTTTGGGGTTCGGATGTTAGTATGAATTTGGGTTTGGACTTATGATTGATATGTCTTGATTGAAACTTAATGTTCGATTGTAGCAACAACTCTGATTATGTATGAACGAATCTATTTGAGTTATTAATCCATGTGAAACTTAATTTATATGCGCGACCCTTTTCTTTTCTTGTCTTTGGGATGACATTATTTTTATCTTGGTAATTAGAAATATCTCTTGTAGGCTTTTACTTCTCTGATATTTCCTGCAGAGAACAAACAAGATAAGTTAGGCACAAGCGTCACCTTACCCATGTAATCCACTATCTCCTCAGTTGCCCTCTTCCCGGTTGGTACGTGTCGGCTTGGACCCAGGAGGGGTTACCTGCAGAAGGGACTCCGAAGCTCAAGTGAGTCAAAGCTCTCAAAAGGTCAAATCAGGTGATTAATGGAGTAATGAATGTGTACCTTTAATTACTGGGGTCCACGTGTATTTATAGAGTATTAATTATGTCTGGTTATGCCATGCGTCGGGCCCTGGCTTGGGCCTTAGTTTGGGCTGTAAGTGGGCATGGGCCCTAACCCAGGCACTTAGGTGGACCCGTTGAATACTAGGGGGCTTTGATTTTGCTAAGTATATTGAGGTTGTCGGCCTAAGCCGACTACTTTCCTTGGCGGTTTGTGTTGCTCATGTGTTGTCTTAGGCATGTTGTTCCTTTAGATGTTTAGGTTACCGGTTTAGGCCGGTTAGGCCTAGGTCAGCCCAGCCTAGGCTGATTACTTGAATGCTTTGGTATATAGGTATCGTTTTATTACTATTTTGTTGAGTTGGCTTGGTGTGGTACACTAGTCCCCCGGCCTTGGCCGATATAGGTGTCGGTCAAGGGTGATATATGTTAGCGGGGCCGGCTAGGTGTGGTACACTGATCTTAAAAAATATAAATTATAAATTATATTATTATTGATATCATGTGAAGTCTTGGATTTGCTGTATAACTAAAATACTCCTTCATAGGCTTTTAATTCTCTTATTTTAAGAAAATAAAATAAAATAAATAAAAATAATAAATTATAGTTATTGAATATCAAATCAAGTATTGGATTTACTTGATAATTAAAATACTCCTTCGTTGGCTTTCAATTCTCTTATTTTAAAAAATAAAAATTATAAATTATACTTCTTTTGACATAATTATTGAATATCATGTCAAGTCTCATATTTGCTTGATAACTAAGATTTTTATCATGTTGAATCTTGAATTCCCTTGATAATTAAAAATATTAAAATTTCAAATTTTAACTCATCATCTCAAATAGTCTTTTACAAAGAACTATGTGATCCCTGATTTTCTAAATGAAAATATGTAGAAGCGAAGTACAATTAGGGATGTCAAAAATATATGTACCTGCGAGTATCTGTGGATAAAACCCGCAATGGGTAAGAAACGAATATTAAAAATGAATATCCGCTACCCGCGGGTACAAGTGTTTTTGATACCCGCATGCTAACAGGGTGGGTACGAGTATCATAGTATCCGTACTCGTGGTTACCCGTACCCGCTAAACTTTAATTCACAAAAATATCCTTATATGTATATATATATATATATATATATATATATATATATATATATATATATATATATATGTTAGTAAAAAATATTCTGACCTAATATTTTCTAAGTTGCACATCTTGCACATCTTGTCTGGTCTTTTGTCTTCATTCTTCCAGCTTTAAGTATTGGTACATTGCCTTCTTCCAAGTGCACCCCTTGTCATTCTTCTCTTTTCCTTTTCTGAAATTAGGCATATACATCAAACCCTATATAGACAGTGAGTTTATGGTATGCTTGTTCTCAAATGATGGAATCAAAATAAGAATACTTGGCACATGGCAGTTGAGGTTTATTATTTGATTATTTTTCAGGAATCAATTGGAGAATGTGGGTTTGTTGATCAAAACACTAATTAAATAATTTTCATTGTTTTGAAGGTCATTTTATATCTATTTTTATAATTATTTGGACTTGTATGGACTTGAGTTTGTGTTGAACTTTATTTAAAATTTATGACAGTGATGTATTTTATTTTATTTGAATTTATGATTAAATATTTATTTTTTAAATAATTTTGTAAATACCCGCAGGTACCCGTGGATACCCGCGGATATGAAAAAAATAGACGAGTACCCGTATAACGGACACTTGACATATATGGGTACGGGTACATGACAAATATTTATCCAATAGGTAGGATACGGGGGAGCTACTACCCGTACCCTACCCGCCCCGTTGACATCCCTAGGTACCGTCCTTGACAGGCCAAAAAAGTAAAGAATTAATTTTTTTTATCTTTATTATTTTGTATATGTATTTATTTTGTGTGATTTTTTGGGAACAAAAAATATTTTAAAAATCTACTTTTATCTTGCATGCGTAATTAGGACAGACGTTGTGGGGTGATAATACCTTCCCATGTAACCGACTTCTGAATCCAAATTTGGTTTCAAAAATTATTCTTCTTTTAATATTTTTTTTTATAGTTTTCCATAATAAACTATGGTGACGACTTCTCTATATCTTTTACATTATTTTTACGATCCTGCCGCGATTTCGATTGCGACATCAAGTTCATAATGATCTTTCTGATGACGAAAATCATTCATCCTTAACTCGTCCTCGTAAGGCTTTCTTATTATATTGGCAAGATCGAGATAACATCAACACTCAGACCTTGCTAGTTTGAATTTATTGCCCAACTTTAGTATTTGAAATCTTAGCAAAACTTTTATTGGCTAACTCTGGCTCCCACTATCAAAAAACCTTTTTTACTACACTTTCCCCTAGCAAGGTTTAAGTCTTTTCATCCAATGTGCACTTCGATGAAAATTCTTCTAAAATTTTCGATACTTGTTGCTCATGTGTGTACAAAAGACAACTTGTCAAACACATTTTTACTCCTAGCATTATTTGATTCCTAAGGTGAAATGGGCGTCTTCAAAAAATTCATTCATTGGACCCTTTACATATGGAACAAAAGTTTTCTCAAGCCTCTATACAGCCTTGATTGGAGCCATTTTCTTATTCTTTGCAACATTTGCTTTCTTTCTCCTTTCAACCTCGAAAGTCTTTGTAGCAGATCAATCAAAAGTCGCACTACCCCTAAGGCAAAGAGTCATGTTCATCCTTCTCTTTCTTTCTGGTTAACAATTTACCAAGGGGCCCCTTACCTTTAGATAGATTTTCTTCTTAGAGTTCAAATTCATCCAACTCATATTTGAAATCCTCCTCTGACATATTAACGTTCACATGTCTTGAGTTGATATCTCCAATGCCAATATCAAGTATCATGATATTTGTATTTCCAACTTTCGGTTTTTTTTACAAAAATAGGTGTCTTTAACTCGTTTATTAAAAAAATATCAGTTTACAAATTAATTACATGATAGGGTCAGTTTACTAATAATTTGACTAATTTTTTTACAAAATTGGGTTGTTTTGATTTATTTATTACAAATATAGGTCAGTTTACTAATTAATTACATCACAGATTTAACTAACAATTTGATTTCTCTCTATTTTTTTTAACTTTTATAATAATTTCTAAAGTTTTACATATTTTTTTAAAAATAAATTTTAAATAATTTGATTAAAATTATTTTAAATAAAATTTTATTATTGTAAATTTTATAATAAAATGAAACAATAAAATTTAAAATATAAGTTTTAAAATATCAAAATTTTATTTAAAATATTTTTAATCAAATTTTATTATTATAAATTTTATAATAAAATGTAATAATAAAATCTAAAATATTAAGTTTTAAAATATCAAAATTTTATTAAAATTTTTTAAAATATTTTTAAACAAATTTTATAATAAAATTTAAAATATTAAGTTTTAAAATATCAAAATTTTAATAAAATTTTATTTAAAATGTTTTTAATAAAATTATTAAAAAATTATTTTTCAAAAAATATATAAAACTTTAAAAATTATATAAAAAGAATAAATAGAGAGAAGTCAAATCAATAGTAGACTGACCATGTCATGTAATTAATTAGTAAACTGATCAATTTTTGTAATAAATGGGCTAAAATGACTCATTTTTGTAAAAAAAAAAGAACCAACTTTCCCATCACTATTAGTAGTGTCTAGGATTGGTTTAACATATCCCACTTGATTCTTGAAAGTGTTAGTATCCACTCTCATTGGTTCTCTTCAAACATCGACCTTCCTTAATCAATTGCATCTTGCATAATATTCTTGTGTGCAATTATTAATCATATGACCATAAATATTATGAAATTTACGATACTTTCTCCTTTTTCTTTGCTCTAAAGAGGATAATTTATGATCACCATTAAGCTTTACTTGGTTTTCTTTTAACTGAATATCAAAGATTTGATAAACTTTAGATACATAAAATGTATAAGTTCAATTTGCCAATCTATCATCTACTTCTCCTTCTTGTAATAATTTACACATATAGGGTGGCCCTACTTTTACCTTAGCTAAGTTAACTTCTTCAGTTTCACTCATACTTTCCTCATTGATTCTTGAAGTGCCTACATATGTTATTTTCTCTCTTTATAAGTTTCTCAAATCTTCGATATCTTTCTCATATTTGATTTATTCAATTCTTCTCATTTTATCTACCAATTGAACCATATCCCCTAGTGATAAATTCACTAATTTCTAACACATCGAGAAATCTAAACCCGAAAATGTTATTCTCACTAACTCATGTTTTGGAATTTGAGTAAAACACCTAGACTTAATTTTTCGAAATCTATTCAAATAATTATCTATGTTTTCATTATTGAACCTTTTCACACATTCATCAAATCAAATAGACTTACTTATGTTTCTACACTAATGAATTATTCATGGAAATTCCTTTCCAGTTGAACCGAGTTATGTATCGAATTCAAAGGTAAAGTTGTAAATGGTGTGAAAGAATTTTTTTTTGTCAAAGACCAGGGAAATACTTCATTTTCAAAATTTCACTTATGTTAAATTCTCACACTCAATTAGAAACATACTAGATTGTTAATCCCCAATGTCTTTGAAGAATTTAGAAAATTTATGTAGTTTATACTTTCTAGGTAACTGCGTTTCAGAAGAAAAAAAAATTGGGAATGGAGACACAAAATAAGGTTGATTATAAAGTTTGTTTTATATTCCTTAGTTAGGCCCTTGATTCAAATAATTGAACTGCATGTTGTGTTGATAATAATTATAACAAAAATCATCTCTCATATATAGTCCATATTTTTCCTTTTATTATGCCATAAATTTAGTATTGATTAGCATTTTGACCTCTCCTAACCATTTGGATATTTCTCATCCGATTGGTAGGGCTGGGCAAAATAAACCAAACTGCACTGCACTATCAAAAACTGCACTGAACTAAAAAACTGTTTGCATGAACTGCATTGAACTACAAAACAGTTCAGATGAACTGAACTGAACTGTTATTCTTAAAAATAAACTGGACTGAAATGCACTGCACTGCACTATAATATAAACTGAACTGTTTTATGAACTACACTACATCAGAACTGAATTACACTATTTTTGAACTGAACTGCACTAATTTTTAACTTAACTACACTGTTTTTGAACCATTTTTGAACCGAATTACACTGATTTTGAATAAACTTCACTATTTTTGAACTGAATTGTACTATTTTTGAACCGAATTGCATTGATTTTGAATTGAATTGCACTATTTTTGAACTTAATTACACTATTTTGAATCGAATTGCACTAATTACATATGATTGTACTACGCAATAATAATCTAAAGTTTATAATTTGAAAGTGCTTAGGAAATAAAACTTGAAATATGCATCATACTTCAATACACCAATTAACATTTTTATAATTTTTTATTTATATCAAAGTTTTCTGTAACTTAAAATGTAATTAAAATATTAAAATTAATATAATAAATATAAATATTGGTATTAACTTATTTTTTATATTTTAAAATCTTATGTAATATTACTTTTTAGTTTTACAATGTTTATTATGTTG
>Ga0214542_1004666_pt1 | contig 26930 bp, 11 predicted proteins | sample CNSS1metaG_FD_160096 | JGI IMG/M metagenome (GOLD analysis project Ga0214542, IMG submission 160096) | Root nodule microbial communities from cowpea collected in UCLA plant growth center, Los Angeles, California, USA - CNSS1 | ecosystem: Host-associated > Plants > Roots > Nodule | place: USA...
TCAATAATGACAAATTTTATCTCTATCACTATTAATTATATTGTAAAAAAACAGTTATTTGTGACATATATATTTTGTCATTTTTAATAATTTTTTTGTTTCAAATTCAAAGATAATTATAAATTATGAATAAATGGTGACAAAATTTATATTTATTATTGTATTAACCACGTTGTGACAAAATGAAAATAATATCTACTTATAAAATAAAAATATGTTACTCAGATATAAACAAATAAGAATTTAATATTTTTTAATATATATATATATATATATATATATATATTATTTTAAACATAGGAAATAAATTTGTTATACATTATTATTATTATTATTATTATTATTATTATTATTATTATTATTATTATTATTATTATTATTATTATTATTGTTAATGAAACAAATATTTTAGTATTGTAATAATTAATAGTTTATTACTAACAAAAATAAAAACTAAGTTATTAATATTTAATAATTTATATATTAATAATAATTTTATTTAATAAATATTTTAATATAGTTTTTGTGACATTTTTTCTATTTTATCACTATTATGATTAATAATTGTGACAAATAAAAATTTAGTCACAACTAATATATAAAAAATGACAAAATTTATATTTGTCACTAAATTTTTGTCACTAAAATTCATTTTTGTTGTAGTGAAAGTATTTGATATCGAAGAAACAATCATCCTCCTAATATTTAATATTTGATAATATTATGTTTAATTTACCGTAATTTTTTATTATTTTATAAAAATTAATTAAAACTAATATTGAAGTATTAGGAAAACGGGTACAGGTATGGGTACGAGATTATATCCGTTACACGGTGGGGATGGGGATGAGACAAAAATTTGATACTCATTGGGTTTAGGTATGGGATGGGGATAGATTTTTTCTACAGGGATGCGTATGGGATAGCGAAACTCGTCCCCACCCTACCCCGTTGCCATCCCTAAATATGGCCAACCTATTGGACATTACTCCCGGGTGTATGCCAAGCATGTCAATAGTCGTCCATGCAAACAAATCCTTGTTGTTATCCAAAGTCGTTAGTGCTTACTCTTCTTCTTGGCTTAGGTTAATACTAAGTCGAGTAGTTTGTGCTTTGATCTTGCTAATTTTTAATTCTTTAGTTTCCCCCTACGACATCATTCTATCCTCCGTATTGGTCTCAGGGTCTAAATCTGCCATGACAACTTCTAATAAGTTATTCTTTTAGGGTGGTAGATATGGGGTCATCTTTAAATTGGTCAAATTCACCATGCAAATCCCGCCCCTATCAAAGGGGAACTTCATGGCTAATTGGGGGTGTCGATATTATAGCCCCGAACTCGTTCAAGCATGGGCATCTGATCAACCTACATTATAGGATGTGTTAGCTTCTACTAGTAGGTATCTGACTCTAATTTCCCTATTATCTCATCCTAAACCTATCCAGGTTCGTAGGTCCAAGTATCCTCACGTATCCACCCGTTCGTTAAAAAAGCCAACAATTCGCTGGTTGTGCGACACAATGAGGTCTTTAGATATATATATATATTTTGAATGTCTTCCAGTACAACATATTAACCAAACTTCCCTAATCAACCAACACATTTCCAATGCCATAATCAGCAAGTTCGATGGATATAACCATTGAGTCATCTTGATCGGGGTCCGATGTTTTAAAGTCTTCATCTGTGAAGGAAATTGGAGGTATGCTCCTAACCCTCTTTTCGACCAAGTGCAGTGTTTTGAGTGCACAAATATGTATTTTTCGCGTGACTACTGATGATCCTCCTCCATCAAATCCTCTATATACGGTATTGATAATGCCCCATAGTGGGCGTTCTCGGCTTCTTTTATGGATCCTACAACAAGTTGACTCTCTATTTGGATCGATCATTGACCTTGCTCGTCGAGGACTTCTTGGAGGGCTATGTTTTCATGGGGTGCTTCTCATGGGCCGGACGGTTTTAACAAACTACTTTAGATTTCTCGCTTGCATTAACTCTTCAATTTTTTCTCTTAGATCAGCGCATTTTTTAGTGGTTTGGTTGAGATTGCGGTGATATAGGTAGTGCTTTTTACCATCCGCTTTTGGGGGAGTTTGTTTTTTTTCTGGGTGCAAGCATCAAACCTACGCTATGGGCCTCTTCTAATATCTTTGCGCAAGGTGTGTTCAACGGAGTACACTAGCGAAAAAGTGAGCCTTTGACAGGCTCCATGGACCGTGAGTCCTGATTCTTATCGAGCAATTTTTCTCTGCCCCTTTCTTTTCATTAGGGCAGTCCCTGCCAGCATCTATCGTCTGAAGTCTCTCTTTTCCTCTACTTGTATAAATTTGGCCATATTGTCTTAACTCGTCCAAGTTTTTAGCTGGTTACATGTAGAGATTGTCAACTAAAGGTCTAGGTCATAGCACGGTGATCATGTGGTGCATAGCCACTTTAGGACTAAGACTTCTGAATTGTAAGGAAAATTTTCTGAATCAGTCCATGAAGGATAGAAGGGACTAGTCCTTCTCCCGTATGACAATAACTAGGGTAATCAATGTTTAGTGGTGCGATCAACTTGGCAGGAGTAATGATAACCAAGTTAGGGCCTCCCCCTTCAACGCGGTAGAATAGACTCTACACCAAATGGTGTTGCTTGTAAGATCCGAGGAATTTAATTAATTAAATAAATTAATAAATGAGGGTAGTGAGATCCTTTATAGCAATTTATGCTAGCTTTTATGACATGGAAAAGTACTAGCTCAAAGGTTGAGAGTACTTGGTTATTATGAAAGGACTTGGGTTTGAGTCTTGTGTATGCCATATGTGTGTAATTTAATTGATTATTGTTTTTTTATAATAATATGCTTGATCATGTGTGTTCGAACCTTGGTAGACATGAATTAAGCTTCTTTTTTGCTAAAATCATTTTTGGCATGGATGAGAAAGGTCAGAAACCCTAGCCGTCATAGAGAGTAATTGGAAAGGCTGAGTTAATCAGCTATTAATGGAATTTGATGGCCATTAACGAGTCTCTTAATGTCATTTCGTTTTTATGAACAATTAAGCATAGTTAAGTGAGGTTAAGGTGGAAAAAGGAGAAGAAGTGAGAGAGCAAGTGAGGGACTATTTTTGGCAATGTGGAGAGTGCGTTTTGGGCTAAGTAGAGAGAGTATCAAGAGCTTAGAGAGAACTTGGAGAGGATACAAGGGCTGGAACGATCGTGAGCAAGGATAACTAAAGCAATTTCAAATTTTGGCAAGGATTACCAGGTCATGGGAGCTCTTTTATGTGTATAATTGTTTTATGATGTTTGTGTAGTATAATGTGTGCATGTGGTGCCTTGGTATGATTAAAACCTTCATTGTTTTCACTTTTCTGGAATTTTTCCAGAAACTACCTGGCGGCATTGAAGGTCTGCTAGGCGATGCATGAATTATGTGTTGTTTTCTGGGTTTTTGTGATGAACTGCCTGGCAGCAAGGGTGACTCTGTCAGGCGACTCGAACATTGTGCAAAAATGTTATTTTTCTTACTTTTCACGCAGTAGGAACCACCGGGCACTGGTTTTATACCGCCAGGCGCCAGGCTCTTGATTTTTGGGCGCCATCAATTTTTATGGTCTACACAGTTTTCGTAAAACTGCATTTCCCGGTTCGTTAATTGCCCAATTTATATAAAATTTTGACAGGTGATCCATAACATGTTCTTTACTTTGAACGGTGGAGATTTGAATTAGAGGTATGTAGCTAGATATATATGTTACTCATGATTGTTGGTTTGAATTCCCTAAGAGTATGATTAGTAATGGATGCTTAAGTATGCTTAAGTGTTGGTATGGCCTTGATTGGTGAATGTGTGTGTGTGTGTGTGTGTGTGTGATTGTTGAGTATGTTTTTGGTAGTACTTGCTTAGCCATGTTGAATATATAAATCTATATACGTTAACTCGAATATATGATGTTATAAGTGTGTGAAAAAGGTCACTATTGATGATATCACTATGACCGATTGTTGCATGATCATGATGGATTTTGGGCAAGTATGAGAATATGATAATCATACTTTAAATGTAATAGGATTGTGGGGCATGCAGAAAAAGTATATAGTTTTGATTGTGTCATATGTTGTGCATGAGTTGTGTAATTGTGCAATTCTATCAATTCGAATATATGTGAGTTAGATGACTAAGTGTTGATGTTAATCTTAATTTGACATAAGGTATTGGTAAAAGGGGGTTCCTATAGTTACTGATTAAGGTAAGACTTATGCTTTGTATGAATAAATGAGTTATGTGTCTGCTGTCATATTATTTCATAATTTCAAATGAGCACGGTTTACTCTTGGGTTCAAATTGAATGTTGTCATTGATTTAAGATGTGAGTATATATATGAATTATAAAAGAGAGGAATGTGTGCTTATACTTGAAAGATGCATGTGTTATGTTGTAATTTGGAGTATATGAATGTGTATGTTGATTTCTGGATGTTTGAGAATTGAATGGTTGAATGCTAGGAACTGAATTAAAGTACCTAAAACCAGTAGTGTCACATTACTAGTGTAGCGCCTAGCAGTACAAAGTGGACCGCCAAGCGATAATAGGAAATAAGGAAGTCTTGCGTGTTGTGGCGCCTGGCGGTGATGTGGAACCGGTAGGCGATCTGCACTACCATTTCGCCTGGCGATGCTTAGGCTGTGTTAGGCGATGGTGTAGTGGCAGGGTGCGTTTGTAATACGTTTTGCATGGCTTGTTGTGTAGGTCCTGGTTTGGGATATGCTTGATATTGTCATGAGCGGGTAGGTTCATGACTGGTGATGAACTCGTGATAATATGAGCGGGGAGGTTCATATTATGATGCTCTTGTGTGAGGATACGAGCGGGGAGGTTCGTAGTTGTTGGATCACATGTGTTGGACTGCGGGCTGGGAGGTTCGTAGAGTTGGACCACGAGCAGGCAGGTTCGTGGAAACATTAGAATCCTTAAGACCAACTTGAGTATGTACCTTGTATAATGTAGTGTGCTTTTCTTAATTTCATTTTAATGTAATGATGTGAGATTTAGATTAGGAGATGTTGTGCCATGAGCGGGTAGGTTCATGGCTGGTGGTGAACACATGATGATATGAGCGGGGAGGTTCATATCTGATACTCTCATGTGGGGATATGAGCGAGAAGGTTCGTATGTTTCGTGCTCACACTTGAGAGATGTTGTGAGTAGGGAGGTTCATAGCTGGTGGATCACGAGTGTTGGATTATGGACAGGGAGGTCCGTATAATTGGACTACAAGCGGGGAGGTTCATAGAGGCAGGACCACGAGCGGGTAGGTTCATGGATGCATCGTATATCCTGAGTCCATGGTCAATTATTTGTGTGACTTGCAGGTTGAAAAGCCTTGAGGTATTAAGGTCTTGACCAAGAATTAACTAGAATAAAATAGTTGGGTGCATTTTGATATTATTAACATATATGTTAATTATTATGAGCTCACCCTTTCTTTGTGTGTTTGGCAATGATCGTGTGACTTGTCACACGAGAGCATATGACGTTCTAGGTGATGGTGGTGAGACATAGAGCCAGAGAGGGGCTAGCGTGGCAAAGCTTTTTATGGAAGTTTACTATCATTTTATTTTCAGATTTTTTTTGTAAACCGTATTTTTACTAGAATATGAACTAATATGGGTTATTGGAACACTGTGGTTTAATTGGATGAGTTTAATAAATGTTTTTAATTTCCCGCGTTTTGGGAAAGACATTTAAATAAATGTGACTTTATTATTTCTTTTATTTTATATTATTTAAAATTAGTAATATCTGACTGGGATGTTACATTGTTAATCGTATACAATGCCATTTGGTACATGAACATCCTTATGTGCTCGTTCGGAATAGTGAATCCTTCATATTTCTCAAAGATAGGCATCTTCCAATTGTCGGGCAAATGGGCCTTCGCAATGCCCGGGGTGAATGGGAGTATCTAAGTTGTGTCAATCGTCACCATGGAAGGGTTATGATCTTTACTTGCTCCGAAGCTGCTCCTCTGTACCGTACGGTAGGGTTCATCACGTCGTTGCTTTCTAAGTCCTGATAAGGTCGGGGTGGAGGGCATAAGACCTTTCGTACCCCATTCCTATTGGATGGCTGCATTTTCAACATGTAAGGCTCTTAGTTCTTCCTCATATTTCTTACACATATCACTTATCCGTTTCTACATGTTCCTCATCATCTCTCTAGGATCCATTTGGTGGTCTGAAGTCTCTTCCTGAACAACATTGTTTGTCATGTTCCTTATAGTCACCATGTGAGTTTAAAAGTGTTCGCTCACCCCCCATAATTGGTGCTAAAATATTTTAGTATGTAGGGTCGATCGATCTCTTCAAATTGGGTGGTCATCCAATCGTTTGAGTCCTAAGTCCTCCTCTTTGTCAACACCAATCGGGGGTACTTGTCAAAGGTTCTCTGATAATAAAGTTAGTTCAAGTCTGAATACAAAGGTTATAAATATGTAATTAATAAATCACCAACCAGCTTACTTAGACCCTTATTTATAATCTATAACAATATATAAAGAAGATTTCCTCTTTTGTGTCTACATTTCAAAATACCAATTTTATCCTTTTAAATATAATTATTTATTAAATTTTTAAAACTAACCGTTACTTTTACAAACTATTTTATAAAATCGTCTATATATGTTTTTCTCTATTTATCAAGCTTTATTTTCTCATTTTTTTTTGATATATTTCACTTTATTTTTAATAAATATAATTTATTTTTATATATTAACTTAATAATATTACATTATCATCACCTACTAATATAATATCACATATATTTAAAAAGTGTGTACACACGAACATGACAAATATACGTTAATTTTTCTAATGGTCTTTTGATTAGACTCGGTCTAATTGCAATCCAAATATATTTAAACTAGATTACTAGCTTAATCGGAATTACTTTACCTGACTTAAACAATTAGTGTAGTCTTTCGGCTTTCATGTTAAAATAGCATGTTTGGGTTTGGCCGTTCAGTCCACACCTGGACCATACGGTTCATACTTTACAACAATAAATCATCCTTTGTTATAGTCAGTTTTTTATTAATGGAATTTTTTGTAAAATTAAAAAAAAATGATATAGTGAACTCATATTATGTTATCCCACCTTCCTTATAATTTTCGAAAAATCCTTTAAACACTTTCTGAACTTGTATTTAAGGTAAAAAGTTTTGGAAAAAAATGTTGGGAGTTTTATTTCTACTCTAACACACTAACGAGTTGCATGCCTCCAACAATGTTCTCCAAATATCTTTTTGTTCTTTTTTTTTCTGAATCGTTTTTCGAGGAAGTTGGAGATTTTCTTTATTGAGACCATGTTTTTGGAATAAATTTTTAGATTAACTAACTCGAAATTGATGTTTTAGATTTCACCCCAAAAAAACTGTGCTATTAAAAAAAATAATTACTGCAATATTCAAGTCAATTATTTAAAATAAAAATATCAATCATATTACTATAAATCAAACTCATGAAATGACCAAAGTTAAATATTTAAGAAATGAAAGAAAAAAAAAGAAAAAGAAATAACGGAAACAAGATCTACTAAAAACAAAAATGAACTAATGTATGTTAGCTAGAAATAAGCAAAGCAAAGTGTGACGCATTATCCCATTATTAATCATTGCTGAAAGAAACATTCCATTGGTCCTTGCTACACACTGATAAGAATTGTTTAACAACTGCTTTTCAGTAATCTTCAAGCCTAAACTTAACCTAACATTAAGCAATGATATCCCTCTCTTTTTCTCCTAACAGCAATTACTTTTAGCTTAAAATTTAAATTTTTATTACACACGCCATATTCAAATACACAGATTTGAGAAATTCATAAGAATATTTTTCTTACTTTTAGATCTAAGAAATTCATCAGTATTTCTTACTTGTTTGCCCTTAATTAGTAATTGAAATGGATATAAAATTTGTATATTGTCGCAAGGAGGTAAAATTTAATAATATATGAATAGTGACATTACTCTTCTATTGATAAACTAAGAACTCTTTATTTAAATATTAAATTTGAAGAATTTTGGTTTTACATGTTTAAATTTTTAAATATTTTATTTGAATAAAATAATTCAACTTTATTAAATTTTAAGATTTATTATATGGATAAAACATTTTAATTATTGTCAAATACAAAAATATTAAATACAATAGTTACCATTTCTACCTTGTAGACAACAAACAAAAATTGACTACAAAGAGTTACTATTTCAACCATGTAGACAGTAAACAAAATTTGAGTACAAACTTTAATTCAAAAAAATTGATTGACATTCATTCGAAAACAAATAGTTTATTATTATATATTATTACAGAAACTTATGATAAAAAAATAAATATGATTGAGCTTGATTTAAAAGAAATCTTGGCAAACGTTGATAAAAAAATCATTGAGTTCATGACGTCTTCTCTTCAAATAAAATTTTCTAATTTTAATTAACTAAATTACTCTTAGATTTTTAGCTAAAAGTATTTTGAATTTCTTAGTTGTAAGGTTAAGCAAATTTATTTCACGCGATGACTATTTAGGCTGTACACATGTTCCTTATAGAATTATTTAAGTTGAATTCCTTTTTATAATAATTAGATTGTCATTAACAAACATTGTTAATTGCTGTTTTAAGACTTTTCTTAAATGGTTGTTTATATGATAAAAAAAGTGCAAAAATAAATGATTTTATTAATTTCAATAATCAATAAAAAAATTCATTTCCAATAATCTGACCTAAGTTCATATATATATATATATATATATATATATATATATATATATATATATATATATATATATATATATATATATATAATAGTAGAAATAATAATTATACAAACATTTCAATGTTCAAAATGATGAAAACCAAACTCAATAATAAATTTCGTAAATCACGGACGTACCAAATTTAATCAAACCTCTCGGTGCAACTCTGTCCTTATGTTTTAATTATCTCAATTGAGTAATTTAAATATTACAAATATAAGATTTTAGACACTAAAGTTATAATGACGCAATTTAGTCTTCCTTTTAATTGAAATTCAATGGTGTAAAATGTTCGATGATAAAGTCACACATTTGTTATACTTAGGGCCTGATGATTAAAGTTAGAATACTAGAATTACATAATTACAATGTCAGGAAAAGTGCAATTATCTTTATTAAGAGATTTTTTTATATATTGTAAAATTAATAAAATTACTTATATTCATAAGGATAAAAACGAAAAGAATAATTACTTATACGAAACAATATGTATAAATAAACAGTTACAAAGAGAATTGAATTAATGGTATTATAGATTATTAATTACTTATACGAAACTATTTATACAAATAAACAGTTATAAAGAGAATTCAATTAATGGTATAATTAATGGAATAATGGAATAGATTATTAAGGATTATATATGTGTTTGGTACTTCGAGATTTGTAGTGAAAATTGAAATTATTTTTTTATTAAAAACTTTGAATCAATATAGATTCTTATCTTTAGAAGAATCTTAACTTTTAAATTAATTTTTTTAAATTTATTTGACGTTTTAAATACATTTAATTATAATATTTTAGTTTATTTATACTATTTGACACATTTATTTCAATGTTAGTCGAGAAAACATTAAATAAATTTGAATAAATTTAATTTAAAAAATTAAATTCACTTATTTTTTTGGATATAAGGGATTGGTTCAAAAATTTTAAAGAGATACTGGAAATAAAATAATAAAAAACATATTTAACAAGATTATTAATAGTTATAGTTATAAAATAAATAATAATAGTAATAATAATACATGGTGGTGGTGTAGTTGCTATTGTTCCATGTTACTTACCCAGTCCAACACATCCGTGATTCTGATAAATACCAACGACGGTTGCGCGGGCACACAGTTACTAATCACACACACGCTCTCTCTATCTCTCTCTCTCAGCGTCCTCATTATTTTTCTCTGAATTCTGCCACCACAATCCCTAATTGACCAAACATTTATTTACCATGAATCTCGAAAATGTCAGGCACAACATGTGAAGTGATGCAAAACGGCAACAGCAATTGTTTCGCCAGGTTAGTTTCATTGCTCGCTCCGAACTTGGTACTGTTAGATTTATGTAGTTAACGTGCGTTAGAAAGGATTTTTTGAGTGGTAGTGATAGTTGAATGTATTATAACGTTTTCACATGGATGAAATGCTAATGTATATGATGCCGATGCTGATTGATGGTCATGAGAAACAGATTTGTTCATAGATGGGGAGAAAAGGTAGCAGCTGGTTCTCGTCCGTGAAGAAAGTTTTCAAGTCATCTTCTAAAGAATTGCCAGAGCCTGAGAAGAAGGTAATCCGTTCTCCTCGTCTTGTTCTTGTGTTCTTCTTCTGTTGTTTTAGTAGATGATTTGCAGGTTCTCTGTTATCAGAACTTTTCACTTTATTCCTTAAAGATTTGGAGCATTTGTGTTTGGAAATTTTTGGGACTAAAAACACCATTAATCTTATTTTTACTTTATTTGGAGTGTTATTGAATGTCTACAAGAATAATTTATAAATATTTCTTTTTCTAATTCATCAAGATGTTAACAGTTACCACAGATTTCAAAATAAGAATATGTCACTTCTTTCCTAGTTTCAGATTTAGAAGTTCTTACACATTTAAAAATTTCAAATCATTCACGAGACAAAAAAGAGTTCTTAGCATTTGTAATTTTGTATTCCAAAATTACTCTTTCCTTCTTTATTTTTTCATTTCAATTAGAGGGTGAAGGCATCAGCGTAAACCGGTACTTCTTCAGGGTAGTGAGCAATGTGTCATTTTAATATACTCTTAAATCATCAACTCCAATCCCTTATTATGTCATTAATTAAAAGTTCTTGAACTAGTCATGGACTTTCCCCAATTCCAAAACCACAAAGAAAAAGAAAACTGTATATCTATATGCCCTGCAGCACAAGGAATGGCACGATCATAATCAATTTCAGCTTTTCGCACTAAAGGCCAAAGCCTTATCCAAGGCTGAGTAACAAAAGTTGGTTTGCTTGCTGTAATGTAATTTGTGTTTTTTGTGCGCTCCTCCACAATAATGGCGGGATGTGCCTGGCAATTTTTCAGCTTTCGGGACCATCAACCTGATACAGCATGTAATTATGTATATGTATTTATGGTCCCCGACGAAGTCAACATGTATCAAATGCATTTGTTAGTATGTGAACCACATAGTTATCATACCACCAAACCCATCACATCATTCATCTTTAACATCGTGTGCTTTCTAAGTTATTCATCCTCCCAAACAAACATAAAAACAATGATACTTCATTATGTGCTTTTCTCAGGCTGTTGCAAATCACCAAAATCCTTTCAGTCCTTTTGTAATGTGTACTTCTTTTCTTTGAATTAGAAAACAGTGTGTATGGATATTTTCTTCTAGTTTTATTTTTTTTTATAAGAACAGAAAATGGGTAAAAAATACTGTATAATCAGGGGGGACTATCAATGGAGTAGGTAGATAGATAGTTATTTTGGAGTGTAAAATACGAAAGATGATTTTCGCAAACTTATTAATTCTTTCAAAAATTATTATTTTCTGATCTTTAATTTCTTTAGTATATCATTTATGAACAACACCAAGGCAGAATAGTGGGTTGATGATGATGATAATGACATTTCATCAGATGAATTTCTTTATTTTGTTTGTTGCAAGACTACATCCGTAGATGTACAAAAAATTATATTTGCGGTGGAAATTTGTTCTATAATTTCTGCATGAAAATTTATGTTCATAATTAATGTAAATGAAATTACACCAATTCAATGTTTGATGTAAGAAATTTCTTGTCTTTGTCTCGTTAAGTCAGATGGGATTTTGGTGCCCAGAATTATTTAGTAAAAAACTTGTACAGAGAATGCAGCTAGAAGTATGGTGAAGAGACTAGATTGCAGGATTTTTAATCATGTAGAAAAAAAGGCGAAAAGGAGAAAGAAAAAGATAGAAGAAAATTTGTTAAAAGTACTTTTGTTGAATGATGTTGTGTGATGCATACAAGAGTTTAGTTGTTTATGGTCACAAATCTTGTGGTTTTCATTTTCAGAAAGATAGCACACAGAAATTACAGCATGAAGTGGCAGAGGTGGTGTCTTTTGAGCATTTTCCAGTAGAGAGTTCTCCAGATAATAATGTGACAAATGAAGAGAGTGGCACTTCAACTCCATTTACAGAAGATAGAAGCCACGCCATTGCCGTTGCAGCAGCAACTGCCGCAGCTGCTGAAGCTGCTGTGGCGGCTGCTCAAGCAGCTGCAAGAGTGGTGAGACTGGCCGGTTATGGACGCCACTCAAAGGAAGAAAGAGCAGCAATACTCATTCAATCAAACTACAGAGGCTATCTAGTAAGACCTTCTTTCTGTCTCCTACAATCTCTAACCATTTTCTTTTTTAACTTTAGAATATAAACTCTTTTTTTGACAATCCTACCTGGTCAAGTAATAGATCTAAAGCCAAATAATAAACATTTTAAGAATAAAAAAAATGTTGAAAACTTATAAAAATGGATCTTAAATTGATTTTATTAGAACTTTTATAACAATTCCACTATTTTAAGATTTGATCTTAAAATGGTAAAAATAATTAAAATATTTTTTCATTTTTATTATTTTATACTAGTGTAAACACAGATACATAGCGTCTGTGTGTAGGCATTTTTTAAATATGCATGTTATTAAGTTTATATATAAAGTAAAATTATATTTATTAAAAGATGAGAAAATAACTGTTAATAAATAGAGACAGAAAGAAGAAGTAGAGATAGACAGTTTTATGAAAAACTTGTAAAAATAATAGATAATTTTAAAAAAATTAATAAATATATTTTTTAAAGAGTAAAATTGAAATTTTTTGAAACGTAGACACAAAAGAGAAAATCTTTTATATATATATATATATATATATATATATATATATAGTTATATATATATATTTTTTATTATTAATACACATTTTATTTTTATTTTTTATATTTTAAATGTTAAAAATTTATACTTTATTTCAGTTTTTAACATTCATTAATTATAGAATTATGATAGTAAAAAGATATAGACTAAATTATTCTTTTAGTCTTTATTTTTTTTTAAGAAATATCATATTGGTGTTCTAGTTTTTCTTTTCTCAATTTAGTTTTTTTTTTAATTATTCGATTTGGTCTTTTCACAAAATTATGATAAAGTGAAAATAACTTGTCAATTTTTGATTTGCTTGAATTTAATGTGAAATATTAAAATCAAATTAAATCAATTTTAAAATAATAAAACTAAATTAAGACAAAAAGAAATAAAAGACTAATTTGACACCTCTTAATAAAAATAAAGACCACACAAATAATTTAACTAAAAATATATGTAGTAAAAAACCTTATTAATTTATGTTGTCATAAATTAATTTCTCATGATTTAATTTTAATTTATGAAAATATTTTATTTTTTTATAAATAATACAAGTTTGTCATCGGAAAAGGTGTCAAGGTGTAATTTTCTTTTTCAAAATACAAATTTCAAAAATATTATGAAAGTGGAATGTCAGTTTAGTACAATTTTATTATGAAAATATTGTGTTAGGATAATGAGACTTTCGAACAAAGTATTATTGATAGGATACTTTATAGTAGTACAATTTTGTTTTGTATGTATCATTATTATGTTTTTGGGAAGATTAAAATCAACCGAAAAACATAGTAGATTTTTTACAAATTTTAACAAATTATCTATTTAGATAAAAAAGTCTACCTTATTATTATTATTTTATTTTGGTTAAAAAGTAAAAAATTAATCTATTTAAATTTTATTTATGAAAATTCTGGCAAATTTATTCAAAAAATAATTTTTCAAACCAATAATAACTTATTTATTGAAATAGTTTTACTATTAATCAATTACTTATTATTATCGGGTCTGGTTGAAAATAGTTTTACTATTAATCAATTACTTATTATTGTATAAGAAATATTTTAATTGAATAAGTTCAATTAATCTGTAATATGTACTGATGCGTTAAAAATATTCTCTTACTTTATTCAAGAAAATTTATATCAATACATATTTCATATTTTTTTATCTTACTTATATATTAAAATTAAAAAAATAAAAGTAATTATTTAAATACCGAAAAATAATTACATTAATAAAACTACATATTACAAATCAGTTACACTTTTGTACAATCAACAACTACCTTTTATTTAATCGTCAGTATTAATATTTTTTTTCTCTTAAAATATATATAAACATAATAATATATAGTAACACACAAAAAAGAATATTTTCCACATTTAACATTCCTAATAATATTAATTAGACGCTAGTAGAATATACTATAAATCGCTTGCATATTTTAAGAATCTAATGTTTTATAGACTACCTACTATTTTTTTTATGTAAACTATCGTTATTAATTTTATTTTCTTAAAATATTATTATAAACAGATTATGTAATACCCCATTTAAATAATAATTTTAATTTAAATGAAATGTTACACAGATAGAAATTTAGAAACAAGTCTTAAAGTATAAACGTTACTTCTTACAATATCCAAAAATGTTAGGAGAAACTAAAGCACACCATGATGCCAGATACAACCAAGAATCCAAGGACTTAACGAAATTTAATAGAATACTAAAGAGCAAAGCGTACATGGGCCATAGCCTAAAGAAAAGCCCAAAAGCAGAAGTCAATCCCAAGGCTAAGCAGCGAAACCATCACCTTCCTGTTGACAATGGGTGTTCCTCGCATCTGCTCACATCAACAAGTTGATGATCATCGCAAAAGAGAGTACCACACAACAAAACACACAACAATAATAGAAGGGTAAGCTAGAGTTGAAAATGGTTTTATCATGCTTGTGGTGGATACCTCTGCTTACCCCCGAGCTATGTGTTACAAGTGTTACAATGAATCAATTCCCTCACACACAAGGTTAGCCCTTAAGGAATTTCAGGCCTCCTACTACTCCCACCACAGGAGTCAGTCCGCTCTAAGTGAGACTAACTGACTCCTTAGAGTATCAGGATGCAATCCTTACCTTGAATTCTTACCAAGTTATGTAGATGGGACACCACCATGGACACCCACTAACAGGGGCCATGGAATTACGTCTCGGCCACTAAAGCACGACCCTGAAGTCCCACCTAGAGGCTTCAAGGAATTACGTACTGACCACATGCCAAACATATACAAACAGCCAAGTAACGGGTACACATATCATGCATAGGAATCTCCTACCAACATTCGTAACCAACCCTCATTTATCATATGTTGAATCAATACCAACTCGTTATTCCCAACCATGAGTAAAGTGTTTCTCCTCATACCAAAACCATGCCACTGGATTACTAACCATCATGTCCATTGTTGCTCATGTCAACTTTGTGACCACATATACATATATTGAACCTCTCAAGTATAATTCATATAAAGCTTATGCCAAACTCATAATTCACACATATAACCCTCTCCCAATCATGCATACTCATTCCCATTAAGCCATCATACAATAACTCATACAAGCACAAGCTAAACATCCAAACACAGTGGAGAACCATCTCAGGGCGTATTCTCGCCCAGCTCTTCGCTCAGGCTAGAGGGTCTCGCTCAAGCGAGAAGGACTCTCGCTCAGGCGAGCTCCTTTCGCCTAGGCGAGAGCTCGACACACACACAACAACGGCCTCTGCGTATTCTCGCTTAGGCGAGACTCCCCTCGCCTGAGCGAGACACTCACTCGCTCAAAACTAAGTTGGTCGCCTGAGCGACCCCTGCGTAAAAAGTCTGGGCGAGCCTCTGCTCATCTCGCTTGGGCGAGACAGGCTCGCTTGGGCAAGATTATCAGATATCGCCACTGTTTTCCTGCGACAACCATTCATACCAAGCCAAAAATAACATACAAAAGCATTCCACGCATCGAGAACATGATATCAACCATAGAATCGTAGCACAACAGCAAGAACAACAAAAAGACGAATATAAGATTAGGTTCTAGCTTCCCTTACCTGGAAAAAGGCTAACAACTGGGTTCTTGGGTGGGAACAAATAAACGCAATAGCTCTTAGAGTGGTTTAGCGAGGTGGAACGAAACTGGCTCGAACAAGTGCGACGGAGCTCCAAGGCTGAACCCTATCGGAGAGGGTGACAGCTACTCAAAGGGGTTAGGAAAATCTGTTTCAACAAAGTGAGAGGAATGAGGTTTAGGACAGACTTAGGATTTGTTTCCCTTTGGGCTAGCCCTTAGGCCCAACTCACATGGGGTAGCCCTTTTAATTTAGGACAGAAAATATTGGATCTTACAGATTATCTCTTCCTCACTAGTTATATATAATACAAAATGTTCATGTAATTATATTTTAAATATCATATGTATTTCAAAATAAGAGACTTTTTTTTTTTGGAGATATTATATTACATTTTGTCAGGAATATTATTTTTGACAATATCAACAAACATTAAACTTGTATGTGTAGAAATAACAAATAACACAAGAAAAAATAGTTAAACTGTGTTTTAAAATTTTTGATAGTTTTTGTAATTATATTTGATTATTGTGTACAAAGCTATTTGTAAACATTAAGTTTGACTCCAATTTTTTCTTTTCCTTTTAAGTTAGTTTAACAATTATAACGTGAAAGATGAAAAAAGAAAAGAAATATATTTGACTTTTGACTAATTAGTTAAATTTTACTTAACAACTTCAGGGTGTGAAATATACATAAATTTCTTAATTCACTTTTGACTAAAATAAATTGTTTTTGGCTTAACACGAGTATTTGTTTAGCTCTTTGTCACTCCTAGTTTACCTAGTTCAAATATTCTTTCTAAAAACACTTTTGGCTTAACTAATTTTCTTTTTTTACAATTATTCATGACTTATACACACACAAGGTTTGAATGATCAACATATCATGGTTTTAGCTTACATTAAACTATCTCAATTAGTTTGTTAATATGAATACACAAAATGCTTATGAAAAACTTTAGGACACGAAAATTTCAGCAGAGTTTCAATAGTTTTCCTTCTTTGTTTACAACTATCTTTGTGTAGACTAGAGAAGATATGATTGTTGTCAACTTTTTTTTACTTGTTGAATAGATTTAAATTCACTAGAATGTCTTTTTCTTTTCTTTTTTTCTATTATTGTCTTTTGAGCTTTGTTGTAGAGAAATAATAAATATGACATGAAACATTAATTATTTTTTTCTTCTTTATGCAACTTCTTTAATAACTTATAATCCTTATCTATCTTGGTTAAGTAACCTTTTACATTATTTTAGATAAAGTTGACTACCATCTTAGCTTAAAAAAAATGTTTGAATGAAGTTTTGAACTTGGACATAAAATTTTAATGATAGATGGTGAAGCATTTTTTTTACATTTCTTTATATACACTTACTAATAGACTTTTTTGGTGTGGATCCCTCAAACATCCAATGTTCTAAGGCTGGTTTATTTTTAATTAAGCGTGTTTTTATAATGCTCATCATTTTGACTACCAAACTAATCTCTTGTCATCTATTCAGAAGTGGGATATCGCTTCTTGGGACCTATCCCGTATACATAGTAATCTTAATTATTTACTTCCAATTCATAAAAAATCAGCATTTGTAAAATGTCTAATTGTGTGAAAAATTTTGTTGAATAAATTTGCTGTGTGAAGTGAATAGTAGCATGGGGTGTTGAATTAATTAATGAATTGCATCCGTAGGCTCGACGTGCACTGCGAGCACTGAAGGGATTGGTGAGGCTGCAAGCACTGGTAAGGGGACACAACGTGAGAAAGCAAGCCCAAATGACGATGCGATGCATGCAAGCACTGGTGAGGGTGCAGGCCCGAGTAAGAGCTCGCCGACTCCAATTGAGTCACGTCGACGACGAAAGACAACAGTATGAGAAGATCGAAGAGCCCAAGCCCAAACCCATGCCCATGAGCCCCATGAGAAGGACACCCATCAATAATGATTGGGACAATAGGCGTCAAAGTACCTACAAAATTAAGGAAAACGATTTCAGGAAACATGAGGCTGCAATGAAGAGAGAGAGAGCTCTCGCATACGCTTTCAACTATCAACAGGTATCTTTGCAAATTATAATATGCGTGTTTCTTTTAATGAACTTCCAGAAAAAAATAAATTAAAATACTTTTTTTTATAAATTATAATCAAAAATTAAAAAAATTATAGTGGAAAAGTTAGTTTTAATTTTATTTCTTACTTTCTTTTAAATCTTTGTGAAAAAAAAAATCATCTATACATATCTGTAGGATAATTTATATCATTTAAATCTTATACCTTTTCATATTAAATATGTAATTCTTTTTATAATTTTAAGCATCTTTCTTTTAAATTAAATAATAAAAATATACTGATAGTTTAGAATTGAACACATCTTAAGTAAATAAGGATAAAATATTTTGAATCATTAATAGAAAATTAAAATTAATATTTCGAAACATTACAGTTTGTTATTGCAATGTATGTATATATGATGTCAGTCATAAGTTTTACGTAATAAAATTTGTTATTATCAGTTAATATATATTTAAAAAAATAGGGAAAAACTTAGTTCAATAAAGAATATGTAAACATTGTGGAGAACCATTTTGTTAACAGCAAGAGCAGCAAAAGCAATATTTGCTGGCTGAGTCGAAGGGTAAGGATGATATAGGAATAAAGGAAAAATGGGGTTGGAACTGGTTGGAGCGTTGGATGTCATCACAACCGTACAATGTGAGGAACATGGGACCACGTGAGACCTTTTACATGACTCCAGCTTCTACAACGTCAACAACCACAGATAACATGTCTGAGAAGACCGTAGAAATGGATATGATTGCAACTCCAGGCCCAACCAATGTTAGAAGCATCAGCCCCATAAACCCAGACTCCATTGATTCAAGCCCACTCTCCAATAGGCACAATCATCAAATACCTCCCAGCCCAAACAGACGCTACATGGCCCCAACTCAGTCTGCAAAGGCCAAGGTTCGGGTTCAAGGCCCATCGAAGCCTCGGGTTTCAGCTGGGCCTCAGTGGAACTCCTCAACTAAGGGAGGCTCCACCTGCGACTCGTCTAGTTCAGGTGGAGGAATCACCGCTTACCAAATTCCAAGAAGTCCAGGCCCAAAAATTAATGGCATTCGTTCACAGTCCAGAAGGACTGTTAGTAGCAGTCCAGATTACATTGAGGATTGGGCCCTTCCCCTTGGAGCCCATGGTTGGACTTAATTCGCCGTTTTTGAAGAAAGAATTAAAACTCTATTAATAAATATTTGGTTCAGTTTCTTATTTGGTATTATAATGATATAAACTTTATATTTTAGTCTCTATACTTAAAAATCATTTTGTTATAAATTAATCCTTTTTAGTGTCTATAAATTTAAACTATAGAAACTAAAAGAGATTAAAATTTTATGAACTAAAGAGAATAAAAATTATTAAAATGATATAATAGAGACTAAAAGATAAAGTTTATACCATTATAAAGACTAAATGAGCTTGAACCTGAACGTTATAATGGAATGTATGCTTTGCTATCATATTGCATAGTATTTATGGACAGTTTAATAATGTAGTTCGTGATGTCAAGAATAACAATTTTGAGATTGTGATATCTTTGAGCACATTTTATATTATATTTTACATGTAATATGTGCATGGCTGATTTCTTTTTAGCCCCGAAAATTGTAATATTGTGTTTGTCAAGGTTAGCATTTAAGGAATTGCTTAATTGTTATGATTTGATAAGATTTATAGAATATAATGATAGAATAAAAACATAAAATAAACATTAATTTTGTAAAATATTTAATGCGTATTAGAATAAGGTTCAAATAATAATAAAATGTTTGATAATGATGATAGTAGTGATAATGATAATGATAATGATAATGATAATAGATGATAGTAATATTGACTATAACAATAGTGATGATGACAACAAAATTAGGGTAATAATGACTATTGTAAAAATGAGATCATGATGACATTGTTAATGCTTATGAGAGTTGATTACGGTTTAAGAATGAGACTTAAAACTATATTTAAAGTTAAATAATGAATGAGGGAATATGTAATTTTATATTTAATCTATGTCAGAATTTTTGTATTTATTTTTATGTTTATGTAATTAGGAATTCTTATTAGACATTTTTTTTGTTATGTTTATTAAATAATTTATTGGATGAACTAATTAATTGGACATAACTATGTTAGAGAAAAAGTCCAACACCTTATGATTTTGATTAAGCATCGAAAACAATCAAATGTAAAATATAATCATGTTTTGTGTGAGAAACAACAATATATCATGTAAGATACAAGTGTTTTATTTGATGGACAACAGAACACTCTACAATCTTGGATAACTTTTGATAAAGTAAAAAGTACTTAAATGATAAAAACACAAAAAAAGTGTGCTAACATATATATATATATATATATATATATATATATATATATATATATATATATATATATATATATACTTTATGATTGCAGGGAATATTTATTTTCTCCATCTAATAAAGAGATCCATTAAAAAAATGATAAGACACATAAAAAATCTCTCAATCAAAGAGTTAAGAGATACTTTCTTCTCCAAATGCCTAAACAAAGCAATGTTAATTCTATAAAAATTGTCACCTTTGTACAACATGATAGCTTAAGCCGATTCAAGGAAATGCACATGACCTAAGAGACACATCTGGATATTGAGATATAGGCTAAATGGAGAAAGATAAAATAATATTGCGTGAAATGCATTAAATGTATCCAAAATAACCAATCTCATAAGAGGGAGGGAAAGATGTTTAGAAAATTTGGTGATACTCAATGGCAAAAAATTACTCTACAATGGTTACTTTCTTTTACTTCAACCAAACTTCAAATTTTTTCTCTTCATCACTTTTCCACTATAACATGTATACGCCAACTTCATTACACACAGTTCTCCACCACCCATTCCCTCAATCATCATCACATGCTACTCATACTACACCCTTCTTTGGTCCCATAAGACTGAACATGCAAAAAATTAGGGGTGATCATGGATTGGATTTTTAATGATCCAATCTACATCCATTTTAGATCCAAATATTTGGATCAAATTCAAAATCTAGAATCCATTTTTTTATAAAAGAAATTTAAATTGAATTTTTTAAAACTTGTATCCTTAGAGCCGACATGATCAAATTTGGCAGAATTTTGGTCAGGGCCAACTTGATCGAATTTCAACATGACACCGACTTGGAGGACTTTCGGTCGTGGGCGACTTAGCCGAATTTTGGTTGGGGTCGGCCGAATTTCGATCGGGAGGCCGACTAGGCCGAATATGTCCAAGTTCCAGTCAAGATAAACTAGGTAAAATTTGGTTGCATATGACCCAATTTTGGTCGGGGATGACATGGTCGAATACGACCAAATTTGGACCAAGACCAACTTGAAAAAATTGTGGATGGGATTGACTTGACTGGATTCGACCGAATTTCGATCGGACTCGACCTAGCCTAATATGGCCAAACTAGGGCGAAGGCCTACTCAGCCAAATTTTGGCTGCATTCGACTCGATTAAATTCGGATGAATTTCGGTCGAGACAGACTCCGCCGAATATTGCTAAATTTCGGTCAGGGACGACTCAACCAAATTTACGTCGTGGCTGACACGACTTAATTTGACCAAATTTCGGTCTGAGCCGGCTAGGATGAATGTAGCTAAATTTTGGTCGCGGTCGACTCGACCGAATACAACCAAATTTTGTCAGGGGTTGTCTCGACCAAACATAGCCAAATTTAGGCTAGGGACGACTCGACAAAACTTTGGTTGGGATTGACTTGATTGGATTCACTAAATTTCGTTCGGGACTGACTTAGCCTAATACGACCAAATTTTGGCTAGAGCCGAATCAGGCAAATATGGGCAAACTTGGGTAAGGGCCTACTCAGCCAATTTTTTGTTGCAACCGATTCGATTAAATTCGGGAGAATTTCGGCTAGGGACTCTACTGAATACTACCAAATTTTGATCAGGGACAACTCAACCAAACTTATGTCGTGGCCGACTCGACTGGATTTTACTGAATTTTGGACGGAACAGGTTAGGATGAATACAACTAAAATTTGGTCACAATTGACTTAGTCAAATATGGTCAAATTTTGTCAGGAGTTGTCTGTGCAAACATGCCCAAATTTGGGCCAAGGCTTACTCGGCTAAATTTTGGTTAGGGTTGACTCGACTGAGTTCCTTAGTAAGGGTCGACTCGGCTAAATATGGCCAAATTTCAAACACGATCGGTTCGGCTAAATATAACTAAATTTTGTCTAAGGCTGTCTCGGTCAAATACAGCTAAATTTGGGTCATGGCCTACTAAGCCAAATTTCGGTTGGGGCCAACTCAACTGAATACGGCCAAATATAGGTCACGACTGACTCGGCTGAAATGACCAAATTTCTTCCAAAGCTGATTCGGCTTAATATGACCAAATTTGGGTTAGGGTTGACTTGACAAAAATTTTTGTTGAGACCGATGATATGTGTCTAGAATACGTAAAATTTCCATATAATATTTGACACTTATCATGCTTTAATTGATCATATTTTGTAAGTAAACAACCCACTTTAGCTTATAATTACATAATGAGGTACTAAAAAAAAGAAGAAAAAAATAAGAAATTGATGAATTTTTGACGATTTTGCAACAATTTCTTGAAGAATTAAAACTAATGCAGCTGAGCCTCAAAATTCACGACTAAGCTCCAGTAAGGCGGTCAAGGAAGTATCCAGAATATGAATTTTGGAGTTGAGCCACAACAAAATGATGCTCAATACTTAAAGCGGTGCATGGTTGAGCCACGAGATATGTCCTCAACACTTAGGACGGTGCATGGCTGAGCCACAAAAGAATGTGCTCAACAATTTAGGCGGTGCATGGCTCAGTCATAAGAGAATGTGCTCAACACTTAAGGCGGTACATGACTGAGCCACAAGAAAATGTGCTTAGCCCTTAAGGCGGTGCACGACTGAGTGCCAAAAGTTGGGATAAGCACCATCCAAAAATTTCTATAAATAAAGACCTTGGGTTTTCATTCCAAGCATTTAGTAAAGGCTCCACAATGTAGTAGTAGGATATAATAGGGTCTATGAGGCACGGGAGAGATGCTTTTAGTGTAGATCTTATGTGTACATGCTATTGGAATTGCGTTGTAATATTCTATGAGTAACTGAACTCCCTTATGTCCAAGTTTGATTTAATCAAATTCTGATTCGATTCACTTCTACTTCTTGGGTATTTATCTTTGCTTTCATTCAATTATTTGTGGTTTTATTTATGCTTAATGATGACTTGATCACTCATCTTATTTAACTGGTTTGGATTTTGAGATGGAAAACCGGTCTCAAACTGTGCTCCAATCAAATCATCATACATGTACTGGATGCTCTATGGCATACCAAAGTGGGTGTTGGAGGAGAGAGTCTTGAATATTAAAGCAAGGTTTGGAGTCTTTAGGTTCTAGTGTATCAAGGATGTACCTAGATTTACATAGAAAAAGTACTCTCAGGACATTGAATGATTTGCAAAGTAAGTAAACAAGAAGGTAGTGGTGTAGTAGAAGAAGATGAGATGAAATCAATTCATAACCCTACTCCACTGAATCTATCTAATTACTACTATTTCTATTTACCTGCACTTTGTATCAACGAAAAACCCAAAAACCAAACTACCAATATACTTACTAAATCCTTGTGGATACGATACTTGTTGATACAACTACGTAGCAGTATACTTGTTGGGTAATGATTTTTGAGAAACAGTCATCAAGTTTTTTGTGTCATTGCCAGGGATTTAGTTCAAGTATTTGGTAGATCTAACCATTCTTTTTGTAAATATGTACATATATAGTAAATATTGGGTCTGTATAGTTGTAAAGTTTCATTTTTTTTTTCATTTTGGAAAGTCTTGGTTTTCATTTTTTTGTTTCGCTTTCACACATACCTTAAGCAAGTGGTAAGTTGTAGAGATACATATCCCTTTTTCTTGTTTGAAATCTTGTGTTTTAGGCTGCCTGAAAGAGATCTTCCAGAGGAGAAGTCATGAATCCTCTAGAATGTTGTAGAACAATTCTGGGTTTTCGCTTTGTGGCTGAGCACCACCTTATGCAGTTGAGCACCACCTGAAAAACCAATTCCAAGAAGCCTTATGGGTCTCAATGATGGGCGCCAATTTTGGTGATGAGCGAAAAATATGCAAAGGTTGTGAATTCTTGCTATATCTGATCCCCACTTGTCTGAAACGTTCCAAAAATTTTTTTTTTACTCTACAAATAATTTAATCTTTAAACAAATTAAAAAGAAAAGCAAGAACAAGGCTAAGAAAGATTAAAAGCAAGTTCTTCTTTAAGAGGTGAGATGACTGATCAAACAGATAGAAGAGATGACAAAATCATCATTAGAGGTTTTCTTGGAGGACCCTAAAAAGAAGAAAAACAAGAAATTGATGAATTAAAAATGATGCAGCTGAGCCCCAAAATTCACGGCTGAGCTCTAGTAAGACGGTCAAGCAAGGATCTAGAATATGACTTTTGAAGTTGAGCCACAACAAAAATGATGCTCAACACTTAAGCTGGTGCATGGTTGAGCCACGAGATGTGTGCTCAACACTTAAGGTGGTGCATGGCTGAGCCACAAGCGAATGTGCTCAACACTTAAGACGGTGCATGGCTGAGCCATAGGAGAATGTGTTTAGCACTTAAGGCGATGCATGATTGAGCCATAAGAGAATATGTTCAACACTTAAGGTATGCGTGGCTGAGCCACAAGAAAATGTGCTTAGCACTTAAGGCGGTGCACGACTGAGCGCCAAAAGTTTGGCTGAGCATCGCCCAAAACTTTCTATAAATAAACACCTTGGGTTTTCATTCCAAGCATTTAGTAAAGGCTGCACAATGTAGTAGTAGGATAGAATAGGGTTTGTGAGGCACGAGGAAAATGATTTTAATGTAGATCTTATGTGTAGATGCTACTGGAATTACATTGTTATATTCTATGAGTAGCTGAACTCCCTCGTGTCCAGGTTTGATTTAATCAATTCTGATTCTATTCACTTCTACTTCTTGGGTATTTATCTTTGCTTTCATTCAATTATTTGTGGTTTGATTTATTCTTAATGATGACTTGATCACTCATCTTATTTAACTGGTTTGGATTTTGAGATGGGAAACTAGTCTCAAACTGTGGTCCAATCAAATCATCATACATGTATTGGATGCTCTATGGCATACCAGAGTGGATGTTGGAGGAGAGAGTCTTGCACATTAAAGCAAGGATTCATTCTACCAGGAGTTGAGGAATCACACTAGTTTTGGAGTCTTTAGGTTCTAGTGTATCAGGGATGAACCTAGATCTACATAGAAAGAGTACACCCATGACATTGAATGATTTGAAAAGTAAGTAAACAATAAGGTAGTGGTGTAGTAGAAGATGAGAAGAAATCAATTCATAACCCCTACTCCACACTCAATCTATCTAATTACTACTATTTTTATTTACTCACACTTTATATTAACCAAAAACCCAAAAATCAAACTACCAATATACTTACTAAATCCTTGTGGATATGACACTTGTTGATACAACTATGTACCAGTACACTTGCTGGGAAATGGTTGTTGAGAAACAGTCATCAAGTTTTTGACTGAATTCAATCAAATTTTGGTCGCTATTGGCTCGAACAAAATGGTGAAATTTTGTTTAGGACCAACTCAGTTGAAGACTTCCAAATTTGGATAGGGCCAAGTCAACCAAATTTTCATCGTGGCCGACTTTGCCAAATTTTATTCGTGACCGACTTGACTGAATTTGATATCATTTCGGCCGTAGCCAACTAGGCAGAATATAACCAAATTTTGTACAGAGTCGACTTCGCCGAATACGACCAAATTTAGGCTAGTCCATCTCGACCTTCAGCCTAACCCAACTAAAAATTTAGATTGGATTTTTTGGATTATCCATGTTTGAAAATATGGATTTGGAGAATGGACATGCAATCCATAAAATATATAGGTTTAATTGCTCGTATGGTACCCACTTTGGTAGAGGTGTGTTAATCTGGTACCCGCTTTTAGAAAAATGTCAATTGCATCCCAACTTTTGAAAAAAATGCTTCAATTAGTTCCCTTTCAGACGAAGTTGACTAATGCCGTTAATGAAAAAGATCTTAAATGGATTGGATCAGAGCAAAACTGGATCAGATCAAGAAAATTAGATTTTTTGCTCACCCCTACAAAAAACCTAACATACCATCACAAAACCCGTGTGTTTTCCATCCTCTTTCCTGCATACAATTCAACTCTCCATAAACACATTATGAAAAAATTCACACTGGCACAATCAACACATTCGCCACCACTCTTCCCGCCTATCATACCTTCAATCTATAACAAATATCTAGAACCAACATGCAAAACCTTCATCACATTTCAACCGATCAATAGTAACCACTTTCCATTTTCATTATCTTCAATCTCTAACCATTCCCCCTTTTTATTTTCACCCTCATCTTCCAACACCCACCCTTTCTTCTTCATTTTCCAACACGGTGGCTGGTATGATGGCCAAGCTACAACCAAACTCGAAGAATCACGATGTTGTGCGTATACTATTCATTAATTTGTTGATATCAAGAAGAAAACTCCATGGGTTTTGGAGCACGGGAAATGTGACTCCCTGAGTATTATGTAAATAATTATTATTTGATAAAAGATGAAATAATATTTTTTTTTGAACAATAAGATTTTCCTTGAGAGAACACTAATAACATAACTTCATATATATATATATATATATATATATATATACATATTTATATATATATATA
>Ga0214542_1004669_pt1 | contig 26906 bp, 17 predicted proteins | sample CNSS1metaG_FD_160096 | JGI IMG/M metagenome (GOLD analysis project Ga0214542, IMG submission 160096) | Root nodule microbial communities from cowpea collected in UCLA plant growth center, Los Angeles, California, USA - CNSS1 | ecosystem: Host-associated > Plants > Roots > Nodule | place: USA...
ATAATTAATTTATTGTATTAAAAATAATTAAATCAAAGAATGACTATGATAAAAAAATAAATAATTAATAAAAATAAATTTTAGAAGAACAATATTTATAACAAAATAAATATTTAAAAAAAAAAAGATTGGAGGAATCATATCTGTAACATTTATTATTGTCACAACCTAAATTGTGATGAGACGGCGGACAAAGAAAATGGTTCGAAAATAAAAATTTGAAGTTGCTACTATAATTTATTATGGAAAACCACAAAATAAAACATAGTCCGCGAGAATCAGATTTTAGATTCGGAAGTCGGTTATGCATAGAGGATGTATTAGCACTACAAACTCACGTACAGATAGTGGCAGATATGTATTAGCACTACAAACTCACGTACAGACGGTGGCAGATCTTGACTAAGATTTTTGGGGGAGCCAAAATAATATACTTAAAATTTATATATTTAACATTTTTGTCACTCATTCACTTAAAATTAATATATAATTTAATATTGTTATAACTATAACAGAAGATACACATATCTAAATTATTATCATTCATTTTTTATATTCTTGAACTTATCAATTAATTGAATCATAACTAAATTTTTCAGCTATTTTTTGTTCTATGTAAATAATCATATTATATGTAAAATATTCATTTCCCATTTTACTAATGTGCACATATCAATTCAAAAGTCATCACAAACTTTCATTTCATCATTGTTATGCTTATGCGATGAGCAACCTTATTGTCTTGTTCTCATCTTCCCTTCTTTTTTATCAATTTTTAAAACTGAATTTATTCTTTTATTTTTTTTTATCAATATACCTATCTATAAAACAAGTTTAAGACCAAGTTTTTTTTTATTATAATATAATCAAAAATTGAGAGACATAATTACTAAAAAAAAGTATGATAATCGAGTTACAATTAAAAATCCTCTATAAAAATCACATAATACATTACTTGCTCTTCTATATTCATAAAAAATGAATATACAAAAGGGTAATGAGATAAAAGAAAAAGGCTAAATATTAAATAGTTATTGCACTACCAAGTGAGACAAGATAATTTTTTTTTCTTTAAGAATGAGAGAAAATATGAAAAAAGTGAGGGTAGAAATAATGATTTTCTGTTTAACTTTTTTTTTTATTCAATAACAAAAGAAATCAGACAAGGATGAGAGATGTGTCCAACACGTAAAAAAATTCAAAAAACAATGTGAAGAGAAAATAAAAATTATCTTAACAATTTTATTTTATTATATTCAATTTTATATTGTACTATTTATTAACATTAAATGTTTTAATTTATAAAAGAAAGAAAAAAAATTACCTAATTTAATTTTTATTAATTTTTTATATATTATTATCTAATTTAAAGTGATAATTATAATTTAAAAAATTTAAAAATATATAATTTAAAATTTTTAAATATATATAATTTCAAAAAAGTTAAAAAAAATTGGGGGCCGTGGCCCTCGCTTGCTCCATCGTGGCTCCGCCACTGCGTATAGAGACATGACCTTTCATTAAATATGCAAAAAGAGATGTGTTTATTTTAAAATATTCATTTTTCCCAAAAATAAAAAGTTATTGAACAAATGTATTTTTTTTAGTGAAAAAGATCCGACAAGAGTTAACTTTGGTCTATGTATTCTCATTAAAAATCAGGGCTAGTAGTTCTTTGTTAAAAGGGTTGAAATATTAGTTTGAGTTTGTTCAATTTTGAAATTTGTCTTTTACATGTTTACATTTTTGAAGATGAGTGTCATGCGACGCATGCAGTAGACACCCAAAACCTTTTTAAATCTTTTTTACATTTTGAAAATAAAGTATCATGCAATGCGAACGGTGGGGTAGACGCCAAAAGCTTTTTTATACTTTTGTATTTAAAAAAAAAAGTGTGATGCAACGCAAACAGTCAAGTAGACACCAAGAGCCTTTATATATATATATATATATATATATATATATATATATATATATTTTGTAAAAGAGTGTCAAACAAAGAAAACTATTTTTAAAATTTATTTATTTTTATTTTCATATTTTTTAAAACTATTTTAATTTTTATTTCAATTTAAAATAATTTTATTATTTTAGAAAAAAGTGAGGTATAAAAAGTTGATGGAGTAAAAAGGAAATCGAAAATAAAATACCACAAAATGAAAATGGGTGAAATGTAGAGTTTAATTCAGAGAAAATGGAAAACTTGGAAATAAAAGTATAAAAGTCATAAGTGAGTACGTGCATGCAATAAAAAAAAAATTAACACATGAAACCACTGGTGCATATAGAAAAATGCATAGTGCAAAAAGTAAAAACCTATAAACGAAATTAAAGAAGTGTGAGGCGTGTACTTAGTAAAGACACAGGTAGTAAAATGAAATTAAATGGATGGGTAGGACTTGGGAGTGCATGAAGAATGATTAAATAAGTAGCCCAAATTATCAGAGTAGCACAACAACAATAATAATAATATCACATGCACTTAAATAATAATAAAAATGTAGATAAATAAAGTTTAAACAGCAATAGCTCACGAATGCATTATTCCAAATCATATATGAATGCCATACCAATACATCCAATAATTATTTAAAAAAGACGTGGGACGAAAACTTTAAACGTTACTATATTTTCACTACAATTCAAACCCAAGCTCACAAAAGCATTTCAATCAAATTTTAAAAGGTTACATGCATCAGATCTTATCATACGGACAAGTCCTCTGCACAATTTTTATCCCCAGACCAGAAAAAGAGAATATTGGAATAACCCAGAAACCAAACCAACCTCACTCATGAACTAGGCCATTGTAAATGCGTGCCCCTACTCAGTATTGCCATAAATTTGGGGAACTGAACGGAGAACGTATTCAATCACAAAGCACTACTCAGGTTTGGAATGACTTCATGCTCAAAATTGTAAATTGAAAGCCAAAAACCAGGGAACCCAAATATCAAACGTCCAACATTAATGATGTTTTTGGATATAATATTTTAATAAAGCAATTAATTTTTTTAAAAATTTGGATTTTTTTTAATGAAATATTTTGTTTAGATAAAGAAATTAAAAAGTATTTAAAATGCAAATATTTTTTTAAAGTATTTCAATTAGTTAAAATAGTAGAAATTTAAATACCCTCAATATAAGTAAAATTTGAAATTTAAAATTCTTCTCAATCAATCTTACACTCAATCTTACACTCTCGACTCTATGGTAAAGTTGTCGATTCAATCCGGTCTACAAGGCTTTAACATGTTATTTTTTGATGTATTCAATGTGAATATATTTCTCATACAAAAACCCAATTATTTATATTTATATTATTTACGATTTATCATTTCAAGATAAATATAATTGTAAACAACAATTTAAAATATGAATTCGTATTAATACCTGATAATTTTATTAGATAAATCTAACAAATATTTAATCTTTTTTATTTTTATAAAGTCTATTGTTTATATTTTTTTTATAGTTTAGCATTTATGATTTTAGATTTGCTATTTTCATTTTTTTTGTATTGTCTAATTTTGTATTCTTCCAAAATTTACTCTACATTTTTGTATTGTATAACATTTTGTATCATATAACTTTTATATTATTACAGAGATTATTTAACCGTTTATATATCATTCACCGTTTTCTTTTATCATAGAATCTATTATTTATATTTTTATACATTCTTTTCATTTACGATTAAATTTGAATTTTTAATTTTTTTAACTCAATCATAATATATTATTTAAAATAATTATGTATAATATATTTTATTATATATAATTTAAATACATTTTTTCTAAACAATCAAAATACTATTCATTTAATTTTATAAAATAAAGTATTTATATTAAATTATAACTATATTTTTTATGAATTCAAATGAACAAAATAAATATGTTACATACAACAGTCAAATTGTTATAAACTATTAGTGTTGTTTAGTCTAGCAAAACAATTTTTTGGAAGGCAAAGAAAGCAGGAATAACATTTCTCCACAACTTAAATATATCAACTAATCGTATAACAATATCAGGTATGACCACCTCATAAAGTATCAATTGTAGAATACCAAACCACAATTTCTTTGTAATCCCCTAGACATTGGGTCTTAGTCATGACCGGCTCAAGAGTAAAACAAGTAAAACACTTATTTTAAGTCTTCAGTAAAAGAAATTTTTAATTTTTTTACTACTAATATTTTTTTGTTAAATTAATAATAAAATTATCTTTAAAAAAAAAGGTCTCAAATTTTTTTTAGTACTAACATGTCTCTATTAAATTAATTATAAAATTATGTTTAAGAAAAAAAAGGCCCCAAAAAAATATTTTATTACTAATATAGCTCTATTAAATTAATTATAAGTTTATGTTTGAAATAAAATATAATTAAATTATTAGTCTGATAATTTTTATTGGTATTAAAAATGATAATTAATGAGTTAAAACTTTTTTAGTAAATTATAATTTTGTTTATGAAGAAGAGAATGATTAGATATCTTTATTCTCTTACAATCATTATGTATTTTATTTTCCTCTTTTATCTATTTGTGACTTCTCTTGTCTCTCCTTACTTTCTTCCCTTCTAAGAGTCACTTTTTTGGGGTTTACCCTATTACATCCCTTGAATCTCATGTTATTCGAGTGTATCAATTTTTTCATCCTCATTTCTGGTTAGTATATTTTTTCTTTCTATTTGTGTTGCTATTACTTTTATTTTGTTTTGGATTTGTATTAGAATTATAGATGTGTTTCTTTTGTCCAATTTTGTTTTTCGGTACTTTTCAATTTATGGGTTTCGAGAGTTTTTTTTCATATATCTTGCCCACTTACTATTGAGTTGAGAAGAACAATATGTTTTTTGAATTATTTTTATTAATGATTAATCTTAAAATAAACTCTATAGATTTGTGAAGAAGTTGAGACTTGAGAAGGAGAAAGAGACTTGAGACTTCAAGATACTACAAGTCTACTATCAAGTTTACTCTCTTAACAACCAAAACCAGGTTTTATTGTTTTAATTCATTTGTTTTATATACTTGTTTTTAGTAGTGTTTTATATATTATAATTTTTTATTTTATATATATATATATATATATATATATATATATATATATTAACTAGAAAATTTAAATCAAGCTATTCAAAAATCAAAAAGAAGAGAAGAATTGAAGCATTAGATGCATCACAAAAAGTAGCTATGAATAAATTTATAAAAATAGAAAAGAAAAATGAATAAGAAGATACAAGTGGGTGCACTTTGAATGAATAAGATAATAACAATATAGATATAGGTGAAAGCAACAATAGAGAAAGAGAAGTAGTTAGTGATGAGGATAATTTTGATTCTCAAACCCATGAAATGAAGAGGAGATTGAGAGACTAGATACTGATTCTACTCTTGACAAAAAATATATATGATCCAAGCTAATGGAAGAATATTGATACAAATTTGAGAGATTTATTGGTAGAAAAAGGTCCTATTAAAATCACTGATATAGATTTTCCTAAGGATATACATTCTAGGCACTTTTCTTCATCAAATTATATTCAAACATTGCCTAATGGAGATAAATACGAAAGAAGATGGCTAATTTATTCTAGAGATTTAGATAAAGTCTTTTGTTTTTGGTGTAAATTGTTTAATGTTGTTTTTCGTACAAGTAAACTAGCTAACGAAGGTAGTAATGATTGGAGAAATCTTAGTAATAAGTTGAAGAGACATGAAATATCAAATGAGCATATTACTAAAATGAATGAAAGATTTGGAAATGAGATGGGAAAAAAAATTAAACAATAAACAAATATGTTCAAGAACAAATGAATAAAGATAGAGAACATTGGAGAAATGTGTTGTTAAGAATTATTGCAATTGTTAAAACTCTTGGTAAAAATAACTTCGCCTTTCGTGGCAACAATGAAAAGATTTATCAAGAAGCTAATGGAAAATTTTTAAGTCTGATTGAAATGATTGCATAATTTGACCCAATTATGCAAGAACATATTCGTCGAATTAAATATAATGAAATTCACAACCATTACTGTAAGACCCGAGAAATTTAAATAATTAAATAAATAATTATTTAATAATGCGGGTAGTGGGAGCCTTTATGGCATTTAATGCTAACTTTCATGACGGAAAAGTAATAACTTAAGTGGTTGAGAGTACTTGATTGTGTTGAGAGGACTTGGGTTTGAGTTCTATCTATACCAAATTGTGTGATTATTTTGATGGTATGATTTTTATTATATGCATGTAAAATCTATGTTTTGCCTTAATTGTGATGTGGTTCATGGCTTGCTGGTTACTAATTGAGTGTGCTGCGTGCGTGAGGTTCATTAAAACTTGTTCCAAAGTGCCAAAAGCTAGTAGCATTGCGCTACTGGTATGGTACATGGTGACACGGGACAAGCCGCCAGACAGTAGGGACCCAAAATAGTGGCTGCCACTGGACACACGTGGCGCCTAACATAAGGGATGGTTCTGCTAGGCGGAATTGGGCTGACAGTAGCATTGGAAGGCGCATTGCGCCTGGTGGTGGGGGGGATGCTGCTAGGCGGTCTAGAGCTCAAGTTCGCCCAACGATGCAGTGGAGGCACCAGGCGGTTCCAGGTGCAGATGTGGTCTGCGTGGAGGATTCTACACAGATTTGGATGGAGGTCTTTATGTGATACTTTGCTAGGGGCCTAGTTACGAGTGCAACTTATATTGGGGTAACACGTTGCCACTCGAGGTTGTAGCCTGGTGGTTTTGGAAGTCTAGTGGAGTGTGCGAGATCGTGACTCGTATGAATGGGTTCCGGAAGTTGCCCTCCTCGGTGTTATCTGACGAGTTTGGTAGTCTTGGAAAAAATACGGATTACGGTTTGTATTGGAAAACTCCACTTGGTGTTGCAGATTGTGGTCGTGACACGTTTATTCTTGCGTGTGGACTATTAGGTGGTGGCCTGGAGGGGCGAGTAGACACTTGTGGCAGCAAGGATCAATCAGTGTAACCATCAAGGGGTGTAGAATCAAGAGGCGTCCAACAGAGGATTTGAAAGTCGAGGTTTAAGGATTGAGGTTCTAACAAGGTCATGGGTTTGAAATTATATTTGTTAATATATATTGTATTTTTTTATTTGAACTCACCCTATATGTGTGTTTGGCGATGATTATGTAACTCGTTACATGGGAGCAGATGTTGATGCAGGTGAGCCCGTAGAAACTTAGAGCCGGAGTGGGGCCGCATGAGAGTTTTTACATAGAGATGTTTCATGAGTTTTATGGATTTATTTTGTAACTAGTGTTATGAACAATTTTATTATTTGTAATAGGTGAACGCCTTTATGAAATTTTTTTATTTGGCACGTTTGAAATAAAGTTTTAATTTTTCCCGCATTTTTGGGAAAAATATTTCATTAATAAATGCAGATTATTATTACTTTTATTTTAAATTTTAAATAAATAATTGTTGGCTAAGACGTTACAATTACCTTGGGCATAATATGAAAAATGAGTTGATAAATTTGTTAACAAGTGAAATTGATTAGTTCAAATTTTTGCCCTCATTTAATATTTAATCTGGGGATTTAATTGAATTTTAGTGCTTTAAAGATTAATTTAATCAGGATTCATTATTATTGGATTTATTGAATTCATAAGATAAAGATGGCGTAAAAATTGATTTTAGTTGCATAAAATATTATTGGATATTCTAACGTTTATTGATGCAACTGAAGTTTAATTTGAGTCATTAACAGTGTGGATTTGAAATATTCAAAGTTACAAAATAAGTCAAAAATCAGAAAATCCTGGAAAGGAATAACACCCCCAATTTTTATTTTACACATTCCTCCTACAAGTGGACCACCTAAAAAACCTGTTCTGCACCCCTAGTTTTTACTAAGTTGCACCCTTCCTACCACTTAAACTCCACTCAACCAGATCATGCCATGTGCCAATCCTCCACTAATTAATCTGTCCAACCACATGATGACATGTGTCATAATCCTCCACTCACTAAATTGACTAATCAGAGCTTGCCACGTCATCATCTCCTTCCCAAAAAGAAATCTTAATCTTTCTCCTCTCCCACCACCATCACACGGTCAACCTCTGGCCACCATGGACCTCGCCATATCTCAACGCGAGCAACCACCATGGAAGCGCGACCACGACGCAAACAACTGCAGTACCGAAACCTGCACTTGCGTCAAAAGCCACCTCACCTGCACCGCGCGATCCAGCATCACCGTCAGCCAGAACTACAACCTCGCAGTTGTTCGAATCTCGCAACTCCACCACCGTACGTGATCTTCCACGCCATTCCTACACCTCGACGTCGCGCCACCACAGATCTACATCTTCCGTGCAACGAACCAGATTCGCTTCGTACCACCGCGAAGACGAAGGTACCAGCGACAGTTCGCATCACTAGAAGAAACGCTATGAACCTGCACCATCTTCATCTCCACGGTGCAAGCAGCTTACTCGTAACAGCACCTCCATTGGCGAAAAAGAAAGACGCAACTACCACGTTTTGCATCCGTACCATGAAACTATTCTTGCGTCCATCGGAGAACGCAACAGACGTCAACGCATCATTCCACCACAGCAGCACAACCACCATTGTGGCAGCCACAATCCATCATGGATGCACAAACCATGGAGGCAGAAACCCTAATTCTGGAGAGAGAAAGTGCATTTCCACGTGTCAACCTTTGATAGGGCAATCAGCTGGTCAAACAGGACAAATGGTCAAAGCAGTAGTCAACTTTGATCAAATTCTGGTCAATACTGCAAAAATGGTCAAAGAAGAGGGGAAAAATTGAAAATTGGACAAAAATTAAGTTGCTAATTAATTAAATAAAGATAAAATATTTCAGCAACAAAACATATAAAGCTCAAGTCCAATCGACGCCTATATAAATAGACCTAAGGGAGCAGAAGAAGGACACTTAGCAACTCTCTAGTTTTTGCAGCTATCATCCATCTACCACCTCTCTCGTTCTTGTTTTTACTTTCATTCATCTATGTCTTTTATCTCCAAATCACGTGAAAAGTAATGGTTTTACATCATAGCTAAATAGTTATATGTTTTAATCTACATGCACGTTAATCACATGAGTTAAGGGTTTTTAACTTTAATTGAGAATTTACTTTTATTAAATTTAGAAACTTTTATGTAATTAAAAGAGTTTTTGCTAATAATTGAGAATCTACTTTGATTAGAGGTAAAAACTTTAATTAGAATTAATCAAGAATTTACTTTGGTTAATTAGTTTCTTACTTGATTTTAGAGATAAAAGAATAGACATGATTAGGCATAATAGTATTTAATTGAGAATGTACTATGATTGAATCTACTATGATTAATCTACAAAGTTCTTACTTTTGATTGAGAATTTACTTTTTTAGTTAATAGTAAGAACGCCAACAAATTAGTTAAGAATTTACTTTAATTAATTTGAAGAGGAAAACAATAGCTAATTGAACAATAATTTGAAGATGACCGATGAAGAGTCTATATTGAAAGCAGTGGAATTGGCCTGTTTTATTATAATTGTTTCTAAGTCTTTTATTAATTTGCTATTTTATTCTTAAATTCTTCTCTAAATTTTTGCATATTATCATATAGTTTAGTTGCATTAGGATAGATTTTTTATAAGAGTCAAATATTAAAAATCAATTATGTACTCGTTGGGATACGACTCAGGGTTAGCTTAACCCTATCTAGTTGGTTCACTACTAACTTGGCAATACTGAAGTTGCTAGAGTTAAGTAGTGTTAATTTGATCGCTTAACGACAACGTTATCAAATTTGGCATCGTTGTCGGGGAGTGCGGTTAGTATTTTCTTTATTTTGATTCTTATTCATTCATTTCACTTTTTTATTTTACTTTATTTTTTTTACGCATATACGTTTAATAAAGTTTGAGTTTTTTTTTGTAGTCTTTAGTTGTTTTCAATATTTCTAGCAAAATTTTTGTTTTTGTTTTGATTAAGAATTTCTCTTTAGAAATATTTTGAGATTAGTTGGGAAAACTCTGGCTGGTATTTAAGTTGTCCACTGTGACGCACCTCTCTTTCCTGGGAGTGAACCCAACAACATCTTAAATTCTTTCTTTCTTGAAATCTTTTTACAAAACACTAATAAGAAAAAAAATAAAAAAGAAAGGAACATCTTCAGACTGCATAGTGCATGACCTGAGCCAACCCGGGTAAAATCTATCAATTTGATCTGGAACTTGAATGAAACTTGCGCAAAACACGTAGAAGACTTGAATTCGGGTGTTCTATTGAGAGAACACCTTCTACATCTGAAGCTACTGCAGAAACAATACCTTCATCCCCTCCATTCACAAATATATCTTTAGATCCTTCATCAGATCCAGATCCAAACATAATGGAGGAGAGAACCATCAGACAGTTGGCCACATCCAACAATCCCATCATCATCAACAACATCCAATACCCAGAAGGGTAGTGTGAGCTCAAGAGTGACCTACTAAAGGGCTTGCCACAATTTCATGGGTTATCAGGAGAGAATCCACACAAACACTTGAGGCAATTCCATATGATCTGTGAAAACTTTAAATCTCCCACGATCGCACTAGAAACCCTCAAAATGAGAGTTTTTCCTTTTACCCTTCAAGGAGCGACACAAGATTGATGGTACTACCTTTCATTGAGAATCACTAATTAGGAAACTATGGAAAGAATTTTTCTTGAGAAATATTTCTCTGCATCTCGAGAAGGAGAAACCCTTAGTGAATATTGGGAAAGATTCAACAAACTCTGTGCATCTTGTCCTCATTCAATACTTTTATGAAGGAATGAGTTTGTCAGACAGACAATAGGTAGATGTTGCAAGCGATGGATCTTTTCTGGATCAATTGCCACAAGCCGCTAGAGAGTTGATTGAACGAAAGGCAACTGATAGTCAACAGTATGAAACAAGAGCAAATTCAGTAACGTCGTTAAGGGGAGACCACGAAGTTGAGACTTATGCAGCAAATGAAAAAAAGATGGATGAAAGAATAGCTGGGTTAGAAAAGAAGCTTGATGAGATTGCAAGCTTGTTCAAAAAATCAACTCCAAAAATAACAAAGGTGTGTGAAATTTGTACTTCAACAAGCCATTATACTGATGAATGCCCTAGCTTAACAGGAACTATTGTGGAGGAACCATCTCAAGCTTCTGCTACCAACATGTTTGGAGGAAATAAAACATCTCAGAAGAATTATGACTTGTCCTCCAATAGGTATGATCCAAGTTGGAAAAATCATCCAAATATGAAATGGGGTAATCAACAACACGAGCAACCTTATGTTCCTCCTCAAATGAGACAACAACCTCAATCAGATGTTGCATCGCTGGTAGAAAAATTTATGAATATTATGGTTGAGCAGAATGATGAAGTAAAAAAGATTATTACTGACTTGAATCAAAGGGCGGAGAATTTAAAATCTAAAGTTAATCAAGGATCAAGTCAACTACCTGCACAAACTGTGGTCAACCCACGTAATGTAAGTGCTATTACTTTAAGATCGGGTAAACAGGTACGAGGACTTGAGGAAGCCCAAGAGAATGAAGATTAGGAAAACGAATTTGCATCCATTGATAAAAGTGAAGGATCAGGCGAACCAATACCATGTACATTTGAGACGCCTACACCCACTAATGACTCCAGGTTAGTATCCTCTAATTCTTCTTCTTCTAATTCTTCTTCATCTTATTCTCCCCTTCCTCCCTATCCAAATCATTTGAAACTGAAAACAAAGAAGTTAGAGGAGTTGGACCAAAAAATCTTGAATACTTTTAAGAAGGTAGAGATAAACATCCCTTTGTTGGATGTTGTGAGGCAAATTCTGAAATACACCAAGTTTCTTAAAGAACTTGGCACCAATAGAAGGCGTGTTAGGGATAATGAGGTTGTGAACTTGGAAAGAAATGTATCAAGCTTGATTAAGAGATCTATCGAAATACAACAAAAATGCAAGGATCCAGGTATGTTTTCTGTCCCCTGTGTTATAGGAAGTACTAAGTTTGACAATGCCATGTTAGATTTAGGAGCTTCTATAAATGTGATGCCTTTGTCATTTTTTACTTCTCTTCATCTTGGACCTCTTAAGACTATAGGTGTGGTCATTCAACTGGCCAACCGTAGCACAGTTAACCCTGCAGGTGTGTTAGAAGATGTGCTTGTCCGAGTGGACAAGTTAATTTTTCCTGCAGATTTCTACATCTTGGACATGAAGGACGATGAAGGAATGAGTTCAACTACAATAATCTTGGGAAGATCGTTCATGATGACAACACGTACCAAGATAGATGTGCATGCATGATCAATGACTATGAAGATAGGAGACGAGAAGGTGCAGTTCAATGTGTTGGAAGCCATGAAGCACCCGACTGAAGACCATTCTTTGTTTTGTATTGATTTACTAAATGATGTAGTGAACAATTTTGCTTTTGGTTTTTTAGACATTTTTTCTGGTTTTTCTTCTTCTTTGGATTTTTCTTTCTCAAATATATCGTACATAATTTTAGACGACAAAGAAAACTTTAAAACAAGTGATATTGAGGATGCGATTTCACTAGATGATACCTATGTGGCGTTCGAGTGTGATGTTGAGGTGGCTGAAATTACCTTATGCAATAAAATGTTGCCGTCTATGGAACAACCACCTACTTTGGAGTTGAAACCCTTGCCATATCATTTGAAATATGCTTATCTTGAGAGGGATGGGAAACTCCATGTTATTATATCTGCCTTGCTTACTGATGAGCAGGAACAACAACTATTGTAGGTTATCAAAGATCACAAGAGAGCAATAGGTTGGATGTTGGCAGATATTCCTGGTATTAGTCCTTCTTTCTGCATGCACATAATACTCTTGGAGGAGGATGCTAAGCCAGTAAGGCAGCCTCAAAGGAGATTGAATCCTCAACTGATGGAGGTTGTAAAGAAGGAAGTCACTAAGTTGCTACAAGAAGGTATTATATGTCCTATTTCTGACAACACTTGGGTGAAAACCTCTGAGGCTATGCAGATATGAAAATACCTAGAGAATCCATCAAGAAAACAGTAATGAGACTTACCTGTCAATCTGTCTAACATCTCGTCCATGAATGGTAAGGAAAAATGGTCTTTCTTGGTGGCCTGATTTAGTCTTCTATAATCAATGCAGACCCTCCAGCTATTCTGAATACGAGTAGGAATCAACTCGTTCTTGACCACGGTGATCCCAGATTTCTTAGGGACCACATGTACAGGACTCACACAAGTGTTGTCAGAAATAGGATATATAATACCTGCTTGTAGTAACTTAGTGACTTCCTTCTTCACAACCTCCATCAACCGAGGATTCAATCTCCTCTAAGGCTGCCTTGTTGGCTTAACATCCTCCTTTAAGAGTATTATGTGTGTGCAGAAGGAATGACTAATGCCAGGAATATCTACCAACGTCCAACCTATTGCTCTCTTGTGATCTTTGATAACCTACAACAATTGTTGTTCCTGCTCATTAGTAAGCAAGGCAGATATAATAATAGGGAGTTTTCCATCCCTCTCAAGATAAGCATATTTCAAATGAGATGGCAAGGGTTTCAACTCCAAAGTAGGTGGTTGTTCCACAGACGACAACATTTTATTACCTAAGGTAATTTCAGCCACCTTAGCATCACACTCGAACGCCACATAGGTATCATCTAGTGAAACTGCGTTCTTATATCACCTGTTTTAAAGTTTTCTTTGTCGTCAAAAATTGTGTACGACATATTTGAGAAAGAAAAATCCAAAGAAGAAAAAAACCCAGAGAAAATGTCTAAAAAACCAAAAGCAAAATTATTCATTACATCACTTAGTAAATCAATACAAAACAAAGAATGGTCTTCAGTCGGGTGCTTCATGGCTTCTAACACATTGAACTGCACCTTCTCGTCTTCTATCTCCATAGTCATTGATTTTGCATGCACATCTATCTTGGTACGTGTTGTCATCATGAACGGTCTTCCCAAGGATATGATAAGGGATATAATATGAAAGGAAAACATTAGGGTGTGAAGAAATTTTTTTTTGATATTAATCCTAGATCATTTTATACTCCATGTGGTTATCATAGTTTAAACTTAGTAATTTGTGATAGGGCTAACTCTTGTCCAAAAGCTACATCTTTTTTTGGTGTGTTACAACATAAATATACTTTATTTTCTTCTTCTACAAAAAAGGTGGAAAATTTTACAAGCCCATATACATAACTTAACTCTTAAATCATTTTCACAAACACGTTGGGAAAGTCGTATTGAAAGTGTGAAAGCTATAAGATTTCAAACTTCACAAATACGAGATGTTTTATTTGAATTAGCTGAAGTTAGTAATGATCCTAAAATAAAATAGTGAAGCTAATTTTTTAACAACTTATGAACTAGAAAACTTTGAGTTTTTGTTATGTATGAATATTTGGTATGACATTTTATTTGCAGTTAGCTCTTTAAGTAAGAATTTACAATCAAAAGTTATGTGCATTGATGAAGCTATTGAACAAGTAAAAGATCTTCTTTCATTTTTTGAATAGTATAAAGAAAATGGATTTGAAAATGCATTGATTTCTTCCAAGGAAATTGCTTTTGAAATGAATATAGAACCTAAGTTTCGTGAAAAACGTATGAAACGCAAAAAAAAAAAAGTGATGAAAATGTTGATAATGAAATTGTAAAATCTCTTCAAGAATCATTTAGAATTGATTACTTTTTATATATTGTAGATAGAACAATTACCACACTTCAGAGTAGATTTGAACAATTTAAAATATATGAAGATATTTTTGGTTTTTTATTTAGTGTTAAAATTAAAGTCACTATATTATACATTTTTGAAAGAAAAATGTTTAAACCTTTCAAAATCTTTAAAACATGATATTTTGTTGGATATTGGTGAATTTGATTTATTTTCAGAATTAAATATCTTAAGGGAAATTATACATGTAGAAAATGATAAATCGATTAATATTTTTAATTATATAAAAAGAATAGATTCTTTTCCAAATGTATATATAACTTATAGAATAATGTTAACAATTCCAGTGTCAGTTGCTTCAGTCGAAAAAAAGTTTCTCAAAGTTAATGATAATAAAAAATTAAGATCAATAATATTCTAAAAAAGATTAAACATAAATCATATTAAATGAAATTAATTATGACAATTTAATGAATAATTTAACATAAAAAAACTCAAAAAATAAATTATAAATAAAATATTTCATTTTTTAAGTTTGTTTCTTAAACCTTCCGATCTTTTCGATCTCTTGAACCCCTGGTCACTTCATGTCCGACCAACAATGAATAATGACTTCCATTAAGATAACAAAAAAGCAAAAAATAGTCACATCAAGCCACAAACTTTTATTTATTTTTACTTCATTTATAAGATAAGAAGCATCATAATTACTTGACCAAAAACAAAATTTGGGATTTAAGGAAAGAGCATGGAAGAGCGCATTCTACAGTTCAACACTCACCATACCATACCAGGCTTTTCAAGCATCAGGCATTCTCATTATTTAAAAAAAAAAAAAAAAAAAAACTGTAAACTTCACGTTTTAAGTGAACAAACAATAATAAAAAAAAATGGTGATGGAAATGGGATGATGAGAAAACTTTACCAAGGGACTGTTCCACAGCAAAACCAGTCCAGAAACAAAAATCAAAAACAGAACCACAGCCAGAGAAAAAAATACTAAAAATGTGACCCCTTTACACACCATCTTTCTACTTAAAACATCACATCCCCTCATATTATATACAGTAAACATTCATTTTTAATATTCCTAGATTAAAAATATAATATCAAAATAGTCCAGCAACATTTTCTCATACAACCACAAAGCTCTTCGGTGCAATGCAATGCATTCAAATCAACGTCAACATCTACAACATTTGGTCTCATTGAACAACAATCATATAATCATCAAAAAAATAGAAACCACAACTACAAACACAAATACAAGTTAGAACTAACAAACAAAACATCATATTATCATATTCAAAAATCAATAAAACAAGTTTTATTTTTCATACAACCACAAAGCTATTCGGTGCGATGCATTCAAATCAACATCTACAACATTTGCTCTGATGGAACAACAATCATATAATCATCAAAGAAATGGAAACCGCAACTACACAGTTGCAAGGGTAAACTAACAAACAAACATCATATTATGATTACAACAACTCATCCAATATCACACAATCCATGATATTGTTTATTGTCTCTCCCAAGAACAATAAACTCGCGCATAGTCTTAGCATAAAAGAATCAATCATCAACATTAACAAAGGCTCATATGAAACTTACCATCCCAACCAGTTCACCCTTGAATCCAAACAAACTCTTCCTACTCCTTGGAGTATCCGGACTGATTCTACATGCATTAAATTTGCAATAACACATCCAATTCATAATATTTACTTTTAACCATCCACAATTTATAACTAAAAATTTGTAAAACTAACTTCAATCTCTACATATGAAATAAAGGTAAGATAAAGAGTCAAAGTTTTTTTTTTTGAAAAAAAGAAATATTAAACCTTCATCTATTTATATAAATCCTTTTAAACAGACTTGCAATGCTACATATTACAGTAATATAGGTTGAAGTCCGTTAGTTAAAACTAATATATACAGATTATCATATAGATGAAGAAAAGAGAATACGGTAACCACGTTCAACTAACATGTATGTAATAACATGTAACAAGTTAAAATGGACATTTTGGTTCATGGAAGTGTAGAATTATAGTAATTTAGTCCTTGATAAAGAAATGCAAATTTTGATTTCGACAATATATATGTATAAAGTATAGATTGATCCCTGAACTTTTACTTTCAAGTATCAAATTAATCTTTAAAAAATCACTTGTTTCTGCAAATAGTAAATCAAACACGAATTATATACTAAATTAATTTGTTCTCAGCAATAAACGCCATTCAAGATATTAATAAAAGGAAACTTTTCTACTATATTTATTTTGTATAAAACAGCATATTGATTAAAATTTAATAAAAATAAAGTTGTTTTATAAAAAAAGAATAGTTGTTTTAATTATATGTTTAAAATATCAAAAAAATTATATTCAGTAACTTTTTAAAATACCTTATAAAAATGTAATTTATAGTTTGGAAAAAAGAATATTTTAATAGAAAATTTAAATACATAAATAAAATATTAAATTTATTAATTTATTTAAGCATAGTTTTAATTCAAGTATATACATAAATAATATATAAATAAAATAAAAAGTACTATTATTATTTTATTAATAACATCAAGAATGATAAATTCTTTATACCTAAATATTTATCTTTGCTTAGTTTTTCTTAAAAATAATCCATTTTAAAACTTTAATATTTAATTTTTTTTACTTTTTTTATTTAAGTTTTAACAAATATGCTATTTTCAAATAAAATAAGAGAAATAAGTGTTACATTATTTTTTTAAAATAAGTGAAGTATAATTTATTAAAGCAAGAAGAATGTCATTAAACATTAACGTAAATGCATTCTTTTCTATTAAAAATATAAATTTGGCATAAATGTTTATAAGAATTTTGTAAATGCAATCATTATACATTATTTCTATATTATTACTGAAAATACATGTAACTATTGTTATTGCTGGCTTTTAAAAAATAATAATAATAATTCAAATTAAATGTGAATAGATTGTATTAAATTGGTATGTTAACCTAGGTGAAATACCAAAAAATAGTGAACTTAGGATGAGTTCATAAAAAAATTACACAAAAAAATAAATTGAATGAACTTGTCATTTTATATTTTGGGGTTATTAATGAATGATGAAATTCATTGAATAAACCACTATGAAGACGGAAGAAAATTAAGAAAGAAACTGACATTGGAAAAACTTAAAAACTCCACCTGTCCAATTCTGAGCTTGCTTTGCACAAATCTTTCTGTGCCTTTTTTCGTCGATAAAAAATTGGACAATCCCGACTGCAACAAATTAGTACCCGAGAAATCAGTAACAGCAGTCCAACAATGAGAAACCAAACCAAAAACGAAATTATAAGTTATTGTACAAAAAGCACAAAATAAAAATAGACCAAAAACAAGAGTAAGAAATTTAAGAGCCCGAACCATCCAAGAAATTTCACTAAATGGACAAACCTTGTGCAGAGAACATCTTCATAAGGTGAACCTTGGCACTCCTGACACTGAGTCCACAACCTCCCAAAAAGCTTCTCCAGCTCAGACACTACAACCACAACACCACTTGTTTTTGTGAATTTTGTCCAATAAAAAAATAACTGTAACCATTCTGTACAACAAAACCAAAACCATTTCAAAGATGCCCCACCTTGAGACACTGTTTTACAGTATAGCTCAGCCTTCCTTTCTGTGCAATCTGAACAGACCGTATGATGATCCTTGCTGAATCAAATGCAAAACAAAAATTATTAGACCAAAAAATATACTGCCAATGTAGCATGTGTATAAATGTTCTTTGTAGTTCCAGTGTCTTTTCTTTGCAAAAATCTAATAAAACAAAACAAAAAATTATAATATATGAAATTAAAATCAACCAGAAACAGTCTTAGAACTTTAAGACAACACTACAAAAGGAGGGGTGATACATACCCTAATACAGTTTTACAGCCAATGCATTTAAGCATTTTAGGAAAAGGTAATTTCGATTGGCCACGGTTTGATGGAGTACTAGAAGAAATAAAAATCGATTCTGTATGACTTCCATGGAGAAGTTCGCTCCTAGCATTCTTCAAGATTGGCTCAAAAATTCTCAGAATCGGCTGCATACAATGAAGCTAATAAGAACACAAATTTGGAGAAATCGAAAACATGCAAGGAAATGATAAACCAACCTTGCTAATTTGATTGTCAACATAATATTGATAATCTATTGGTATGTCGTTCTCTAGAACATAAATAGGGTCTTCTGATTTCTCATATGCCTGATTTTCTTATACGTGTTAGTCTAGAGATAATCTGAACCAATGTTTAAAAAACTAAAAAAATAGAGGGTAACATGTGGTAGTACCTTCGCACCTCTTGCACCTTTGATAATTACATATGGTACTCTGTCTCCAACATTAGGAGCAGTGGCAGCATCTCGCTGTCAATTACAAAACCAAACCAAATCAAATCAAATACATGTATGTCCCACAGAACTGATACATGACTAGCTCAATAAGCCTAAAAACAGTCCTCAATCGAGTACAGTTCCACATGCAGTGCAAACGATCATGTACTATAACAGTGGCTTCTTTTTCCTTTGCCAACCCACAATACAAGAATCCAATTTTTTTCTTAAAAAAAACCAAAAATGGAAGATGACAGAACCAACCTTGCGCATCTTTTCAGCAAGTTCAACGTGAGCTGCCTTTACTTTATAGTCATCTCCTGACTTCGTTAAACCCTGATAAAGTAAGCATGTTAGCCCCAAGTTTAAAGGAATTATTTTGGTAATGCATTCGTATCAAATTTCTGAATGATCCCACTTTTGTAATAACCAGCTGTGATAAATCCATCCGATTCTTGTAAAGATCTGAAATTGCATTCTTGACATACTGGACAGCCCCTGGAATGTCTCTGTCAATCAGTATTTTGTGAAGACAATCATTCACCAGGTTTTTGACCAGCAAACAGTTGTCTCTTCGAACTGTTTCAATTCCTGTTCAATACAAATTCAGTTTAAGAGACACTTCAGCAAACCAAGACGAAGGTAAAGAGTAATGTTTACCTTTAGTGTCCATTTTGTCGAAGTCGTTTGGTTTTGTCCACAACAAACCAGCATATCTCTTCTTGCTAATTAAGAGATATGGATAATAAACCTTCTCAAATTCTAGTTTGATGGGCTTCACGATCACAACAAAAACAACTAAGTAAGGACAAATCAATGTAGCAAATAAAATAATAAGTTTTATAGAATTAAGATTAGAGATACAAAAGCTGAAGCTTAAATAACATGAAGATTAAAGCCTCTAGACTAGCTGCAAATGTTATGAACATGTAATTAACGTGAATATAAATTCAGAAATAACATTATATATGTTAAATCTAAACTATTTGAAAAAACATATAACTTTTTGATTCAAATTTGAAGGATCAGGAGAATGATTGGAATAATCAAATTGATAATATGTAGCTTTGTAGTACATGAGGAGATCATTTTTTATTGGAATCTCGTGCAAATAAAAAACAAAGTTGTTTTAGAACCAATTGTACTTCATTGTTTGGAGAAAATATAAAAGAAACATTTTTCCATATCACGAAAATAAGTGATCCATAAAAATCAATTGGCTTTCAAGAAAAACACAAAAAAAAAAAAACAGTTTTCAAGTTTAGGATCCATCAATTTCACAGGCTATCATAAGAATAAAATAAATTGCAAAATAAAATGTTACCTTTGTGAAAGTTCCACTTATAAATTCGGCAGCTTCTCTCCCCAAGTTCATAGCCTGGTCTACGTCAGAAACACCAAATCTTACCATGACTGAATCCGTGTCTCCATATATTACCTAGTAGAAAGAATTACACTACATTGCAACTCATTTGCGATTGATATGGTGGTAAAAGGGTTATGACTATCCAAAATTTAACAAAACAAATGCATTACTGGAAGTGTAAAATTTATTAGCAAGGATGGAAAGTTTATATTGTTGGTGCAATGTTAAATTCCCCATACTAAAATGCAGTGATAAGGACCAATAAAAACACCCAAGATAGCTTCAACTTCTAACCCATGAACCCATAGAGTATGACATGTATCAAACAACAAAACTTCTAAATATTACCTCAGCATTGTGTTCATAGCCATTAAGTGTAGTAAATTTATCTTCCACAAGTTTTTTCGTGTGCTCAATCATTTGTCGACCTTTACAGACATCCAATAAAACATAATAAGAACTCAATGGAGATGCTATTTAAATTCAACAAAAAGATAATCTAAAAAAACACCAAACAAAGTATGAGATGAAAGCAATACCATAGCTTGTTACACTCGATGATATCTCTAAACATGGTAACTGACCAATGGTAGCCCCAGTAAACCCATACACGGAATTTGCACTAACCTGATCAAAAGGAAATAGAAATTGAGTTTAAAATGTTACCAATACCAAGAAATGAACAAATATGAGTAGGCACTATGCAGTAGAGAGAAATGAACAAATATCAAAAGAAGGACAAGGCAAAAAGACGCAAAACATTAAGAGCAGCTTACTTTCAGGGCCAGCTGCCTACCATCTAGCACTGCCCTCTCCAGAGGATCCTTTGCCTCCTGAAATAGATATTTGACAGAATTTATTTAGTGGATTTGAATATATCAAAACACTACGGCGGACACCAAAACAATCTACACCAAAAGTCAACTTTCACATGTACACAGAAAGGATACCTTTAAGTCTGCTTTTGCCCTTTTACGGGCTGTTAGTAGCTCTTCAAGAATTTCAGGAAGTATTCCCTAAATTTATTTTCATTACATCAGTGCCTCAACTTCATATAAGCATTAACCTCTAAAATGAAATCAGCATAGTGCCTTAAAGAAAAAAGGAAAAATAGTAATTTGCTTTCAATCAACATACCTTCTGCAGATTTGATTTAACAAATGTTTCACCGGATGGAGTTCTGTTCACAAACTCTGGAGGGATGTTGAGCTTACGAGCATCTTCAGGAGTCACCTTAAAAAACATTTAACATGAAGAAAGATAAAAAAAAAAAAAAATAAAAAAAAAAAAAAAAAAAAAACAAAAAAAAACTACCAATTGTTACCCTATATCAGTTTTTTTTTGTTTTTTCTAAAGAAACAAAACTCATGCTTAACTAAATCAAAACAGTGAAATACTTACCAGAGTGCAATAACATAAATTATAGGCCATCATAATAGATGGATACAGGGATGCAAAATCTAACGTAGCGATTGGTTTTTCATAATATCCGGCCCTTGCCTCCAACACCTGCAAGTTGTAAAGTTGAACTATATGCATCAAAAGGCAACAGCTTGGGTATATGATTAGGTATTTTGTATACTACTTTAGGTAGGATCTTGAGTTTGTAGAACATTATTGAGTTACTAGACTCAAATTTGACAACCTTGATGCAATGCAATCTTGGAGTAAAAAGTTAATGATGCTATGAGCCTTTGTATTTCCAATTCATGAGTCAATTCAGTATATAATCTAATTTGTAGTGACAAATATAAATAAAATTCTCAGAAGATACAAGGTATTGAATAGTTGTATGAATGGATAGCTAATACAATGTATTTCATTTCATATTAGAAGATGCATATACACAAACATGCATGTATAGACATTGAAAGTGGAAAGAATCTGAGAATAAAGGCCCATTAACTGTTAAAATAATAAATATGAAAAATAAAGGAATGAACTTACAGTGGCACCTTCAAATGTTCCTTGTTCAGACCCAACCAGTTTGACATTAGGAATGACAAGATTCTTCTGTCTCGCCTTCCTAAGAAGTTGAGAAAGTACCTGGAAAGGAAGAAAAGAAACAAGTAATTACTGATACAAATTTAACAAGTCATCATTTTAAGTGATTCTAAGCTTTGTTCATTAAAAAGGAAATATGAGGCTTACCTTAATGCTTTGGCCTCTGGAAAGTAGAAAAGAAATTGGAACCCCTGTTACTCGAGCCATCTCCACATAGTTGTAAATGAACATCAATTTATCCAAAAGCCGCTGAGGGAGATATGCATCCTGCACATTAGCGAGTAGAGTAGGAGTTTTAAATGGTCAATTTCTTTCACTTTTAAAATCCCCATAATGGATTAACCATATCTGATACAACACTTTAGTATGTAACAAACCACAAGCAATTCAAAAAAAAACCACAAACAACAACTTTTCAAAGCTAAATTATTAAGCATAGTAAGATAAAAAAAAATTATTGAAATTTTTCTGAGTATATTACTGCCGTTGTAATATGACATGTCAAATAACATCTGTCATCAGTTGGTTAGAATTAGTTACAGACAGCTCAAATGAGAGCTTGACAAATAAAATTAAGTGGTGAAAATCCTTATTTTCTACACGTCACATCAAAAGGACAGATGAAACAGAGCCTTCTTTACAAACAGAAGTATTCCATAAAGTTAACAAACAATGCAAACTAAAACTGTTGCAGGGTCAGTCAGATCATAATTTTCCTTATCAACTGAGAGTTACAAATTATCGCCAACTTTTATGTTTATATCTTTAAAGTTTACTGAACAGTGAAAACTAGATAGGAAACAAAAGAAAAACTAGAAATATTTAAATAAATAAAAAGTGACAATATAGAATCCTAGGACAAAAAATCAGAAAACGAACCTTCAAACAATACACAGCAAGGCGCCTCCTAGTTTCTGCGGTTCCATAATGGAGATCAGATATAATAGAATGATGGACATCCTCTTTCTGCACTATATGAACATGCAGTTACAAAGCTATAGATTGACAAGCACTATAACATTCACAATGAAAGACGAGATTCCAGCAAAAGAAGCTGTTTAGATAATGGCAGGCATACAAAATGTAGAAAAAAAAAAGCAGACACATGCAAACATACAAACAGAAAATAAAAGAACCAATTAAAATGTATATCTGTAAAATTACAACTCCATTGCAATCCAATTGCAATGTCCAATTCTCATATCAAATCATGAGTTTATGTATGTAAATATGCAACTGCATCTATGGTTATAAATATACAGGAATTGTATTTATGTATAAATATAAAGATGTCTTAATTGTACTTTCCAAATTCCAACCATGATCTAAACATCTCCCACTTTCCAGATGTATTTGAAACAAGAAATAAAGGAATAAAAACGATAAAAGGGTGACCCAGTGAACAAGGCTCCCACTTAATGGGACCGAAAGAGGATAGATGTACACAACCTACGCCAAGAAGAGAGGCATTCCAGTTTTGAACTTATCATCTCCAAGTCACAAGGCAATAGCCTTATCATTGTACCAATACACAATAAAGAGGGGAAATAATTGTTGAAATGACTTCAAAAGAATGACTTTACCTGCTCAGAAAGGAAGTGTGCTGAGACAGAATTTAGTGAATAAGAACTTAATTTGTAGTCTCTTTGCATAACCTGCAAATGAAAACACAACAAATAAACCTGTTAAGCAATAAACTCAGAGTGTCCATCACGAGTCAAGTAAAGGAAAACAATATTGACATAACCTGGAATAAGTCAAACTGAACTCTCCCTTCTATTGTAACGTCTTTACTTTCCCTAGTCCCCAACTGCCTACAAAACCATCAAGTTGAATAAGGTAGATAGTCAAATGACTTATTAGAATGAGAAAATAAAAGGACAACAAAACTAATTCCAAAACTCATTGAAAATGTTAAGAACGTAAAAGACAAGATATGCTTTAGAAATCAAGTTTCTATATTCATTAAAGTTTATGAAACTAACAAAAACTAAGAACCCACCAGAATATGACTACTATCAAATAATGACAGGAAACATGTAGATGACAGAAAAATATATCAAACTATATCTCTTTACCTCGATGAGAAAGTTGAATCCTTTACCCGAACTCTACCGCTCCTAATACGGCCAAGAATTGGAAATTCTTCTATCTTCAGCTTTGCGGCTCTCTGAAAAACAATAAAATAACAAATTAAATTAAAACAGTAACCACAACATGCACACAAGATTTGTTTTAAATAAAATCTTCTGGTTATCTACTCTAAAATTTAAAAGTCCAGTCAACACCTCAATAAGATATGGCAGGTCAAATTTGCAGATGTTATATCCAATAACAATATCAGGGTCCACTTCCCGAATGAAATCCTGCAAGGAAAAAAACACCTCCATCAAAAAAATATAAGGATGTAATAGAGAAAAAGTTATAATTCATTCAACAGTTGGATAATATCAAATTGACTCATTGACGAATGATATTTAATAACATTGACCATTGATGATGTTATAAGAACTACAAAACATCATCCTATGAAAAAAAAACATGCAAGGTACCAGTTATTTAATTAGCATATCCCAACAACAGTTTATTTAGGGAGACGGAATAAAAATTGTGGGAGTTTGCTGAAATATTTTTTCTTGATAAGTATAAAATGGATAAGCACACAATGAAATTACCCTCCAGGCTAGTAGGACTTCTGTTTCCGTATCAAATGACATCACATCAACACCAGCAATAGGAGAACATGATTTAAGGGTCATCACATTGCGAATAAGCGGATGGTCTTCTCCTTGTAAAGTAACCAAATTGGCAATCTGAAAAAACAAAAATTGAGAATTTTAGATCGAAAACAATAACACAGTGCACTAATTTGCAGGTGCAAAAAGAGAAGGCAAGGGACCTGGATAACAGGATCATGACTAGGCACGGGAAAATGACCTTTACGACCAGCACACTCAATGTCAAAACTCAATATGCGAAATGGCGCCATCTTTGAATATTCCCCTTCTGGAGCATGACTAATCAAATCAGAATGCCTATAATATTGTCAAGGAGAGAACAGAACAATCCAAGGATTTTGGTATTCCTATAATCCTTTATCCTATTAACCCATACACTAACACATGAAAGAGGATACAGACAATCAAACTCCAACTGGCAATAAGACATGCTTTCCACTATCTTCTTATATTTTCCCACTGGAATTTCAATCCAATTTCCACCAACAATTTTGCAATCAATCATAAACCGTAGGGAAAAAGGTACACTGCTTTCATAAGTCAAGAATGTTTTCATTCCTAGACCATCAAGTTGAATACCCCTGTCAAGAATACCTGTGAAATATTGGTAAGAAATATCTATTCACATAATTAATGTGGACAAAGACAACTATAAAACTAAGATTTATCCCCAAAGTGTGTGTGAGTCAAACATACAACAACAAGTTAAGAAATAAGTCAATAAAAACCAAAAATACAGCATAAACATAAATATAAATGATAAAATCATCAATATAATCGAAAATATATACTACAATTCTACCACGACAACTGGCAACCATGGTTGGGAGTGCAACTACAATTTTTAGAAAGGACTGAGAATCTGATTGCTGATAGTACATAATACTTCTCTTCTGCACCATCTCAATGCAGCGAATGAATTTTTCTGCATTACTATTTCTATTGGCTTCTCTCATCCTTTCCTGAAAGATGACAAAAACAAGTTTGCAAATTAAATAAAGTAATCCTAATCCCTTTCTAGATTAAAAACCAGAAAAAATAAAATAAAATTCACATACTGAATCAGATACCTCAAGGATTTGCTGTAAATGAGAGATATCATCGGAACCCATTCCAGGAGGACAATGGATGTAGAAATATGGTTCAAATCCATGAACATTGCAGCAAACACTGTGACCTGACAAACAAAATATAAAGTAATTCCTGCATGACGTGTAAATATATGATTGTTAATGTGTAATCCAATTTTTTTTTAATTAGAGACTAATTATTGTAATAGTCAAAACTAGGGATGTTAACGGGGCGGGTAGGGTACGGGTAGTAGCCCCCCTACCCTATCCGCTGAATAAATATTCGTCCCGTATCCGTATCCATATCTGTCGGGTATTTGTTATGCGGGTACCCGTCTATTTTTTTCATATCCACGAGTATCCACGGGTACCCGCGGGTATTTACAAAAATATTTTAAAAAATAAATATTTAACCATAATTAGTGCTTGGATTAAGAAGTCTCTTTTCTCCGATTGATTCTTGAAAAACAAACAAATAAAAAATCACGACCAATTTATATTGTAGTTTACTTTTGAATAAAATATTAAAGAAATTACTAACTTCATCAATGTACACCTCTTGCAACATTTTATAAAGTTTCATGTTGTCCAATTTTAATCTAGAAGAGCCTGAAAACATAAGAA
>Ga0214542_1004671_pt1 | contig 26902 bp, 14 predicted proteins | sample CNSS1metaG_FD_160096 | JGI IMG/M metagenome (GOLD analysis project Ga0214542, IMG submission 160096) | Root nodule microbial communities from cowpea collected in UCLA plant growth center, Los Angeles, California, USA - CNSS1 | ecosystem: Host-associated > Plants > Roots > Nodule | place: USA...
CAATTTCGTATTCGTTGTGAGACGACTCAGGGTTATCTTAACCCTAACTATTTTCTTCACTACAAACTGGCAATACTGAAGTTGCTAAAGTAGTGGTAATTTGATCGCCTAACGACAGCGATATCAGTTATTCTCTTATTTGTTTAATCTATTTTATGGAAGAAATTCTAATTAAAAAACGATTGTATTCTTTCCTAAATAGGATCGTATCAATTCCATTTTAAAAATAGTTAAATAACTCGATTATATCTTTCAACTCGAGTATACTTAGCTCAACATTCGATTCGAAACAACTTGCCTCGACCTTTGGTCCAAACTCACTCATCTTGACCTTCGGCCTAGATCGACTTGTCTCAATCTTCAACTTGGATCGAATTAGCTCAACCTTCAGCTAGGGCTTTGACCCAGGCCAAATTGTATGACCTTGATCTTGAGCCTACTTATCTTAACTTTTGGCCTGACCGACTAATCTCGACCTTCGGTCCAACCCTCGTTTCAACCTTTACCCCTACTGAGTCTTCTCAACCTTTAACTCGGTAACCCGTCTAGACCTTCATGAGTGGAGTGAAAAGGAGTTAAGTTATAATTTTTTTTATTTTTTTGAAGTATTTGAAGTTCTTCTACTTTATTTATCTGAAATACCTTCCAAAATTTCTTAAATTTAAATTTCTTTCTTATTACTTTATCCATACAAGTTATTTTAGTGTAAAAATTTTTAAATTCTTCAAATAAATGAATTACTCTTCTAAATTACCTCGTCCAAACACAACATTAAGGTTTCAAAAATTGTGAGATTTAGCTTTTATAGCAAAGCTTGAAAATCTCGTTTGTGATGAAAATGTGTATTGAACTCGGTCCAATTTAGATATAATTTAGTGATACGTGGACGAACTAAGTGCGATTCTTTGTTGGAATCATCTTTTGATGTTTATACTCACATCTTTAGATACTAATTTTTATAAGATTAAAATAAATTTTTTATTATTAATAGACTTTATTTTGTTATCACCTTCAAAGTATTTTATATAGCATTGAGTCATGAAAGAAAGTTAATTTTTCAATCGAGAACTAAAAACATCCATGAGTTAGACTATATATACATATATATAACTTCCACAGTTGGACATTGTGTATCATGTCTGCATAGTTAATGAATGTTCAAACTTGAATAAATACATTGCTATAAACAAAACTCATGAAGATGTGTCAATGTTATAATACATTATATATGAATAACTATGCAAGACACACCTAATTGAAACTTCTCATTTTTGAAGCTTTCCTGTTACATCGAATCATCTATCTGTCTCTTCTATCTTTTTATCTCTCCGGTGCAGATTAACACAAGGTGTGCATGAATCATTTTTCTGGTGAGTTTTGAGGGGGTGTCGTTTCCAAGTTAAGAGGAACAGTATCTTTGTCAACAGGATCAGGTTCAGGTGCAAGCTTAAAAGGAGTGTTGCCTTCTTTGTCTACGGCAAGTGGATTCGCCCCCCTGAAATAATTGCTAACTTATTTCACTAAATTTTTTAACACCAATAATTTTAAGATCAAAGAATTTTGATGTCAAATAAGAATTTGTTTCTTTAAAAATAAATAGATATAATCTTTTTAACTTAATCATTTTAATTTTTTTTTACATGTTAAATATGTTTCAAACTGACATTCAAATTATTATATTTATTATTTATCAAAGTTTGGAATCAAAGTATACGACAGTTTCGATAAAAATAAATTTTATTTTGTGTAAAAATTCAGAAATAAAAACACATTTTAGTCTAATTTTAAATATGTATATCCAATTCCCTTGAGATATGTTTCAAAACAATTAATTACCTTGTAATAAGCACTTTTGCAGTTGCATGCTTCCCCATCATGGTGCAGTAATGTAGTGGTGTCTTTCCTTTAGAATCACTAGCATTTACGTCTGCACCATACTGTAGGAGTAGCTCTACCATTGCAACATCACAATTTCGGCATGCCAGGTGAAGCACACTAGAACCATCTTGTACGTCTTCCACCGGTTGAGTTGAGTTTTCACATGACGTGTTTGGATCATGAGTTGAAAAAGGCATGTTGCAAGAAAAGCCTGCACAACAATGCATTATTATTCTAATAGGGCTTTCTGCTTTTTCAATTGGAGCATTTTTTTTCTAGGATTAAATGTACCTGCTTCACGACTAATAGCATTGACATTTACGTCTGATTTTACAATGTGTCGATACACTGCTCTCTTGTCATTGGCATTGATGCTTTCTGCCACCTGTTGTGAAAGGAGAACGTTGTTCTTTACCCGGCAAACAAACACTTTTGCATCATACTGCAACAACACAAACCAGATATTCCACTACTTCAACACAAGTTTTTAATCAAAGTTATCTTTTGTGTAAAACATGAAACGCCATGAATATTCATTCTCTTAGGTGTATATATAAAAGGTTCATTTAGCATATAATATTTATTACCTTTGCATGAATGAACCTCTCCTTGAGTGAAATAGGGTCATCATGTGATGGTTTTCTTGCATGAAATAACTTCTTTTGCGGCTTGGATCTACATTGTAAGGTCGATGTATGTTAGTGTGAAAGTTTAAACAGTTAATCCCATCAATCTTAGCAAAACTCACCCATCAGGATTCTCATCTATTTGTGAAGAACCTGACGATTGCAACAGTTCCTCCCAAACTGAGTTGGCAAAGAGATTCCCCAGTGACTGAAGCATGCTCAAGACAGCTGAATCCCATACTTTTACATCAAGGGTCAGTGATCTTACCTGTCAAAAAAAAAAGTTGATTTTGCCTTCATAACCAATAAGAAAAAATAAAATCATGAAAAACTTACACAATAACATGATCTTCAATTACTTACTTTTGATAAATGTACACCAAGATTCCGGTGGACACCGGAACATTCAATGCATATAAGGATGCCAAGGTTTAAGGATGCCCAATCTGGATCAGGTTTGCCGCAATCAGCACATTTGTCATTGCCACTAACTTTTCTAAGAATATCAATTGGCTTTTCACTTTTTGAACTTTGCTTATTCTTTTGCGAGTCTTCGGATGACATAGAATCCCCATGCAATGCTAGATCATCATCTGGAGAACCTTGTAACAAAAGAAGCTTGTTGGCAGAGGGACCGTTACCATTTTCTGACACATCAGACTGTCACACAATCACGGTTAATACAGGCATCAGTGGGTGCATTTACAAGACTTTTGTTAAAAAATGGTTGAGGAATACTCATGCAAGACATTTGATGAGAAATGCTAGATTCTTCAAAAAAATCATAGTATTTTAAAAGTTAATATTTGTGATTAAATGATGTACCAGTGTCTGTACACTCAATAAGGAAGTAATTACACCAGTTATCTTTTCCATCCAATCCATCTGATCCACAGCATTTTCTGCCTGCATGATGTTGAGTGTGGTGAGAAGATAAAATGCAAAAGTAGAGAGGTGAGTAAATGTTGGGAAATACATACCTGCAAGGTGTAACTCTTTGAGGGTGAAATAATCCTGAAGCAGAACCTTAAATCAGATTGTTCAGCATCAGACTTGATTGTTGATGTGAGAAGGTTCACTGTGTGACGTGCTACACATTTGTCATCAGGCATAGCTCCATGGTAATGTGAAGAAAGAAGGCGACTCAAAATTCCAGCACTGTTATCGGTGGCACAATTTCTATGTAGTGATTGACTGCTACCCTGATTAAGATCATGAAATTAAAATCAGCATTATCACCTAGCTAGCTAGTTTAGAGGGTGTATGCTGATGATACTTACATGTAATCCATTCCATGGTTTACGAAAGTAGTAAAGCATTCCACGACTATCAAGAACAAAGAACCGTCTCTTCCAATCACCCCTCAAACTTGAGGATCTCTTTGAGAGATACCCTTGTCGAATGATTTGAATCTAAAAGTAGTGCACATGGAGGGATCAGTAAATGGGTGTTTCAAAATCCATTCATGTCATTTGGAATTATTTCACACAGTGAGACATTGTCATGGGTTTAGATAGATACCTTTCCATTTTCGGCAGACTCTGTTATAGCATCTGCCACTTTATTTGATATCCTTGAAAAAGGCTGCACTGGATTCCCATCTCTACTGGGAGAAATATAAGGGCCAGTCAAGGACATCATGCTTTCTTGATGAACGTGTTTTTTGTACTCCAGCATTCTTTCACAAAGACGAATCTGCTCTTCATTGTAACTTTCTCTTGCCTTTTGGGTGTAAGCCAAAACCTGCAAATATCAGAGAAATATTCCATTCATTTTTAGGAAGTGAGTTTCCTAAAGTTACAAGTAAAATAAGTTAAGAGTAAATGGAAAAAACCTCGACGATGAAAGGCTCCAACTCATGTAATAGCTGATATCCCTGCAAAAGGGAAATGAGTTTTAGAAACTTTACATGTGCAATATTTCATATTGAAAATGTCATATACCTGTCGATAATACCGAAGATGAGCATCCATAACACCAGTGACAGCCTCCAAAAACTCAAACCTCTTCTTGGCCTCAACATTATGAAGAGCACTAACCTAGAATACAAGATGAAATGTGTTTAGTACTAAGTTTATTCATTCCATAATATCCAAAAGCAGCATATCTTGTTCAACTAAGATTACCAAATTGAAACGAGATTCCTCAAAGGAGGTTCTTGCATTGTGCAATTCCTGGAATGTCTCTCTACCAAATTAGATTGAAAAAAATAATGGTAACCCATGATAAGATAAGACTATATTCATGAATGAAAATGCCAAAAAATAGCTACATGACCCACCTCTTCTACGACAGTGGCAACATCAATCTTAGTGCTTTTTCTTAGTGACATAAACTTCTCACGTGCCTGTTGCATAAAATCAACGTTGTATTTGTGTTATAATCAAGAGTCAGAGGTCAATGAACTTTTAACAGATTGTGTTATCTAATTTGTTTTAAAAATGCCCTGAATTTCTTCTCCCCATTAAAAAACTTGTGTTGATCATGACATGACTTGTACATTCAATAGGGGTAGGGAAAACATGGAAGCAAAAACCATTACTCTACAATTTTCTTAAACCTAATTAGAAGCACCTGATCATGTACAATGGAAGCTTTCTCAAATCGCCTTCGAGCTTCCTGCAAGCAACAGATAAAACATCAAGGATGAAAAACAGATTACAAGTCATTTGAAGGAAAAAATTGTCTTGTTGAACATAAGAGAATCAATTCTCAGAAGCATTATCCCTTTTGAAGGTTGTCAAATTTTAAAACTGAGTTTCATCATCAGAGGTAGCTTTTAATTCAATGTTTATTGTTTTAAGTCTTTACTTATATATAGTCTTGTAATGAAGTTATTCCATCAGTCACGATTTCATTACTTTCAACTTATTAATTTTGATTAGTGAACCAATAAAATATTAACATTATCCACAGTAATAATTATATTTAAAACATCTCAAAGTTTCTTCTACACTATGTACCTTGACATCTAGGATATCCACGTTTAGCATGTTCAGTAATCGGTCATTTAGCATGTGCTCCGCCTAAGAAGCCACATTAAGTAGAGTCAATTTAGCAATCACAGTTATAACAACTCTTTCTGTACTATAAAATCTTAAGAAAAAGGAAATTTTCAACTATATTATCTAGTCAAATATTCAAATTTAAAAAGATGCATAGATTGAAAATATGAACCAGAAGAAACTAACTCATTAAACACATAATAGAAGCCAAAATTCTATAAATATGAGCGGGAAAACCACAAGTTTCATCACTGGTATGGCCTAAATAAAAGAAAAAAATTGCTGAAAAATAAAGACACTGGCAACAATGCACAAATCATTACCTGTGACCGAAGAACTTCCTTATGTGTACCCATTTCTCTGAATGCAATAGCAAATTTGGTCATAACTGGTCCTGATATGTAATACCAGCACAAATTAGTTTATCAAAATTAATAGTATGAAATAAAATATTTTGTCATTGAATATTCAAAAAAAGCATAATTTAAAGCATATCATGCTCAGAACGGGAGTGTATATACATCCAATAACAATAAATGACTTGTTATTCTCAACCTCTATATATATATATATACATATATATATGTTTACTTAAAAGCTTATTTTATGAAGAAAATGTAATAGGAGGAAAGAGATCAACAAAACTTACCTCCCAAAGTCACAAACAGAGGATCATTATGCCCTCCTCCAAAATTTTCAAGAGCACTTGCAAATGCAATATCTCCATCATATGCATCTCCAAGCCCTTCCCTATTTATCATACATATAAAGTAATTACTTGACACAAAAATTCATATACTTACGAAATACCAATAATTAAACTAATTTATACAAGTGCACAAGGCATATACAAAAGTTTCTGGAGTTATTATATGTATTGAGAACTATTTTTCTGTTTGAGAGTTGAGGTTTGACCAAAATCCTTCCAGATTTAAAGTTCCAACATGCCTTAAAGATGAACAAGTTCAGGTATAAAGGTTTTGGCATTTCTTGTATTTATACTGAAGTATCATCAAGTATGGGCTTTCTTAGGAGAGAAATGAAATGAAGGTCTAATTTTATGTACAAATATCCTACGCTTACTACGTATTCAATTAGAAACACGAAATACACAAAACATTAACAAAAACAATGGCATGGAAAACCCACGTGTACTTTCGAGTTCCTTTGTAGAACTTGAAACATCTCGCGCGTAACGATTCTGCACTCTCTTCCATGCACTGAAGCTGCATATATCCACACCCATTCATGATTACGATTAAGAAACTCATTCATTTCAAGCACATGCACCATCAAACTAACCACAAACATATATATAAAATGAAAAATATATACTGACAACTACAAAATACCATTTTTTATATAAATAGCCACTACCCTTTGCGTAACAGGAACATATCAACATAACACCAACATTGTTCTTTAATACATATATATATTTTTTTCAATAATCTTGTGATAGATATTGTAAGGGTGAAAGAACAAACAGAACATAACCTGTTGCCGGAACATGGGCGAGTCATTGAGTTTTGAGAAATCCATTTCCGGAAAATAATTAATAAGGAATATGGATATTCTTGTCTTCTTTATTTTGTTGTTCTTTTGTCTTGTTATTTTGTTTTCAGGAGAAGTCCTATTGTAATAGTTGGAGAGACGAAAGAAGACAACAAAAGAAGGAACATGTATTGTTTGTTTAGTTTTTGTCAAGATTAATGTTATTTTGAGAGCGCATTTGAAGGTTTGAAGTTGTGGTTAGGGATTTGCACATGTGGCTCCAAATCTCATCTGGCTCTTATGTTTTTGTCTCCATCTAGTCATACATTGTCACACTCACAAACAACTGGTTTCCAACTTTAACCGTCTATATATTTTCCTTCAATATAGGGGCCATTCCACCCTCCTTTTAGTCTTTCCTTTCAGAAAATATCTACAAATTAGGCTAAATAACATTTTGCTACATATACTACATTATTTTTTATCTTTTGTTTCTTTTAGTTCTTTTTAACTGATTTTATCTTTACTAAATTTTAAAACTCAATTCTCCACATTCAAATTTATATGGTTAACAGTGAAGATAATTACTTCTTCCCTTTAAGTAAAAGATAAAAGTATAATTAAACAATTTTTATTATTTTTTACTTTAATAATAAAGATAAATTTCAATACACAAAATGTATTTTTTCTTCTTACTCTTTTGAGATAACATATTCCAATGACTTGGGCTTAAAGTTATTTGCTTATTATACTTTTAGTTAGACGAACCGTAGATTAACCTTATTTAATTTAAAATTGGATTAACCTATATTTAATTTAAAATTGAGTTATATATATGTTTTTTGTTCTTAAATTTTTATATAAAATTGGAATTCATTCTTATTCAAAATTTTGAATCATTTTTATATCTAAATTTTATTAATGAATGGATATAGTCCTCGTGACTAAACATACTTATGTAACAAAAGGTATTGTGTATATGTTATGTATGTCCACATGACTTGTCTAATTCTCCTTCCTTACCACTAGTGCAGCGACACATGGTTTCAATTTTTTTCAACGTTTCTATAACCGAAATATATCCAATATATCCAGGCGAAGTCTATAATTGAGTTATATGCTTTGATAGTTAAGACAATTGAAACCTACATTTAGCCATTATCCAAAAATATTTAGAAACAAGAAATAGGGGAATAAGCATTGGTTTTTTTATAAGCATATTTTTCACTTATGCTTCGGTTTGTGCTATAATTGAAGCCTATTACTGATTTTTTTTATTTTTATTTTTTGCTTTGGTTTCCGTCTACATATAATGAACCTAGAGAGAAACATAACACACCATATATAGCCGGATACAACTAGATACAACAATATAGATAACAATTTTGAACCAAAGTACTTTAAATAATGTACAAAGTATATTTTACACATAATGAATACACATTATTGTATATTTTTACTATATTTGGCACAAGATTGTGTTACATACTCTATTGAATTCTCATGTATTGGAGTAGGATTGTCGAATCTCTGTACAAAAAATAATTTCAATTAGTACATAAAAAAATAAACTTGCAAAGTATTTGAATAATTAAATTATTACTGATTTTCAATCACTTATAATACAAGCACAAATAATGGTTGTTATCCATTACATAGCATACTAACCACACTCATATGAGCTAGTTTGTTTACACTACAGTATATTAATCTAAAGGAAGAAAAAGAATCAAACAGTGATAATTGGGATCAAAATAACAAATATAAATGAACAACCATGGTAGCTTTTTAGTTGCATTAGTTGATTTTTGTAACATCTCGTCCGGATATTATGAAATTAAATAATAAAATAAAGAAATAAATAACAACCTTATTTAATAAAAACATCATTTCCCAAAATCGCAGGAAAATTTAAATCTTTTATTATGTCCAATATTAAACCAAAATCCATAAGTATAAATAAAATTGTAAGTATCCAAAAAAATCCAGAATATTCATAATTACAATTTATTTGAAAGCATAAAAAACTTTATAAAAATTCTGATAAAAATCTCCTCCCAATAATAGCCCACGCTTTGAGCCTATGCCTCACCAGAACCACATGCAATATCATCTGCTCACGTGTACCGATACACGATCATCGCCAAACACAAGCAGATAGGGTGAGCAAATATAATAAACACATATATATCAATCATAGACATATAACACAACACATCAAAAGAAAACTCTTCTTTCATTCCACATGGCCACAACCATGCTTGATATCAATTCGCATCAAAGGAACCTCATTCCTTTCCTTCCACATGGCCACCACCATGTTAGCCGTGTTCTGCATCTTCTAGAGAATACCTCGAGATGTCTTGCTGCCACACCTATCAGCCACAATCGATGGAGCACGTGCGGGAAACCATGTTACGGATTACACACCGTAACGCCAGGTGGAGTTCCCAAATACGAACATAGTCTGTAACGTCTCAGGACTACCAAACTTGTCAGCTAATCACTGAGGAGGGCAATCCATCTGGACCCATCCATACTGGCCGCAACCGCCAACCCGAGCCACAACTCAAGAGTTCCTCGTGTTCATCCGCTATCCTGAGCCACAACTCAAGGGAAGTTATTCTGAGCCACAACCCATAGAATGCCATGTGGTTAACCCTGATGAGTGCGTATTTTTGCCCTTATTTAATTTTTAATTCTGGGTATTTAATTGAATTTGTGTGCTTAAAGATTGATTTAATTGGGATTTCCTATAATTGGGTTTATTGAGCATGGGATACATGTTAAAAATAGCTTTTTAGTTGCATAAATGTTCTTTGGATATTTTGAGGTGTGTTAGTGCAGCTGCTGCAGCTATATTGAGCTCATGGAGGTTTGTGGAAATAAATTGCTTAAAGCTTCATGACACCTTAAAGATAAATCCAAGAATAAGAAATGATCAAAATCACAAAAATTAAAGCCAAACATTGCATGAAGACGGCAACAAACGCTTAAAAAAGTGAAGAAGTTTGGCTAAACCATGAAGAGAAGAGCAAAAAAATTGGACCTTGCGGTTTTCTTTATCTTTATGATAGAAGATAATTTGGAAAAAATATATTTATAGATATTTTATTTGATATTTTTAAATAATTATCTTATTTAATTATATCATAAAATATTAAAAGATAATAACTACAAAATCTTTTTAAATATGACAAGATCTTCTTAAATCCTTTTATATCCACAACAAACAAATATATCTTGAAGTTATTGGATTATTTAGAAGATAATTTGAGGAGATTGCACATGGTTGATTTGGAAAATTAATACAAATGTTAATTGGTGATAATTTATCATATATCTTTAATTAATTAATTAATTTAATTATATTAGATATTGATATTATCAACCAACTATATTTGTCAAATAGTCTATATCTCTCCCAATATTTTTAAAATAACTATAAAGATAAATAATATTTATCTTTATTTTAAAATATATTTGAGAGGTTTTAACAACCGAAAAGCCCAGTCCAAGTCCTATATAAAGAGACCAAGGGAGAAGCAAAAAAGGCAAGCTCCGGACTTCGGAGTTCAGGAACCCTTTAAGGGGGGACTAATTTCGTTTCCTTTCTCTCTCTATTCTTCTTCTATTTTTTATTTTATTTTGTGTTTCATGGAGTGTTAAACTTCTTGGGTTGATTCCATTGTAATTTCATTATGGATTCTGAGGTTAGAATGAAATAATTTCTTTGTTCTTTTTATGATTGTTGAGGTTTTTATTCATCTATGTCTTTTATCTTTGAATCACATAAAAAGTAATGATTTTAAATCTATATGCATGTTGATCATATGAGTCAAGGTTGTTTAAATTTAATTGAGACTTTACTTTGATTTTATTTAGAAACTTTCATGTGATTGAATGAGTTTTTTTCAATAATTGAGACTTTACTTTGATTAAAGGTATTTACTCTAACTAAAATTAATTGAGACTTTACTTTGATTAATTAAGCTTTTTATTTGATGAGGAGATAAAAGAATAGACATGATTAGGCATAGTAAAATTTGATTGAGATTGTACTTTGGTTAAAAGTGAGAACGCCAACAAATTAATTGAGACTTTACATAGATTAATTTGCAAATCTACAACAATAATTAATTGAGCAATAATCTTTAGATAACCGATGATGAATCTATTTTGAAAAAGCAATGGAATCAATCTATTTTCTTTACTATTGTTTTTATCTCTTTTTATCTTTTCTATTTCTTTCTTGTTTATCTTAATCCTCCTATATTTTTATTATTTTATTTGACTAACTCTTTTGTATAGTTTTATAAGAACTAACTTGTTAAAAATTAATTTCGTGTTTGTTGGGAGACGACTTAGGGTTAACTTTACCCTTTCTATTTTGTTGACTACTTTCTTAACAATACTGAAGTTGTTATACATAAGTAATATTAATTTGATCGTGTCAATGACAGCATTATTAAACCCTTATCCCGAGCCACCACTCAAGGGATACGTTCTGAGCCACAACTCAAGGAACACCAGCAAGCCCACCTATGAGATATCCTAGGAGCCTTGTAGACCACGTATCACAATGCCAACACATCCAATCTGACACAGCAGTAATGCTTGCCTTGAACACACAATAGCACTATATGTCGCTTAGGCTAAAAGCCATTGTCCAAACACCCCAAGCCTATCTCGCTTAAGCTAAGCTCACTCGCCTAAGCGAGCAAGTTGCATAGCAGTAGTCCACGAAGTCTCGCTTGAGCGAACTTCTTCACGATTGGGCGAGACCATCCTTCGCTCAGAATTGGGGTGTCTCGCCTAGGCAGCGAGTTTAAACAAAACCCATCAACCATCGAATTCTCGCTTAGGCGAGGGTATCTCGCCTGAGCGAGACGAGCTTTCGCCCAAAAATGAAACTTCACGCTTGAGCGAGATGCTCAATCAAAACCCATATCACTCACGAGTTCTCGCTTAGGCGAGGCACACTCGCCTAAGTGAGATAGCCTGTCGCCCAAGACGAAAACCCTTCGCTCGAGCAAGACGCGCGAGCAGAAACAGACTCAATTCTCTGCTAATCTCGCCTAGGTGAGCCTGACTCACTTGAGAGAGAATTGCAGACTCCCACCCTGTTTATACACGCAAGCACCAGGAAACATGCCCCAAATCACACTCCAGTTCATACCAATCAGTGGAAAATAGTGCAACCAACATATAACCATAATAGATACCCAATATTATCCCTGCAATTTTGAGTTTAAAGCCTAAACAACATATACCCCCAAACCCTTATCATATTCATACAGCGGTACACAGAAATTACTCATACAACATCCCAAAAACAATCAATCAACCTTTAAGTCATATCATATATGCATAGCACGAAATTACATGGCTTATAGGCATACAACACACAATCAGTTCATAAACCAATAGAAATCAAGCGCGGAAGCTCCCCTAACCTGGAATTTCCCTTGCAAAAATTGTAATGCTATAGCTCTTCTTCTTGCCCAACACAAATTCTCTTAGTGCTCCCACAATTAGCCTTAGGTAGTCTCTCAATACTCTCCAATTCTCTCTCCTCTCAAAAGGTACAATATCAAGACTGCAGAAACCCTATTTTCACCTAAACTTGGCCTTTTATAGGTGTCTTAATAGTGGGTTTAAGTGCCAAAACGAAAATAACCTTAATGATGGCTTAATTGCTATTCAAGGGTCATCTTTGGGTGGTTTTTCAGCCCCTATTGGCTGCCCGTGCTAGGTTTTCTTTGCCTTTTCACATTCAAGCCACAACTAATCATTGGCAAAAAGAGAGTCAAAATTGGGTTCACTAAGGTTCAAACCCATACCATGCTTATCATCAAGTCAATGCACAACCACTCAACCAATTTATCTTTCATGATAATTCACATAAGTATAAGGTTACATTACCACTTCCATGCTCATACATATTATTAAAATTAATAATAAAACAAACAACACATAATTGGCATACATAGGACTCAAACCCAAGTCCTCTCACACAATCAAAGTACTCTCAACCACTTGAGTTAGTACTTTTCCACGTCACATCAAACAATATTTAATGTCATAAAGGCTCCCACTACCCGCATTTATTAATGAATTAATTATTTAATTAATTAAATTTCACGGGTCTTACAATTTTCCTAACATGTTGTGTCCAACAAATGCATTATCAAAAAGAGAATTATTTAGGATACACTTATATAAGAAAAAAAGTTTATAAGATTGAGGGTTTTACCAATATAATACTTATTTGAGATTCTTGGGGGAGATTTGTGCAACGAGTAAAACCATACAATCATTATTAAACCTTAAAATGATGGATTATAATTACAATACAACAAACTACACTTACTCATTTATAAATATATTTTCTTCCCTTTTCCCAAACAATTAGTTATGTATGCTTGGATGTCAATCATCTAATTGCCACTATGAATGCGTTGGGGGTCCATGATTCCATACACATCAGTCAACCCCGCATTCTAAGTGACACCAAACATATACCTCAACACAAAACATTTATTTAATATAAGTAGATAAAATAATTAAATATAAATAATGGTTCAGAGACTTACATTATCCATGAATGGTTGTAATATGCAGTTCTTGGTTCTCCACTACAAGTTCTAACTCATCTTTCATGTACAAGTACTATAGGATCTCATTATTTCTCCCAAATACAACAGAATCCTACGAAACCACTGGTGATAGCCTTTTGTTGCGTATGTCAATCAAACAAAAACTAAGTGTTCCCCCCTTTACTATGTAGTATAAGGATAAACTCAAGTCAATCCAAGGATAGGGCCAATGCAATGAGTGGATTGAATGCAAAAGAACATATTTTTGGGGAATTTTTCAAAGCATAATAGATAGACAAAGAAACTGAAATCAAGCAATTGGAATATGATAAACTAATGAACTAACTCATTGAAAATGCATGATAGTTACTCATTCAATTCAAACAAATAGACACAACTCAAGGCTATGAATTAATTGAACAAACTAAGCTAGACTGGTATGATAAAGCGCTAATTAAATACCTACACAAATTATGCTAACCTTAAAACTAAATAATGCAAGGCTAACAAGAAATATGCAATATAACAAATGAAAGTTAAAACAAAAAAACAGCTTAGCTAGTGCTTGAAAATCAATAAAACCATGACCATTAGAAAACCGAAAAGTTAAACAACATTGTTTAAAAAGAAATAACCTACACCAGTTGAAGCTTTTTTTATTGAAAACATGAGATTAACACACCAGAAATCGGAATGGGGGGGTTAAAGAAGTTAAACTCAACAATTTACCAAGCTTAAAGGTGCGAAAGTTAAAGCAACTAAACTAGAGAAAGTTAAAATAGTTGCACACAAATAAGTGGGAAGCAATGAAATAGAGAATCAACTCAATTGGACACATGTAGAGAGAATTATGAGTAAAACAGTTAGCAAAGATCAAAGATGAAAATCCTGCGTTTTTAGGTTGCGTTGAGCCCTACTTTGTGTGCACGGGACGGTAAAATAGCAAATCCTTTTGGTTACGTCGGACACCAATCAAACGATGTTGGTTGGAACCAACATAGAGAACATAATTATAAAGTGCGCCTAGCTCGAATAAAATGACGTTGGGCGGTGTTGCAGCTCCTAAAATTCCTAAAAGTTGATAAACTAATCTAAAGATAAAATATACAAGAAACAAAGATTCTAATTGAATGTAATAAATATGAGAATATAGAAATTGAGTTATCAACCACCAATGACTCTTCAAATATGATGTCAAGAAGTTGGTGTAATGCATCGATAAGATATTCCTCACTAATTTTCTTTGAAAATGGGTTTTGTCTCACTAAGTTGTCAAATAAAGTCATGACATATGATATAATTTATTGTGTGTTATTGCTTTGCTATATGTATGATGTGAATGTAATTACTGTCAAGGAGAAATACTACAGTGACTAGTTGTAGGTTGTATATTAAATGGGGATTCTAAGAATGAGGCTATCATTACTCTATAAATATTGGACTCACATAAAGGAAGATGTTAGGTGATGAGAGTTAACAAAGGATCCTTTGACGTAGCTTATAATGTGGAAAAAGAATTGTTTGATTAGTCACAATAAATTTATCATTTCATCAAAGGAGGAATTAGTTTCCTAGCATGTGTGTCAGTATGTGAGAGAGGTAAAGGTGTCAACATGGGGTCATGCCCAACGAGCTGGCGAGCCACCCTGTCAAGAAAAAGGTAGACCGGTTGAAATTTTAATCAGCCTGTGTCAACCTGCTAGCCCGATTTTATTTTTAATTTAAAAAATAAAATAAAATATAATTGATAGTCAATTGGGCTAATTTGTGTGTGTTGACAGAATTGTGCAGTGTTGAGTTGAGAAAAAATGGTTCTATTATTATTATTATTGTTGTTGTTATTATTATTGTTATTATTATTATTATTATTATTATTATTATTATATATACATGTTTCTTTAAATGATTAATATGATGTAATTGTTAAGTATAGATGTTACACTAGTTAATTTTTATTTGTATTTTAATCTTCCTCTCGTCTCAATTGAATTTTTAGATAAAATATTAAACGACACCATATTGATACACAATTTTCTATAAAAATCACTATTCTTACAAGGACAATATATATCCTGCGAAGTCTCCTAGGTGATCTTCTCAGGCTCCAAAGTCTTCACTTCAAAGGTATCTCGTCCTCAGCTCTTGAGCGCAGGATGATGGGGTGCCTGCAAAAGACACTTTGATGCTAAAGTCAGTTCAAGATGCTTGGATCAATTGTTAGAAGAAATAACATAAGCATATACTTCGTAAAATGTGTCTTTTATAGTAGGGTTTATGGGCCTTACCTGGTTGGGCTTGGATTTGGTAATCTTAATTACCTACTAATCTTGTTTGTGTAATCCGAGGTTATGTTCCTTTAACGTGATTAGATTGACTTGGTTATTTAGCCAATTTGAGTACATGTCGTCTTATTGGACCGACATGTACCTGGCTAGACCGTGTACCTGGAGGATCTCTCTAGATAGATAAGATGGGCAGATGAGCTTAGTGGCAATCCCTAAGTTCCTTGTGTCCTAGGAGGAGAGGACGAGTAGTCCCTTGTGCAAGTTGAGGTCAACTAGTCCTTTGTCTGGAATGAGGACTAGCAGTCTCTTACCTTTCTTGAGGGTTCCTTCTGAGGACTGTTTACCTTAAGGGACGAGGACAGATAGTACATCATTTCCCAATCTTGATGTGCTTGCACTTTAAAGACTGTCAAGCGACCATACAATTTCTCAGATGCTGGCTCTTAGGGGGCTCTTAGGGAACGAGGACGAGTACTCTGTCAACCTCTAATCTTGATGTATTTGCACATTAAAGATTGCTAAGCAGCTTATAGGTTCTCGGATGTTGGTTTTGTGGTTTGTGCTTTTTTGCAAAGAGAATTTACATGTCCTTAGTCGTATGCCCTATAGTCGTATGGCCCTATAGGTATAATCACTAAAATGTTTGTTTATTATTTTTAACAATTTATTAAATTAGAACACAACGTTCATGAGAACACATTTTTTAATATTTTATTAACTTATGTATTATTTTCATGCGTATTAGTAATGTTGTTTCACACTTACACGAAAATTTGGGTGTTACTATAGTGGAAATATAAGTAAAACGTGACATGAAATTGATTTGCCTAAATTAATTATAAATATATGAAAAGAAAAAAGTATTATAAAAAAATAGGTTAGATGTGAAAGGAAAAGGATAGGAGCAAATCCACTATTGGCAATGAGCATGCGTCCATACACCTTTAGCGAAACAAACGGTAAACATATTTCTTATTTTCTGGCTTACATGATGTTTAGAAACATCTAAAATCTGATACAATTTCTTACTTAGTTATTCTTCAGTAATTGTACTGGTGGACTCTTAAGGCCTAAAACTGATAAGAAAAGTCCGAATTTCCATGGGAGCAAGTTCTACAATTTGATTTTCTGGATTTACTGGTCCTCCCCTCCAAACCTTAGATTCTCCAGGTGACCCTTTTACTTGCCAAACCAATCTCTTCCTCTCCATTTCTGCTCTTTCTTGATTAGCTGATAAGCTCACTTCAGTTATTTTCCTTATCTGAAACACAAAGAAATTGTGGCACATGAACCACCTTAGACGATCACATGCTAAAAACAACTACCCATCAAAAGAATATTTAGTTGTCATCTTTCCCTACCTGTTTGGGGAAAAACACCTTCTTCAGTTCTACAATTGCCTTAACGGAAAGATACTTGTCCTCCTCAATCTTGCATATGACAGAGTAAGAATTCAGTGTGTTGAAAAACATAAGAGAAATAGATTCATCTCAGATGTAATATGATATAAGTGTGCCAAGTAGACAGAAGCTGAAGAGAATATACCTCGTATAAGTGTGCCAACCGAAGGAGAACTTTTCCATCACCCACATCCTGCAGAGTTCCAGAAGATGGCTTAGCATTAGAAGTGAACAAAAAAAAAAAAGAAACAAACCTTTTTTGAACAAATATTTGATGAAATGAAAGACATGCACCTGGAGGGTTATTATTGCAACGTTATCCGGTAAGTTGTACGAAGAATCTATGCCCGAGAAGGTTGTGACATGAGATTCTCCCCGGTGAGCGTCACTCTAGAAAATATGTGAAAAAATGAAGGAGATATTCATGAGTAGGGAGTTACAAGTTCAGCTGACAAAATTATCAAACACTTTCTGACAACCATTTTTTGATCACCTCTGTGAAGGCTAAAAGTAAGGGTGAGTATATCTCCTGACCAAATGATCGACGCCATCTAGCACCCTCTCCTACAGGATCAATTCTGAAATAGTATTTCCCTAGCACCTGCAAAATTTATTGTATGTGATGAATGAGCCACAGGGTAAAACCAACTTATATATGATTAACTTACACTTAACCCTGTGCATGTATTATGGATGCAAACTGTTTCATTCAGTGCCTCTGCAACTCCTCTGGAATCATCCTGAAGTAACCTCCTATACAAAGGGGAGAAAATGGGAATGGTGGAGTTTGATTGGTAGAGAATATGGAATGAAACATAGGAGGTTTGAGATTAAACAAACATCACAAACCTATGAACCATTAGTTCCAGTTGTCCATCCATGATGCTGGAGCCCCCCACTGCTCTATCTACCAAAATAGAAAACTCTTTTCTTTTATCTTTCAGGTAAATCCCAAGGTTGATCTGAAACATGAAACTAGATTCCATTAATCAACAACTTCATAGATTGTGTCTTCATGATGTGTATAATAAATGTAGCATCTTCTAACACACATGGTTCAACAGAACATACTGGGTAATAATTTCCAGCAACAGGTTGATTCACTTCCAAGTGCCAATCTTTTCTGTAGTCTCGAACCTGTAATGTAAGTCATTATAAATTTGTAACAATTTATTAGGGCTTTGATATGGAAAACCATTGCTACAACTAAAAAACGTTCAATCTGTTTGACTTACACGTTCAATGAAATCACGTCCATTGGAATCAGTATAGAAGGTTTTGTTGCTTGCCAAATTTGTTTTAATCTCGGTTGCTATTTCCTTGCCAACTCCATCATCAATGGGTATAGGTCCAACCTGATGTAAAAATAGCTTTGTTATGATTAATGGCTCCAAGAGAATAAGGTTTTGGAAACCCTACTCAAGAAATTTGGAGGCAAAAAAAATTACTTACAATAAACTCAACCTCAGCATGTTCTTTGCCCTTGTACAGTCTAGTGGTCTGTTCAATTAAGCCATGGTCAAATATTGAACTCTATGAATCTTTATGATTACACTATTTTAATAACTTGAATGTGTTAAAAATCATGTTAGTGTCATTTTTCTTACCACCATTGATGTTTGAAAGAAGCAAGATAGTGGTAAACTCTAATTTTTCTTTCTAAAAAAGAGATTGAAAACTCAACCTTTTATGTTCTTGTGATTCCTTTACGTTTGCCAATGATACATACGATAAATGGTTGATGTGTGGATAACTTATCCCACATGCTCCTTATTTCCTTTTACACTTAATTTTCTCACTTTACAAACTTTTCACCTTTTGTTCCATTTCTAGACAATCATCTTATTTTTCATGTACTATCACATACTAATAATAGAATTAAATGGTAAATGATTTGAAGTAATTTTAAATTAATTAGATTTACCTCCTTATATATTTTATTAAGTTACTTTGTCTGATTAAATAAATAAACTTAAATTTAAGATTGAAATCAATTAATCAAATATAAATTTTATAAACTCAAAAAATTAGCTTTATATATATAAAGAGACAAAGTGTGCCACTTTAAAGTGCTTTTAACAAAGGTTATAAAAGTTGTTTTTTAAAGAGACTACTCTGCCAATAAATTGACAATGGTGGTGATTGGATTTAACGTGTTTATAATTTTGTATATAATTTTTTTAATAAACTATTGATACAAAAGTATGACTTACTTTTATAATGACTAATTTCTATTCAGAATATATATATATATATATATATATATATATATATATATATATATATATATATATATATATATAAACTTAACATTTTAATGGTCAAAATATGTAACACTTAATTGAAACCGATAAAAGTATTTTTTTTTAAATTATTTGCCTAATTATAAAAGTATAATAGTCTAAAATTTTTAATTTTATTCATCTAAAATTCAGAACTCTACACATGAGTACATATTCTGTTTGCAGATTAACATATGGGATTAAAATAATTATTAAATACTATATATATATATATATATATATATATATATATTTTGATAAAATTAAGAAAATTTATTAAAAATAAATAAATAAATTATGGATAAAAGTCACATTTTAAATAAAGAAAAAAAGTAAGATATACCTAAACTACTCGATCACTGCACTGATCTAGACCACACATTGATATTTAAAAGAATCAAAAAAGTTGTGAAGCATGATCCTTTCTTTGTTAAAGAAAAAGAATGCGTCACTTACTTCTGATGTCATTGCCCAAGGACATATATGAGAAAAGTTGGTGACATCTGACTCTGCTTATTTTATGTCTTTTTCTTTCTTTCTTTCTTTTATATACATCATATATGTCAAAAAAATAATGTCATATGGTACCTGGTAAATCCATGAATGAATCTGCTGATGCACTTCATGCACAATTGGTCCCCGAAAAACTAAGAGAGGAGACTGAAAGTTTTCAAATGAAAACCAACTAAGTAAGTTCTTGCAATTACCACTAAACGTCGCTAATTGATTGTAAATTTTTAAGTAGATAACTTCACCTTCTTCCTCTTGGAATTGATGGGAGATGGTGAACCATCAGGTCTAAAAATATATGCTCCAGATGCCTTTCAACAATTCACAACAATTAAATCAATTGCTTGGCATAACTAATCATAATCAATTCAAATCTGTGTACGGAAAAAATGTTATCACCTGAGGAACAGTTTCACTTTCATCAACTCCTTTGCCGGCGTAAAATTTATATGTCTGCTCTAGGGATTCTTCCACCTTTTTCATTGTGAACAGAAATTTAGAATGCATGTCGTGTAAACGTTATACAATACACAACCTTAGTGATGTGACATCCAAATCACAAACCTTGCTTCTGCTGTTGATATATTCAGTAAGTTTCCCTTTCTTCTCAGAATAGGTTAATTTCAAGTTTTCTGGACCCACCGTAATTACATCACTTCCATTCTTTGACTTGTGAGATGCATGTCTATCTGAAATAGTAGCTGCGATGCAATTGCAAATTTTCTGCTTCAGGAAAGAATAAAGTCTCCCACAGAATTTATAGTTTGCTCTTGTATTTGCAATAATGATAGCACAATTTTCAGGAGGGGAATAAAGAATTCAAGACTAACCTTCATTTTTGGCATAGGATACATAGTAAGTGCTAAAACCAAGTGGGGGAACAGTTGCTGGAAAAGCAAGCCAGTATTTGGGTTTCACAGTTGGAGACACTCCCAAGTATGCCACAATGTGATAGTTTCTTAAACCAAGAAAAAAATCAGGTATTGGCACCAACTGGGATTGGACTTTTTTCCCGCTGGAATCCCGAACACCAACGTTTTCATTGACAACCTAAGACAGATTTGATAGGCAAATAATGTGAAACATGATTTTTCCTATGTTCAAAACATTTCTTCATTCGTGTGGATAAGCAAGGTATATAATAACGCTAGACAAGAAAAAATGTATTACAAATTACAACGCTTCAACTAGAAGGCATCAATTGGCACATAGACAAATGCTTATGCATGGAGCAGATAGGCTCATAGATAGTAAACTCACGGGAATCCTTATGATATCTTCTCTTTTCCATCCCAGAGGATTGTAAATAACAACCTCCTACATGAAGCAATGTATTAGAAAAGTCGTAATTGATAAAATTCTGTGTTCTAATAAGCAACAGATTAGATGTCATCAGTCCAAACCAGGTTTTTCCCATTGGAGAAGTCGATTTCTGATGAAGGACAGTAACTTATGTTCAGAAGTGGACACTGTAATAACAAGACAGAAGAGACAACTCAGCCTCATTATCAAGTATTCGAAACTTTGCTTCTTGAAAATTAAAACATGTTAATATTTTTTCAGCTGTTTCAAACATAACACAACTTTTCGCTCCAACTACAGCCTTTGTGATGGTTATGAATTGTAAACTTCTGACTTAGTAGTTTCTCGTTGTGCACAAAGAAATGAACATCAAGAAGAAAGATTATCCATGTGCCTTAAGATTGTGAAGACTAGTAATCAACATCTCACAGTTGTTGAACAAAGAACATCACTACTTGCCTGTTGAAATTTAGTCTCTGGGTTCTTACATCCCGTTTTGGTTGCTCCCTCTGTCAAACAAGCAAGTGATTCTGCCACAACTTTCTCAGCCTGAACAAAACATTGAAAAGAAAAATCATTTTGAGATTGTAAATAATAAAGTTCTAAGAGAACAGATATAGACAATTTTATCACCTCTGTATAACCTATTGAAAGCCGTTTAGCATAATCATTAGCAACATGCTGCTTTTCTGTGCCAGATACTGCATCATGATGCTGAGCAATAGCCAAAGCTTCAGCCAATGAATCAGTGTTTGGACCTAAGGCACTCTTCCCTTTGAAATACTCCAACTGCCTTGCTGCCTGTTTCAAGATTTAATACCAATCAAGAAGAGGCCAATTTAGAATTTTGATAACTTTTCAAAATATGCCGGTTGAATTATAATGCTCCTGATCACACCACTTTCAGAAAAAAAAAAAAAAAAAGCATTTAATCAAATACTTGATTGCTTCAATTGACAATAATGAGAAGCCTTACCAAGTAGTATCCACTTATCAGTCTGACATAACCTTTGAGAGCAGGCCTGCTTGTAAAATACCCCGTCCAATATGCGTTCACACGATCTGCGTACCTAATAAATTGATGATCCAGAAATGAAATAACAAGTTAGAAGAACGAAGAGGAACCCTAATACGCAATTGCAGGAATAAGTTACAATTGCAGCTTCTTCCTGAACATCATTGAGAACTCACGGAAAGTAGTCATCAGTCTTGATTGGCCATGCCTCATTTGTAGCATGTTTGGCATCAGTGTATATGGATGGGGTTGAGTATAAGGCATGCACCCGACCATCCTAAACAAGCATGAGTCAGTTCTCCCATTAGTATGTCAAACCACTAAGCTTAGTTTCATTTAAATTCATGAGCAGATGGAAAACTAGGCAGCCTAATGAATCATATAAAGACAATAATCAAGTAAACATAAAAGAAAATTGTCGATTAACAAAGGAGTTGAAGATAAGTAACTTGATTAACGTAGTGAATAAACTTATCCAATTGCCGAAACCAGCTCTGCGCATATTGGTACTTGAAATCTGTCCCCATTGTCCACATTATATGATTTGTGCGCGTAATATTGGCCTGAAACAGGACATTATAAGCAATGTTCACTCAAATCACTTTTAAGTGCAACTGACAAACTTCTAATCATTTTCCATTTGGAGAATCTATATTTTCATTTCTCAGAATTTCGGACACTTAAATCGTGTACGGTAAACATTTTAAAAGCAAATTGCAGAGAGAAGAACCAGTCATCCGTTCTTAAGATACATTTCATACCTGTGACATTGCTGCTGCAACAAACTCGTTTACTCTTTCTGGGACATTGTAGTCGAATAAATTGACATCATCCTTCAAGGGAAAAAGAAGTTTACTTAGCACACTTCCAGAAACAGAAAAAAGAAATGGCCCTACAGAAGTATTTGACTTTGATTTTCACCTGAACAATGGGAGAATCGTCATTTACTTCGTAGTAGAAATTACTGGGAGGTTCATAATTCTCAGGGAACGCACCAGAAAATATCTGTATCCCATGAACAATTTTAAGGATCCGTTAGTAAAAGCCTACTTGGGGAGAATGTAGTGAATCCAACAGAAGAAAAATATGGTTTTGTTGTTATTGCCCTATGCAAAATCGATATAAGTTATAAACATAAACCGGTTTGGGTTACTCACCTGTGATGATGAACCAAAGCTCTTAGAGCCCCGCCACACAACTTCAAGAGTTTTTTCATCTTTTCTCTTTGCTCTGTCTTGATAGTCAATCCGTGCAAAGAATAGGGAGTCAAACCCAACCTATGCCAACAAGAGTTATGCTTAACAGCTTAAGAAACAACTAGCAATGTACAGAAAAAAAAAATGTGTTTGTAAAAATACTTCGATCTCATTTTCCCCAGCAAAATTAATGTTACCTCTGCCCCCAACAAGTAGGCCTGAACAGCAGAATGTCCAAATGGATCAATCTGCCACCCTATTCTCGGAGTCACTCCAAATTCTTCTTTGAGAAATTGATGTCCAAGAGTTGTCTGATCAATCATGTCAATGTAATGAGTAGCAGCCTCATCATGCATACAATAACCTCCATTTCTGCAACCCATAACCTTAGCACTTAACGTAATGCCATCGAAATTAATACATTAAAGCCGAAGAACATTCATCATGATCAATTTTCATTGACTTCCAATAATAAAAAAAAAAGAAAAAGGTGCTTCATTCAGTTATTAGTGGGCGTGAAGGTGGATAAGTAGACTGCTTGTGAATCTTTCAAATCCACACTTTCTACAAACTAAGATAGAAGATAAGTGAATACATGAACTCCAATTGACCAGATTTGACCAGCCCCTTGACTATGTTCCGAATATCATCATTTTGTTCTCTCCACCATCGCTGAAAAAATGCCTGCAATACAACACGAGCAGAGAACAACGACTTATAAAGGACTAACTCAAATACAAAACACCACTTATCTTCACTCAATGTGAGATATTCTAACACTTACCTGTTCAACATAAATGAACTTGCGATTCTTGTCAGCCAACAATGCGGGTACCAGGGAATCGAGCACGTTCTGAACGCATGCTCCCTGCCCCCAAAAAGTGAAAACAAACCACACATGAAAACATTGAATGTAACTGAGAGACAGCATGTATGTGTGGGAGTGAGATCGAGAATGACCTGAATTGAGTTGTTGGAACCAACATAATACTGGTCTATGGTCTTCAACCAGCCAACATCGTCGTGAGTGTGAGGGACCAAGTGAACGTTGATCTTGCCAGGGTCAATGGTTGTCGTTGTGTTATACCTTATATACTTAGATTCTGAGGAAATGGCAGATCCCAACAATAGTATAACCCATAACACACACAATCCAGTACTGTTCTCCATGGACTAAATCAAGAACACTCTTAATGAACTGATGTAAGTCTAAGGGAATGTTGTTTATTTATAATAATGGCGATGAGGATCTCCGCAATCTTTGTCGCTGTTATTGTCGTTTGTTCTGATCCCACTGATTCCTATAGATGGACGTTAGATAACTAAAGTACGAAGAAGTCACTGTCAGTTTAGGATTTCGAAGCTAAAAAGACTATTGATAAGGTTGGTGATCCCCGCTGTCCCTGAATGTGAGCAAGTTATTCCACTCCTCGGTACTCTCTGCATTTAGCATGTGGCTTCTTACAAATATATCATCACTACCCATTAATAACAATTAATAACGAGATTCTTACTGTAATTAATTTTTAGTTAAATATGTTTCAAGCTAAATTCATATAATGTTCCCAACTTTAACATGTTTTGGTAAAATATTTTATCAGTTCAAACATTATCCTAAAATAATTTTTTACACATAAAAGAATTAAAAAAAATGTATCTATTTAATATTAAAGTTTGGAACATATATAAATTTTAATTTTTCAAATATGAAAGCATAAAAAAAATATTTAACTGACAATTTTTTATTACATACAACCTTTTTATATTTTGGATTTATGGAATTGATCTCTTAGCTATCAATTTAGAGAAATAAAATTGATTTAATAGATTTATAAAAAATAGAAAACAATTATAGATTCAAGTATCTTTCTAATTAAAAACTAACGACTAACGTTTGTTAATAAAAAAGAAAAAATATGTTTACTTTTATTTTTAATATTTTATGCTGCTATCAACTATGTTGGTAGTTTCCATTATGTAATACGCTACGGTACTTATAAAGATTAAAATGCTTTTAATCATATAATTATTCTATCATCTACACCTTTTACATTTAAAACAATGTATCAATTTTTCAATACGAAATTTCGTTCTTTATTAAATTATGATAATTTTATTATGTGAAAAATAGATAATGACATAATATTTATCTAAAAATAATTAGATAACTCCTCAACTAAAAAATAATCTCTTAATTTTCACTTTTGTCTAAACCGTTTTTTATACTATATAAAATTATGTTATTTTAATAGAAATGTGACGCACATTCACATGCATGAATGCCTATTTCTCCAAGTAATTAATAATGAGACTGTATTTTGTAACTATTCTCTATTATACACCAATATTTTTACTGCTTTTGGTATTTTTATTATATGATTATGACTGTCCTTTTTACAACATTGTTACAATTTTAATACATTTTCTTAACATTTTTAACTAACTTTTAGTTTCTTTACTCATAAAAAGAAATAAAACATAAAGATGCACATTTTTTAGCTAATTTTAACCATGTGTCGGTTTGTTTTATTAATTTTTTCTTTCCAATGCATTTTTTTTTCAATCTTCCCTCTTAGGTAGCTAGATAGAAATGGTACCGAGTCCGGTCAAATAAAGATAATGTCTATCCGCAATCTTATATGCAACCGGACTCGTTTATCCGTTGGATATCCGCATACAGAAAATTTGCGATTTTTTACCCTTGAATATTTAAAAAATATATATTTTATAAACTTGTAAATAAAATCTAAATTAAATTACTAAAATATATAAAAGATAATATACATTAAATTAAAAAAAATTAATTTAACCTCATAAAATAAAAATTAAATTTTAATTTTAAGTTTTTGTGGGTAACTGATACCCACCGGTAGAAATAGTATGGTACTCACACCCGATCTGTTTATAGATGGGTATTAAAATATTCACTATCCGTGAACATGAATATTTTTGGTATCCTTACATCTGGTGTAGAGATGGCAAATAAACTCGTTCCCGTGGGTATTGTCCGAACCCGTCCCCGTTTTGACGGGGAATCCCCGCATTGACTGGGTATGGGTGTGGGTATGGGGAATCCCCGATTTTTTCAATTGGGTATGGGTATGGGGATGGGGATGAATATATACCCGCCATAATACCCGTCCCCGCCATATCTCCATCCTCATTTAAATCATTAAAATATTCATAATTAATTAAGTAACCCTATATATATATATATATATATATATATATTCTTTCTATTTTTTATTTCTTCTAAATATTTGGTTTGTCATGAAACTCATTCGCATCTCCAATATATTTTTTATCTTAT
>Ga0214542_1004673_pt1 | contig 26902 bp, 24 predicted proteins | sample CNSS1metaG_FD_160096 | JGI IMG/M metagenome (GOLD analysis project Ga0214542, IMG submission 160096) | Root nodule microbial communities from cowpea collected in UCLA plant growth center, Los Angeles, California, USA - CNSS1 | ecosystem: Host-associated > Plants > Roots > Nodule | place: USA...
TTGATTTTTTTCTGAACTTGATTAAATGGTTCATATTTAATACGAAACGTAATACACGAATACTGTCAAAAGATAAAATAACACTGCACCACTTAAAATATTAATATTTTAATAAAATAATAATAATTTAATCAATGTTTTTAATTTAAAAGTATTATTGAAATATTTTGAAATGAAATAATTCTGAAATTATAATTTTCCATTTTAGAATTCCAAAATATGTACTTTTATTAGTAATACTAATATTATTAATATTATTAGTAGTATTGTTGTATTACTATTACTATTAATATTATTATTATTTGTAATTTTATTATAAATATTTGTTTTATTAGTATTAGTATTATTAATATTATTAAAATTATCATTATTATTATCACTAATATTATAATTAGCATTATTATTATTGGTACTATCCCTATTATATTATTGTTATTATTATTATTTTATTTTTGTTATATATTATTATTATTGTAAATTGTTTATTTTATATTTACATGTACTTTTATGTACAAATTTTAATATTTATTTTATGTCTTTTATTTTTTATGGGATCGACATGTCTCATAATATATAAATGTTATTATTATTATTATTATTATTATTATTATTATTATTATTATTATTATTATTATTATTATTATTATTATTATTATTATTATTATTATTATTATTATTATTATTATTATTATTGTTATTATTCTTATTATTGTTATTATTGTTTTTATTGTTATTATTGTTCTTATTGTTCTTATTGTTGTTTTTGTTGTTCTTATTGTTGTTTTTGTTGTTGTTGTTGTTTTTGTTGTTGTTGTTGTTGTTGTTGTTGTTTTTGTTATTGTTTTTGTTGTTGTTGTTGTTGTTGTTGTTGTTGTTGTTGTTGTTGTTGTTATTGAGATGGTATCATATCTCCTAACCCTCGGAGTATCTGACCGTAGCATAAAACCTTAATTCATAGTCGTCATTGTCATGCCACCTTGACCCACTTTGTTTTTTTTGCAACTTTCATCGTTGCCTTTGTTTTTCACTGCAGCCTTCATTGTTGCCTCTGATTTTGCTAGAACCTTCATCTTTGCCTCTATTTTTGTTGCAGCCTTCATCGCTGCCTCAATTTTTGTTGCAACCTTCATCACTGCCTCAATTTTTGTTGCAGCCTTCATCGTTGCTAGTCTCACAACTTTCATTGTTGTCCCCCTATCTTACCGCAAAGTGAGAGAAGTCCAGGAGTGATCGGTGCCGGAGAGAGCCGAATTCAAGTGATCGTAGTGTTCCTGAAACGACGAAAAGGAATGTCGTTTTAACGCGAGTTAGAATTTGAAGTGGCAATAGATGAAAAGCGCAAAGAAGGAACCTGGAAGAGTGTGGGGAGGTGAGGAGGTGGATCGTTATCATTGAGATTGGAAGAGAAGAGAGTGGGAAAAGCTTCGTGACGGAGAGAGTGTCCTTGTTGTTCTTCTCCGACGTCGTTCAGGAGATCTCCGATGCATAGAAGTGGCCCTCCGATTCCTCTCATTGACATTTTATCTCTCTGTTCTGTTCTTTCCAACCAAACCAAAGTTTGAGATTCTTTTTCTTTCCTTTCCCCCTTTCAACGGCGGTGAAATATTGTTTGGAATCTTATTGTTGTGGAAATAATATAATTTTTAAAAAATAACTTCCAAGAATAACCCATATTATTATTACTTTTGTTGTAATAAAAGTATGTTATATTAAAAACATATGACAAGAAAAAAAACAGTAAATTTAAAATAACCTTGTTTCTAGAATGTAAGTGTTTTGATCCGAAAACGTATTAGATTAAAACGGTATAATTTCTTCCTTTCTGTCTTAGTCCTTCTCTCAATCTCATACCCCTCATATTTCATCAATGTGTTTTTATACCTTTCTTTCATAACCACTTTGTATTGGACTTCGCTTTTTAAGTATTCCCACTACGTCACTGTTTCTTAATTCACTCTTGAAATCCAGCCCACGTCTTCCTAAAATCTAGGGATTCAAAAATCGGTTTTTTTGTATGTCAGTTTCTTTATTCCTCTTATGGGCCTATGAATCACATCATTAATTTGGGCCTGCATGGACTGCGTTCGCGAGCTTTCTATAAATATAGCTGATCTATCCGAGGGGCCCGACCTGATCCGACCCCTCCGATCTTTTCGGCCTCTCCGACCTTCCTGCACCTCGGTGCCCGGTACACAGCCCTCCAACCTTATTTTGTGCTAGCGCAACATAAGGTTGCTTGTTTTATCAAGAAAAGTCCATGGCCATATTCTGATAACGAAGTGACGTTTTTCATTGTTACCATATCCGCATTTATTACTCCCTACCTACCAAGACACGTGTTCATTCATCAAGCGCTCCAGCTGTTCTATCCAATTCAAATCTAGCGGCCAAAATTTAAACCCTAAATAACTGTTTCAAATCCCTTTTATTCACGCTTCTTCTTCCATTTCAACTCATTTATACTTAGGTTGGTTTTCTGCTTTGTTCTTTGGCTTCGCTCTAGCAACCTTCACCTTCCCAGGTATGCTTCTCTTTCGCCTACTATTTCTGGTGAATATCTTGATGAAACGCGTGTTCTATAATTGCTTTGAGTTTATATTGTTCTCTGTCTCGTAGATATTTTATTTTTGAGTATCTGAATACAAAAGTAAGATTGGGGTTTTGATGGTCTATTTCAGATTGCTTGCTTGTCCCTGTTCATCCCTGTTTTGAGTACTAAGATTGCTTAGGGTTTTCTATTTGGCGAGATGATTTCTTACGATATCCAATACCCTTGGGCTCCTTTAGATCTTAAGCAAGAATGTACTGGTTTTTGTAGTGAAAAGAGAGTCTAAACCTTTAGGGGTAAACAATCCTTGTGTAAGAGTGATGAGAATGACGTGATTGTGGGGGTGTGTGAGTTAGACGAGCCTGTCTGTAAAGATGGTACTCTCCCTCCTCGGGAGACCTTCACCTTCATATATGCCACACTATTCGAGAGACTCGGATTTCGACTTCCTTTCAACAATTTTGAAAAGGGATTATTAACTACTTTAAATGTAGCTCCTGCGCAGTTACACCCCAATAGTTGGGCATTTATACGGGCCTTCCATATCCTATGCGGGGGTCTCGGTATCCGACCCACTCCTGCTATGTTTTTGTATTTCTTTGAGCTAAAGGGTGGCTCGTCCTGATCAGTGTGGATGTCTTTAAGTGGAGTAGAGGGCCGAGGTTTGTTTACTCTATACCAATCTTCCTATAAGAGGTTTAGGGGAGCCTTTGTAAAAATCTTAGCACCGGCACACAATCCTACTTTATTAGAAGGGTTTCCCTTATACTGGACAAAAACTCCTCTCCTAAAGAGAGCTCGCCCCTTTGAAGAGCTAGATCCGGCAGATCAGAAAGGTTGTGCAGAACTGGAGGGTCTAGAGGTCATTTTCAACATCCGTAAGATCTTAGACCTCGAATATCGAGAAGTAGACTTAAAACTATTCATTGGTATATACTTTGACCTTGTATTTGTACTTTCTTAACTAATTCTTATTGCCATTTGCATTGACCCTTACTATTTTTATGATGTTTTCTAGAGAAACAAATGGCCTTGTCTTAGAAGGACCTACTCCGACGAATCAAACAGAAAGGGAAACCAAAAGAACAGATTCCCCGATCCCAAGCTCGGTCTTCAAAAATCACTCTTGACAGTGATCCTGAAACGACCCAAAGTGATTCCCAATTAAAAAAGAGGAAACTAGGTCATAGAGAAAATGAAGGTGAGATTTTCGAGTCCATTAACTGTATGCCGACCATTGACGTGACTGGGACCAGTGCACTTGTTGTTTCTAGGTCAAGAAAAAGCTTTTGGGACGAGGACTTTGAACATCTCGCTATGGGCGAGCTCACAACTTCTCCGTAACCGATGGTACGGTGCTTTCTGGTAAAACTGTCACCTCGGCCCGAGAGGATGTGTTACGCTATCTGCATCAGGCCGAGGCTTCAACACTTTTTCTGGTTGATCGTATGGAAGCATTGGAGTTAAATGAATTTGTATTAACAAACAGCCTTGAGAAAGCTAAGAAGGAGACGATGCAACTCCGATCTGATGCTGTTGAACTTATTAAAGTTCGCAAGACTTTAGAGGAAAAAGAGATCGAGCTGATTTCTTTAAAAACCAAACTGGATGAGCTAGTGCCCTTAAAGACCAAGCTTGAGGAATTAACGCCTAAGGTCGAGGTTTATGAGACTCAGATATAAGAGCTGACAACCAAATGCCAGAATTTGGAGAATGAGAAAGAAGAGCTTGCGGATCAACTTTGTGCCACTCTGAACTAGGGGTTCCAACTAGCTCTAGATCAAGTAAAGATACTCTGCCCTGACGCTAATATCTCACTTGCGAGTATTACGAAGGAAGTGATAGAAGGTCAACTAGTAGAGATAGGCGATGAGTAAGAAGTAGGGATATGTAATATGCTTCTTTTGTTTAGAGAACTATTTGCTTGCTTTACCTAAGTATTTCTTCAACGTGTCCCCCATATGAATGTTTGACTTGTGAATTTTGGTGCGTTGCTTAATTACAAATGTATGGCAATGCTTAAGACTTCAGACAAATTCATAACATATTGAAATGACTTTGGATAAAACACAAATCAAGGAGTTGTCAATAGAGTACCTGATTGTTTCTGCTGCCACCATTATTTTGTCAGCGAGATGGGACCAAAATGGGTGTTCGATTTAAATTCTTCTTGTACGCGATCTAGTTGTAACTATTTGAATGATTTGGAATGCTTGTGAGGGCTTGTGGGGGAGCGTCGAGATCGGAATAAAGTAACCTTTAGCTTGTAGCTGAGATTTTTCCAAGCGCGTAGCGAGGTCGGACCGACGTACAGCCCTCAGCGTACTGAGGCTTTTCCAAGCGCGTAGCGAGGTCGGACCGAGGTACAGCCCTCAGCGTACTGAGGTTTTTCCAAGCGCGTAGCGAGGTCGGACCGAGATACATCCCTCTGCGTACTGAGGTTTTTCCAAGCACGTAGCGAGGTCGGACCGAGGTACAGCCCTCAGCATACTGAGGTTTTTCCAAGCGCGTAGCAAGGTCGGACCGAGAGGTACATAGCTAAATTTTAATAGATCTACAGAATATTTAGCAAAATGTCTTAAAGAACCCACCTCGTTAAAAAACCCTCCCCTTTTATGGAAGGGAAAAAGAGTGTGGGACCCACCTCATAAAAAATGGAAAGAGTGTGGGGTTTTATTGATAGGAATGAGTGTTTGTAAAGAAAAAGAAAGTAATAATTTATACAAAGAAGTATTTAACTAAAATAGAATCGTAGATTAGCAGCGTTCCAAGTTCTAGGAATTGTTGTGCCATCTAGCGTCTCGAGTTTGTATGCTCCACCAAAAAGAACCTTCTGTACGCGGAATGGTCCAACCCATTTGGGTGATAGCTTGTCTTCTAGTTCGATTGCATGGGCTTTTCTAAGTACCAAGTCGTTTTCTTTGAAATCGCGAGGCTTTACTTTGGTTTTATATCGTCGTTCCACCCGTCTTTTGATGGCTTCGCTGGTGATACGAGCTAACTCACGAACCTCTTCCAAGACATCAAGGTTTCCGCGAATGCTCTGCTTGTCGGCCTCCGAGGCAACTTTCTCCCTTGATGAGTTTCCGAGTTCTATGGGATGGAGGGCATCAGTTCCATATACCAGATTAAAAGGGGTTTCGTGTGTCGTCGACTGAGGAGTTGTATTATATGCCCACAAGATTTGAGGTATTTCTTCTGGCCAGGAAGTTCTTGCCGAGCTTATCCTTCGTTTGAGTGCTCTTAAGATAACTTTATTGGCCGCTTCAGCTTGACCATTCGTCTGTGGATGTTCCACCGATGAGAACCTCTGTTTGATCCCTACCTCATTGCACAATTTCCTAACTTGTGAACTTGTGAATTGAGTTTAATTATCTGATATAAGGTGATGAGGTTGGCCGAATTGGCATATTATGTTTTTCCAGATAAACTTTGCAATCTTTGAAGCCGAGATAGAAGCAACTGGCTCTGCTTCAATCCACTTTGTCATGTAATCAATAGCGACCACTAAAAATTTCATCTGTCGAGCTGCTAGAGGAAATGGTCCCAAAATGTCAATGCCCCATGTATGGAAAGGCCAAGGAGCATTGATGGAATGTAAGACCTCGGGTGGAGCATGATGTAGGTCAGAGTGTCTTTGACATTGGTCACACCTTTGCACATACTCAACGCAATCTTTCTTTATTGTAAACCAAAAATAGCCTGCTCGGAGTGTCCATAACATGAGAGCTCGTCCTCCAATGTTACTTCCGCATATTCCTTCATGCAGCTCGATCAAAATCCTCTTAGCCTCTTCTTCATTCACACAAGTTAGGATGGGTCGAGAAAACCCAAGGCGGAAAAGGTGACCATCTAACAAAGTGTATCTAGAAGAACTCTTTTTTATACGGTTAGCTTCTGTTGGGTCTGAAGGTAACAATCCGTCAGCTAGGTAGATTTTGATGAGAGTCATCCAGGTTTCCGAGTTGTTACTCCCATGAGAAGTCATGACCACGGCTTTGTCCGAGCTGTTTACGCGCGAGGTACTTAACGTTTCCTTGATAACTGACTTTTGTTGCCCTGGTTTAGTGCAGCTGGCCAATTTAGATAGCAAATTTGCTCGGTTATTGTCCTCTCGGGGAACATGAATTAATTCAAAGGTGGTAAAGGTTGTAGCTAGAGATTTTATATATTCCAAGTATCATGCCAATTGGGGATCCCTAGCAGCGAAGTCACCATTGACTTGTCCAGTCACCAGTAAGGAGTCACTCCGATCTGTGAGGTGTAAAACTCCTATTTCCTTGGCTAATAACATTCCTGCGGCTAGAGCCTCATATTCTACCTGATTATTGCTGGTTTTAAAAGAAAATTTTGGGGATTGCTCCACGAGAACCCCTCCGGGTCCTTCAAGGACTACTCCAGCTCCACTTCCCCGTTGATTAGAAGAACCATCTACTGATAGGAGCCATCTTGTGGTTACCGCATCCTTTCTGCTGGCGTCACCATCGCCACCAACCGAAGGCAGGGTAAGTTCCGCTAAGAAATCTGCCAATACTTGTGCTTTAATGGGTCCTCGTGGTTCATATGTGATATCGTATTCTCCAAGTTCCAAAGCCCATTTTACTAGACGACCTGTCATATCTAATTTCTTGAGGACCTGCTTGATAGGGAGGTCAGTTTTCAATATTACCTGAAAACGTTGGAATAAGGTCAGAGTTTCTGTGCGGTGATTACAATATTCAAAGCCTCCTTCTCCAAGGTTGGATATCTTTTCTCCGCGCCTCGTAGCGATCGGCTGACGAAGTATACGGGTCGTTGTGTACCATCTTTCTCTTGTACCAAGACCGAGCTGATTGCATGCTCGATCACAGTTATGTACATTTGCAGTGAAATTTCAACCTCGGGCCGACTGAGTATTGGAGGTCGGCCTAGGTACTCTTTTAATTTTGTGAAGGTCTGTTCACAATCAGGTGTCCACTGGAACTTATTATTCTTCTGCAAACATTGGAAGTAGGGATGTCCCTTATCACCACTTTTTGCTAAAAATCGAGCTAGTGCTGCCATTCTTCCTGTTAACTGCTGCACTTCGCGTATGCAACTCGGACTTTTCATGTTGATGATCGCCATGCATTTATCGGGATTAGCCTCTATTCCTCTTTCGGTTAACATAAAACCTAGGAATTTACCTGCTCTGACGCCGAAGACACATTTCTCAGGGTTTAAGCGTAACTGGTATTTGTTGATGGTGTCAAATAACTCTTGGAGATCATCTGCATGACTTCCTCCACTAGTCGAGGTGACCACCATGTCATCCACATAAGCTTCTACGTTACGTCTGAACATGGGTTATAGAATTCTGTCCATCATCCTCTGATATGTTGCGCCTGCATTTTTTAGTCCAAAAGGCATTACCCGATAACAAAAATTTGCCTTTACTCCCATGAAAGCAGTCTTATCCTCGTCCTCCGGGTGCATTCGGATTTGATTGTACCTAGAATAAGCATCCATGAAGCTTAACAATCCGCAACCTGACACTCTATCAACCAAAGTGTCTATGTTGGGTAGCGGGTAGGAGTCTTTAGGGCATGCGGTATTCAGGTCTGTGAAATCGACGCACATTCGCCATTTACCGTTAGCCTTCTTCACCATTACTATGTTGGCCAACCATTCGGGATACTGCATCTCCTTGATATGCCCAGCTTCTTGTAATTTCAAAATCTCCTCCACGGCGGCCTCCGCCTTTTCTTCATTTAGCCTTCTCCGTCTTTGTATTTTGGCCTTAATTTTGGGATTTACATTTAATAGGTGACAAATGACGTCTGGGTTGATTCCTGGCATGTCTCTGGCGGTCCATGTGAAGGATGCGAGGTTGGATCGTAAAACCTGGCAGAGGTCAACTTCTATTTTTGGATCCATGCCCGAGCCAATTTTCACTCTCCTGCCTGAAGAGATTTCGACCTCCTTTAAGTCTCCAACAGGTTTTGGACCACGTCGTTCTTCTGCAGACCTCGGGTCTAACTCAGCTTGCCCTGTTTCGTCATTGACAGGAGTTGTTTGAGCCAAAGCGTAAGTCCTTCGGGTACGCAAACTATTTTCGTAACATTTGCGGGCGATTTCCTGGTCAACCTCCATGGTAACAATTTTCCCTTCTGTTGGAAATTTCATTTTCATATGGGTAGTAGAAACGACTGCTCCCAATTTGTTCAAAGAAGGTCTTCCTAGCAATAAGTTGTAGGAAGAGGGTGCATTTACTACTAGATACCGAATCACGATGGTCTTTGCTACATGCTCGTTCGAAAAGGTCGTCCTCAAATCCACATGACCCCGGACCTCAACTTGTTCGCCAGAGAAACCCACTAAAACCCCGTCGAACGATTGCAGCTGATCTTGGGATACTTGCAGACCTACGAACGCATCCTAGAACATCACATCTGTCAAACTTCCTTGGTCGATAAGAACTCGATGAACATTTCGCCCCATCATGACTACTGATAAAACCACTGGATCGTCTTCATGAGGATAGACATCTTTCATGTCTTCCCAGGAAAAAGTAAGTGTCGAAGTTGGGGTTGGCGCTCCTACGGTAGTTGTCGTCATGATGCTCCTGGCTTATCGCTTTCTTGATGACTTGGTCGGACCACCACCTGCGAAACCCCCGGTTATGGTATTAAAATCACCAAGGATTGGGATCTCATGTGGCTCTCCCATCTATTTTTGGCGTTTTGGTCGTTCATTCTCGGTCTCTAGACTTTCCGAGCTGACTTACCTTTGGATCATTCCTCTGCGCGCAAGACTAGCTAACTAACCCATCAGGGGATAACAACCTTCTGTATCGTGGCCATGGGTTTTGTGGAATTCACACCAAGCAAATGTGTCCTTTCCCAGTAATCTTCCAGTCTCTAAAGGGAATCGTAGATATTGTGCAACTTCATCATCTTTGATTAACTGAACTTTAGGTTTGGTTAAAGTTGGACAGATTGGCTTGATCATCTTTCTCTGAGGTGTTCTTTGTGTGGAATAAGGGGTAAATTTATGGTTGGGTCTCTTATGGGGTGAAAAAGCTTCCATTACCTGTCGCCTGGTATCTTTGTTCTTACAGTCCGGATTAGGATGTTTTTCATATGCTCTTTTCCATTGCATGGCTTCCTCTATTTCAATGTGTACCGTGGCTCGACTTCTCACCTTGGCTAACGACATTGTCGGAAGTCTGATTAAAGAATCGCTGAAATGGTTCGCTCTCAACCCCTTGACGAAGGCTCCTACTAACATCTCCTCGCTGGGATTAACGAGTCTCACACTTACGTCGCACAAGCGATTTAGGAATTGCTTCAGCGACTCCTCTGGACGTTGTTTTATGTCAAACATATCGGCGATCTGCAACTGTTTAGGTCGATTTACAGCAAACCGCTCCATAAATACTTGGGAAAACGCAGCAAAGGATGCAATGGAGGTGGTGGGAAGCTTACTGAACCACTTGAGGGCAGTGCCTGTGAGTGTTCCCACGAACATTTTGCAACGAATAGCGTCGCTTCCCCCAGAGATCAACATTTGAGCTCGGAATGCCTTCAAATGGGCCTCAGGATCGCCCTCACCAAAGAACGGTGGAATTTTCAGGATGATAAAATGCGGAGGAATCAGCTCGTCCATGATTCTATTTGTAAGACCACGGTCTTGGAAGTGACCACGATCCCTCATCCATGTCCTCAACTCCTCATTGCTCTTGCGCAATTGCTCCTGCTGACACAATGATTCTTCCAGACGTTGACGAGATTCTGATGTCTCCTTTCGCAACCGCTCGCTTTCTGCTTCTACTTCTGCCCGGCGTGTTGTTTCGCGCTCTTGCCATCGTGTTTGTTCATCACTCACTTGTTTCCGCATCGCTTCATTCTCTCGACGCAAATTTTCTATGTGCTGCATGATCTGCTCCATTGTAGGAAGGTCGTCTCCTCCATTGTTTCCTGTTGGTGACGTGATTGCCATCTCAAATCTAAGTGGATAGGGATACTAGTTTTACCTGTCCCACGGTGGGCGCCAATGTTCTGATCCGAAAACGTATTAGATCAAAACAATATAATTTCTTCCTTTCTGTCTCAGTCCTTCTCTCAATCTCATACCCCTCATATTTCATCAACGTGCTTTTATACCTTTTTTTCATAACCACTTTGTATTGGACTCCGCTTTTTAAGTATTCCCACTACGCCACTGTTTCTTAATTCACTCCTGAAATCCAGCCCACATCTTCCTAAAATCTAGGGATTCAAAAATCGATTTCTTTGTATGCCAGTTTCTTTATTCCTCCTATAGGCCTATGAATCACATCATTAATTTGGGCCTGCATGGACTGTGTTCACGAGCTTTCTATAAATATAGCCGATCTATCCGAGGGGCCCGACCTGATCCGACCCCTCCGATCTTTCCGACCTCTCCGACCTTCCTGCACCTCGGTGCCCGGTACAGTAAGATTAAAAAACTGTAAAGTTAGTTATTTTTTCTAACTCAAAAAATCATTCAACTCATCCATTAACCAGTATTTTTATTTAAAAAGTATATGATATTTTATTTTTTTCAAAAAAGTTATAAATAAAGTTCAATATTTATACACATGTTTTGGTCTTTGGTTTCTTTGATGTTTATGTTTGTATAGTTCAAGTGCCATTTTACTACTTTCAAAGGTGAATTTTGTTAAACTCTAACTGAACATGAAAAGTTTGCAGTGTATTAAACTTGGCTGTTCTCAGCTGCAGGAGCATTCCTGGCTATTCCAGTTGAGATAAAGCTTTTGGCACCATAAGTACTATGTTAGGATATCTGCAACATCTACTATATATATCTATTATGTGTATAAGAAAACAATGTACTATTAAAATTTCTTAAATATCCATTATCACTCTTTTGAAACCTGTAAACTTCATCGATTTTTTGGTCTTTTAATTTATTTTATTTTTTCTCTCTCCTCTGCTATTCTCTTTTTCCGCGTCAACTCTATTTTCTTTATCACACCAACACATTTTTCTTTCACCGCTCTTATTTCTTTTAAGTTTATATTTTTTTTACTCTTTTATTCATAAATAATTTGATTTTTTTCTGAACTTGATTAAATGGTTCATATTTAATACGAAACGTAATACACGAATACTGTCAAAAGATAAAATAACACTGCACCACTTAAAATATTAATATTTTAATAAAATAATAATAATAATTTAATCAATGTTTTTAATTTAAAATTTTTATACATATTATTGTATTATTGAAATATTTTGAAATGAAATAATTCTGAAATTATAATTTTCCATTTTAGAATTCCAAAATATGTACTTTTATTAGTAATACTAATATTATTAATATTATTAGTAGTATTTTTGTATTACTATTACTATTAATATTATTATTATTTGTAATTTTATTATAAATATTTGTTTTATTAGTATTAGTATTATTAATATTATTAAAATTATCATTATTATTATCACTAATATTATAATTAGTATTATTATTATTGGTACTATACCTATTATATTATTATTATTATTATTATTTTATTTTTGTTATATATTATTATTATTGTAAATTGTTTATTTTATATTTACATGTACTTTTATATAAAAATTTTAATATTTATTTTATGTCTTTTATTTTTTATGGGATCGACATGTTTCATAATATATAAATGTTATTATTATTATTATTATTATTATTATTATTATTATTATTATTATTATTATTATTATTATTATTATTATTATTATTATTGAGATGGTATCATAGCTCCTAATCCTAGGAGTATCTGACCGTAGCATAAAACCTTAATTCATAGTCGTCATTGTCGTGCCACCTTGACCCACTTTGTTTTTTTGTGCAACTTTCATCGTTGTCATTGTTTTTCATTGCAGCCTTCATTGTTGCCTCTGATTTTGCTAGAACCTTCATCTTTGCCTCAATTTTTGTTGCAGCCTTCATCGCTGCCTCAATTTTTGTTGCAACCTTCATCGCTGCCTCAATTTTTGTTGCAGCCTTCATCGTTGCTAGTCTCACAACTTTCATTGTTGTTCCTCTATCTTATCGCAATCTACATCCATGGCTGATACTAAGGAATCCATTACTTAAATAAGGGAAAAATCACAAGGTGTTGGAGAATTGTAGACTATTCATTATGCTTATCGGCTAACTAGGAAGAATTATCTTAAATGGTCTCAACTCATCAGGCTCATATTGAAGGGAAAAGGAAAGGGCACTCACCTAAGTGATAATGCCCTTGTGATGAGTGCGTATTTTTGCCCTCATTTAATGTTTAAATCTGGATTTTTAATTGAATTTTGTTCTTAAAAGATTGATTTAATTGAGATTTCTTATAATTGGGTTTATTGAGCATGAGATACAAAAAGATGTTAAAAATAACTTTTTAGTTGTATAAATTTTCTTTGGATATTTTGAGGTGTGTTAGTGCAGCTGCAGCTAAGTTGAGCTCATAGATGTGTGGAAATAAATTGATTAAAGTTTCATGACAACTTAAAGATAAATCCAATAATAGGAAATTATCAAAATCACAAAAATTCAAGCCAAACATTACATGAAGACGACAAGAAAAGCTTGAAAACTTGAAGAAGTTTGGTTAAGCCAAGAAGAGGAAAATGACAACAAAAATTGGACCTTGTGGTATTCTTTATCTTTATAATAAAAAATAATCTGGGAAAAATATATCTTGAGATATTTTATTTGATATTTTTAAATAATTATCTTATTTAATTATATCATAAAATATCAAAAGATAATAGCTACCAAATCTTTTTAAATATGACAAGATCTTCTTAAATCTGTTTAGATCCACAGCAAACAAATATATAGATATTGGATTATTTAGAAGATATTTTGAGGACATTGTAAAGGGATGATTTGGGAATATAATACAAATATTAGTTGGTGATAATTTATCATATATTAGATATTGATATTATCAACCAACTATATTTGTCAAATAGTTTATCTCTCCATGGAGGGCTAAGCTTCAAGGGTTTGTTCCATTGTAATTTCATTATGGATTTTGAGGTTAGAATGAATAAATATGTTTGTTCTTTTGATTCTTGTTGTGATTTATTTTCATCTATGTCTTTTGTGTTTTAATCAAGTAAAAGTAATGATTTTTACATTATAGCAAGTTAGCACGGTGTTAAATCTACATAACATATCAATCATATGAGTTCAAAGGTATTTAATTTTAATTGAGAATGTACTTTGATTAAATTTAAAAATTTTCATCTGATTGAATGGGTTTTTTACAATGATTGATATTGTACTTTGATTAAAGGTGAAAACTTTAACTAGAATTAATCAAGAATGTACTTTGATTAATTAGCTTTTTGCTTGATTTTAGAGGTAAAAGAATAGACATGATTAGGCATAGTAATATTTAACTAATAATGTACTTTGGTTAAATGTACTATGACTAATCTACAAAGTTCTTACTTTTAATTAAGAATGTACTTTGGTTAATGGTGAGAACGCCAACAAATTAATTGAAAATTTACATTAATTAATTTGCAAGTCTACAACAATAATAAATTGAGCAATAATTTTTATATAATCGATGATGAATATATTTTGAAAAAGTAGTGGAATCAATCTATTTTCTTTATTATTATTATTTTTATCTTATTTTATCTTTTTCCATTTTTATTTCTTTCTTTCAAATACTATTTTATTTGACTAACCGTTTTGTATAGATTTTATAAGAACTAATTTGTTAGAAATCGATTTCGTGTTCGTTGGGAGAACTTTAGGAGCCAAACAAGGAAACAAATTTGTTACAAATATATTATGTAAAGGTGAAAACTTTAAAAGCCAAACAAGGAAACAAATCTGTTGGAGACACCAATCAACTCAAGTTTCTATGGATGGAATTTGATCACTATCGCGTTATAAAAGCAAGGTGTCCAGAAGATTCAACAATCCTTAAAGATTACATTGAATAAGATAGGGTTTATGATTTTTTGGTAGGCCTGAATTCTGAAAATGATCAGGTCCATATTCAAATTTTGGGAAAAGAGAAAGTCCCAAGACTTAATGAAGTGAGAACTATCATTCAGAGTGAAGAAAGTAGGCAAAATTTGATGTTAGAAACCCCAATTATTGAAAGCATAACAATGGTAGTTGAAGAAGGAAAAACCATGGTTGTTAATCAAAAGAAAAATGGATTTTTCATTACGAAAAAAAAACACGAGGAAGTTTGGTATAGCTACTACAACAAGACACACCACACACGAAAGAAGTGTTAGAAATTACATGGAAAACCTCGAAGTTGAGAATGGGGGCAAAAAGGAGGTTCTAAAGAAAAAAAGGAGGACAAGGGCAACTACACACTGCTAATGGACATAGTGAAGAGGTTGGTCACCTAAACCATGAAGATATAGAAAGGGTAAGGTCTTTATTGAGTAAATTGGAGAAGCCCATAGGTACATGCTCCTTAACATATTTTGATAAATTTCCATTTTCTTTCGGACTAAATGTTTTAGATACCCTATTTACCCACTCCTGGATATTAGATTCTGGGGCCACATACCATATGACACCCCTACCCAAATACTTTTCCACGTATTTTCCATGTCCTAGCAACAAAAAAGTTTTCATAGTAGACGGGACCCTTATAACAACATCAGGACAAGGAGAGGTCCAAATAAATCCATACATAACATTAAAAAATGTTTTACATGTCCCTAAGTTGTCCATCAACCTAATTTCTATCCAAAAACTTACAAAAGATCTCGCATGCAATGTTGTTTTTCAAAGCAATGCTTATATTTTACAAGACAAGAACTCGGGGAGGATGATTAGACATGCTAGATAATGGAATGGTCTATACTACATAGAAGATCTTAATGTGCCTAGTAGAAGACACTCACTTATATCTGAATCAACCATGACCAACAAAGAGAAAATCCATCTATACCATTGTCAGATGGGACATCCTTCGTTCCAAGTTGTGAAAGCAATATTGCCTTCCTTGTTTAAAAACTTAGATGTGGGGAGTCTATATTGTGAGGTGTGTGAGTTTGCTAAACACAAGCATGTACCTTTTCCTATTAGTAATAAAATGAGTCTTTTTCCTTCTTCTCTTGTTCATACTGATGTATGGGATCCAGCTAATGTTCCTAATATCTCGGGTGCAAAATGGTTTTTAACCTTCATAGATGATTGTACCAGGGTGACTTGGGTTTTCTTATTGAAACAAAAATCTGAAGTTAGCTCTATTTTTATTCGGTTTGTCTCATTGATTAAAAACCAATTTGGAGCCAATGTTAAGAGGATTAGGTCTAACAATGCCAAGGACTACTTTAATTATGTTCTCAATTCTTTTTGCCAAAATGAAAGGATTATCCATGAGTCTTCATATGTCAACACACCCTAAAAAAATGGGATTGTAGAAAGAAAAAATGGGCACCTATTAAACCAAACTAGAGCCATGCTTTTTCAAAATCATGTCCTTAAGAAATTTTAGGGGAAAGCCCTCCTTACTATTACCTACCAAATCAATAGGTTACCCTAAAAATTCCTAGAATCAAAAAGCCCCATGCAAGTCCTATCCTTATTCTACCCACACTTGGACCCTACAAATAAAATCCAACCTAGAATATTTGGTGTGTATCATTTGTACATGTTCATAGTAGTGAAAGGGGGGAACTTGATCCTAAGGTTGTGAAGTGTATTCTTAAGATACTCGACTACACAAAAGGGATACAAATGCTTCCATTCTCCGTCAAGAAGACTCTATGTGTCAAGGGATGTCACTTTTAATAAACAAAAGAGCTACTTTAAGAAATCTCATCTTCATGGGAGAGAATGTAAGAGAGGAATATGAGACTCTAATGCTTCTAAATATGTTTTTCAGGCCTGAAATTGGCACAACTAGTGCTGCTAGACTTGATGTACCTGAAATTAGTACTACTAGATCTGTTGAACCTGAATTTGGGAGCACTATTGGATCAAAAATTGGGAGCATTGTTGTTGAACCTGAACTTGAAAGGACATCAGAATCAGCAGCAGATCTAGCACCTCAACTTGAGACTAATAATGGGAAATTTGGAAAAAACTTGGTATATTTAACGAGAGAAAAGAAGGTCATTCCAAATTTTGTCCATGTCCAAGAATTTGATCCACTACCACCACCATTACATGAGGTAACATTGTTTAATCCTATTAATAATTCTAATGACTATGTTGTCGAAATTTCAGAAGTACATGAGGACCAAAACCTTGACCTTGACCTACCCATTGCTCTTAGAAAGGGAACCAAAACATGCACTCAACAACCAATTTACCTTCTATCCAATTTCATATCCTTTAAAAAAGCCTTGCCTACCCATAAAACATTTCTCACAAACCTAAACATTATACACACACCTTCCTCTATATCTGAAGCATTGTCTGAATAGAAATAAAACAAGCCATGGACGTAGAAATAGAGGCGTTAAACAAGAACAAGACTTGGGAACTTACCACTTTTCCAACTAGAAAGAAATCTATAGGGTGCAAATAGGTAAATACAATCAAGTATAAATTAGATGGGACCATTGAACGTTTCAAGGCAAGGTCAATGGCTAAAAGGTTCACTCAAACTTATGGAGTAGATTATTTGGAGACTTTTACCTCGGTTGCTAAGATGGATACGGTCAAAGTAATATTGTCACTGGCAACAAATCATGATTGGGACCTACAACAGTTTGATGTGAAGTATGCATTCCTACATGGAAATCTTGAAGAAGAAATATACATGGAGTTACTCTCTCATTATGATGAACATGTTGCTACTGGAACTATTTGCAGGCTAAAAAAGGTTTTATATGGGTTAAAACAATCCCTGAGAGCATAGTTTGGAAGATTCACCAGAGTCATGACAAGTTTGGGCTATAAAAAAAGTCAAGGTGATCACACTCTATTTATCAAACATTCAATTTCAGGAGGATTCACAATATTACTGATGTATGTTGATGATATTATAGTAATTGGGGATGATAAAAGGGAGCAACAAGAGTTAAGTTTACCGCAAAATTTGAGATTAAGACACTAGGTAGACTTAAATATTTTTTGGGAATTGAAGTGGCCCATTCTAAGAAAGGAATCTTCATATCTCAACAAAAATACATTACTGACTTGCTCAAAGAAACAGGTAAGACAGGTTGCAAACCCGTAAATACTTTAGTTGATCCAAATACAAAGTTAGGAAGTGTGGAGGAGGATATTGCAGTGAATAAGGAAATGTATCAAAGACTTGTGTGTAGTCTTATTTGCTTGTCCCACACTAGACCATACATTGTATTTGTTGTTAGTCTAGTCAATCAGTTTATGCACCAACCAAAAGAAGCACATTTACAAGTTGCCTATAGAATTGTTCAATATCTAAAAGGGACACCGAGAAGAGGAATTTTTTTTTCAAACAAAACAAGAGTGTAAGTATTGAAGGATATACAAATGTAGATTATACTGAGTCAGTTGTGGATAGGAAATCAACTACTAGATTGTGGAAACTTGGTGACTTGGAAGAGCAAAAAACAAAATGTGGTGGCTAGATCAAGTGCTGAAGTAGAATTTCAAGCAATGGCCCAAGGAATATGTGAACTTCTATGGAAAAAGATTATATTGGAAGACTTGAAGATAAGGTGGGATGAACCTATGAAGTTATATTATGACAATAAATTTGTAATTAGTATAGCCCACAATCTGGTGCAACATGATAGAACCAAACACATCAAAGTGGATAGACATTTCATCAAAGAAAAGCTAGATAGTGGCTTGATTTGCACTCCATATGTGTCCACTCAAAATCAACTTGCAGATATTCTCACAAAGAGCCTGGACTGTATCAACTTTGAAAGAATTATATCCAAGTTGGGAATGGAAAACATTTATTCACCAACTTGATGGGGAGTGTCAGAATTGTTGATTAATTCATTTGAATTGTTTTTCTTGTCATTGAGGGCTCATGAATTACCAATCTAACAACACAAAACAAAAGAAACTCCAAGCTCGACTTGGAGGCGGGAACTCTCGTTTAAAGGAACTAGCTCAACACATTTTGGGGTTGTTGTTGGTCAGGTAAAACAAAACCAAAAAGTTGTTTATTTTGTAGGTAAATCAGGGCATAAATTATTAGGTAATTAGAGATGGACGCCAAATTTACAAAAAAATGAGAAACTTACCTAAAGATGGTATGAGAAAGAATAAAGCAATAAAGTGGAAACTAAAACAACTACGTGCAAAGAGACGACACCAAATTTAAGGACCAACAAGACAAAAGAATTAGTTAAAACAAAACAAGTGAAAAAGTTTAACAATGAGGTATTCAAGACAGGCAATGTACCATCATCAGAGGCCTAATCTGATACTAGAAGATGGTGGACGGGTTATGACAACCTTTTCGTCTTAGAAAGACTCAAGGTTGAAGGGTTGCGTATCATTCTGGTTGTTCAGAGCCTGACTCGATACTCAGAAAAGGATATTAAACGTCCAACAATCGACCTAAAATTTATAGGTCATGGAATTCGCCCTAAATCGATCCTATATTTAGTTTAAATTTTATTAAAAAAAGAAATATTTTATATGTTATTAATTTTTTAATAAGGAAGATTAGATAGGTAGGCATTATCTTTATATCTTTATCTTTTGTTATTATCTTTGTAATATTTATCTTTTGTTATTACTTGTACTTGTAATGTTTTCTTATTACAAGAATAAAACCAATTTGTAACATATTTACTTATAAATAAAATACTAATTTCGACAACTAAGGATGAAATTATCTTGATTTAAAGATAGTCACTTTGACTTTAAGTCAAGAGATTCTGATCTTTTTTATCTTCGAAAAGGCGCTCAATCTTTTACTAGAACAATCATGTAAAAAATTCATAAACATTTTAACTTTAATTAAATAATTTTCTTATGTAAAAAATTAAATAAAAAAATACTTTTTTTATAAAATATCACTAAAATATTTAAATGATTAGAATAAACTATCATGGTAAAATATTTAAGTTTATTAAAATATTTTGTTAAAATAAAATATTTATATCTAGTTACAATATATTTATTATTTATTATTAAGATAACAACTCACAATATTTAATAAAATATCTACAGTTTGTCAGATATATTAAAATTTTAAAATGATCTTATTTTATTATTCAAAAATCATATAAAATAATTATATTAAAATTTTAAAACAACCTTTTGTTAGATTAAATTTTTTTAATTATTTTTATGAAAATATCTCACTTAAAATTTCTCAAAATCTAGTTTCTCATTAAAAGTCATTCATTTAATTATATCATTTAAAGCAAACCAAATATTCATGCTGAAAGTATATTTTAAATAGCTCAGCATATATTTCATACAATATCTCAAGGCAAAATTTTTATAAAAAGACATTTAATTTTTAAATTTTGAAAATTTTAAACGAAAAATCAGTTTATTAAACTTTTATGATTTATAAATTTCACTATTTTTTGTTCCAGTTATAAAATAGTTAAAAATAAAATTAATAATGATAACAACGATTATATATATATATATATATATATATATATATATATATATATATATATATATATATATATATATATATATATATATATATAGAGGCAGAACTTGGAAAAAAAATTTAGGGATGTCAAATTAAATTTGTTATATATAATTTTTTTTAGTTAGAAAAAAAAAGTTTTTCATTTTTTCTCCTCATTTCATCTGTTTAAAACAAACACATAATAGTAGAATTTAAAAAAATATGACTATTATTTGTTATTATATCATGATACCAAACCATGATATCATTTTATATCAGCCCTTTGTACCTCATCAATTTGACTTTGTGGGTATTGTCAAATTTGAAGACGCTTTTCCCGGATCGCGTTCTAATAAATTTTTAAATTTATTATATATAATTCTAGGAACTTTAGAGATTTGATTTTCATTATCTTGAATTCTTGGTTCTCATGAAAAGTTTAGTTAACATATATGCATTTTTTCATCTTTATCAAAAACCTCCTTCTTTAAAAAAAGAATTAATTTGTTTACCCTTTATCATAATGTTTCTAATATAAATTTATCACATCTCACCTATTTAGAAAAAAATAAAATTTATATTTAGAAATCACAATTATCACAATGCAAGACATAACAAAACTTATACCAATTTAATTAAATAAGCAACACAGTATAAATTCAAAACTTAAAAAAAAAAATTTACCATAGGCAGCAGAAAACACAAAATCCTTAACTTTCATAATTAAGGGTTATAATAATTTAGGAAAAAGTATAATTAGGGTTCCTACCATTTTCATAAAAGAATCCCTAAAATCATAATTAAGTTTATACTAATTTGAGATAAACTTAATTTGGAGAAACATCCTAAAAAGATTAATAAATTCATCATACATAAATCATAATAAGATACTAAACTTGATCTGTGAGATCATGTGAGAATTACTTCAATCTCAATCTATGTGTTCCCCAATTCCCCAACCTCTGTTTTCCCATCTATCTCTTTATATTTATTTCTCTTCACACACTTTCATGATAATTTACACGGTGAAAAAATTCTATAACTAAAAAAAATCATAATCTCTTTTATAGATCAATGTCTCCATTAAATTTTTTATTTTATCTTTTATTATAATTTCCATAGTATAAATTTAATATAAATAATATATAAATATAATTAAAATATATATACATATATATATATGTAGACATATATATATATATATATATATATTTATATTTATATATATTACCTTTTATATAAAGTTAACAACGTATATTACTTAAACAATATATTATATATCTTATAAAATACTAATTTTTTTTTATGAAGGTTGTTATCTTCTCACGTTTTTTTATATACAAAAGAAATTATTTTATTAAGTTTGTATATTTATTAAATTTATAATAAGTACATAAATTTATTAAATTCATGATTGTGAATTTTAGATAATGCAAGAAAAAAAAATCATTTATGAGATTACTGTAAAGCCAACCTATTATTTTGTCAATATTTAAGGGTTGCCCCAATCAGTTGGGTCTAAGGCTGGTCCATAGGGTGTCCAAAGCCCCTAAACCAGCCTAACACTCTCACTCTCTACCCACTTTCAGAAAATCAGCTTCTCAAACACTCTCTTAGAACAACAGTAGTGCTCTGCTAGGATTTGAACCCCATTCGTCATCAAGCTAGCTTAGTCTCGTTTTCTAAGTCACGTAAGTGGTTTCTGTTCCTGCTCTTCCTCTCTGGTTTAGTTCTTCGTGATTACTGTTAGGGTTCCCTGTAGTAACATCGTGTTCCATCTGTATAGTGTTTCCAGCTCGCGAATCTGCCTAGAGAGCTATCGTACTCCCTTGCTTAGGTGTCAGAGCATTATGCTAGCATTTTTCCAAGTAAGGGAAGCTAGGGTTTCAAGTTTGGATGTACTTTGCTTGTTTTTCAACTCTGTTTCGTGCTTATGGTGTTTGTATGATGCTTAACATGATATGAATATATATTTCGCATTTCTCTAGATGAATCTGTGTGTTGGCCTGCGTGAACAATGGAGGAAATTTGATAATCTCACCCAAGCGAGTGGAGCTTGCCTAAGCAAGAGTATCAGAACCCTCTCAGATGCTGCGCGAGTTGTCGCTCAGGCGACGAGCTCCTGTTTTGAGCGAGAGTTCATCTCGCTCAGGCGAGGAGGTATCGCCTAAGCGAGAGAACGTGACAGCACCACTGTTCCACTTTTTGAGATATCGCCTAGGCGAAAGGAGCTCGCTTGAGCGAGGCCTTTTAGCCTGAGCGAGAACTGGGCGAGAATATGCTCAAGTGTTGTTTTCTTCTCTGTTCTTGGATGTTTGCCACATGTTTGGTTGAATTACTGTGATAAAGCATGAAATGAGTGATTTTGCATGTGTTGAATGGGTTATGGGTTGGAATTGATGAGTTTGGGATGATCTTGGCATGTAACATGAATGGGATGGTTGGTTATAAATGTTGAAGTGAAATTGGTATGGATAATGACTTTATGTTGGTTGAAGAAACATGATGTTGGTGTGGTCAGGACGTAATTCCACGAAGGTTTCGTGGTGGTGTCTCATTGGTCAGGACGTAATTCCATGAAATCTCTAGGTGAGATCTCATGGTGGTGCCTCATTGGTCAGGACGTAATTTCACGATGGTTATATGGTGGTGCCTCATGGTCAGGACGTAATTCCATGACCCCTGTTAGTAGGAGCTCATAGTGGTGCCTCATACTTAGGACGTAATTCCACGAAGTTCGTGGTGGTGCCTCATTATATAATTTAGTAAGGATTCAAGTAAGGACTGCATCCTGACACTCTAAAGAGTCAGTGAGTCTCACGTAGAGCGTACTGACTCAACTGGTGTGAGTAGCAGAAAGCCCTAGTCTTTGGCAGGATAATGGCCTTAGATGTTTGAAGGCTAACCTTGTGAGTGGTAGGGTGAAACCCATTGGCAATTGGCTCTGCAGAGCAGTAGAGGCCACCACAAGTGCAAGCATTCGGTGAATCCGACTAATTATATGTATCCGGATAAGTCGTGTCTTGAGTCTTAGTGTCTTGTTTGTGAGTCATCACATGTTTGGTTTATGAATGAATCTTTGGTTATCAAATTGTATGTAATGGTATGATAAATCATTTTCTAGTTTAGCTTACCCTTTCTGCTTTTCTTGTGTGTTGGGTGTATTTTCTCTTTTTGCGATGGTCATCAATTTATTGATGTGAGCAGATGTGAGAACTCCTTGTGGTCGTCAGGGCGATGGAGATTCCGCTGCATAGCTTTGACTTGAATCCCATTTCTTCGAGTTTCTTTTAGGGTTGTAGCCCATGTATTGTCTTGTCTGTGAGCTTTATTTTGAATATTGTTGATCCCTTACTCGATTTTGTATTGGCATCGTGGTGTGCTTTAGTTTCCTTCCTAAGTACGTTGGATTATTGTAAGGAGTGACAATATACTCTATGACTTTGCTCTTAATATTATTTTGTGTGACGTTGCATTTAATTAAGGTTAATATTTAAATGTGACATTACAATTACGAAATTACTTTTATAGACCTTCTATAAACCTCTTCCTTACCGAGAAAAATTGAGATGCACATGAAATTTTGATTTTTCACCTATATCAAAACATATCACAGATCTCTTGGGGTGGAGGGAGACAGTCTCCAATTGAGTAAGTTTCGATCACAAGGATTAATTATCGAGTTGTAGTTGAAGATTGGGAAGAAATCCAATATCTTCTTATGACTTGCACAAGTCGGAGGTTTTTTGTGACTATTGTTGAGACAAAATTTGTTGCATTTTCATGGTTTTGTCGCATCATTTCATTCTCCCACCTTAGCTCCTTGACACTTTGCATAATTTATTGTAGGACAATGATACTTTAACCCATTTTTTTTGACCCACTTTTAACCCACCACTTTAATCACCATTAGATCATATATCACATCACTAAAAAGAATAAAAAAAAGATGATCTAATGGTAATTAAAGCAATGGGTTAAAAGTGGGTCAAAAAAAGTGGGTTAAAATATCATTTTCCTTGATTGTATGACTGGTCCCTCCTGTTCCTCCTATCATTGCTCTTGGTATTCCTAGTGATCATTAATTATTGGTTGAGTGAAGTTCTGATCAAGTTTTACCCTGCATGGTAAACACCAATTTGTTTCAGTATAAATATGAGTGAAGACAAAAGAATAATCAAAACCTATTTTGACTCGAAGTTTATTATCTTTATGCCAAAATTAGTTTTGTCCCTTGATTATGAGAGTAATATGAGAGTAAGTATTTTATTCATAAACAAAAATGTTTTTATTTTCAAGACAAGAAAATATTACATTTATAAAGATAAAGATACAAAGACGTATAAGATGTCGATTTTTTTCCTTTCTAGCACATTTTTCCATAAAATATACCAATATAGCATATTGTGCGTAATATTTAAGAATTAGCACATTTTTCCTTTTTTGGTCAGAATTTGGTTCTTGGGAAACTGAATTCTATCCTTTGTTGGCCTTTTATTTTGCTTTTTTACCCGTAGGAATTTGGTTCTTGAGGAATCGAATTTTGTACTGATTTATTTTCTTTTACTTTTTAAATTTAATATTAAAATGATACAAAATTTAATTTGAATTGTTTAATTTGATTTTTTATATTATAAGAATTTATGTTGTAATAATTTATAATGTAAAAATATTTTTTGAAAACAAATAAATTCCAAAAAGTGAATATTAATATTTTGAAGTAAAATACTTTTGATACCTGTAACAATTTTTATTAAGAAAATATATTTTCTCTTCGATTATAGTTTATAAATTTCAATTCAAAAACACATATATTAAAAACATATTTCAAATTACAAGAAAACTAATTTATGTCAACCAATTTTTTATCAATTATTTATTACGATATTTTAAAAGTATAATTTTAAGTTTATATTTAAAGTTAATAACTATTATTTTATTTTTCAATATAACTATAAATTTTTCATTATTTATTTCTGTCCAAACCAAAATACTTTATCAATTTGTAACTTTAATTTAAATTTTTTTAAATATTCAATAAACAAAAAATAAATTATAACACCACCTTAAAATCAATATTATAATTTGTTATTTCTATTATAACTCATAAAAAAAAATCCTATCTTCTAATATAAAAAAATAATACTAAACAAATTACAAATAAAATCTTAAGATTTAATTTTACATTTTCAAATAACACCTAAAAAAAATATTAATATATTTTTAATGCATCAAATTTTTTCCTCTTTTAATTCCTCCAATTTGAAAAAAAAAGAAAAAAAAAATCCAGTTCAAAACTCGGTTTCCAGAAACCAAATTTCGACTAAGAAAAGACAAAACTCAGGTCAGAATTTGGCTTCCTGAAAACTGAATTCTGACATGCAAACCAAAATCGTGCTAGTTATGTAAATATAAGACACATTGTGATAGTCCTGTATTTTTTTTGTCGTGAACTGTGCTAAAGTGGAAAAAAAATCATAAGATCTCCCTCTTTGTTAGTTAATCAGATTTTTTTAAACAAATAGCACACTCCTATTTAATATTACCTACATAGCACACTCTAGATAAAATTTACAAAGACAGCACACTTTTGGTTTTGTGTTGGGAATTTGATCTTAGGGACTAGAGCAATGACTAGAGCAATTTTTTTTCAATTCAGTAAATGACTAGAGCAATTTTTTTTCAATTCCGATTAGAATTCGATTCTCAGGAAAGATTTTTTTTTTAAAAGAGCACTGTTCGCTCCTTTATTTACCAGCATAGCACATTGTACCTTAATTTTATATACATAGCATTGTTTTTATTGTAGTTGGGAATTCGGTTGTTCGGGAGCTGAATTCCAATAGTTAATGTTTTATTTTTTTTTTTTCAATTCCAAGTCAGAATTCGGTTCAGGGATCTGAATTCTGAACTTGGTTTTTTTTAAAAATAAATTAAAATTAATATTTTTAAATTTTTTTAATAAAATATATATAAGAGTTATTTTTTGTTTTCTTTTTGTAAAAAATGTTACATTAAAGGTTAAATAATTTTTTTTTTAAATAGATGTAGTACTGTGTTTTTAGTTAATTTAGGTATTATTTGAAAGAAAAAAATAATATATTTTTTTTTTTGAATTTGTTGATTTAAAAATAGATTTTGTATTGTGTAGTAAGTTTTTTATGTGTAATTTGAAAATATAAACATCAATTTAATTTAATTTTTTTTATAATTTGTGTAGTATTAATTTTTTTAATAGGAGTAATTGGGTGTTGTGTTTGGAATCTTTCCTTCGTGAACTTTCATTTCATTGTTGGTTCTGTATGTGGGGAGTAATGCTGGAATAAGTGGGGAGTTTTTCTTAATATTATGAACATCGCTAACAGTTTTGTTAATGTAAAATATGAAACTTGAGTGTTAAGACAAATGTTCGTTGTCATTGTATCATAGAAAAAAACTATTTTCATTACCACGAAATTGAAAAGCAGCTTTTTTGGATGGTGTAATGAAAAAATGTCCCTTAAAGTATGTATGAGGTATGTGAGGAGTCTTGTTGGATTAAGTTGTGAGTTATTCTTATTATTTTGAACATCAGTTGCAGTAATTCAATGGAAAGTATAAAAATGGAAAATATAAAACTTGAGAGTCAAGAGAAAAATGTTCATTGTAATCATATGGTAGCACAATAATATTTCTAAGACTACTAAATGTTAATTGGATAGGGATAATGGAAAAAGGTCTCATAACTAATGAATGAGGTAGGTAGGGACTAATGATGGATTAAGTGGGGAGTTACGATGGACATTTTGATCTTGAGTTATGAACAACAAAAGTAAATTATTTCCATG
>Ga0214542_1004675_pt1 | contig 26886 bp, 22 predicted proteins | sample CNSS1metaG_FD_160096 | JGI IMG/M metagenome (GOLD analysis project Ga0214542, IMG submission 160096) | Root nodule microbial communities from cowpea collected in UCLA plant growth center, Los Angeles, California, USA - CNSS1 | ecosystem: Host-associated > Plants > Roots > Nodule | place: USA...
TGCAGAAATTGTATAGTGCGCTAATGATGCTTTGTTTCACCTTAGTGACTTGGTGTTCATTTTGAACTGTGTATTTTGGAATATTCCATATGTTGTCAATTAAAACATTTAATTTGACATTTGTGTTGTCTCTACCAGGAAAATGGTAGGTATTTGTGAGTATTGACAATTCTTGTTTGTCATACTTTGTGTATTGTTCCACCACAAAGGGGGACTTGACTGGCTTAGGACCTGAAAATCCTTTCTTTGTGTTTTGTATAAATTCCATTTTGGAATATTTGTACCTGCAATATAGAAGCAAATGGGTTAAGCAATAAAATGTCTGAGCATTTGTAGCTGATACTCCAAAACTCTGATGTTAGCTTTGTAGGAGGTAAGTGTAGAATAATATTGGAAGGGATTTTGTTGGCATAATTCTGTTTTTCGTAGCCTTAGGCATGATATCTTTCTTTTAAACCTTTTTATTTGTTTAGTGATTTTAATGGCAGGATTAGGGCTAAAGACAGGACTAATCCCTAGTGGTTGTATTTGTATTCTGACCCGAAATCCAGGAGGGATTTCAGGATCTTGAATTTGAATACGCAAGATATTCATATATTATGACTGTATAGTCTCACTTTTGTATGATGTACCTGGAAAGGATATCAGCAAACATATTGTCATTTCATTGGAATAGTTTTATTAATGGTTAAATGTGTTTTTTAAACTATTTTCGAAAGTTATATTTTGTTTTTATATTTATTTTGTTATTGTATTTTATGAATTATATAAAACATTTTTTCTATAGATTTTCAAAACATAGTTTAAAATGTAAATTTTTTTATGAATGTATACGAGGAATACTAAATATATAAAATATATTAAAATAAAGAAATCTTTTATTTATATATTAATTTAGATATATGTGAGAAAATTTTAGGAGGACAAATTTTCCTTAATCTTTAAGTAAACTTCCATTGTTCTAGTAAAAAATAAGTAAACAATAAGTGAAGGTTATGTTATAGTCTATTATGAAACTTCAGTTGTCAAATGATAAATATTTTACGTGTTATATATCTTTTATAAAGTTTAAAGAATAAATAATTTAGATAAAATATAATTATTTTAAATAACATACATATGAAAAACATATTTAACTATTTGTTCATCATTCAAAATATCATTATAGTTTTAATCTATTATATAACTAAAAAAAACTTAAGTCTAATGAAATTTCTTTAATATCCCAACTTATTTTCTTCCACGTGTTCATTTGTGTGAATTTTTGGTCATTCTACATAATTTTGCATATCAATTCTTTGTTTGACACATGTACAACTCCTTTTTATACTTCATTCACTTCATCCTTCTTTTCATCTCCTTCTTTCATATTCATCTTCTTCCTTCAATCTTCAAAGCTTTCCACCTCCTGCGTTCATATTCATCTTCTTCCATCTAGCTTGAAAGTTAGTTCATTCCTTTCTTGGTTGAAAGGTTACTTTTGTAGATGCTTGATTGACTATGCTTTCTATTGGGTATGGTTGAGGTTGGACGAGGAATTATAAGGTGGCATGGTTGACTTCCTATAACTGTTTGTGTTCCTACTTGGTGTGATATCTGTTGTGGTGGATGTTGTGATGAGTGAGCAGCCTCAGTTTATATTGGTGGTGGCTGTTGTGATGATTCTGGTGGCTGATGTGATGACTGTGTTGCCTGATTCTGTGTTGGTGGTGGCTGCTATGATGACTAACTTGGTTGAATCTGAGGTGGTGGTGGTGGCTGTTCTGATTCCACATTTGTTGGTTGAGTTGTTACAGGTGGTGGTGGTTGTTCTGATCCCATATTTGCTAGCTGAGTTGATTGAGTTGGTGGTGCTGACTAAGGTTGTTGGGGACAACTTTTTAGATTATGGCCTACTTCTTTACATTTGCCACCATTTTTAGTCAAGCCATGTTTTGTAATTTGCTTCCCATTTTTGTTCATCTCCCAAGCTTCAAGTCTTCTTTTTTTTGGGTCTTCCAAGTAGAATTCATTTAGGAGGGGGCAATACATTTGGAAATTTTGTTTGAACCCACATTTGTTGACCATTACAAGGGTATATGATGGAATTTCTCTTCATAGGTTGAGATTTTGAACCAATGAGGGATAAAATCTTCTTCACTTAAGTTCAGATTGCAGCCATTGCATGATAGTAAGATATCCTTATTAGACTCCACTTCCTACAAGTGATGTTCGTTGTCTATGTTGACCATAAATTTCTCCCTAGTAAATGATTTGTGCCTAACCTCAAATATCTTATTTGTTGACCATTTGTGTATCATAATTCAATACAAGTATAAATCACAAATCAGGCAATGGTGACTAAATCAAAACAGTGGACAATAATTTACAAGTACCTAGGAATCCAGTTTGTGGAATTTGTTGTTTCGTTGTCCAATCTTGTCTTAATTCTTGGACATATTGAGTTTTTGAAGGATTTTATCTTTGATCTATTTTCAGCCCATCTTTGCATCATATAAAGACGTATTTCCTCCATCATGGACATTATTGGCTTACTCCTTGCTTGTACAATTATACTATTGATTGCGTCGTTCATGTTATTCACGATTGTGTCACACAAAGGTCTGGGGATGAACCTTGATTTTCGCCAATACCTATTCAAGTGGCACACACAAATCAGTAATGCTTCATAATCAGTTTTCAGCAAAGTTGATTACGTTTAACTTGGGGGTATTCCTAACAGATGTTTGAAAGCATCGATGTTAACTTCTTTAATCTTCCTCATGACTTTCTCCCATTGCTATGGATATGTGCTATGAGTTGCTTCCAACATTAAAGCTTTCAAATTCTTTCCCGAGAATTTCTTCCTAAAGTTTGCACATAAATGCCTCATACAAAACCTTTGGTCAGCCCTATGCAAAAGGGATTGAATAATAGGCAACAAACCCTGCAAACGACAATTAAATTAACTTAGGCAGGGCACCAAATGTCTCAACAGTAAAAGGTAATAACAACAGTGTGCGAAAATAATATATGTACTTTTGTTGGTCTGACATGAACGTGTAGGATGCACAAATATCTGGTCCCCTAAGATCATCAATTAACAACTCCAAAAACCATGTCCATGTGTCCTTATTTTCCACTTCAACAACTGCACATGCAATTGGTACCATTTGGTCGTTGGCATCCCTTCCAACAACAGTTAGGAGTTCACCTCCATACTTGTATTTCAGAAAACAGCCATCTAAACTAATAAAAGGGTAGCATGAAATCATACAATCTTTGCATGCTTTTAAACACATGTAGAACCTGCTAAAATATCTTTCCCCTTCATTTCCTTCAACTTTCACCTTTGTTGTAGAACCAGGATTAGATCGAAGAATCTCATGTGCATAGTCATAAATTCGATTAAATTGTTCTATAAAAGACCCATCAACTTGCTCAACAGCCAATGTTGTTGCTCTACGAGCCATGGACTTTGTCACAAAAATATTCCACTTCCTAGTTACTTTATTTTGAATATCAAGTGCCCTCAGACTTGGGTTGTCTCTTAATGTGTTTTCCAACCTACTACTTAACCACTTAACATTTAACATTTTTAGATTAAATTCTTTGTTACACTTGAACTTGCCATTAATTCTCCTTAATTGCCATATGTTTGTTGCAGTCACATAAGCACAATAGGCAAACCAAGTACATTTTCCTTTCGCACCCAAACATATCACTATACATCTACATTTATCATTTTTTTTTGAAGTTTTAGCCTTCTTCTAGATTGCACTCCATATGTCCTTATTGCCTTTACAAATGTCTCTTTATCAGGAAAATATGTTCCAACTTCCCACTGGTATTGGGCCATGCTTTTGGGCATTTTAAAGGTCCCAAAGTTTACCTTACATTGGTTGCCACTGGCCAATGACTCATCACTATTTGGATCATCGTTGTCCATGTTATTTGATTCCCACCCTTCATTAGATAAACCCCTATCATGCATATCAACTGGGTACTGTCATCAAATTCTAACTCTTCCTCCTCAATATCTTCTTCCCTATTTCCTTCCCACAAATTGTCCTCATAATGGACATTTACATCATGTCATCAGAATCAGTTTGACCTTCATTTCTTTCCTCCACAATCCTTATTTCTGCCTCAGCTCCAGTATGTGCTTCTAAATCACACTCAGTTTGGACACCACCTACTGCCTCATGTGTAATACCTATGTGTACATCAACCTCAGGTTGGTCACCAACTTCTGCTTTAATCTCATTATTTTCCTCAACCAGAATTTGATCCACTTCAGTTTCTGGTTGAACCTCAACATTGACATCAACCACAATTTCAGCATGCACTTCAATTTGTGGCTACACCCTAATGTTATGGTGATTATTAGCGTCATCCTCCAATTCATATTCCATGTGATAACCATTATTATCTTGTTGCATTTCAGTCTCATGAACCACGTTATTATCCTCCACATAATTAATGTGTTCTCCATCGCCACAACCACTATGACCATCCACCTCACCCTGGATCTCAACATTTTTAGTTCCTGTTTTTGCCACCACCTCTTCAGGGAAATTGTAAGACCCGTGAAAATTAATTAAGTAAATAATTAATTAATTAATAAATGCAGGTAGTAGGAGCCTTTAAGACATTTAATGCAGATTGATATAACGTGGAAAAGTACTAGCTTAAGTGGTTAAGAGTACTTTAATTGTGTGAAAGTACTTGTGTTCAAGTCATATGTATGCCATTTGTGTGTTATTTAATTATTATTGTTTTTAATAATATACTAGAGCATATTAAGTGATAATATAATCATAAAATTATATTAATTATCATGAAACATGAATTGGTTGAATGGTTGCTCATTGAATTGAACATTGACATGGCTATGGGTTCGAAACTTGGTGGACCTAAACTAAACTTTCTTTTTGCCAAAATTTCCTTTAGCATGAATGTGAAAAGGTAGAGAAAATCCTAGCTAAGTGAGTAGCCATGGAGGCTGGAAACACCATCACTAAATGAGTATTGAATGGAAGTTAAAGTCATGTTAATGCCAGTTTTCGTTTTGGCCATTAACCTCAATTATAAACCAATTAAGGAGCAGAGAAGGGTTTGGTAGGGATGCCATTGTTTTGCAACAATTTGAGAGAGAGAATTCATAGCGAAATTGGACTTTGAGTGAAGTATAGAGGCGTAATTGGAGAGAATTAAAGCAAGCCATTGGAAGCAAGGGAGAAGCAAATCTTAATTGTGTTTACGCAAGGAGTTCCAGGTTAGGGGAGCTGTACTCCGCTATTTTTGTATTCGTTTTGTGAATGATATGCAATATATGATGAATTTGATGTCCTTATTCTGGTTATTTTTTGTGATTCTACATTTCTTGAATTTTTTCAGAAACCACCTCGCGGGTGATGAATCACCGCCAGGCGACAATTCATTTTGTTCGGGTTTTGGGGTTCCTGCAGAGGGATCGCCTGGCGGCACACCCCTGCGACGCAAGTGGTTTTACCTTGTTTTTTATGTTTTTCTTGTTCTGGACGGATTATGATTAGAGGGAAATCTAGTCCTAACTGTTTGTGAATGATTTAATGTCATATGTTGACGAGATCACATGTATTGGGAAAATTAAATTGGGAAGAAATCACATGACCATGGTTAGGGATTGGGAAATTTGGGAATTTCGTGACAATGGTAAATAACGCGTGAATTGCAATGATTCAATGTGGATTTAAGATTTAACTTGATTATCAATGCATAAAATGAAGGCTAGTCAATTGAAATAGGGTAGTTCACGAAGGAACGCGTTTCTGGACAACTTGGGAATTTGGGAGTTTAGTTCGCGCAGTGCAAAAAGGAGTTCTAGAAATTCCAGAAAACTATGATATGTCTGGCGGTGAGTTGTGTGCCGCCAGGCGCCATGACAGCGAGAGTGGTTGTTTTAAATGCTACGAGGTGTTGTAGTGAAGCTAGAGTTTTATTGGTTTAGAAAATTTATGAAATTAGTTGGAATTGTTGCTTAAGAAATCAATTAGCGGAAATTGAACTTGGGTAATTTGCTATTATCAAATGGAAAGAGTAGTATAATGGGATTGTTAAATAATGGGAAGTGTGCGCGAAATTGTATTGGAGGAATTGTTGGAGAGAAGAGTTGTGTTAGTGCTGAAAATCGGAGTAAAACTGCTCAAAACAGTATACACCGCCTGGCGGCACGGGACTGGCCGCCAAGCGCCATATCAGAGATGTGAGGGGTGCTCTGGTTCACGAAAAACGCTGTTTTTCGTACTTTTCGCGCAACAGGGACCGCCCGACGGTAGTACAGTCCCGCCAGGCGCCACATCCTCACTTTTGGGCGTTAGGCGCCACCATTTTTCTAGTTTGCGTAGTTTTCGTAAAACTGCATTTCCCGATTTGTTAACCGTCTGATATACGTGAAATTTTTACAGGTGGTCCATAACATGTGGTTCTTCACTTTGAACGGTGGAGATTGGATTTGGAGGTCATTAGCTAAAGATATACATTTCTTAATATTGTTGATTTTGGAGTGTGTAAAATACATGAACAAGCTCTGGATAAGTTCAAGTAACTTCTAACGAAGCATGATTGGGTTATGTGGTAAGTCTCTATCAATTTGAATATTCCTTTGGATTAGTCACATGTGGAGAATTGGTTTGGTGAAGGCATGGGTGTCAGTATTAACTTGCATTGGTGCATAAGATCATGTGCTTAAAATTGTTAGAGTGTTGCTGCTTATATTTTGTTTGAGCATGCTTGGGATGGTCTATATGACTAGGGGATGAATGCACATGTGAGATGCTATAATGCCTAGAACATTATAGATGACAATGCTTTTCATTAGGGGTACTCTAGAATGAGAGCAAATGAGAGCAACCTGTGTGAAGTGTGCTTGAACCTTAACTAAAGCCAGTAATGTGCAAGTACTAGTGTAGCGACTGGCAGTACGTGTCCCCCGCCAGGCAATCTGGAAGCGGTAGCGACTGGCGGTACGTGTCCCCTGCCAGGCGATTTTGCTGTAGCAGATTGGTGTTATGCTTGCTATGATGTGCGTGATCTATAAGGCTTCTAGGATATCTTAAAGGTCAACTTGTTGGTGTTCCTTGAGTTGAGCTCGGAACGTATCCCTTGAGTTGAGCTCGGGATAGGGATTAAGCACGTGGTATTCCTTGAGTTGTGGCTCGGAATAACATCTCTTGAGTTGTGGCTCGGGATGACGGATGAACACGAGGAACTCTAGAGTTGTGGCTCAGGTTGGCGAGTGTTGCCGGTGTGAGTGTGCTGATTGTGGCCAGTACGGATGGGTCCAGATAGATTGCCCTCCTCAGTAGTTGACTGACGAGTTTGGTAGTCTTGGGACGTTGCGAACTATGTTCGTATTTGGGAACTTCACCCGGCGTTACGGTGTATGATCCGTAACATGGTTTCCAGCACGTGCTCTATCGGTTGTGGCCGATAGGTATGGCAGCAAGACACCTTGAGGTACCCACTAGAACATGTAGAAAACGAATAACATGGTGGTGGCCATGTGATGTGATATCAAAGGATGAAATTCCTTTGGTGTGATTGTGTGATTGGTATATTTGTGTCATATATATATATATATATATATATATATCTATATATATATATGGTTATTTTGTTAGCTCACCCTATCTACTTGTGTTTGGCGATGATCGTGTACGCGGTACACGGGAGCAGATGATGTTGCAGGTGGATCTGGTGAGGCTTAGCAGCGGAGCAGGGAAAACTCATGGGAATAGTTTTATAGAGTTTTATCATTTATGATTTTGGAATAAAGATGTAATCTATTATGAGACTGTTTTAGTATTTTATTGAATTTTGAGAAGATTTGAACTTAGAGTTATATTTATTATGAAATAAATTCTTTGAAATTCTCGCGTCTTTGGAAAATGGATTTATAATAAATGTGATTTTATTTTCTTATTTTATATTATATTTTAAACCCATAATATCCGGCAGGGATGTTACAGAAATATTCCAAAAAATTGTCCACAACTTCAGCTTCATAAATTTAGTGAATAACAAACATATGAACCTGCCCATTCCTTCTAGCAATAATGACCATGTGCATTGCACCCTTGTCATCAGACAAAATTTTCAAATTGTTCTCCATGTGCATCTAACTTACTAAATTTATACCATAACTCTTTAATGTTTACATAACCTATTTCCCTAAGTATTCCCATTATCTCGAAAAAACTCCACCTATCTGGGTCACAAGCCAACGTGGTCGTTAACCCATTACTATAACTCAATGTTTCATTCGTTTCAAAGTATCCCCCATGGTGCACCACCACCTCAAATCTATCATCACACATCCCAACCTATAAAAAAACTTAAAACAAGTTACTCTATGCACTACCAATGCCCATGGATACAACACATATTACAACCCATACCCCAAAAAAGTTAAACACAATCTCCTTTAAAAGGGGACCACAACCCATTGACAACAAACCAACGGGACCACAACCCACACACCATTAAAAACATACAAAGATAGAATCACACATAAAAAACAATAGCAACGCCCACAATTTCAACAATATAAAAGTAAAAGGCAACAACGAATCCATTAAAAACCTTAAAACTTACCTTCGATTTGGTGCCACTACGAGCAAAGTGAGGACCCTATGCCACAACCAAGGAGATCGTGAATCCTTCCTCTTTGAATCGTCATCCTTCGATCACTTCTTCCTCGAATCAATGTTCTTCTCCACCAATATCCTCAATTTCTTCACCACACGAACCCTAATTTTACCCTCTTCGAAAACCCCAATACAGCTTCAATTTTTTATTTTATTGTCCACATCATCTGATCTCCCTACATTATCACGTAATTATCAATTGTCACAATCTCACATCAGAACACTCTGCCGTTAAATTATTTAACATTGTTAACGTCGAGGACTAAATTGAACCTCCTAAACAAACTAAAGGATTAAATTGAACCCCAAAAAAAATAGGGACCAAAATGAACCAAGTATATAAATTAGGGGACTAAAAGTCTAATTAAGCCTATTAATAACAAGCATATCTTATGATCCATTTCATTGACATGTATTATTTTTTAAATTCAGTTTCCCATCCAACAATGTTTAATATTCACAGTATTGCTTAATTCACTTTTACTGACATATGTGAAAATTTTTTGTTATTGTTAAATATTTTACATATTTAAACTTAAGTTTAATACATGAAATCAACAAAATAAATTTAATTTTGGAATTTTTATTTTACTTATTATGATTCATTTTAATATTAAAAATATTATTGAGTAATTTATTTATTAAGAAAAGATATATATTTCATCCACCATATTCGATATTTAAATTCATTTATTATCTATGTATTACCGATAATTAATGACCTTTTCTTCTTTATATATTTATTTATTAATTAAAATTATATGTTTATAAATTAAAAAATAATTAACATTCAAAAAAGCTTCAACTTAACGCACGAGTCTCGTACTAATTATTTAGAAAAAAAAAGGAGATGAAAAATAATTTTGGCAGTTAAATATTTTGAAAAACATTAAAAAGTAAAAACATAAGGGTGTGAGAAATTTTTAAATTAGGAGGAAAGAAACACAAAAATGATGACTGCCAAACAAATGCCTAAACCTTAAAAACAATCAAAATGTGACAAAGAAGCATGGAAGTGAGGTTTTGTGTGTAAGTTGTCTCATGCATTAGAGAAGGTGAGGAAATTAGTGAGAGTGTAAATAAACAATATCTTATATACCATTAATAGTGTAAAACTCTACTTGCATGTTAAACCTAATCACACTTTTTCTTGTTATTGCTCTTCTTTGATGAACTTGAGCATATGTGCAAGTTATTGGTACTAATAAAAACACACTTCAAAGATTACATCAAGTTAAATTCTAACAAAATAATAACACAATAAAGAATGCTTCGGATGAAATTTTACTCAGGATAAAAACTTATACAAGTTATAATTAAAAGCTAACTTTTTGTTAATTTCTAAATTCAACCAAGAGTGGATGTTATAAAGCCAATATTAATTAATCATAATATTAATAAAAAAACAGTGACATTGTTTTTGGATGAGATAATTTTAAAAAAAAATAGTTCATTTATTTAGTATTTTTTTTAGTAAAATAAGTCGTTTAAATGAATAAATTAAAGAAATTGAAATTTAAAAATATTTTAAATAACTAAAATAATACAATTTGAAATTCAACTATTTATTTTCTAGATAGACACATATACATATATATTAAAAAAATGAAGTTGTTAAATATTATTTAAATATTAAAACCTGATTAATATTTTTTTAATTATATACTTTAAAATAATCTTTTTAAAATAAAATTATATATCTTAAAAGAAAATTGTAATTACTTTATAAAAAAAATACTTAAATATAAAATATTTTATTTACTCTATTCAAATAAAAATATTTAAAAAATAAAAATAATTTAATCAAAAAAAATTTAAATATTGAGTATTTTAATTTCTTAAAATCATAGAAATGCCTTATCCAAATACAATATTAGGTAAAATACAAAACAATTGTATTTCTTTTTAAAATACTATAAGAAATTTAAAATATTTACAAAATAAGATAATGTTTATAAATATTAATTATAAGTTATTGTATTAAAAATAAATATCATTTAATATTTTTTGTAATATATTTAAAATCTTTATAGAATATTACCTTATGTAATAGTAATAGCCTTTAGGATTGCTGGAAAATATAACTTGTGATAAAGTGTTTTTATACTATTTTTGATTAACAAAATAATAAAAAGTATGTATGTGTATGTTTAATAGAAAGTTATAAATAATTATAGTTGTAATTATTATTATTATTATTATTATTGTTATTATTATTATTTATATATCTTCTCGATGTATTGATTAGCCAAAACATATTTATGTATACTAATTATTCATCTCTCGCTATCTATTACTTCTATAAAATATATTATATATTGAAGACGAAACAATGGATTCGATTTTTTTTTTTACTGAGGATAATTGAAAATGGGATTCTTCACTGTTAAATGATCTATTTTGTACGATTCTAATGTGAAAGGTGATATTTCTAATATTCCGCTGGAAAATAAAACTTATTTTCTATGTTTAGCTTGTTATTTTGTTTATGACAAAATGATTTGGATTTCAACTCATTTTTATTTGATTTTTTAAAGTTACATATCAGAAATATATGTTTCTTTAAATCATCATTAATTTGGCATAATATTAAGGATGCATGTGATGCTATTTTTGAAAATACTTTTTTGACATTAAGTAAGGGATGATTGTATTAATCTTTGTAATGATTGTTGGTGTTCTGGCATTTCCATATTTAAATTAGCTAGAATTCCTTATTTTGATAGAGTAAGCTTATACTTTATTACTAGCTTGGTTTGGACATGTACTCATTGTCAAAATTAATTTTGGTGGTGAGAAATAGTTGGTGCAAAAATACAACTAACATTATTGTCCTGGTGGTGAACTTGATACTTCTCAATATTTGGTTGTATGACTCAATCTATTCTCGTGTCTGTGATGGAGATTGTAGTGCAAGCTTTGGTGAAATTCGTGGTGAAGCCTGTGGTACAGTTGTCGGTACAGCTTGAGGTTCAATTTGTGATTGATTATGTGGTAGAGCATGTAATGCAGCTTATGGTGTACCTTGAGGTTCAACCCGTGATATAGCCACCAATGCAACTTGAGGTTCAACTTGTGTGGTGCAACATATGGTGCAACAATTCGTGATTTAGTCATTCGTACAACCTATTGTGGTCAAGTCTATTGCGGTACCTCTTGTTGCTCGGTCACAACTTGTTATTGTCTCTTGTTGCTCGGTCACAACTTGTTGTTGTGGTTCAACCTAATAATATTTGTTTGGTGAATGGATCATATTCTGTTAATAATTTATATGCTTCTAATGGTTGTGAGCTAGTGAAATTTGATTCCTTAACTGATGTTTTTTCTAGAGAATGTTACTCCTATTATAAATAATTTGTAGGGCTTACAACAAGTTGATTCGCATCATAGTAATTTTGAGACAATTCCTAATTCTTTCACGTCTAAGGAAGCTCATCTTGTAGATAAATTCAAATTAGGTTTTAAATGAATTGATATGGTTCATAAAGGAGAAAATTCTAATACCGAAACAGAAGATGAGCTAGCTCAAACTACTAGGAAATCCTGCAAGGTAGAAAAAAATTAATATTACATCTTTCAAAGTAGGGATTTTCAATAAACACTAATGAATTTTAGTAGATTGTGATTTTTGTTTGAAGTTTCACATATTTGATATTATTGATCAATTTATTTCATTTGTTATGGCGAATAGTGTTAAATTACAAGTTTCTTATGATGATAGTGCTACTAATGAATGACATGTGGAGTTCAATATTTCTCATGTTTTATGCGAAAAAATCATTATGTACATAAGTTTGTCATCTTGAATTTTATTCATTAGGAACAATATAAGTGATTTTCATGTATTTATTTAGAATATTTATTTATAATATGTGTTATTTTTCTATGTGTTTTTGAGATTTTTTTTTTATCATGTTTGGTGTAATTTTCCATTTGTTGTTCTAATTTTTTTGTTTAATAAAATTTTCAATGTGATGACTATTGTTGGATTTTGGAGTGTCTAACATAGTTGAGATATTAAAGTTTAGTGATACGTAACATGGACTTTATTTGGGATTAATCCAACTTTTGCTAATAAAAAAAAGGTTAGTTAAACTTTTTGTTATAAAAAATAGTTTTATTTGAGTAAATTATTTTGAGTGGCATCACTCATTTCTTGATAGATCTTTTGAAGGAATATTTTTTACAAAGAGTCAACAATAAGACTCAAACAATAAGACTCAAACCAAACTCTTATGAGAAAATGACATAACTTCTAATTAAAAAAACTTAAAACAATAAATTTATAAGTTGTTTATCTTATAAAACATTCAACCTTTTCATTTTTATTTGATGTGAAACTTATACTCACACTTAAATTTGTAAATATATCAGTGTGGAATAGCATAAAAAAAAGAAAAAAAGAAAAACATAAATAGGTAAAGAATAGAAGATAGATTAAAGTTGAAATGTGTGGTGTAAAAGGAAAAAGGAGAAGGAAGAGAAATAAGGATACCTAAAGTAATGAGTATAAAATGAATGTTAATTATATCATTGATTATATTGTTCAAAAAATCATTATCTTTTTATCATTTTACACAAGTGATTGTTAATCCGTACATAATTAATCATGAGTGTGTATGTATGTTTGTCGATTTCTATTATAATAACAATATGAATATTAGCAAATCACTTTTTCTTATTTTTTTAATTAAATAATTACCTTTTCTGTCTATTTTTTTTTTTTATTTTTTTCTAACTAAGCGAAATTATTCAATATAGATATATACCCAAAACTAACACTTAATATATTTAATTAAGTTGAAAATTTTAAGAAATTTATAATATATAGTTTAATAAATATAATTTTATTATATAATTTCAATGTAACTTCAATATTGTTTTATTAAAAACTACTATTTATCTTTGTTTGGATGATAAAGGGAGAATAAGAGAGTAAAAATGGAAAGAAAAAAAAAAGAAAGAAAAATTTAATAGGTGAGTTTGTTTGAATTGATGAAAATAAGTAAAAATAAGATAATTCTATTTGTTATTAATAATTTTATTTATTATTTATTTTTATAATAAAATAATTAAAATATTTGTATTGATTTTTCCCGTCTAAATATTTCATGTTATTAGTCTTCAAGAACAATACTAATCTAGAAATTAAAATTAAAATTCTTTGCCACTAAACTAGATTTGAGAAAGAAAACCTTAAAATCATTATTAAAATATTAAAATATTGTATAATTAATTTAATTTAACTTTATCAGTACGTTTTTGAATGAAAATGATCATAAACATATTTATGGATAACACAAGTTACATGACACATTCAATATTTTTTGTATGAAGTGTATTTTTTTAATCCAACTATTGGACTATTAGAAGTTCCAATCATTATATTATATATATATATAGAAAACTTATATGGTTCTAAAATTATTTCTTATATTCACCAAAATTGATTAAATATATAAACATAAACTATTTTATCTTTCTAAAATTTGACACACACTATCAAAATAATATATACTCACAATACTTAAACTGTAAAAAAAAAAATATTCATTGCAATTGTTAAAGGAGTGAGAAATCTAGTGTTACCTATCACTCCTCTCTCAATTTTAAATTGGGTTTTACATAAAGTTCCGACTCTAATATAATTATAGGAAGAAGATTCATTATTAGGGAAATACAAGTTTCTTCTATAAAAGAGCATGTAAAATTTAATATTTTAAATTTTTATTTTTTATATAATCTTTATCTTTCTTATTTTTATTTAATATAAAATTATATATTTTTTGAATCTTGAGCAAAAACCCACCATGATCATTAAAAATTGACTTAAAGAAGATTAATATTGAGGTTTAAACAGTAAATCATTTTATCTAAAAGTTGCTGAATTTATTATTAAGAAGTATATATGAGATGAGATTTTAGTGATATGATATTAGACAATGAAACCTTGTTATAAAAATCATATGTTAATTAATTACTTGTGTCAACCCTAATACACCAAAAACCCTTTTATTATTTGATATTTTGGCACTTTTTGTTTTGAGTTTCCCTTTTCGGGAATTACGTTATACCAAATCACTCGTCACAGCATAAATTTTGTATCCTAGCATTGAATGCTCAATTACATGCCACTCCTTCTATCTTTTTCTCTCACTCTCTTTCTCTCTCCCACCAATACCATTAGATCAGCAATGCCGCTACTCACTCTCAGATAAAACTGCAAATTCTTGTGTGTGAGAGAATCATGAGCGAAGAAGAGACCAAGGGTTCTGCTTTTCTGGGAGCCAACACCTCTTATTCAGGTTACTTTTTTCTCATCACTTTCTCTCTCTTTGCTTTTTCACTATCTGGGGTTTTACGTTTTTTTCTTTACCATGTAAAATAAAAAATAAAAAAATCATGAACTTTGACGTTTTTCACTTTGTTTTCTTTTGTATCTCCCTGAATAAATCGTGGGTGTTCTTCACTTCACAATGTAGGTTATGAAAGTTTCAGTCTTCTTTATTTGCATTATTGCTTTGGTGGTTTGTGTAGTTGGGTGCTTTTACATTCCTATTTTCATCACACAACTGTTGGAAAAATGGGAAATTTGTAAAGGTAAATGGTTTTTCTTTGAGGCCATTCTTGGTCAGTTATATAAAAATTAATTTTTTTTTCCACTTTCCTCATTTTTGTTTAATGTTTTCCCTAAAAGCGGTTCTGGGTTATGTAGTTATGAAGAAATTAAGGTTTAACATATTTGGATAAATCCCTGAAATCCCGTAGTTGGTTGTGCAAGTGTATCATCCAGTTTTTTCTCTCTAGGTTGAGACATCTCTATTCAGTATCTATATATGCATGTCCCAGGTTGTGCCTCTAGTGAATCTCTCTGATGCATGGATTACCGATTTCTACACTGAATAGTTTGGTTGCTAGCTTCAAGTTTTACTGATACTACTTGACCAATTGGAACTTGTAATCTTGATCGTTAAATTGTTAATGCAGTTGATATAGGGTTGTCCTGAGCTGTTTCAATCTTTTATCTTCGACAAGCTTTTCTTTTTAGAAAAAAATAGACCATAGGAATATGGTTAATTAATTTGTGACTGTTGTTATTTTCTTGTTCTCTTTCTGTGAGGATTAGACTCTTGTGGCACCTCCTTCACTTCTAAAGGCAAAATGTTGTTCGTTTTTATGCCTTGTCCTTCATCACATTAACAAATTAGGAATGGGAAATGGAAGTGTTTAGCTGCATGCACTGTTAAGTTCATAATAATATTCATTAATAATAATGCATTTGGAATTGAAGTGTATGAACTGTATTAGAGGTTAATGCAAATCAGAATTCAGTTTTTCAATATTCAGGATGCATGGTGATGGCTCAACTACTAGCGGGTTGTTGTTATTGTTGCATTATTTTGAATTAATCTTTGGTTTGAAAAACTACATGTTAAATACAGTATATAACGGTTTATTTCTTTTCTGGCTTGCACCTTCTGCATGTGTGATTTCAGTATTTTCTTTTGGTAAACGTATTAAATATTTTTGGCAGGTGATAAATACAGTGTTTAATTCACAAGAGGACAATCATGCATATTGTAAATTTGTTTAATTATATTTCCATTTCCATATAAGTCTTGTTGAGCTTCATTTATCAGCACCTTAGACACGTAATGAAGTTCAAGCTAACAATGCTGTATTTCACTACAGGTTTTCTTCTTGATCCTGCAAAATGGGGTGTGCTGAGTTTGCCGGAAAAGCAAAGACTAGTCCATGAGATTGCGCGACAGTCGAAAGATGCCTCTAGTATGCTTCAGACATTTACACGCCGGGAACTTCTAGAAATAATCTGTGCTGAATTAGGCAAAGAGAGGAAGTACACAGGCTATACTAAGAGTCAAATGATAGAACATCTTCTGAAGATAATTTCTAAGAACTCTAACTTGCACATAACCGGAAATATGCCAGCTACTACCAAAAGTTGCATTGGATCTAAAAGGAAAAAGAAACCTGCATCTGAGGATTTACACCATGCTCCTCTAGAGGACATCAAAGAGGAAATAGTGAAAACCTTTTTGTGTCAAAATGTCGCATGCAAAGCTACATTGAATCCAGAAGACTCTTTTTGCAAGAGATGTTCTTGTTGCATATGTCATTGCTATGATGATAACAAGGATCCTAGTTTGTGGTTGACCTGCAGCTCTGATCTTCCCAATGAGGAGTCATGTGGAATGTCCTGTCATTTGCAATGTGCTTTGAGCAATCAAATGTCTGGCATTTTGAAGGGTAGTTGTGGTATTAAGTTAGATGGAGCCTTCTGTTGTGTTTCTTGTGGAAAAAGTAATGAACTGATGAAGTAAGTTGGTTATATACTTTTTCTATACCAGCATGCAAAAGTAAAATATGCATAGATAATTACATACATTCGTAGTTTTATAAACCCTATTAATAAATTGTTATCTGTTCACATGTTATTGGGAGAACTTATTAACAAAAGAAGTGTTATTACAAAGAGTCATATTAGTTGTCTGCTGCAGTGTAAGGTGGCTCATGTAAGCTACAATTTTTATTTGTGTTTTTGGAATGGATGTTTGGATTTTACAGGACATGGAGAAAGCAATTATTGGTTGCCAAAGAAGCAAGAAGAATGGATATACTGTCTTTGCGAATATCCCTGGCTCACAGAATTCTTGTAGGAACAGAAATGTACAAGGAACTGCAAAAGATTGTAGAAACTGCTCTCAAATTACTGGAGAATGAAGTGGGATCACTTGATCATGTATATGCGAGGATGACGCGTGGAATTGTAAGCCGGCTTTCATGCGGTGCTGAGGTTCAGAGATTGTGCTCAACTGCAATTGAATGTTTTGATTCAAAATTTTCTGACCTTTTCTCTGTTTCTGTGGTAAAGAAAGATGCACCAAGTAAGCTTTTTATCTCATTCCATGGTAGACAATGATTGAGAATATGAAATTGCATTTCTTCTATATGATTATACATGTGTATGACAACATGAGAAAGTAAATCAATTGAATTGTTTTTGCATTAGTAAACTTTGCTTTAATTTACCCATGCTGATTTCACTTTTCTTGTGACTTGATTCAACAGCATGTTCAATTCGTTTTGAAGAGTGTCTTCCTAGTTCAGTGGTTATCGTGGTAGAGTACAACGACAAACTTTTAAAGAACTTTCTAGGGTGCAGGCTTTGGCACCGAGTATCAACTACAGACTACCCTGAACAACCCACCTTCATCGTCTTGAGGCCGGAGAAAAGATTCAAGTTAGAAAACCTGCACCCTTCAACCGTGTACTTTTGCAAGGCTTCTCTGTTCAGCAGCACAGGGATTTTGGGTGCTGCAGAAGCTAAATGGGTGACCCAGTGTGAGCCCACCAATTCTGCAAGACGAACAAGTTGTGCCGGAAATCGTTTTACAATGGAAATGTGTGGTCAGGATCATCCCACAGAATCTGGCATCTCCGACATGAAGTTATCATCTCGACAACATCCTGGGAAACCCATCAGTTTGAACATCAGAGGCAGGTTTGAAGAGTTCCTCTCAAAGCCTCAGTCTTTAGAGCCTTTTTCGTATAAAAATCTTGCTGCTGCAGTTTCACCTTCCACACCTTGTAAATCCTATGAGATGAGGCAAATTCCTGGGTTGAATGCTAGAAAACGGTCGAAGGAAAATGACTACGAGTATTCTGTGAGGGTGGTGAAATGGTTGGAGCATCTGGGGCACATAGATGAAATCTTCAGAGTGAGATTTCTGACTTGGTTCAGCCTTAAGGCTACTCAACAGGAGAGAAGGGTGGTTAGTGCTTTTGTTGATGCATTGATTGATGACCCAGCAAGCTTAGCGGATCAGCTCATACACACTTTCAGTGATGAAATATGTTGCGAGCAAAAACCCTTGTGAGGATGCGTTTTACAACACTAAATACTTGTTTTTCTGACTGACTCCACCGATAGAAAGTTGCAACGCATTGTGGGAGTTACAGGGACAGTCCATGGATGAGGTTTTTTCAGCTGTTCATTTCTTAGTTTATGCTCTTTTATACCATTTAGTTTCCATTATCTACTTACTGCTCACTGGACTGATTGTTGGATTATATCACATATCCCCACTTAAGCGCACTACCTTAAATTTTTCCTCACACTTTATTACTTATCTAACAATATGAAATGGCTTGGGGTCTTTTTTTTTTTAGTTTGAGTGAAATTCTAAGGAACTTTCTCACTTAACAATACAAACCCTAGACGTTGGATTGGTGTTCGGTTGGAAGCAACTTCAGAAGATGTAGTAAGATATTCAAAAGTGAAATTGAGTGTAATTTTAAATGATTGTAATTCAATTTATGCTAAATATAAAAATACTGAAAAGCAAAAAACTCAAAATTAAAGGAATTCGTAGGTAATGTCACGGTTTACCTACACAATCCCTGTTAATCTAAACGAGAAGAAGACTTGTTAATGCAATAAAAAAAAAATTAGAAAATTATAGTAAGGGAACATAAATTTGATAAAAAGTAAGAAAATTATAGTAACGAATAATGGAACAGTATATTTTGAGCAATGTTGTATCTCGCGATGGCACACCTATTAACCCGTATATTGTGTTTGATTCATTTACGATGATGTTTTGGACTAGAGTGTTTTCATTTTTGTTTGGTATTCTCCTAATTTGTTCGCTTAAAGCTAAGTCATTAGAATATATGATTTGTTTTTCTTTTGTTCCGATAGCGAAGGGTGGAAAAAGTTTTATTTCCATAAAAGATAAAGAAAGTATTTTTTTCAACCCATCTAAATTCTACTTTCGCTCTTATTTTAAATTTTAAAAACACTCTTAAAATTGATAATATCTTTCCTAAGCATTTTTTAAAATAGTCCCTAAAATAGCATTCCTAATAATGATATCATAAAAAATGAAATTTATAAGAATGTATTACAGCTTGCCCAAACTTTGTAGTAGTAATACAAAGATTAAAAGCGGTAAAAAATGTGAAAGACACAAATGTGATGTTAGTGATGGTGTAAGTCTAATTTGAAAAATACTTTCATATTAAAGCATTTGATCGTAACTTCACCGGGTACCAGCGCTCCACATGTGATTATAATTTTGCAGTTTCTACTTCCTAGACAAATTATGCATGAACTTTTTATCTGGACTGGTACAACTTTAGATAGTACAAAATTAATTGGACGTCAACATATCAAACCGTGCCAAGTACCGAACACATCCCTAAAATTTTCTTATGTTTGTGTATTAGTACAAACAGTAGCTGACCTCCTTGGCATTAACCTATGAAGTGAGTTCAAATTTATTTGGTTTTTCAGTGGCTGGAAATTCATTTCTCTCTGTAACGTCATGATGGGCCCTTCATGAAACGAGCAGCTGTCATCATACATTTTCTGCATCGTTGGCAGCTTCATTGAATGCAGTAGCCAAGTACTCAGCAAGGCTTGGTTCAGAACGGGACTTGACAGAAGCAGCAGATGATCCCTCTCCTGTTGTACTCTTTGATTTTGAAATCCAGGGTTTTACTTTTTCAGGTATACGTGAAGTATGTAAAGAACCATCAATTGCTTCCCATATTTTAGGCTCTAAATGGTTCCACGGATCTTCAACCATGGAGCTCTTGTAAAATCGACTGGGACCAGGACCTGCGTTTTCGTTGGACAAATGACCATGAAAATTTGGTCCTCGTCCACTACCCCGTCCTGAAACAGAGCTACCAGGGTTGTGCCATACACCCCTGCCTCGCCCTTGACCAGGCCTAGGACTGCCCCTGTATCCAGAAGAAGGATTGGGACTGTAACTGGGCCTAGGACTGTTGCTGTATCCTGAAGAAGGATTGGGACTGTAACTGGGCCTATGACTGTTGCTATATCCTGGAGAAGGATTGGGACTGTAACTGGGCCTAGGACTGTTGCTGTAAACTGGAGAAGGATTGGGACTGTAACTGGGCCTAGGACGGTTGCTGTATCCTGGAGAAGGATTCGGACTGTAACTGGGCCTAGGACTGTTGCTGTATCCTGGAGAAGGATTCGGACTGTAATTGGGCCGGTGAGCTATGCCCTGTGTAGAGTTATATAATGGACCACTTGATGGTCCGAATCTAGGATTTGGATGTCTACCCACACTTGATGGATGGCATAGGAAGTTATCGTGAGCAGGGCCTCTAGGTCCAGTCAAATCAAGGTTTCCATATGGTGCTGCTGGTACTTGAAAAGGAGGTAGAGTCATCCTTGGATTTGCTGATTCTGTTATATCCAATCAACGAATAACAATTGTCATTGAGGAATAGATAAGGTAAATCTAGATAGTAGAGTACACGAGAAATTTGAGGTAGTTAATACTAGAAAACATATAAAACTGACTCAAGCAATATGCTGCATACCTTTATTCAACCATTATTATATAAAAATAGACTAGAGAAACTTTTCATACATTACAGAGTAGCATGAAGTTTTAGTCCTTGAAAGATTGGGACTGCGTCCTTTGAATCACCCAAAAGTATTTAAATTAACATACAAATTTGTACCTTAAAAAAATCCAAATTGGACTCAACCAAATCCTTTATGCTAAATTGTTATGATTTAAACAATCTTTTGGAGGACTAGATTTCCTACTGATTGAGTCAATTTTCAAAACGGTGTATATTGTTGTCAATTGATGGAAATAATCTTCTGAAAACTGATTCAATGTAAAAACTCAACATTTTAAGGGTAAGAATATTAGCCTACTTGGTAAATAGGTGTGAAAGGGGTAGGGGTGTTGACGGAATGTAAAGTCCTCATTCCTTTATGCATGGACGTAGTATAAGTAATATTCACCACAAATCAGGCTTATTATCTTATTGCTACATGAATCTACAAGACTCTGACTGGATAGCTACTTATTCAAATCAAATTATAGGATACCAACATCAGGTAAACAGTAACTGATAAACATATCGGTACCTGGATGTGTTGATGAATATTGTGCCATAAGAGAGCCACCAACATTTGGAGGGAAACTATCCGGTGCAGCCTGGATACCGGTATTGTTCCTTTTGTTAGAAGAGAAAGCACTCATCGGATCTGTATAAAAGTCAAACCTTGGAGCAGCATATGATTTATCCCATGATGGCATAGTTAAAGGAGCTTCAATCAGGGGATTTGAGAGAGAACCGGCCATCGCAAAACCTTCCACAGCACCAGAAACTTCAGCATGATCAGCTTGCATGCGCATTTCTCTCAGCCTTTTCTTCCTCTGCTCTGAATCCTCCATGTAACCTGAGAATCCAAATAGTAATTACAGGCACAATATAAATAAGCAATAATAGCCACCATAAAAATTGTCTCAAACACATCAACTACTGCTCGTAAACAGCAAAAACAATAAGCAAAACAAACAACTCATAAACTTATGAAAAGCTGTTAATTTTGCAAGTAATTTATTAACTTCTCAAGTCCCAGATTTTTATTCAAAGCGCAGTTTTACCTATTTCAGAAAACGCATAAGACAGCACTGGTCAAATTTGAACCTTTTCACTCAACACTGGATAGTAAATCACAACATAGTTTACCAAACACATACAGGACTACCTGCAAGGAGTACAAATATTTACTAGTTCACTTTTAGTATAAAAGAGAACTTTGTGCCTTTCAAAACATTAATAGATAAATCCTGTACAAATTGCAATTAGGACAACCAAGTTAACAATCAATTGATCAAAATTACAATTGAAACTTCAATTCAAGCTTTGTAGAACTAATAAATCACCTTGCTTGAACCTATTTTACTGGGTCGTGCTGCAGACTATGAGAAGAAGAGTCTAAATATAAGGCAAAATCGAAGAGAGGGAGAGAAAAGTAACAAGACCTGCAACCTCAAACTGAATTTTGTAGCAAGTAACTTCATATATACTATTGTAACCATTTAACTCCAAATAGCGGGTGATTTTATTGTTATTAGAAAAGTGATCCAACAGATCTAATACACTGACGAATATAGGAAGACAAGGTGCAAGAGCAAACACACGAGACATTTGAAGAGATCTATAGGCATCCTTGCAGTCAAACTCAACCCTTACTGTATCACATTTCTCAAATTTTGTGTAGTTCTATAACCTTTTAAGTCTGTCTCTACCCACTCTCCAACTTCAAATAATCCCATCTAACAATCAACACGACAAATTAATAATGTCATTCTTTATCAATAACATCAATTTATTCATTAACTATATTGATTCCCACTCACCACTCAAATTTTGTGTAGTCTATAATAAAGAATTTGTTACTAATTTGATGACTCTCCTGTACCAACTGAAGGCATCAATTTATCAATTTCCCATGTATCTCCCGCATCAACAACTTAGAATTAGCAGCAATGTGTTTGCTTTTATTAACAATATCTCTACATAACTCATGTCTAGGAGCTGGCCTCACTGTTCTTAATTGAAAAAGGGGACTTCTTAAAACATTGCTACTATACAATTCTCGCGCTGGATGAACATGCTTCCACCAGAAATCATATAGGGCTATTTTCATTACATCCCAATACTCAGCATCACGATGCAACCTGAATAGACTACTACCATTAGGAGTCCAAACATAAAAATCCATCCAATCCCTTCCTAGAATCTCCATTAAACCCTGAGCTTGAGGAATATAGTGAATTGGAATACGAGACCAAGGGAAAGCTTTATTTAAGTCCCCACTGAAATATGGACACTTTATCTCCAGTACTCCACGAGAAGGCAATTCATGCACTAGACTGTCAATTACACCATCTGGTGAAGCAGCAAGCCAGCTGTCTTGTGGGTGTGAATCATAGACCTGAAATTCAGGAAACAACACAGTATTTCCAGTTATCAGTTTGTATCTTTCAAGTGCTTCCTCCTCTTTGATATTGCTCCAACAGGTGGCAAGGTTTCCAGAGAAAGGTTCAATAGCACCAATCTTCTCTAACCACAGCTGGACCCTTTGCCGACGCCAAAACCCAATCGCAGCAGCAAAAGTGCTAGCTGTCAATTTGTTTCTCCTAAGTGCTTGCCAGTTTTTAAACCAATGTTGAAGGCAGCTAGCTTGAAGGACTGAATAAGTTTCAACAGATCTGTATTTTAACATGCCACCAAGTGAGTGCAATTTTCTAGAAGGTTTCTGAAGCACGGTATTGGTATTAGTTTCTCTAAAAACCAGCACAGAAGCATTACTACTAAAGTTTCTCTTATTACTTAGGCATGACTTAGGCATGCAACAAGTGCATCCACATAACAGCAACTTTGGTGCCTGAAACATTGCAGCCAAACATGAGAGAATGAAAGAGCAATTTCACCATCGTTAAAAAAGAGATAACTGTCACTTGAACTTTAGATGTAAGCTAGGCAACAATGGGTAAATGGTATTTAAGAGAACAACAGTGCATCATGGCAATGGCAAGTTTTCTACAAACGTTGAACATGTATATGGTCTCATTCCCGGTTAGCAAAGAAACATTAGTAGAAAGCTCATCGATTGAAATTCTTAAAATCAGAACAGCTTTCCTCATTAAAGTTCATAGGAATTTATGTGATAATTGTGACATTTCATTAAACATAATGACACAAGGATTCACAAACCCACAGAAACAGAACATAGCTAAACCATGAAGAACATTGAAGAGGTTACGTCCTTATGATCCTATGATCGTGGGCCGATCCTTCTGGTCGATCCCTCTGGTCCTATGATCGACTCTGGTTCTATGATCGACCCAACCCCAACGCTCTTACCTTTTTCAACTAGGGTTCCGTTCGTCGATCTGAGTCGCCGTCCTCGCAGTTGCCGGTGCTTGCCGCCCTCACACTAGCTCGCCGTGCAGTCCGCGATGCTTAGCCTCTGGTTGTCTCTTTTATTTTGCTCTCCGACCTCTGTTTATTTTAGGGTTCCTTTGGTGATGTAGTTGCCTTGGTTCTTGGTTGTTTTGCGGGCAGCCCGATTGGTTGTTCTGCTGACATCCACACAGTGTGTGTTTGAACAACACACAATAGTTGATTCTACCTTAGTAAATCATGGTCAAACCATGAAAAAGTAGAAGGAACGCTGCTTCACCTTGACCATGAAAAAATGATTGATTTTTTCTACCGAGAATCCATTCCAACACAAAACAAAAATCCAGTGCAACCCAGTTTAGGAAATAACATGCCAACTAACTTCAATTAACTCAGCGGCTATCATTGAACTCCATTCTCTTACAAAAAATCACTTCAAATTAAAATGCTTGAAATTCTAAGATATTTTAAGTACGTGCAGAGGTAAATTTTCAGGGAGAGCGCTAAGAAAGAGTCAAATCGTACATCACACAATCACCACAACAACGATGGAAAATTTCCAAAGAGAACAAACATTAAGTAATTTTTCAATACAAGTTTAAGTTCCCATCCCCTTTTTGGGCTTTTTCCTTCCTAACCTAAAATCAGACAAAATTCAGAAAAAAAAAAAAAACATAATTGCGCGACGAAGATTTTGACGTAACAAAGAAACGTTTAATGTAAACTCACAGTGATTCGGTCTTCTATCCTCAAATCCTTTAGCTGAAAGTTTCCAAGAAAACAGAAAATGAAGTTCTAAAGAAAGCGGGAAAAGCTTAAGATTAGGTTATAGCAAAATAAAAAGTGTGAGAAGGAGACACATACAATTACGATAGTAACCCTCTGAATCGCATTGGAGATGCATTAAACGCGATTCATTGACACGGTAGCGTGGAGGAACTTCAGGCCCACATTATCATTTTCCGTTAAAAAAAATAATTAGTATTTAGGAACTATAAATGTTTATTTTATATGATTAAAAAATAGTATTTAGAAATATATAAATTATACTATTATAATTTATTTTAAATGGAAACTATTTTATTAGACCAATTGTACAGAAAATTAAATTTAAAATAGAATTAAATGGCACATTTTTAAAAGTTAAAAGGTAAGTCTGTGAAATATGGAGTATGGATTCAAAATGATAAAAACTTTTTACAGTGAGAAAATGGATGATCAAGAGATCTAATTAAGTTACTTCAACCCATACGTAAATTGTTCTACAACTAAAAATATTAAGAAAGACGATTATTTATATAAACTGTGGTAAAAAATAATTATAAAAACACTATAATGAAAAGTTACTTAAGGGATTGAAAAAACAAAAGTCACTAAATTTTTAAAGTAAATGTCCAATTCTCTAACTTCTTTTAAAAAATTGTCTTTGTGGCTTCATGTAGGTTCATTCGAAAGCTTCAATGCCAAATAAAATTGTGTTTGATTAAAACAAAGCCTTTTTAGTATTTTGGATGTTTTATGAATTAAAAAAAAATCAGCACAGATGCAGTAAAAGTTCTATTTGTATATATTATTGATTTATATAATAAAAAAAACCTATTACAGTATACTTTATCTTTTTTTCACACATAATGTCACAATTTAATGAAAGTAACACTAATATAACAATCATTCATATCACTTAATTTACGTTTGATCCACAGCACAGCGATTAGACGTTAACCATGCACAATGACATTTTTGTTGTTATTAAATAATTAAAATTTAGTTTGACATGTAAATATCATATGTAATGTTGTTTCGTTTTAAAGGGAGTAAATTTGCGAGGAAAGAAATAAGACATTTTGTGATGTTCGTTTAAGGTATTTCTGCAAATGGTAGAGCGGGGATGCCAGGAATCCATCATATTTGTAAATCGCGGGCATAATGCGAAAATTTGGTGGGATTGGTTTGGAGTATTACATATTTATCCCTCTCATCTCTCTCCGCTGCAAACACACTCTCGTTGCAACCATGACTCGCTGCAACCATGAGAATTGTTGCGGAGAAAACCAGATCTGATCCCATGTGTGAAGAATTCGATCCCACTGTGCTGTATCGGATACCTGGTCTTGGATTCGATAGTTGGATCGGATACGTGCTCTTGGATTCGTTCCAGGCTGGATCGGATATGTGCTCTTGGATTCGTTCCAGGCTGGATCGGATACGATTTCTTTTTATTAATTTTTTTTAGTTTCATTTGTTGTGTTTTAAAAAATTAACAAATTAATTTACAATACTAATTTAACTAAGGGCTAAGTGATAATTTGATTATTACTTCTACTAAAACATATTTTTTAATCTATCACATCAATCAAATCTTTCCCAAACTTTCACAAAAATTACTTCTAAATTTACTCACCATCACTTCTAAATCCCTTAAAAAAAACAACACAAATTTCAC
>Ga0214542_1004677_pt1 | contig 26883 bp, 11 predicted proteins | sample CNSS1metaG_FD_160096 | JGI IMG/M metagenome (GOLD analysis project Ga0214542, IMG submission 160096) | Root nodule microbial communities from cowpea collected in UCLA plant growth center, Los Angeles, California, USA - CNSS1 | ecosystem: Host-associated > Plants > Roots > Nodule | place: USA...
ACACACACACACACACACACACACATATATATATATATATATATATATATATATATATATACACACACACACATGTTTAAAAATAAGTTAAACGAGATTAAGGATGTCAACGAGAGAGGTAGGGTACGGGTAGTAGCTCCCTCGTACCCTACCAGTTGGGTAAATATTCGTCTTGTACTCATATCCATATCCCTGTAGATACTTGCATATTTTTTTTAATATTCACAGATATTCACGGGTACTTTTAGATATTTATAAAAGAAAATTTTAAAATTTAACAATATATTTAAACCATAAATTCAAACAAAATGCAATGCATAACATTCATAAATTTCAAACAAAGTGCAAATAACCCATTTGAATAATGTCGAATGACAATTTGCAAAGAAATTGAGATTTTCTAAAACCAATTGACAAAAAATAACTCATTCAAGATTGATATGTTAATGTTTTAGTCATTTATTTATTATTTAAATTAGATAGCGAGTATGAGTATTCACGGATATGGATATTATAATATCTGTATCCGTTATGTTAATATGTGAGTATAAAAAATACTCGTATTTGTTACCTGTGGATATCCATCTACAATATTCACTTTTTACTCGTTAAAATCTATAAATATTCACAAGTACAGGATTTTTTTATTTATTTTTTACATCGAGACTATATAAGAGAAGAATATCTTTCGAAATATCCTATATATACACGACATAATATATCCATAAGCAAAAGTTACATGATGTAATAAAGATTAAGCGTGACAAATATTTTATAACTTTTTTTTTTTTGTCAAAAATGAGTTTAATTTAAACTAAATAAAGTTCCCTGACAAAAATTGGACAGCCGCAGACAATGATAGAAATAATGGTCGTTATATGAGATTTTATATATTAAATTCTTGAATTTAGTTCATTAGGGAGGCCATGTTGCAATCATGGGTAAGTGAAATTATAAATTAATGAAAAGTGGAAACCAGAGTGATGTTTACACAGTATTTATCGAATACATTAAAATTTGATTTTATATTTTGATTGTGTTGAAGGTGAGCAATAATTTGAAGAAAAAAATGGAGAAGCGTGGCGTGGAAATATGATATGTCCGAGGACATGTGTGCTGTGTTATCCTCACGTCCGTAGAGTGTTGTGTCGGGAACTGTGGGGTTGTGTGGTGTGGTGGCTAAATTTTGTGAGTGTATCTTAAAATTCCAAGTATTAATATTGATGAAGGCGAAAAGTACCGACAAGAGTACACGGTGGCACGTGAATGTAATGTGAGTTTCACGTGAAAGTGGGAGACCCACTCGCAGATTTTCTCTACCTAAGATCGAAAGATGAGACATGATACATGAGGGAGGGTGTGCCTGTGTGTGTGTGTGAACCCACTGGTCCCTCCACTTTCTTCCTCATGGTGGAGACTCCTCCAACCATCCCTACACACCCCACCACAACCTTAGATTCCTTTTCTTCTTATTATCATCTACAATCTCTCTCCTTTTTTTTTCACTGAATCAAATCCACACCTCTGCATCTTATCCTTAATACTCTTTCATCTTTTTGCTTCATTATCAACTAATATATAATAATTATAACCTTAAACATTCTTTAACCTCTTCAGTAAAATCTTCAAATATCCTCATCTATCACTGCAATAGAAAGAAAAGGAGACAAGAAGCAAAAAGCAAAAACAGGAACATCTGGTTTCATCGGTCAAGAATATATTCAAGATAACTTGTCTGTGCATGCGTGATTCAGTTTGTTTGAAAAAGAAACAAAACAAATAATATGAAGAGAGAAATAATGTATGTTTATTTAAATATCTGGTTTTGATTTGGGAACATGGTGTGTCTTTTTCAGGGAGAAATACAAACAAGTAATTTGTTTGATATATCGCATATCATTACCGAAATTGTGGAATAAAAATGTGGAGAGTTAGGAAAGGAGGATATGATGCTGGTCCACTTCGCTTGTTTGATACCTAACCAGTTTCGTAAGATGACAAAACAGAACTGCATGAAATCTGTGGTCACCTGTGAGAGAATCCACCCATTTTTTTATTTTTATTTCGCTGAGTACTAGGAATTAAATTGGGAAATGACTTCTATGCCATTCCAATGAATACCACATTCAGTAGTACGTACTATTTATTACCAATTCCTCTCAGTAGAGCCATACATTCATTCATTCATTCATTCCCTCACACCCCAACATTTTGCACCCTACAACAAACCACTGCAATCCTTCACAATCTCAATTGTTTAGCCTCGTTATTTTCATTCAATCGAATGATTCAGGAGATGCCTGACTCCACTCGCTCGGCTATGACAAGAACCTCCTACTCCATGTAAGTCTTAATTAATTAATCTGATATGGCTCCTATCTCTTCCTCGATCGTTTAGTTTTAATGAAAGTGAGTGATTTTGTTTCAGTTATGACAATGATTTCCTTGAGCTGGTGTGGGAAAATGGCGAGGTTGTTGTACGAGGAGGTTCATCAAATAGATCACGAAAGACTAACGAGGAAAGAGTATACGAAGATGTCAGCATAAAAAGAACAAGATTGAACCCTTTATACTCACTTGAAGATCACTTTTCCCCTCTAAAGGAATCTGACATGAGCTCTTCGTATCAAAGCAATGCCCAGGATTCGTGTCATTCCACCCAAAACAAGAACTCCTGCAAGCTCAACGAGGAATTTGAAAACTTATTAAGACCAGCAAAGGACTCTAAGACCGTTGCCCCAGGACACGGTCTCTTACAATCTCCTCTCAAGAAACAAAGAACAGATTCAACCCAGACACCACCACCACCAAACACACGGAACATGGGGTTTGATCAAAGAACAGCTAAAGTGAACTTCTCCAATTTTTCAATACCTGCAGTGTTTCTCAAACCCAGTACTTGTCATGGAAGCAGTACAACTCAGCAGACAAAAAATCATTCATCTCCAGCGAGAGTGGAGGGGGTTGAAGCGCGTAAGGTTGAGAAATCAACTAAGGAATCACAAGGGTTTCAAAAGCAAACATCCTTAACCGTTGAAAGAAGTGCAAAACCACCCCCACCCCTTGATGAGCACTCTGAAGCTATTGCTCTTGAAATTCACAGACACCAAGGTCAACTGCGTTATGACCAAACCTCGGGCGCAGAAGCACTTAGAGCCAAGGAAAAAGCTTATAACAATAGTAACACTGTCTGTAAAGAACCGTTCCTAGCTTCTTCTGTGTGCTCTCTTGGAGCCTCCAACGACCCAAACGTTGGTATCAGGAAAAATGAGGACACCGACGACTCAACATATTTAAGTGATGTAAGTGGAACCCTAGGCTATGCTTTTACCTTCTTTAGCCCTTCGTGTTAGTTACCATCGATCTCATGGGACATGGATGAATATTTGTTTGATGCAGAATGACGAAGAGCCTGAAAATATGGTAAAGCAAGATAGGGAGGGTAACAGAGTCAAGAGAAGCAGAAACGCTGAGGTTCATAACTTGTCTGAAAAGGTGAGGAAAACGTTTAGAACATGGTAAAGTAGATCCCATGAAATAAAATAATATATATATTCAGAAAAAAATAACAGATCAAGAGCTTGTATATCTAAAAATTAATTCCATGTATCTGACACCTGTGGATATTTTTGCAGAAGCGTAGAGAAAAAATCAACAAGAAGATGCGTACATTGAAAGAGCTCATACCCAATTGCAATAAGGTACGTCTGTCTGAGTGAGTACGAGTGCATTACATCAAGAAATTACAGTACATAGTTCATAATCATTAATTTCTATATGATGTATAGATCTACCATTAAGTATTTTTTATAAATTAAGAAATCTAACTACATATATAACAGATAATTATACTGGGATATGATAGAGACAAGGTGATCTCAGACTAAACAATTAATAATATAGGTTTTAACTTTCTCATAAAGTGTGCTAAGCTTAGCTTTATAAGCAAGAACTTCTGGACCTTGTTTTCTCTAACTTTTGTCTTGTAAATCTCTGTAGGTAGACAAAGCATCAATGCTTGACGATGCCATAGACTATCTGAAGACTCTAAAGCTTCAGTTACAGGTATGTTGTAGAAATGGTGTTATATGGGAGACTTGGACTTGATTTACAGATATAAGAATTTGAAGGAAAGTCTAAAGCTATGTCAAATGATGCAGATAATGTCAATGGGAAGTGGATTATGGCCACTTATGATGCTACCTGCTGCGGCAGCGTCTCACATGAACGGAACACATTTACCACAGTTGGTGGGAGCTGGAATGGGATTCCGGCCACCGCAGCTTCCGGTTCCACCACTTTCTGCTATCACAGACACCAGACTTCATCAGATGTATGGTTTCCCCAACCAAATACCAACGATGGCAATGCCTCACGCACCTTTCTTCCCCATCATCGGAAATTCTCCCACACAACCACCACACTTGGGTGCCACCACCGCACCTAAATCTCTTCAGGTCTCACTCCCCACCAACGTGGACCCTCTGGAAAATGCAGCAAATCAAGTGCAGAATCCAGTGTCCTTTCATCCCCACGCCATGAGTACTCCTTTCATTTTTCCACAAAAGTAGAGGTAAATGTACAGAGATAGTGATGAAATTAAGAAATTAGATTAGAGAAGTTGATCGGAGGCTAGTGTACAGTTTCGATTACCGTTTCCAAAAAGACACTGTACATTTTTCTTATCATAGAATATCAGTTGCACAATCTGACATTTCACACTTTCATGCCTGCTTTCACCCTTGTACTGCGTACTATTGCTCCTATGTGTATCTTTGAAAATTATCCATCCATACACAAATAATCCAGAATGTGATCATTTAGATAGTGATAACAAAAAATTCTGACAAAATTCATTTTTATAAAATTGATGTTTTCCTTTTAAACTCAAGCAATTAATTTTATGTTAAAACGTGTTAAAAATTAATTATAATGGTAAATCAAACATCCTTTTTTAAGTGTTTCTCCAACTAGTTCGACTAGTATTTTAGTATGTGCTTTCTATGAGATAAAATATTTACTTGTGTACAATTCATATTTATATTAAATTCTACACAATTCATAATTTATTATTTTATAAACATATGTTTTATATCAATTTGATCTATGTGAATGAAATATCAACAAATTTTATATTTGTGCGAGTGTTGTTTGAAATGGTATTTCTAAAGCAAATTTTATTTAAATTGAAGTTTTAAAATGTACGATTATTAAATTTTGATAACTTTCTTTTATAATTTGAAGTATTATGTTTTAAGTAGTTTTGAAATATAGGGAATGAAACAATGTCCAAACAATCAACATTAAAAGGCACGATGTTTAATAATTGCTGACTTCGTTATAAGACATGATCTTAGTAAAGACTACATCAGATAACACAAACATAAATTAGCTGTTTAGGTTATGTATGAATACTGCATGGAATTGATTCAAAGGGTTCCTGACTTAAATCTAAATGTTCATATGTTCTTTGATATATATATATTTTTTTTCATTTTAGTTTTCAATGAATGTTTTGCTGATCTTCAGCATATATTGACATTTTCCATTCAACAACTGTCGATAGTAGTATGTTTTGTTATAATTTTTTTTTTCTCCAATACATTTTTACATTTTGTTCTTAAGAAAAAAAATCGTTTCGTTCTTCCGTAAAATTTTTAACTTTTTTTTTTATTATCTGTGTCGTTCATTAGTTTTATTCTTTTTTTAAATAAAGAGTTATTTGTTATGACTATCAAGTATAACTAACACGTTAATTATTTAAAAATCAAATTGTTTAAAAAAATAATAAATAGATGTGACGAAAATAATTTTGTTTTGCTTTAGTTACAGAAGGTATGTATTTTTTTCTTGATATTTCCTATTTAATGGCAAAAAATCAAGGAGATAAAGAATCAAAAAAAGATATATAATTTTGTTGATCTTTATTATCTTTGAATATGACCCTTGAGCAGGGAAGGTTCAATGAAATTGGAGATGCAAATCTGAAGGAAGAGAACTAACAAATGTTTCCGTTACATTAACTTTTATTTTCCTTTAAACAAAAAATCTTCAAAAATGCAGTTGTCTTGTGTTAGGGTAACTAGAATTAGTTTTTCCACAATTTTTGAATTGTTAGTTTTAATGAAATTCACGTTTTTTCATAAAACTCTAAAGAATAAAGAATCTAAGATATGTTGATGTTAGGAATTTAAGACAAGTTAAAGTCTTGCAATGAGTAAAATAATTAGTATATAAGTAAAAAAGTCTATAAATATATTATTTTAAGGTTTTATGTTTTGGATTAAAAGTGATGATCTATTTCACTTTTATATGAATTTATTCCGGACTCATTGATATTGAATTTCTTGACATCTATATTGAGAAACCCTCACAATTGACTTGCTAAATATTTTGTTGAAGAGGTCAAAGAAAGATGGGGTGGTGTTGAGTAGCCATAAAACTTATGGGTGAGAACACCACATTTGCATATATGAAAGGGCAAAAAATGATAGAAAATCACTTGAAGAACTTTCTTGAAAAATTAAGAAGGTAGTGTGCTCTAAGTTGTCTTAATTTATTCCTAAGAATTTGAGGTTGGAAAAAATTATGTATTTCAAAGTTTATAAAGAGTCTTAAAAACTCACAATACACTTGGGTTAATTTATTTCCCTCAACAAATTTCTTTATGTATTTTTAAATATTTTAGACGTGTTTAGAAAAAGCACTAATGGTAACATGTGATTACACAACTTTATTTTTTAAAAGTTTCTCCTAACACATTCTTCATTTAGTTTTGAGTTTTGATGTTTCTCATGATAGTGAATAACTAATTTATTCGTTGTTCAGAGTTAGATATAACTGAACTAAGACTTTATATTTTTTAGTATTGGTTTAATTACTATTTTAATCTCTGTTTTTGTCCAAAAATGTTAAGTTGGTATTTCAATTTTTTTATTTTCAATTTGATTTTGATTTTTGTAAAATTTATGCAATTTGGTCTTTTCTTTAAATTTCTTACAACAAATCAATGATTTTTTATCAAGATTGAAGTTGTTAATAAATATGGTTTGCTTTATTGGTGTAATTAACATAATCTTAGTGTCAATGTTGATGAAAAATCTTTGATCCACTTCAAGAAATTTAACGAAAAAAACAAAATTGCATCAATTTTTCAAAAGTCAATACCAAATCGAAACTAAAAACAAACTAAAAGATCAACTTGACATTTAAAAAAAAAAAACCAAAATAGTAATTAAACATTTTACATAATATATGTACTTATGTAGCATGTTCATGTTAGTTTTTTCTTATTCATAAGGCTTATTATGGCATGCTAACCATGGCATGATTTATGAAACTTGAGTTCATAAGTTATTGAGTCATTAAACTAAAATTTTTTATTAAGTTTTTGAGGAATAAAAAGTTAATCATCAAAACTTGTGTGTTTGATATAGATATTCATTTTTCACATCAACCAATAGCTAGGGGATATGTTAGAAAACAAAGTACAGGTGTAGATACAGATAATTACGAAATTATTTTAGTTTAGATACAAAGAATTATTGATTTGTTTCTGTCTAGATACAAAGCATTGCTTCTACAATTTGCTCCCATTGACGAGCATAAAATGTAGAGAACACTCATATTCAAAATATATAAATGCATAGAGTAAGTTATACGTGAAGGACTTTGTTTGGTTTGTCAATTCAATGGTGTGTCTTTGTCTAAGAGCAAATATTAAAGATGGGGTAATTTTGATGTTAATTTCATTTATTTTTAAAGGATAGGGTAATTTTCTAACAAGTTAAGAAAACTTTCATATAGGATTGTGATTTTAGAATTTGACTCTCTAAATAAAAATTAGGATTAAAATTTGGACGTAAAATTGAAATTTGTTATTGTCTTAAATTTTGATACAGTTTGGTCCTCAAACTTTAAAAAAGAATAAATTACAGTCTTTCTAATCTAAGTGTGTTAAATTTTTTGACATGTCAAATAAGTCTCACAATGATATTTGAACTGTTTAAATCTTTTTGACAAATTTTAGTTCAAATATCAGCTTAAAATATTGTTTATCCATTCAAAAAAAATAACGTCATTAATTTAAAATGATTATAACTATTTATTTTTAAAATCTAAGAATAAAAATATATCAAATTTGGAACAAACAAAAATTCTAATCTCAGGTACCTTAAAAATTATTATCACTAAATGGTTGTTTGACTGAATAAAAAATAAATAAATACACAACTTATGTTTGTATTGTCATTGAAAAGTGAGGTAACGATAAGCATAATCTTACTGTTGGTAGAAGATCAATAGATAAATGATCACGCAAACACTTTTGTTACGGTATTTGTAGGAACCATCATGAATATGATTGTTTTTCAATTTTGAATCCTAAATGAACTAGTTTCACTCAAAACTAAAAATTGTTACATCTCACACATTGATGATTTGGAATGAGTTACAAGCATGATTTGTATCCTAAAATACCCCTCCACTAGAACGGATAATACACATGGATTGGCCTAAGAGTGAGATTAGATACCGTGCATGATTACGTAGATTTTATTCTCATTGTCATTATTATACACTGAAAAAGAACAACACCAACCACTAATGAACTGACCATTAATTAATATTTGAGGCCTTAAAACATACTGTTAGTTCCATAACCACCAGATGCATATTGTCAACCATTAATTAATTCATCACTATCTAATAAATGAGCATCAAGTTTTGACATGCAGCGAGATTGGCTGAGAACAAGAAAGTAGACTAATTCATCTCCTACCATCAATTAATATACTCAAATAAATAATTATCCATCCGAAAAGAAAAAATGATAGACAAATTTTAAAGAAAAATCAAGCCTAGTAGGAAGAGCAAACCCATGCCATTCATTGACAAGCGTCAATGAAGAGAAATCAAGCTTGGTCTTCAAAAAGTGTAACATGTGGTTTACACGAAACGCTAGCATTCCAAGTCGTTGGTATCATAACTCCAAGCAGCAAACTCTACATGTCAGGTTTTGGTCATACCAATAATACTTTACCTTGCATGTGAAATTTTAAAGCATATATTTGTTAAGAAAAATGAAGTTAATTGCGACAAATTACTTGTATTTAAAAATACAAATCATTGGAGACTTATCCTTAACAATAACTGTACACCTGAAATGGATATAGTTATCATCCATGCATATATAAAAAAGTCATTTTACCAGAAATAAAGCACAACAACCATAATTTTCATTTTCAAACTCACACAGCTTCCATTTCTAACTTTTTTGTTATTTTGTCTCCGTCTGACACCGCCTGAGTGATTCCTGGCTTCTCAGCTGGATGGCCAGAAAGCTTGAGATTTGAGAAAGCATCGACAATAAAATCAGCAGCTTCTGAAGCTGTTCTTCCTTCTGCGTTAATTGTCTTCTCCGGGGTAGGAACTTGAGCTTCTTTACCAACAGCCAACTCCAACTTCTTGAATTCTTCTTCAATATCTTCATCCTCAATATCCACGTATGACGGAGTTTGTTCTGCAGTCACCAAAAAGTAAAAAATTGCTCACAAAAAAAAAAAAAACTTAATTATTAACATCAAACACAAGACATTACCACCACCCTGAAATCGCCTCAAGTTCAATATCTCACAAACCAATGAAACCATTTCATTTCAAAATAAACTGCAAAAGCACGGTTCAAATGCATGCCACAATAGACGTGACAAAATATACCTAGTATCTTTTCAACTTCCTTGTGTGAATCAATGGTCTCTTGGATATCTCTTAAACAAAGATCAACATCTTCCACGCTGATCTTATTTTCTTTAATAGCTCGAGCTCCAATCTGCATAGCTTCAGCAACCTGCTAGCAAACAACCGAGCACCAGTCGTAACAAAGACAATATGCAGCTAAAAGATTCTTCAGATTATGACGAAACTGAACAACTTTGTATAATGTTTAAAATCCTGCCTTCTTTGTTGACTCGGCATCAGCGATAACACCAAGTACCTCCTCCACTCTGTTCAAAAGTGATGAACATTTTTCTCTACTCTGGGTGACTAATTTCAGCTCCCTTGCATAGCTAAGGGCCAACTTTTTGTTCCCAGATTGTAGAGAAGCCAGCGCTGATTTTCTCAACCTAATAAAATGAATCTGTGAGGCAACTAAACTTTTTTGAGAAAACATCCCTACCAGATGCAGCATATCTGTTAAATGCAACGGATGATAGTATATGATGTGAAAATCACTGCAACTTTTGATTTTTGGCTTCTGAAGACCACACTTCTCTTGGAACATATAATTTATAGAAATATAACCAATCAAATTACATTACAGTCAAACTGTTGTCCATTAATCCATGTTTTAAGAGTGGACGGCCCATAAATTATCACAAGAGGTCTAAAACCAAGGTGAAAAGGTCTATGACAATGGTCACACAACAGAAACCGTAAAGTAAGATATCACGTGAATGAGGATATCATGCACATCAGAAATGCTATTTTGCCCATATGTTTGGATAAGCTAATTTGCATAAAAGAACGTCTTATAACCAGAATGCTACTGAGAGGTTTAACAAAAAGGAAAATAATTTTTTCTAAGAAAATATCAAAACCAAACATAGAGTAAGATAGTATAATATTTTTCTTTGGAACAAGGAAGGAAAATAGTTCAGCATACGAAGCAATATTTTCTTATATTTTTTCTTTAAACTTTTTTACTGTTTGTATTTAGAAGTTCCTTCAGGATACATATGCAAGTATAAAGTTTTATAAAATAAACTCACAATTCATAACGCCTGTCAGTCACATCCAGTTGCTGCTGAAGCTTCTCAGTTGTCCAGATCAGGTGCAGCACATCATAGTCTAAATTGGTGATGCTAGATAATGCTCCAGCTGAAAGAGAAACTTTTACTCCCTGAAAATAAGAAATTGAAATAAGACAAGTACGTAATCAGTATTGATAATTCCAGCCTGTAACCAGTATCTATAATAGTCAGATTTTTTATGTGGTCTATTTATTTACCAGAAATGTCAAAAGCTATATACGTCCCATTCAAGACTTACATGTAAAGGGAAAAATCTTCCCTGATAGCATTTTTTTTTATTGGAATAATAACTTCAGTTACCTCAACAAAATCTTTCTTGTTGACTGACAGATACTGTGCTGTTCTGCACCCAGACAGATACCTCAATATTACAGATGCCTCCTCCTGCCCTCCACATATGTCCTGAAATTTCTTCATTGTAACCACACAAGACGGATTCCAGTGACTCTCAGATAGATGTTTGACAACTTCAGCAGCCTTATCCTATACATCAAGAAATCAAACTACAGTTGAGTAGTAGTAATCACAAATCGAGCAAAATCATGGTTCTAAATTGCAGTCTGCGACCACAATTGCAACCGCAATATTGTTGTTGTGGTGCACCCCATAATCACATTATTTGCCACAAGTCCATAACGTAGATGCAATAGTCTCAACGAAACCTCAACATTGCTTTATTTCATTTTTATCACAAGAAAAAACAAAGATTCTAATTTCAATTTTTCATTCTATCTTCTTAATGACAATGGTGGAATCAGTATTATTGTGTTGAAAGCCGAAGGAGTACAAGAGGCATCTCATGGTAGTCGGTGGAGGGTAGTGTGATGCATAACTGTAGAATATGTATCAATAATGACCACAGTAAAAATCTTAACCAAAGATGCATAAGATAAATCAAACACTAAGGAAGGCCGGAATTTTCATAAGAGTTATTTGGTTCAAAATTATGGAGTGGGAGATGAACAACAATGAGGAAAATTATTGTGCTCCTCCAATTTACCTTCCCACCAATTTCTAGTGGATTTGATGAGGGGAAATGCTAAATGGTTATGGACTACACTTACTAAGTTATCCTTAAACTTACTAGTTTCACAAAATTTATCTTTTAGTCTCTACACTTAAAATCATCTTTTTTAGTCTTTATACACATTTACTAATACATGCCATTATTAACCTCATTTATATAAAAGGATTAGAATGATATTCGTAAAAGATAAAATGAATACTTTTTAAGTATATATGTAAAGTTTATATAACTATAAGGACAATGAGTAATTGAATCTTATCTGTCTAGTATAAGGGTACTTTATTTTTTCTTCCCACTCTTTGCAAACCAAACAAGAAATCTCTCTACCCTTCCTCTTACCAAACTAACAAATGAAAAGAAAGGATTAAAGCTCTTGACATAAAAGGGTGCGTGATAACTGATAACCTTAAGCACAGCCGTTACGATGACACGCTGTTCAGCCATAATATCTGGAGTTGCTGGTCTTGTTATCAAGTTACTCACTCTTCTGACTAGTTGGAAGAATCGCCCACTCGATGGATCCGCAAGATCCGCAGTTCTTGTAATGTCACCTTCATTATACATTAGAGACTGGCAAATGAAAATATGTAAAGACAAAAACAAACAAAAAATAGTTTTTTCATGGATAATAACATAAACTGATCAGAAAGAAAGAGTAGTGACTCGTCCACACTCACCAATACATTGTCAAGACACAAAGGGGTTAACCCTCCTCGATTAAACCAATCATTCTTAACCTGAAAATAACTAACTTAAGGTGAGAGAAAAAAGAAAGAGGGAAATTGAAATTGGAAAAACCTGGTATCACCTCGTACTTACTTGGGAGGGTCGAATGAGGAGGAGGCGAAAATGTGTGGCGATTTTGATGATCAATTGTTTCCAGAATATGAAAGAGGGTTCCCAATCGCATCTTTGCCCGGAAAAAGCTTTGAATCGAGCAACGGCAATCACGTCGTCGTCCCAATCAGCAACTTCCTTAGCTATGAAATCCCTAACGCTCGCACCATTCACATTCGAAATTGAATCCATCTTCCAAATTAAATCACTTCCTTTCCCGCATGTTTTTTCCGTAAACGTAACCCTTTCTTGACGCTCTAAATTCGCTACTAGCTAATTATTCTTTTTTTCATGAAATTACAAATGCTCGGAACAAAATCAGTTTCTTGCTAGTGTGTTCTTCAAAAAGTCAAAATAAAAAATAGTTAATTACTTCCATCTGAAATTTAAAAATTGGCACTTCAACAAGGGCGATACTCAATTAGTTGTTTATTTCATTTGATTGAAATTTCTAATAAAATTGGGCGGGCTTGTACGTGCATCTTGGTGTAAGATGCGGATTGAATAGTAAAAGGCTTATTTGTTGAATATGAATATGGGCCCAAGCCCAAGCCCGCAGTGATTATGAAGGACGTTGGTTAATAAGAAACAACGTAGTTATTACTTAATCAACTAATCATATAGGTTTTTTTTATTAGAATTTCGGATGAAGATGCATTTGTGGAATTAAAAATTAAAAAAATTCTATTTTTATTTTTTATTTTACATCAATTTTTAGGGTGGTAAGATAAAATTTTCACGTAACCTTAAATATTTTCAAATTGTATTATTTAGGCTACAATATATTTCTAATATTTTTTTTTTTACTAATTTTCTTTCGTTTTTTGCCTTTTAAAATATTCATTTTTTTTCTTTAACCTGTAAATTTGATTTAATGTTTTCCTTTTCAAAATATGATTTTCTTTACATAATTTTTTTTATTGATTCAAGATGCAAAACTCGTCTCGTTAAATTCTCTTATATTGAATTTAGTGTTAAATATGTTTTTAGTTTTTTAGTTTTCAGTAAATTTTAGAATTAGTTAATTTTAAAATTTTGGATCAATTTAATTTTTCATCTTTTGAAATACGTGAATTTAGTCATTTTAATCAAATTTTATTAAATTTATTTGATGTTTCGTACGCATTTCAGAATTGTATTTGAGTTATTTATATTATTTGATACATTTTTACTTTAATGTTAAGTCAAATATTATTATAAAACGTATTTGAAATGTCAAATAAATTTGACAAAATTTGATTAAAATAATTAAATTAACGTATTATGAAAGATGAAGAATTAGATAAATTTTAAAATAAATTAATTTTAAAATTTACTGATACCCAATAGAAGAAGAACATATTTAACTCTTAGAAATGATGAAAGTCGTTAATGTCGGATCTATCAACATGTTATTAGATGTTTCAAATTTTCTTACTGTTCCTCCGACATACTAGTCACATTTTTTATGATTCTTTTCGTTTGAAGCATTACTTGAATTCTACACTTCTCACGGAGATAACTCGCGAGTCAAGATTCGAAACGGATAACTATTATATATTGCTTAGGAATGAAAACCATTAACTCAAATCTGAGAGTTAAGAGAATAAAATGAATCTTTAAAAAAATATGTTTTAGCTTAATATTTATACGACGTATCATAACCTAAAACATTTTCAAACAGCCATGTCTTTTTGTTTAGTACAGAGAAAATAAAAAACAATGAATGGAAATAAATTAAAAAAAATGGTAAATTTTCATGTTTTCGATTTGAGAAAATTAAAAAAGTAAAAAAATTACTTCTTGTGGTCCACTTTACGGTTTGTTTTTCCGACTATTCAATAGATTTAGTTTGCTCACCAAATAAAACAAGATAGAGGAGGGAATAAAGAAAGAAGGGACAAAACTTTGGAGAACTTTAGTCCTGTGATTTGACAAGAAAATGAGAACACAGAACTTTGCATGAGAAACGATAACGAAGAGGCCCAGAGAAAAAAAGAAAGAAAAAAAGAAAGAAAGAGAGAGGTTGAAAAGGGACTACCAGAGCATAACAATCATTTATATTTTGGAGTATACTAATTATTATTTTTTCAATTAAACGTTAGTGATGCCCATCATTGAATGACTGAGATATTTTAGTGACTTGTAAACATATACATTAGAGGTAGAAAAATAAATAAAATTATAGTTGCGTACGTCATATACTTTTTTATTTGCATTGTTTGTTCTAGTGACGCACATTATGTAGTAAATCATTACTTGATGAGACTAAAACTTGAGCATGGGAAATTAATCTTTACATTTTCAAAGCTGAAATCAGTGAAAATGATGTAATCTTTATGAGAGTTGACCATCACTCCCCACTAACTCAACCATTTTTTTCCATTTTTAAATTGGTTCTTCGTAAGAGTTAAAGTCGTGTTTTAATAATGAGTATTTGCCATTTTCCCTCTCTTTCTCTTTTCACTTCTATTCTTCATTTTCCCATCAAACTTGACTTGGTCGCGCACACACTCACTCATAAAAAGCGATGTGCCTTTTTCCCCCCTTAAAAAGTCGACCATTCTCCCTAATTTCTAACATATCTCACTGTTGTAAATCCAAATTGGGAAAATAAATTTTTGACAAGATCGTAAGAATAGCACCGTTAATTATGACAAAAAGTAATACACAGTTTGCCACTAATTATGGTGTGGTAATTAATCCGTTTAGGAATTCTTTGTTTCTCTTTTTCTTAATTGTCACAAATCAGACACATGCATGTGCCAGATTACCTTTAACACTCATGCTCTATAATTATGGTTGGAGGACAAATGTTCAAAATCCTTTAAAACATATAATTATTATAAATTTAATTTGAATGTTGGGTGTTGCAGAATAGACCTGTGTGTATGTGGTGGAAGTTATTAGCATGCAAGAACATGGGATGTTTCCTAAAATAAATTGTGGGATTTGAGAGAATTAGATGTTGATCTGTTGGACGTTAACATCAAGGAGAGGATTGTGGATAAGGTTGGGCGATGCAAAATGTGAAAGTTTGCAAAGTATTATAAGACAGCTTAGCACAATGTCTAATCCCATTAAGGTGATGGTTCATGTTTGTTGTGAAATAATGAAGACATCTTTCATCTTTCATCACTTGCGTGTTTATATTCAAGGACATCTTCATCATGGTTCATTCCCACTTCAAGTAACTTCTTCGTTACAATCTACAACGTTAACCACTTTGTAACTTCCCCCTACTAATATAACCCATCCCATCACCACACCTTTTCTTTCTTTTCTTCTTTCAAACAACACTTCGTCACCCCAATCATTCAAGTAAATGCTAATTACTAATTAAGGAACAAACAAATCCAGCTCTATATATTCTGGGCTTTATTCATTGCACTCCAGGTGAGTGCACATCTCTTCACAACTTTAATAATTCAGGAATATTAAGCATAACTCATTATCATTTTAGTTATAAGAAAAACTCTAACTCCGGAAAAACTTACTTAATATATACTTATAAAAAAACATTTATTTATATTTATTTAATATTGAAAGTCTTACATCGATTAAAGATAAGATGATTTTATATTATATAAGTAAATTTTATCTTACAAGGATTGAATTTAGTTTAAAGTTCAATTTTTAACATAATATGAAAATCATGTGATAAAACTTATCTTAAATATATAAGTAAATTCAAATATCACACTCTTAAAATTCACTTTTTAACTATCAAAACTTTCAATCTTATTATTCTGAGAATATATATGAAAATATATAAGCAACTTCAAACTTATTATTTTTATCATAGCTTTATAATAACTAAACAAATTCTCCATTATAAAAATATTATCTAGTACATAAGAATCTTTCTAATATATACTAGTGTTAAAGTGAGTCAGCTAATCAGGTTCACAATGATTGGCCCATGACGAGTTGAGCTAAAAAAGTGTCAGCTCAACCCAGTTCACTTACTAATTTTTTTTTTCAATTTATTTTATATAGTTATTGCATTATAATGATAATGAATTAATTTAATTTATTTTTTATAATAGTGGAATCAAAGTATTCACCTATTATTCAAAATATATTATAAAGATAATAGTTAAAGATTAAAGTATCAACGTATATAATTTGACAAACAAAATTATTAAACATTCAAACTACTCAAATATTATTGAGCAATATTTTAGTATTTTAAAATATAAAATAATTAGATTAGAAGTAATAAATAATTATAACAAAACAATTATTGATGGGTTAACGACTAGAACCCGTGAGTTAAATAAACCAGATTCAATTTAACTGACTTTTAAAAAATCTAAATTTTTCTCAAATCAGTTCAAACCTATAATAAATCGAATTAACTCAACATAATTCAAACTCATGATAAACTAGATTAACTCATATTAGCATCTATGCTTATATATATATATATATATATATATATATATATATATATATATATATATATATATATATATATATATATATCTCATTCAAACAACTATTCATCTACCTAACAGTGAAATCATTTCATTAACAACAGATGGCAAGTAAATCATTGGAATGCGAACAAATAAAAAGATTAGGAGTAGCTAGATTCCTCTTTCTTTCTTTTTTTTTCCATTTCGCAATGTGTTGGTTTGTTTGGACAATATATAGCAAACATTTGGTTCCTAATAGATAGGGTGCAACTCAACATGCAGGAACTGCTGTGTTAATTACTTGCCTGCAAAGAACCAAACGCTACCCAATTTTAATGATTGATATTAAGATTAACTTCCTCCCACTTCAAACTTCATTTAGCAAAGGAACGTTTATTTACGATCAAGAAAAATCCACACCAAACAAATCAATTAAAACAAATATAAAAGTCAATTTTAAACTTATGGAAAAAAATCAATTGAATTTCTGAAATATAAAACAAACAGTTCAGTAATAATTTTTCCATGGTGAGTGTAATTTTATAAAAACTGAAATATAAAGCAACTAAATTCATAGTTAAATATGGATTCATTTTTGCAATAGATTCACAGGATATACTCATTTCGTATCCAAATGGTATATGTGACGATTTCTTTGAAAATGGATGTTCTAAATGTCTCATGACCCATATTTAATATTTAGAAATAAATGATAGTTATATATCTTTTACGTCTGAGTGTCAAATAACAATTTGATAAAAGTAAAATAATTATAAATTTTTTACTCCATCACAAGTAAATAAAATTTCATAACAATCAAAATATCCATTATGAAAATGTTAATAAAGTTAAAAAAATATATTTTAAAATTTATAAAAAAAATAAAGTTAAAAAATATTTCAAATATTTACTTTTTTTCTTTAAATTATAATAAAATATTTTTTATATACTAATAAAATTTATAACACACTAGTTAAATGAAATCATACATTTAAAAAAAAACTAATAACAATTCAAATTTAAATATAAATTTTTCATTTTTTTTTAACTTTATGACAATAATATTAAATTATTATATTATATTATATTTATATAATTACGATAATAAAATTAAAAAAATATATTTTATATGATAAAAAAAATAAAAAAATACTAATAAAGACGGTCTATTTATCATCCTAATTTGAATGGGATGTGAGTGAAATATAACCAACATGAGAGTAGAGAATTATTGTTTTACGTTACAAAAGAAAAAGAAATTTTTTTGCCAATAAACACGCAACACGTTATACTTATAACTGTTATAGAATATCCTTCATAAATTAATTACACGCTTATCATCATTCTCTAAAGTCGTTCTTGGTGATTATTTTGGCAAAAGTGTGTATAATAATGTGTGCTTTAAAAGCATTGGGTCCTGCATGAGCTAAGTTATGTCCCATCTAAAATAAACTACAATAATTCAATGTTTTGTTTCTATTTCTTCTGTGCCTTCCCTTATACTCTTTTCAAAATGGAAGACATCACATTGCACATTTCTAAGTCAATTCCTCATCAACATCCTCACATTACCTTATATCAACTTTCCATGCTACTTAAGAAGATAAAAATTATTTTTAATTAGGACTAATTTACAACAAACACATTTTTAATCAAATTTCACGTTCATCATTCTCACTCCACATGTTTTATAAGCGTGTCAACACCATGTAATAACACATACAAAAATACACTTTTCGAATTATATCATATGAGCAATTATCACTTTCATTTTCATTTCCAATGAACAATTCAAATACCATTCTCGTTTTATCTGGTTTTTCAGTCGTGGGCATTGGAATAATTAAAGTCGAGATGCTTCGTGTTATCGTTAAGAATCCAAGTGTGAGTCTAAGTTTCACATTTACTAGAAATGAGAAAGTAGAGTACGGTTAGGAATCCAAGTATATGATAAAGTAGAGCACTATATAAGAATAAAGACCCGGTTTTGGGTTGAGAGTGGTGTCAGTGCCTTATATAGTTTGGCTTAGGTCTTATTGGTGTTGTATCTCTCTAGTGATACCCCTTCTTATAAACCTAACAAGTGAAGGGTACACATTGACTAAAAATGAGAAAGTAGAGCACTATATAATAATAAAGACCCATTGTCTTAAGGTTTTGGAATTGAGAATGATATTAATATCTTATGTGTACATTAATTGAAGATTATAGTAAGGAAGTGCATAAAGGAAGAAGAAAAAGGAATATAAATAAATATATAGGCTAAGTATGAAGGTGTCTCTCTTTAATTAATTGAGCAAACTATTGTTGAATTGACACCGGTAGTTACCAGTTATTTGGGGATCTAGTTTCCCCAACAGTTATTTATGTGAAAGTAGTGTTTCCCTTTTTGGCATTATATTGCCTCTGGCTGAAGGGTGACCCTAATTATATATGGAGCAAGACAGGGACCATATTTGGCACAACACATGATTTTCATGATGAGGAACCCTAGTTCTAGATTCAATGTCTACCTTCGAATAGGGATTTTTTTTGGGGCGTGTGTTGTTCGTCAGAGAAAGAGAACAGAATAAAATAATAGAAAGGGAAATGACCTTTTAAGTTGTTTGGCATAAAACAAATGAGAGAAAAGAAAGATATTAAGTATGTAATAAAAGTGAAAGGAAAGGAAAATGGTGTGTATGAAATTGCTTAAATCTTGTAAGTGACAAAAAATAAGGCAAAAGAAATAATTATAGTTCTGTAATTTCATGGGTAGAAAAGGGACTTGTTTTCCATCCAATTTGGAAAGAAAGACTCAATGTTTTTAATAGAATGTTTACAAATTACTTCATTTTCCGTGTTTTTTGGCATTGATTTTCAAACTTTCTTTACAAATTCACGCCTCCTAACTTTTCATGGCTAGAAACTTTTTTTTTTCCTTTTACAAGTCATTCTGTCAACTTCCACTTATTTAATATGAGAAATATTGCTTAGTTAATACTGTTTATAAAAACCACACAATAATTTGAAGGAAAAGTTGGTTAATTAACTATCATAACTAAATTTTAATTAACTATCATAACTAAAGATGGTTAATTATTTTATCTTAAACTTTATACCTTAAATACAATATACTTAAAAAAGTTTATTAGAACCATGAAATAGGTGATGACCTAATATTATACTTAATAATTTCTTCGACACTTGTACTTGACGTTAGACTATTTCGATTGATTGTTAAGTTTATAAGAAAATAAATTAATCAATTAATTAATAGTGTTTTTGTGTGTGTGTATGTGAGAATTGTTGCCACATTTTTTTTTTGAATGATGTTGTTTATTTAAAAATCCAAAGTAAATTAATATGAGATAGAGTTAATAGGAGGTGATTTAATAAGCGTTGTAATTTGAGTTTAATTCAACTCTAAAAAAGTCAGTTTGTAAGGAAATTGTAAGTTTGTTTATTTTTATAAAATTAGTTGATGAGAGATTTTAAATACAAATTCTCATGCCGTAACATGTACCATAAATACCAAAATATACCGAATGAATCTCTAAATTATAATGTATTATATTAAGAAGTAGATTTTAAGTCTTATTTAATTTTGTAAAAATTGATTTATAAAATAAAATTTATATAATAAATTTGCTTTATCTGTATATAATATAACTATGATGTATAATTGTAAACTGTAAATTTATTTTGTAAGTGGTTCACATAAAATTTCTAAGGTAATCATATTGTATTGATGATGAGATAGTGTGATTTAGTAAATGATTTTAAAAAAAAATGCATATAGAGCCTATTAAAAGGTGATGCAGCCACATCTCTCTCTTTCATACTCCTCATTAATTAACTAAATATGTTGAGAATTTTGGGCCATATATTCTTCCTCTCCTCTTGCCAATCCTTGCAACGTGCACATGCATAAGGTAATAAATAAAAAAGATTTAGATGACCATTTTTGCTTTTTAAAATAATAAAGTTAGTAATAAGATATTCAAATTGGTTGTTAGTTGTGCCGAGTTATAAACATAGACATAATATCATTAATAGACACTTTAATAGTTATTCGTATTTGTCAAAGATTTATTTTTATTGAAAAAATAGTGTAATTTATGCACTTATTTTAGTTTATTTTAAGGGAAATTAAATATATAACGATTTTCTTTTTACCAAAGCAACTTCATACATATTGAGAGTGAAGGGTGTATTTTTTTTTCTATGAACGAGTTTTGTAATAAGAACTAACTTATTGTTCACAATATCTTGCAAAATGAAGTTTTAGATATAAATTTTGAGGAACTGAAATTCTATTCTAAAAAATGAGTGCTAATTTGTTTAAAAAAAATTGTGGGCTAAAACTGTATTTTATTAAATTTCGAAGATTAAAAGTACAATCAACCGTTAAACATATAATACTTTTGCAAAACACGTGTACGATAAGATATGTATTGAAAAGTAAATATAATTATATTATGAGACAATGTTATCCTTAACTATTGAAGTCACATGAAAACAAATAAGTGGTTGTAATCTAATTTTTATGATTAGAGATCTCATAAATAAGATTTATATGTGTAAAAACTAGTTATTTGTTAACTCTGATACCATTAAAAAGTTGATTTCAAATCAATTATGTTCATTTTTATGGTATATGTGAAAGTACTGGATATTACATTGAAAATTTAAATTTTATAATTAAAAATCTATGTGGTGTAAGAATTTTAGTTAAAACAAAGTTTTTAATCATTTTCATATCCCATATGGGTGGTAAATGATTTGCAGCATATGCATGATAAAATAACATAACATATATATGAGTGTCAAGTGGGATCACTTGTATGAGATTTTAGCATGATTTTTAGGGTACTTATGAACACCAAACAGTGCATGACCTAATAAGCGCAACACATCGATAATAACATAAATTGTTGAGTTGTATTGTGATCGATAAATCGCTAACACAGAATAAGTGTAAAAACAAAGTATCTTAAAATCACTAGGTTCTTGATAAGATTTTAAGGATTTTTTATGAGGTTCATTAGGATTATATTATATATGATGTGACTTCATTTAATCCACATAAAGAATTGACACCATCTTAAAACCTCAAGACATTGAATTTATGGGTATTTTTTCTTATATGGTATTTAACTCTTATTTTTAGTTAATGTGGAACTTAAACTCACACTTTAATTGTTCCCAAAAATCTTCTCTCAAGGGTGAGTCTCTCTCATATGATATATTCCCCACATGTGTATGTTAACCTTTACTTAAATCGTTGTTGTTGTTATGGTTATTGTGTTGTATTGTTATCACAATAGTCTAAACCAATCTCCAAGACAAATACTACTAATTAATTTTATTGGTTTTTGGACGGGATTCATTAGGATTAAATTATATATGTGTGTGTATGTGTGATTTTAGTCAACTCATATAAAGAATTAAAACTACTTTTAATTCAAGATCTTTGAGACATTGAATTTATTAATATTTTTCTCGTGTAGTGTTTATTTTTGTCATTTATAACAAATTTTACAATTTAATTTATTTGTGTTTTTATTGACATTTACGACAACAAAAAAACTTAAATTCTTTCATTAAATTATAAATTTTGAAATACTCACGTTCAAATAAATGTTATAATTTATAAATAAAAAAAATGTGAGTGGGATTCTTTGTGAAAGGCTGAGAAAGAAATTTGTGATTTTAGCTTGATTGATTTGTTTATCTAATTTTTTAAATTCTTAACCATGTTATGTATAAATCACTGCATATTTTTATCTCCATCACATGTTTTCTTTTTCATGGAGGTAAAATTGAAAAGAAATGGAGCAATGTGAATGAAAATAGCGTGACGAACATCGTTAAAAAAGTAAAAAAGAAAAAACATGGTGCATAATAAATTATATTCTCAGGGAGTCTAACTTAGTCGGTTTTATAAGGTACATAAGTTTTCGTGATAAACATGTATTCAATTTCCTCCTATCAAAAGAAAGCAAGTTGTTACTTTTCTAGCCACTAAATCAAGACATTGAACGTGAAATTTAAAAGAACATAAACACGGGTAGGTAATTTTTTTTTATCGGCAAAAATATCGGTTAGTGTACTAATTTTTTATATTTTTTATTTTTTTTTCATTATACAGTAAAGTAGGAAATGCTTATCCTAATTGAAGAGAATGATATTACTTTTGTAGTACTTATTTTTTTTAAAAAACAATACACGTGTCACTTCTGTATATTTACGTCTAAAAATCATTAATAAACGATCGAAACTTAAACATAAATAAAAAGAATATCAGAATAAAAAAAATAACATTAAAAACCATAAGCATAATCTGTAAACTTTTTATGTTAAAAGAATTATTTGAATCATCAAATAATATTAACACCTAATTATTTTCGAAAGCAAACCTCAAGCACATAAAAGGAAAATATTAAGGAAATATGACAAAGCAAAATATAAGACAATACAAAAGTATTTCTGATTTATATATATTTTCCAAACTTATATTAACATAGTGATAAAAAAATAGTTTATGTAATATCATTTACATCGTCAATATTTCGATATTTAAACAACAAAACAATAAATGCTTAAGAAATGATAGGGGTTGTAAAAGTCAAACATGTCCACAGAAATTGACAAATTAGGCCTGGTAATGGGTGCACCAAAAACTCAATAAGTACAAGGCACGTTAAAGTATTTCTATTCATAAGTCAATTATATTCTTTATGATTCAAAACACAACCTAATTTTAGAGTGAATATTTTTTCTATCCTTTTGTTATTTTTCAAAAGATTATAACACATTGCTCTAATTAACTAAGATATATTTCAGAAATGGGGTAAATATGTTTTTGATTCATTAATTTTTAGTGAATTTTAAAATTAATACATTTCGAAACTTTAAACCAATTTAATTTTTTATCTTTTGAAATGTGTAGATTTAGTTCTTTTGATCAAATTTAACATTTCAAGCGCATTTAATAATAGTATTTGACTTAACATTAAAGTAAAAATGTGTCAAACAATATAAATAACTCAAATACAAATACAATCCTGAGATGCGTACGAAATATCAAATAAACCTACCAAATTTTGATTAAAAAGACTAAATTTATGTATTTCGAGAGATAAAAGACTAAATTAGTCCAAAGTTTTGAAATAGACTAATTTTAAAATTTAGTGAAAGTAAAAGGATCAAAAACATATTTAACCCTCCAGAAAATAATTTTTCAATAAAAAATGAGAAATATCAATATTATGAACTCTAAAAATATATTAATAAATCAATCCAGTCTTTTTTTAAGTACAATTTTATTATCTCACTTCCCCTGTCGGTAGCCTTGCTACAATTCTGTACTTTGAATGGTTGTTAAATTTTCTGTTCAAAACAAACACGTATTCTTCTCAATTAGTATTATATTTATTTGATAATTAATTTTATGAGTTCTAAGAAGAAAGGACATTGAGTTAAAAAAAAAAACACAAAAAGTTTACAATTATTTTATAATAATAAACTATGATTCTTTTTCGAAATATAAAAAATACTTGTATATGCTTTAAACTCATTATTATTTATGAAGTCTAAACTTCATAAAATAACTTACGAAAAATCAAAACACCGACACAAGATATTAAAATAATAAATTTATTGATTTTTACACGTTGATCTTGTTCCTAACCATGTGGATTGTCCAAATACAAAAACTAAAGATCTGGTTTGAAATTAAGGATATTGTAGAAAGGAGTCATACTCCATCCATTCATGGATGTAACTAAAGAGGTTATATATATATATACATATATACATAAAATATATATAATTGAATCTGCAATTGATGAAAGATTCCAATAGTGACATAATTTTGTGGAGGTACAATGATAAAGGAATGGTTCAATAATCTGAGTGAGAAAGTTTAGGACAATTTAGGGCCCAGGAAGAAGAACACCTACCATCAATCCTTATCATCTATGATGGAGATGCAAGGACATGTTTAGAGCCATCTCATAAATTCAACCACTCAATTTTTTTTTATCAGTTTTTCTGTGTTATCTCCTTCTTTTTGTGGCTGCTATACCCATTTTAATTACAATATCTTCATGGGAACATAATTCATTCCACTGCAACTTTAAAACATTTCAACTTAGAGTTTCAGGTTTATTGTCATTTTTCATTTTTATTTTAATCAAATTGTCTTTTATAATATTCCACTGTTAGTTAATAATTAATAAAATATTTAATCTTCAAACAAAAATAGTAATAATTAATAAACTAACTATACAATAGTTAAATTTTACGTGAAATGAAAATAGAAATATAATTTACATGTCCTTTTTTTTCTTTAGTACCAATTCATTTTTAACAGCTAATTTTATGACACACTTTAAAACAAGTTAATTTCACAAATTTTAACTTTAACTTTAACAAAGAAAGTGTTAAAATTTCAATTAAATTATGAATTATTTTTTCCAATTACAGCCTAGATAAAATTAATATCACCATTCATAATTAGCATCACGTGATACATGTCACATTGTTTTTTAGATATACTTTTCTTCTAAAAAAAAAATAATCCAATTTAGACATGGTTTTTCAATGACCATAAGATATTGAAAGTTTGAGATATATTAAATACCAATTATGTACTGAAGTTCTTTTTAATAACTACAGAAATTTGAAATATCAATTGACTAGTATACTATCATTGCCTTTTTGTCTTTATCCTACGCTACGCACTTATATTAGAAAATATTGTGAAATCTTATCAACACTTACATCTTTAATTTTTGAAATTTTGTTTTGTTCGTGAAAATGCAGCTTATTTGTCAATATGCATCCGACCCATACTATACAAAATTAAAATTATTCAATCTTATTATAATTTAAATTTTTACCAATAATTTTAAAAACATCTCTTATGAAACGTTAATTATGAAACACCACAATTTTAAACTTAATAAAATATATAAATTACATACAAATTACTTACATCCATATATATATATATATATATATATATATATATATATATATATATATATATATATATATATATATATATATTTAATTTCTATAAAAATTTTGACCAATTTTAAAAATTGTGTAATCATATACTGCTACTATCTAGGAATGGTAAAAATACTCGCGTTGGTATCCACTCATAAAATTTGCAGCACATAATTAGTACCTGTAGGTATTATTCATAGATAAAATTTGTGGCACATAATTAGTACCTGTAGATATTTTTAATATTCGTTTATAAACGAATCAGATCGGATCAGATGTGAGTATCATACTACCCGTACTCGCAGGTATAGCAAAAAAATTAAAATTAAAATTTAATTATATTTTATTAAGTTAAATTTAATTAAAATTATATTTTATTAGGTTAATTTTAACTAAAATTAAAATTTAATTTAATTTATATTTTATTTTTTATAACTTTATTTAAATTTTATTAAAAAAATATAAAATATATATTTTTTAAATATTCGTGGGTATGCGGGTATCCACGGGTTCAAAAAAATCTGCAATTATTTTTTAAACGGATACGTGAAGAGTAAACAGACAGATAGCGACTGAATTTTTTTTTTTTTTAAAAAAAAAGTTAAATATAGGTACTATCCGTGTCCGACCCGATGCGTTACTATCCCTACATCAATCTCTAATATTATGATAGCCAAATTTGAAAAAAAAAAAAAAAGTGAAGTAACATATTATTATAAAGAATTTTATAATAAATCCCTACCGATTATACACATGTTATCCATACAAAATATATAATAATAAACATATTTTCAAATCTTTATATTAA
>Ga0214542_1004680_pt1 | contig 26877 bp, 9 predicted proteins | sample CNSS1metaG_FD_160096 | JGI IMG/M metagenome (GOLD analysis project Ga0214542, IMG submission 160096) | Root nodule microbial communities from cowpea collected in UCLA plant growth center, Los Angeles, California, USA - CNSS1 | ecosystem: Host-associated > Plants > Roots > Nodule | place: USA...
TATATATATGTATATATATATATATACATACATATATATACATACATATATATATATATATATATATACATATATATATATATAGTTATAAAATAAAGTTAATAATAGAGAGAAAAAGATAAAGAAGATAGAAGATTTGAGAAAATGGAGAGCCACTTTTGTGTCTGTTTTATTATTTGATCGGAAGAGTCCTAATTATAGATACAACACATAACTCATAAATAATACAAATCAAATACTTAATACAAATATTTAATAAAGAGAGTAATGAATCATATGAGTATCAATCATATCAATTATATGAGTAATTGTATTTGCTCAAAAGTTCTTCTTGGCAAAGATTTTATAAATAGACTTGCCCAATTTTCACATGAATGAATCTTTTGGATATCTTGTTAGAAGTGGGCTTTAAGCCTAATTCAACCCCACAAAACTGGCTAAGATGAGGTTTGCACCTCACTTATATACTATGAATTAGCCTTATCTTTAGTCGATGTGGGACTACCAACACACCCCTCACGTCGAGGTATATTCATCTTGTGCGTGGGACAAGAAATTAGTGGGTAGTTCATTAGCGGCCCAATATCGGGTGGAACAGAATGTCCAAGAAATCTCGCTAGGATAGGCTCTAACTTGACTCTGATACCATGTTAGAAGTGGGCTTTAAGCCTAACTCACCTTACAAGCCGGTTTTGTAGGGTTGAGTTAGGCTTAAAGCCCACCTCTAACATGGTATCAGAGCCAAGTTAGAGCCTATCCTAGCGAACTTTCTTGGACATTATGTTCCACCCGATATTGGGCCGCTAACGGACCACCCAATAATTTCTTGTCCCATGCACGAGATGAATATACCTCGGCGTGAGGGGGTATGTTGGAAGTGCCACATCGACTAGAGATAAGGTCAATTCACAATATATAAGTGAGGTGCAAACCTCACCTTACAAACCGATTTTGTGAGGTTGAGTTAGGCTTAAAACCCACTTCTAACATATCTATATCATCCTTTCAATTGAACAATACATTATTGTCTTCATATATGGTTGTTGATTCCATCTTTGTCGGAGATAGCCACAAGTTTCTTGCAAATGTTGAATCATAAACATTAACCAAACATAGTCACAACTTACCTCATGTAATAATAAAAATTTTATATGATTAGACGATGTTGTTGCTATGATTTGTTTCATATACCATCATGAGATCATTGTGCTACCACATATGAATAAATATCATGTTTGTGATAAACCATTGTGACATTGTGGATATGTAAAATAACATGCATATGCATAACCCATTAGGTCTGATTCTGAATCATTTGGATAAAATAAGCTCATATTCATAGTACCCTTAAGGTAACGAAGTATATGTTTTACTCCAATCCATTTTCTTCTTATAGTTGAAGAGTTATATTTTGCTTAACAAATTTACAGCAAATGCAATATCATGTCGAGTATAATTAGCAAAATACATTAGTGTTCCAATGACACTAAGATATGGTACTTCTGGACTAAGAAGATCTTCATCATTTTCTTGAGGTCTAAGAAAAGTCTTTATGAACATCTAACGTTCGCTCAACTATCAGAGTGCATAATGGATGTGACTTATCCATTTAGAACCTTGTAAGCATCTTAATTATATAAACCTCTTGATGTATAAAAATACATTTATTTAAATATTAAATTTCTAATCTTAAATAAAATTTTCTGTTTAAAAGATTCTTCATCTCAAATTCTTTCTCTAAGCAATCAATTGCCTTTTTGAGCTCATTAGAAGTTTCAATGATGTTTGTGTCATCTACATAAACAATAATTATGGCAAATTCATTTTCTAATATTTTCATATAAATACAAGAACAAAAAGGGTCATTTCTATATCCTTCTTTTAACAAGTACTCAATAAGACGATTGTACCACTAACGTCCTGATTGCTTTAATCAATAAAAGGACTTGTTCAATTTTATTAAATAACCCTATTTAGAATTTTTCTTGTTGGACAAATTAAATCCTTTAAGGATTTTCATATATATATATATATATATTTATATCATTCTCAAGAGAACTATAGAAATAAGTTGTAACATCATCCCTTAGATGTAAATGCAACCCTTGTCGTGCAACTAGGATAATCAAATATTGCAATGTTGTTGCATCCAATATCAATGAATATGTTTTTCACAAATAAATACTAGGTTTTATGAAATATTACACATAATATTAGTTTTTGTTAGACAATCCAATCCAATAAATATATCAAAATTCATGGAAAAAATATCTTATTTTTACTTTTTTTATTAATAAACTAATTTAAATATCATAAATATTGTAATATTTTTTAAAATAGTACCATAGATCATTACACCTTTTTTTTCTACTTTTAGTAACATTTTTTTATTATAATTATTGAAAATGTTACAATAGATCAATTTGATAAATTATAATAACGTTTTTTAAATTAATTAATAGTTATATATGAAAATTTCCAAGAATTTATTTATATAAAAAATCATCTGCAAAAATGTAGGTAGAAAATAAATATCATAAAAAAATATATAAAAAACATAAATCAACTTAAATTCTCATTCATAAAATTTTACATGAAATAAACCTTTACTCCTAAATAAATAAACTAAGCATTAGTTCTACAGTCACCACATCTCTCTTCACTCTCTTTTTCTGTTTCCATGTCTAACACTCTCTCCTTCGCCACAACCCTCCCCAAAAACTCTTTCCTCGTCGACTCCATCATCGCGTTCGCCAAACCAGAAATCGAAGACCTCAAGAAGTTCATCAATTCGAGGGTTCCTGGTGGATTCACCATGCAAGCAATCATAAGAACCGATCGCCGTAAGAGCGCCACCGCTCGCGTCATTCTCCAAGAAGGAACATGCAAATTTATGAACAATTACCGCGACACCAAGGTCTCACCCCCTCTCTTCCTACTTTATTTCTCTATTTCTTTCCAACTCTCACCCTACTTTATTAGTTTCGTTGATTTTATCATTAATTGGAATTTTGAGTTGTGATTTTTAATTTTCCAAAATGTGAATGGCATATATCTAAGTGTTTACTGTTTAGTTAGTTGAATTGAGACGCTCAGTGTGTAGTTAATCACCATTTTAGTTTCTAGGAGTGCATAGTCTAGTCACGTTAGCTCTGAAGCTCAAGAAATTCTAAATAAGTTTGGGAAAGTGCAATTTGTCAATCATATTAGTCCAAAATATAAATTAAAAGTGTGACTTAAATGATATATATTAACATATATTTAGGAATTAGAATGATAGTAACTGAATAAGTTTAGAGAATTAGATACAATGATTTAACTTAAAATTTTAGGACTTATTTACCATATTAAGTTGATTTTTGTTTACTTAGTAATTTTTTTGTCCAGAAAGTTCTCTTAGTAGCTCAATCATTAAAGTCTTTTAAGTTGATTACAACTCTTGATATATGTATGTATTGTGCTACACTGTGAAATTTATTGAGTATATTTTTATTTTGTTTTGGGGAGGGAGGAGATGTATCTGAGATATTGTGTCCATTTATTGGAAAGGTGCTATAGTAAGATTCTAATGATCTTTTTTTGGGATTATTGAGTTTATACAAAACCTCTATTATGATTTAAGTGATTATTGAGTTTATTCTCTCTTCCTTCTTCTATTTGCTGTTGTTTTAAAGTAGAACTTTGTGGTTTATATTCAAAATCTTGTTTCAGAAGTATTTTGTACAATTTTTTTTAAAACTCTTCACATTAGCTTTGTGAGATGATATGTTATTTATTCGATCTTGTCTGATAATGAGTGATTTATGTTGATTTTTCTTTTTGATTAAATAGAATTTGTTGTAACACTTTTGCCTCATTCATTAAATATTATGATACATGTGATTCTATCTCTAATTTATGTTGTCAAGTTTGCTGAAATTTATTTGTAGTGGAACGTGTTAAGAGACTCTTGGCCCATTAGATTAGGCTATTCTAGAAAGAGATTGAAAACTAGTTTACTGTTTTAATTTTTCTATGGTTTCTGTAAAAGTCTATTCTATTTACATATATAGGTTTACTTCAACATTGAATCTGTTGTTCAAGATAGCTTTACATATTAGATCTTATTTTAAAAAGCTTGTTCATTTTTTTTTTTTTACTTTTTTTAGGTTGAACCTCAAGAAAATACTATAGAGCAAATGGAAGAATGATTGATCAAAGAACCTACAGATTTTCCATAGCAAATGTTATAATTCTTTTGTTATCTTTTAACTCTTTTAGTTTTAATACTTACAACACTTTTAGTTTTAGCATACATCGGACTACATATATGTTACTTTTAACTCATTTTAATGTTTATGAACTCTTATTAGTTATTATGTATATTACATGATTTGTAATAATTATATTTTTAATATAACAAGATTTAGTCACATTTTAAAATTATAATTAATGTTACAGAAATCAATAACACAAAAATAATATAAAAATTTCTTAAATGAATAATTATAATTTTAAAACTATCGATCTACATGTACATTTATATTCTTAATCAATTTAAAAATATGTTGTCTAAACATGAAACAACATTTCAAGTTTGTTGTCTAAAAATAATAAGCAACATTAAAATGTGTTGCCTATAAACAACAAGTCACATTAGAAAAGTGTTCTCTAAAGGATAGATAAGAGGTATGGTCTTTACATATGACAACATTTAAAAACATGTCTAAACATGAAGCAACATTTCAAGTGTGTTGTCTAAAAAATAATAAGCAACATTTAAAATGCGTTGCCTATAAACAATAAGCAACATTCAAAATGTGTTGTCTATAAAAAATAAGCAACATTGAAAATGTTTTGCCTATAAACAACAAGCAACATTTAAGATTTGTTGTCTATAAACAATAAGTAACATTTAAAATGTGTGCCTTATTCTAACACTATAAGACAAAAAATTTGTAAATTGTGTGGCCTTTAGTACAAAAACCGTTGCCTATAACCTAAGTCCACAGCCATATCCTCCATGCCTACAAAACTGTTGCCAAAATGTTGCCTAAAGTTTAGGCCACACTTTTTTAACTTCAGGCAACACTTTTTACCTGTTGCTTAAAGTGAAAAATGGTGTAGTGGACGTTTTAGTAATGATTCCGCAAGTCTATTTTGAGTATGAACATGTGCTACTAGATGTTCAACTTCAATTCCAATTGATATACAATACTCATGAAAAGGATAAGATGTAATTTAACCAGTATTATCAAAACAGATTTTCTTAATCGGATAATCTGGGAATGAGCTCTTAATTGTGATAATAACTTTGCAAATGCTTGATTGCAAGTTGATAATAAACAAATATGTGACCATCTAGTTGATGCATCAATTAAAACCATGAAATATCTAAATGATCAACATGATGAGTGTATTGGACCACAAATATCACCCTGTATTCATTCTGAAAATGAGATTGACTCATTTCGAATTTTTCTGGTGATGGCCTTATTATCATCTTTCCTTTGTGAACGGATAGTAAATGAGAACTCATTGGTCTAAAGAAGTTTTTTTATACTCTTAAGTGGGAGTCCACATGAGTTTTTCAACCTTTTTTCGCATCATAATAGATCTAGGATGACCCAACTAATCATGCCAAACAAGAAATTCATTTTGATTCGTAAACTTCTGATTTACCATGACATGCATTTTAATTATACTAATATATGCGTAGTACAAATCATCCAACTAATCATGCCAAACAAGACATTTATTTTGATTTGTAAACTTTTGGTTTACTATGACATGGATCTCAATTGTACTAATATATGTGTAAACCATAAGAGAAGGTTAATAATTTCTCTAATACACACCTTTTTTATTCAACTCAATTCTAGTGATATAAATATATTTCATATCTTCTTCATTATTTATCTCAATATGATATCCATTTAGACAAATATCCTTGAAAATTAATAAGTTTCTGTTAAACTTTTTGGTAGAAGTATATTAGCTTTTCTGGAGCCTTCAAATATATTTGTAGTACTAGAAATAATGCTAACATTGACTTCTCATATTACTAAACAAGAGTAAAATTTATTATTCTCGAGAATAGTATGAGTTGTTGCACTATCAATAAGACACATATCCCTATCATTGGTGCTAGTGCCAACATTCATTCTTCATATAAACATAAATATCAATATTAGATATTACTATGTAAAAGGAGAAGAAGAATAAAATATTATTAGAAGATTTTATTGATCAAGAAAAATTTAATATAATCAACATGAAACATGAAACAAATATAAAGCATTGCCTTAAAATTAATAACATAGTATGAGAAAATCTATTTTTTAACACGCTCATCACTAATGAGGTTGCTTCCATTTGGTTTAGCAAATTGTATTTTCATGTTCTTCTCCTTATATTTTAAGATGCTTTGATGTACGACAAATACAACTCAAATGACATTTACCACTGTAATGATAACTTATCTTCTCATCTTGCAATCACTTATATACTATAAAATTACATTATCTCTAGTCGATCTGGGACTTCCAAAACACCTCCCTCATGTCGAGGCATAAACATCTCGTGCGTGGGACTAGACATTAATGGATGGTTCAATAGCGAGTGGAACTATATGCCCAACAAATACAAATCTTGCTAGGATAAGCTTTAAACAATGACTCTGATATCATGTTAAGAAGTGGACTTTAAGTTTATCTCAACCTCACAAAACGAACTTGTAAGGTGGAGTTTGCACTAAATTTTTCTTTCCCCCTTTTCACAATAGTGTTCCAATTCTGGTGATAAAATGTGTCTTTAAAATTTCCTTTATAACCATGTCCATAATCACTATCACGACCATGAAATATAAATCAAAAGTTGCTGGATTCACTTTTTCAAATGAAGCAGAACCAATTGGACAAGTTTCATGATTTTCTATCAAAAACTCATTGCTTTGTTCAACCACAAGAAGACATCAAATAAATTCAAAATATTTGTGAAATCCCTTCTCACGATATTTTGCATGAGTAAATTCGTTGCTCAAATGCTTTATTTATTTCTTTAATGGCATCACCAAGACCCATTGCATCTAAATATATCTCAACATTCAATATCCAATATAAGTAATTCTTCCTCGTAATATATAAGGTCACAAATTCAAAATTTGCAAGGTTTGACATGTTTATAATTAACACATAAAATAATAGTAATAATAATCATAATAATAATACAAAGATGAAGATTGGTAAAGTCAAACCATTCTTAGGACAAAAAAAAATGTAAGATAAAATTATAAATGAAGAAAAGATTAGAAATAGCCTGGATTAAGACATGCAAAACATTGTCCTTAAAGAGAAAATGTTTTACTAGCACTCAGTTGGTTGGAGCATCGTGTTGATAATGTGTTATAAAATAAAGCAAATATTATAGAGAAGAACATAAGGAAGAATAGAGAATGAGAGAATAGGGAACAATTTTTTCGTGTGTCTTATTATTGATAAGAAGAGTCCTATTTATAGATACAACATGTAACCCATAAAGGATACAAATCAAATAGTTAATACAATAATTTACATAAAGAGTAATGAATTATATGAGTATCAATCATATGAATAATTGTATCAAATCAATGGACGACTATTAAGTCATAATATATATATATATATATATATATATATATATATATATATATATATAATGCAATTAGTTTAATTACATTTAGTAAGATTCCTTTAGTAACATTCCAAATTAGTAGAATCACTCTACTAATCTAAAGTATTTCAAATTTGATATTAAGCAAAAAACAATATAGTAAGTAATCTATGTATTACAAGATTCCTTAAGTTACATAATAAAGTTTTAAAACAACACATAAATATATTCTAAATAGAGGAAATATGTAATACATTAAAAAAATATACATATGTGACCACCATCTACTTGTACCACTCCTAAGATATCTCACTGTTGAGAACCCTCACTTGCATTATTCTCACGTATAACATATTATCATTGTAGGTGGATAAACCACAATAGACACAAAAGACAAAGGTGAGTTATTGATAATTTAAAACTTATAAGTTTTAAATAAATAGAGAATATACTATAAATTTAAAAGATAACCACATAGAACTCACACTTCATACAATCAATATTTAAACATAATTCACATAGCTCATTCACACACCAATAATCATAAACACAACTTTTGGATGAAATTTGTGCTTTTTCTTAGAGACCCCTAAACACTTATATATAAGGGGTCCTCTAACACTTGTAAAAAGATGTTGAACATTTTGGAGAAATTAAACACCTTTGTGTATCAACCATTTGTGAGAGCTTCCTCCCTAGGGAGCGAATACTTTTAAGCCTTATCTTGCAAAGCAAGTGGCAGCATACATCCACTTATCTTTAAGATTGTCATGGCTTCTAGTGTGCTTCTTACCTCAATCCATTTCCTTCCTGTCCATTTTATGCTTATTTCCCTTTTGTTGTTTCGGTTTCCAGCTTACTTTGTTCTCGAGATTACTTTGTTTATGCATATTCTATTCTTATTTTCATTTCATTCATATACATCTTAATTCACAGTAAAACATTACCAAGATAGTGAGCACAATCACAAGAAAACTAGCAACCATAATATATCACACTTAGCTCATTCATACATTATCAAAAACCAATCAACCCCAATTCCCATCACATACAACACGACTTTCAGGGCATATAGTTATCAAATTCATGCACCTAAAATCATAACACGAAAATTAGGTTTAGCTCCCCTAACCTGGGATTTTCCTTTGCTTAGAATTTGAATTACGCGTCTTCCCTTGAGCACCAATGTCCCATTATTTGGTTGTGCCCCTTCTGCTAGGGTTTTTTCTACCCTTTCATATTCAGGCCACAACTAACTGTTTAACAAAAAAAAGGTTAAATATGAGTTCACCAAGGTTCGAACCTATACCATGCTCATCATCAAACCAATGCACAACTACTCAAGCAATTTAGGTTTTGTTATAATTCACCTAATTCTATAATCATGTTATCACTCAACATGATCATGCATATTATTAAAAGTTAATAATAAATCAAACAACACATAATTAGCATACATAGGACTTGAACCCCTCAAGTCCTCTCACACAATCAAGTACTCTCAACCATTTGAGCTAGTACTTTTCCATGTCACACAAGTCAGAATTTAATACCATAAAGGCTCCTACTACTCGCTTTTATTAATTAATTAATTATTTAATTAATTAAATTCCACAGGTCTTACAAGTGACGCCTAACGTTGCATCAAATATCTAAACTTCCTCCTTGAGTTTTAATCGAGCAATTTGACTCTTCTTGAGCTATTTCCCCCTTAATAAACTTCACATTTTTTAATATATCAAACTTTTAGCTCAAGAAGTGCCAAATCTAGTCAACCAAATGTCTCATAGAAAAGTTCTTATAAACAGCCAAACTTAGATTTTACAAGATTAAAACACCATTTAATACCTATTGAATCAAACTCACCTATGTTTAATGAAATCCTACAATACTAAATTGATTACACACTCATGACTTCCATTTTATAAACACAATTAATTAATCCTCCAATTACATATATGATTTGTATCTAAATTCATCAATTTAGTTAGTTCAACAAAAATTGACTAATTTTAGACTAGAACATTATTCCACATATTCATCACCCAACTTCCCAACTTAAATATAAAATCCAAAATATAATACAATTTTCTCATTTAGATATTTATTGTGCATCAACCAAATTCAATAAAGTCAGACAACAATTCAACAACTCAAGCATCAATCCAATCAATTTCTTCAAACACGTACAATTACCACTCTAAAATAGATCCATCCACTAATTTCATCATAAATCACCATCATACATATTACAATTCATGAATTCTTAATAATAATTCAATTTAAAACTTGCTACCCTTACCTGTTTAGGAGCAACACCAAGGTCCTTCAATTCTAAGCATCCTAAAACACTAAGATGGGAAAATTTTGCACAAATATGTTGATAAACAATCCGATTATGCCCTACATATCCTAATTGGACAAAGGTTCCTTAGAAACCCCAAACCCCTACATGTAAAAGCAAATTGCCTTACATGCATACAAAATCCCAAACTGACTCTAAAAGGGGTAAAAGGAAAACTTACTCTCTTCAACAATTGGATTAGATAATTGTAGCTTTTGTCGATAGGAGTCCTACGATGTCATTCGATCTTCAAACAAATGAGCATGGTGTGTGAGAGTTTAGAGAGAAGGTGGAGAGAACTTTAGAAAAGTGATTTCTTGAGAGATAACATATTTTAAAATAATGAAACTCGTTTATAACAATACTATTTATACTAAAATATTTTATTATTAAAATAATCAAGTGTCACTATTTGAAAACCACTATTAATCCTGAAATACCATTTGCAAACAACGTGTTTTTGTGTAATATTCAAATTTGATATTATTTTAAAAAGTTGAACTTAATTTTATTTAACATGATGTTGATAATAATATTCATCATAAAAAATGTTTGATTAATTTGTTTTCATCTGTTTTTTCAATTTAGTAATTTTTTGGATGATTTATTTATATTTGTAGTTGTAGTTTACTATCATAAAATACAATTTTTATGTTAGATATTTATGGCTATTTAGGTTAAGTAATAATGTTTCATAAGGACAAGTAAAAACAATTTATATTAAATAAAATGATGTAAATTTAGATAAGCTTTCGTCATAATATATTTGATGTAAATTTATATAAGCTTTCATCAAATCGTGTATGGTTCAATGTAATTTTTTTGCATTTCTTTTTTAAATTTAATTAGTTTTGGTTTAAACTAAGATTTGAAATAAGAAAAAATAACAATGTTAATTTATATATAATGAACTATAATATTATGAGAATCACACTCTTAATAAAAAATAAACTACTAACAAAAAATATTAACTAAAGAATTTCCTTCAATCTCCATATCAAAAGGGCCAAACATGTGAATCGTGGTCTTGCATCACCAATAATAAAATACAAAATAGTAATCACAAAAATGAAAAATTTTGCACATAAAAATATTTGATAAATCTCTATTTAGTATAGATATACCACAATAATTTCAAAATTTCGTGATAAAATGGTCAAAGCATTTGGCTCAATTTTTGACAACTTTTCATTTAGAATTTTTTCAATCCAAGGTTTCTATAAAAAATTATAAACCTTTGAATTTTTCTCAATCACATTTTTGCATTTCAAAATCTATGATTATTCTATCAAATATAAAAAAAAAAAATTCTTATTAGATATATAATAGAATAATTTACCACAGACAATTTGGACAAAAAAATAATTTCTACCTAATTTTAATGATATTTAAGAAAAATGTGTGAATAGTTAAAACATCATAAAAAAAATAGATATAAAAAAATTTTAGGATATGGAAAGCAAAACATTTAACAACAACAAATTAAAAACAAAAAATCAATGGTGACATTCATGCACTATCGTGATTGAGATCTCCACAAATAACCGTGGTTGGATTTCAATAGTATAGTAGAGATACAACCACATACCTTAATGATACACGTAGACCCACAAAACACCAATGCAAATGAAAAAAGTGTCCATCACCACGAAGCGCTAGCAACCATCGATTAAAACCACAAAAATGACCTTCAAAACCTCCACAAACACCCACACAACGACATCATTGTCATTTTGTCCTAAAGAAAGAAATGAGAAGGGAAAGGAGATAAATTGCAAGGAAGAAGAAGCTAAAAGCTCTAATTTAAATAGTTTAATGTCAGACTATTAAAGTCTAACATAAAACTTGACACTTAAGTAGGACTAACACACATTCTGATGTTAATGTTGAGTTTTACGTCAAACTCTAACAACCCGACATAAATAAGTTCTAGTTATTTACAAAAATACCACCATATATTTTTTCATCATTTTTCTTACCTAAATTGTGTAACAGAAAAGACTAATTTTATATTAATAATTAGACTTCTTTAAAAGAAATGTTTAAAATAATATGTATTAAGATGTAATAGATAATATCACTTTAAACTTTTTTTTTCAAAGAGAAATGCACAAATTAAGAGGTCAATTTAAACAAACAACATAATTAAGGAGAAGATAAAGAACATATATATTTTATTACGGTTCGTCTTCACATGAGATTACATCTACTTCTTGATTAACCACTAATAACTTTAAAAATATGAGTATTCTTTGAGACCTCTCATGACTACACCATGACTATTTTTTACTTAGCTTTTTTAAGTTAGCCAAGTCTTGAATTAAACACAATTTGGTATAGATATGTCACCATATGTTCTACTGCTATATATCTTTCCTAGTGTAGGCACACTATCATTAGGCACTCTTCTCAACATAAAATCAATATCACCCACTCTATTCTAAGGTGTTGACGAGACTTTCCAACAAATGTTCTACTATCTGTAAGAGCCAAGAAATTTAATTAATTAAATAAATTAATAATTAATAAATGCGAGTAATGGGAGCCTTTAGGGCATTTAATTCTGATATGTATGATGTGGAAAAGTACTAGCTCAAATGGTTAAGAGTACTTGATTGTGTGAGAGGACTTGGGTTTGAGTCCTATACATGCCAATTATGTGTTATTTAATTTATTATTATTTTAATAATGTGTTGAATCATGATGAGTGATAATATAATCCTATATTTATAGGAATTATCATGAAATATGAATTGGTTGAATGGTTGTGCACCGAGTTAACATTGGCATGGTTATGAGTTCAAATCTTGGAAAAACTAAATTAAACTTTATTTTTGCCAAAATTCTTTTTGGCATGAATGGGAAAGGGCAAAGAAAACCCTAGCCGCTAGAAGGGGGTAGCCAAGGGGCTGGAAAATCACCATTGAATGACAATTAAACTTAGTTTTAATGGTATTGAGTGAAGCAAGGATCTGAATTGGGATAGAGCCAAGGGAGGTCATTGGTGATCAAGAAGAAACTCACAAAAGTCCATTTTTAAGCAAAGGAAACTAGGTTAGGGGAGTTGAACCACGTTAATTTTATGTCTTTGATTAATTGTATGATGTATAGCCTGAATATGCATGATGTTTCTCTGCCATTGCTTGAATTTCGCATTTTTGGAAATTTTCAAAAAACTGCCTGGCGGGTCATTCGTAACTGCCAGGCGACACATGCACTTTTAGCTTGGTTTTCTAGGTTCCTGATAGGAATCGCCTGGCAGCATGAACGGGCTGCCAGGCGATGCAAGCTCGTAACCCAGTTTCTGGATTGCTTCTAATGCAGTGCCTAGCGGTGATGAACACCCGCCAAGCGACGTGAACCTGTTCCCCCAGGTTTGGTGTTTTACGTGATCTGAGATGATTCCGATTAGGAGAAACAAAGGTCCTAATCGTTTGTGAATGATTAGGTGTCATATGTCATTAAATTTCGTGTAGTTGGGGGATAATTTGGATGAAATTAGTATGAACATCATTTTAGGGTTGATGATTTGGGATTGTTATGTTAGCACCAATTTAAGTGGAAAATGCTAATGGGATTTCATATATTGGAAGTTTTAGGAATGAATCGTGAACCTAAATACGCAAGTATAGCCTATTGAGTCGTAAAATCGAGTGGAATCAGAATTGTTGGGATTGATCAAGGTTCGTAGGTGCACGAAGAGGTTTGGGTCCCTGGATGGCGACATCCATTTTGCCGCCAAGCGCCATACCAGAGCAAGGGCATGCGTGTGTTTGATGCACATGAGAGATTGGGAAGCTTAGCATGAGTCATTGGAGTATTAAAAGAGAATTTTTGGATATGTTGGATGTGAATTAAAAGTGTAAGAAATGAGTGACATAAGGTTATACAATAATACTAAGCTATGATTGTATTGGACAGGTTAGGGCACTATAATAGGAAGTTTCATGATTTTTGGTTCTGGTGGGAAGGTAGACTGAAATGTTAGGATGGTAAAGTTAAGTGGATTGGCCCAAATGGGGAGTGGGTGTAAAGATTGTTAGGCATGATTGTTGTGACATGTGAAGTTGGATGAAGACTTAGTTAATATCTGGATAAATAATAGAGCATAAAGGGCATGCGGTTAACAATGGCATATTGGGACTTAGACATGTTGAACTTAAACCGTTTATTTTGGTTAACTTATGTTGGTGAACCTAAAAGGAATTAAGAACCTTGGTAACAAGTTAATCAATGAGAGCCGAGGTAATTAACTTGGTGAATTTTACTACGAGTGTTGGTGCTAAGTTTAGAGTTGCAATCTGCTTTGTGTGCCTATAAACTAGTAAAGCGAAATTACTGGTGTAGTGCCTAGCGGCAAGGATTGGACCACCAGGCGATAGCTGCAAATCAGTGGGCACATAGATGCTTGGCGCTTGGCGGTACGTGTCCCCCGCCAGGCGGTCTGGAAGCGCATTGCGCCTAGCGACTTGTGGGTTGCGCTAGGCGATACTGTTAAGGCAAAGGTGTTTTGCTCGCTTAAGATGTGCATGGTCTACAAGGCTTTGGCGATATCTCAAAGGTCGGCTTGCTGGTGTTCCTTGAGTTGTGGCTCGGAATGTATCCTTGAGTTATTGCTCGGGATAGGGGTTAAACATGTGGCATTCCTTGAGTTGTGGCTCGGAATGACATCTCTTGAGTTGTGGCTCGGGATGGCGGATGAACACAAAGAACTCTTGAGTTGTGGCTCGGGTTGGCGAGTGTTGCCGATGTGAGTGTGCACGTTGTGGTGTGTACGAAGGGTCCAATTAGATTACCCTCCTCAGTATTAAACTGAAAAGTTTGGTAGTCTTGGGACTTTACGAATGTTATTCATATTGGGAACTCCACCTAGCGTTACGAAGTGTGGTATGTAGCATGGTTTCCCGCACGTGCTCTACCAGTTGTGGCTGGTAGGTGTGGCAACAAGACATCTTGAGATACTCATCAGAAGACGTAGAACACGGTTGACATGGTAGCGACCATGTGGTATGGAATCAAAGGATGGATTTCCTTTGGTGTGTTTGTGATATATGTATATACTTGTATATATACTTATTTTATTGTTAGCTCACCCTATCTGCTTGTGTTTGGCGATGATCGTGTGCGCGGTACACGTGAGCAGATGATGTTGCAGGTGGATCTGGTAAGGCATAGAGCCAGAGTGGGGCTAGTATGGGAGAAAGATGTTTTATCAGAATTTTAATGTTTTATGGTTTTAGAATAAATTTTTAAACATTACGCGACGATTATGTTTTAATCGATTTTATGATTTTGGATTTAGTATATTTGACTATGTAATAAAGTTTTAAATTTCCCGCATTTTAGGGAAATGAGGTTTCATTAATTGACCCGCATTTACTATTTCTTTATTTCATTATTTAAATCCGTAATATCTTATGGGGATGTTACACTATCAGACTAATGTTTATCATTTCTCTTAGGTGTAAACTTATTTCATGCTCCAGTGATATTTTCTTGCATATACATTTGCACTCAACAATTCTCTTACTTTAAAGTGGTCTTTCCAGCTCTTGAGTGGCATTCTTCTACAACGACTTCGTCTTTCTATACATGACTAGAATCCACTTATCTTGGAAGATTTTATAAAAATAGTTTCATTAAGCTAAAATTTGGAACATCTAGCGACCCAAATACTGGGAGAGGCTCACTCAATGAGACTTGGCTCACCTAATGACCAAACCTCTCTAAGCTCATAGGTCTTTCACAAAACTAATTTTTCTTAGTGAGAGATAGACTCACCTAGCAAGCCAAAACATTAGGATTCCTATTTAAAGGCTTGTCCAGTGAGCAATTATGGGCTTTTTAGATTTTAAAAAATTGAATTGCACACAACGAGAGGATAGCTCGCTAATGAGTCCAGAAAATTCAACCTAAAGACATAGCAGTTGCTCAAATTGGCTTGGATTGACTTTTTGTCTTCATTTCTTCTACGATAATTGGTATACTTAATCCAAATAAGATCAATTCTAAACAATTTGATCCAATTGACAATAAATTTGACTATGAAAGATTGAACATATCAAACTCAAGTCTAAACATATTAAATTAAATCAAAGACATAAGATGTGTATCAAATCCAACAATTTATGATGATTTCACTTCTAAATTCAGATTCTCTAACTCGTAGTATTATAAAAATTAAACTAAACTCCCTTACCTGAATCAAGCTTCTTGATTCTAAAAGAGCTCCAAGAGCTTCCACTCTCATAGGATATAATATTTGTACATATAAAACTCAAATCAACTATCTAAACATTCCTTAACAATTATGGACAAATAGAGATTCATCTCGAGTCTAAATGAATTACATGTAAGGATCAACCTACTCATGCATGCAAAACTTTCAAAAACTTATTCAAGAAAATTCTAATTGACTAGCATCATTGTACTTTAAATCAAACTCTCTATATGATAGACTTTAATCTTTAAAGAGATAAACTTAGAGAGAAGTTAGAGAAAAAAAAGGAAATAGTTTTAGAAAGATGATGATTTCTTTTAAAATAAAACTTGAATAATCAATTTTTCTATTTATAAGTTTTATATTTTAACAATAATATCTTCAAATTTTATAATTAACCGACACTTCTACTCATAGCTATTTCGTAGCTCCTTACATATTTAATCACATTATTTACAATAAATATTATACTATTTATAAATTAATTATTTTATAATTATAAAATAAAAACCATTTTAATACACACTTTTTGTCTTCTATTTTCCTAAAATTTAATATTTTAAAGCAATACTCTTTCTCATTTATTTTTAAGCTTTATTTGTCAAGAAGTAATTTTTGTCAAAATAGTTCCATTCAAAAAAAATTAATTGCCTAATTTATTACTTAATTATAATTATTTCAAATTTTAATGGAGATTGCATTTGTAGCTGTTCTATCGTGTATATACTTTTCTTATCATTCTAATCCTTTTCTTTATAATATAATTAATTTGATTAATTATTGTTATAAAAAATATTTTTTATATATATATATATATATATATATATAATTTTAATAATTACTATAATAATTAATTTTTGAAATACACATTTTTTTTTATAAAAAGAGCAGAAAAAAACATGTATGTGTGCATGTTTCCACCAGAATAAAATGATAATAAATTATATACACTAAAAAACAATTATAAAATAATCGTTATTAATAATTTTAGATAAAAAAATTAAAAATAAAATTAAGTCCTTTCATTTTTTTAAAACTATTTTAACAATATGTCAACACAATTGTTGAATTAAATAACAAAAAATAAAATATACAATGATAAAAAAAAAACAGAAGAAATTTGATAAAACTTACAAATCGATAATAATGGAGTTGTAAACTTCAGTATTCAACCTTAAAATACAAATTAACTACGTTAATATATCATTGTTAAGTTTATTATTACATGCATACTTCACTTTTTAAAACAAGAATTTTAATCAATTATAATTTGTATTATTTTAAAATATACTTACTAATGTATTCTTTTCTGAAAAAAAAAAAGTAGGAATTCGAAAACAAATCCATATATACTATTGGCAGATATATCAAACTCCAAAATTAAAAGGTATATACCTTATTAGAACAAAGATGAACTAGATAGTTTTTTCAAATTGAACATTGAGCTGTTTAGAGGAAAGGTGAATGCGACATCTCCTTGTCATTGTCCAAGGATCTGTGACTCTATTTATTATTTAAGGAATGGTCCCCACTTATCAGATATTAAATCACTTCCTAAAGGAAAAATCAAACCTTTTTTTTGTTAATTATGGGTTACTAAGTTTCATAATGCAGACATTACCCTCACAAAATCATCATTATGGAAAAACCAACCCTTTCTTAACCCCACACATGGCAATGCTAAGGTCATTAAATTGGATGTAACTTCAATTATGAACAGGTAATGTTTTGTAATGAGTCTTTGTATGTTTCATCACGTCCCTATAAATTGACATATGTTTTCTTATTTGTGTAGAATGGGGAGAATAAATATTCGTCGTTTCTAAATTTGACATATGCTTATTTATTTGTAATTTTAAAATACATTTTTGTCCCAATTTTCATCAAGTTTTATTAAATAAGTTCTAATTTTGGTTTTGTATTCAAATATGTTTCAATTTTCGTCAATTTTGTCCAATTGGATCCTTTTTTGCTAACACCGTTTAAATCATTAACGGCCATGAACAGTGACTGTCACGTGTCACTTCTTGATTTTTTTGGATTTTATTTTTATTTTTTTTATTTTTTTAAATGTCCACGTGTCAACCCAGTAGCGTGTCATGTATCAAAGTCAATGTTCTATATTCAATTGGTCCCTATATTTGTTATTTTTGTTCAATTTAGTCCCAATTTTATTTAAAATTGACCAATTTTGTCTCTATCGAAGATGTGACCAAATTTAATTTTTATATCAAAGTTATAATGATGTGAATTTTAATATATTATATAAAAATATTTAATAAAAAAAGTGAATTTTAATATAAAAATTAAAATTTTAAAATATTAAAAAAATTTAAAAAAATTCAAAAAAAAATTCAAAAAAATTCAAAAAAGAAAAAAACCATGAAGTGACACGTGGTAGTCACTGTTCATGGTCATTAATAATCTAAATGATGTTAGCAAAAAAGGACCCAATTGAACAAAATTGACGAAAATTAGGACCTATTTGAACATAAAACCAAAATTAGGACTTATTTGACAAAACTTGATCAAAATTGAGACCAAAAAGATATTTTAACCTTCTTAAAATTTGCACATTGACTAAGTATATTTTTTTATCTATAATATAACGACAATTTATACGTAAGGAAAGTGATATGTGACATATAAGTAATAAGTAATAAATACATTTAATCACACTATAATAATAAGATAATTAAACAAAGGATAAATTGGATATTATATACCATCAAACTCATTAACACCATTGTCATCACAATTAAAGTGATAAATTTTGTACTCATGAAAATATTAGTAGATAAGAACAACTCGGTACATATTTATACTAAAAGACGTTCACGTTAAAGATAGATGATATTGCCATTAGTGATAGAAAACAAATGTCAGGCTAACCTAAATCAAGATGGAGTGAATTAATTTTAAAAACTTTTTGAAAAGATTTACCCATTCTTCAAGTTCTTTGAAAAATTGTTTAAATTAGAAAACTATAGGTAAATGATTTAGGAATCAAAATTGATAAACATTGGCAATCAATAAGATAAAAAAGTGATATGAATTGCATCATGACCCAATTGGAGAAATACTAATATACCAATTTGTTGCAGTTTCTTTTATTTAAATAAAGACCCAATGCTTTGTAAAATTGGCTGACCAAATTGTATCTTGGCTTAACCAATTAATGGCCTTTAGTTTTGCTTTAGTTTCAAGTTGTAATAAAGGTCTATTTGACAACTAAATAACCAACCATTGGAAGACTAAAAGGACCTTTGCTGAATGCTTGTGGGTGACTTTTGGTTGCCTTAATTTCAGTTACGATCAACCATTAAGTAGTGGACCATTATTAGCTCTAGTGAGATATAATGACAATTAATGGGTCTTTTGTAATTTTAATGGTTAAAGCTCCTATATAAGCTAAACCATTTTTTATCAATGAAGTCAAGTTAAGTTTTGTTCAGAAATTCTCTTTTCCTATCTAATATTGAGAGTGATTCTCCTAGTTCTTGAGTGATTCAAGAACCCTTGGCTATATCAAAGGATTTTCCATCCTTTGTGTGTTGCCTCCTTTGGAAAGAGTGATTCTTTCCTTCCACTTTTATATTCACCTCTCATTTCTTTATTCTTCACCCAATTTTCAGAAAAAAAAACCCAATTCTGCCCAAAAATATCTCATGGTCATAATTGGTTTTAACCCTAAAGATACTAAGTTAGCCCTTGTGCAATGGGATTCACATCATTTGGTATCAGAGCTTGGCTCTAGGTTTGGAATAGTAATGGAAGTTTACTATACAAAGTGTTTAATCGAAGGCTACCCATGTTTAGTTGCATACAATTACGAAGCGACAACAATGTTGTGAGCCAAAGATTGGTGGAGAAACTCTAGTTACCGACAAGTGTTCATCCAAGTCAAGCACAAATCAAATTCAATACAGGGCAATGTGTGAAAGAAGTATATTGTGGTATCGCTCCCATGAACTCTTGTCATCTTCTTTTGGGATGGTCATGACTTCGATTTATAACACTCAATATTGATGAACGTTCGCTTTATTTGAGGCATAAGGGACACAAAATTAAGTTGAAGTTTATGACACCAAGACAAGTCAGTAAGGATCAACATAGGCTGAAGTAGAAAATAGAAAATAGAAGAATAGAAAAAGAACTCAATAGATAGTGAAGAAAGAAGGGAAAATGAAGAAAAAGAAAAGGAAGTAGAGAAAAAAAGGATGGAAAATTTATTTGTCAATGATTTTTCTTCTAGAGTTTGTGATGTCATTTTACAAAAACAAAAGGATAGGCATGATAATGCAATACACCAACAAAAGGATAGGCATGATAACTTGTTCATAGTTCTTTATTATGCATCCAGTCTGCTGATGAAAAACAAAGTCTTCAAACACAATGCATGGAGTTATTTGTTGTTACATATAAAGTTGGGGTAGTATTGGCAAGAGAGGTGTTCCATGGATTGCAACCATTGGAAATGAACATATGTGAATTTATTCAATTTATGTTTGACCCTGGAGGAAGAGAATTAGTTTCAAGTTGTGGAAAAATAAAGTCCTTCACAAGGACATAATAAACTTATATTAAAACTAGAAGAAAAATAAAGCCTTAAGATTCAGAACGAATCTTCTCGAAGAAGGATAGTATGATATGAATCACATCATGGCCTAATTGGAGAAGGACTAATATACCAATTTGCTGCAATTTCATTTATTTAAATAAGAGCCCAATGCTTTGTAAAATTGGCTGACAAAATTGTGTCTTGGCTTAACCAATTAATGAGCTTTAGTTTTGCTTTATTTTCAAGTTGTAATAAAGGCCTATTTGACAAATAAAGAACCAGCCTTTGGAAGACCAAGAGGACCTTTGTTGAATGCTTGTGGATGACTTTTGGTTGCCTTAATTTCAGTTACAATCAGCCATTAAGTAGTGGACCATTATTAGCTCTAGTGGGATATAATGGCAATTAATGGGTCTTTTGTAATCCTAATGGTTAAAGCTTCTATATAAGCTTTTGCAATTAATGGGTCACACAAGAACTTATATGATTCAGATCATCATTGATCCTATATCCAGTCATAACTATTCAACCTTGAATAATTGGAACACGCTATCTTTATATGTTTACACAAGCACTCATCAAAAGCTAAACGTACACAAGACAACAAACAACATAAGATTGTCTCTTGAATGCAATCAAGATGATATGTCCTACCTTTAAATCACACCAAAAAGAAACAAATCCAATCAAATCTTGACCACCAAAAAGCACAACACAACCTTTGATAATCCTTTTACAATCTTGAAAACACTCTTTTTAACAATTAAAATGGCTAAAAAAGATCTCATATGAATGTTGTAAAATTTCTTTATCAGAGTATATTAAATGTATGATTGGAGGCATCTTCTTATTCTTAATTCTTAAACAACCACTAATTGTTTCGTTAATCATCTCCAGTTTAGGTTAAACAACTTTCCGAATTTTATTTAAGATTTTCATAGCCATTGCAGTTTCACCCTCCAACTCCATTCCACAGTGTTGGAAAACATTTGACAAAAAAATAGTAAAAGGATAATGATAAGTAAAAAAAAATCATTTTGCCTTGATAATGACATTAGAGAAGATAGTAGGTGGATGCAATTGAATACCATTTCTCAATGCATATATCAAAACCATATCATATCAAAAAGTTGAGCATGGTTGGTTCCCCTTAGGAGCCAACACCAAATCAATAATAAAGGCTAGAAGCTTTTCATTCATCTTCTCAATATTTCAAGATACACAAAAAATCTATTGAAGTTTTCCATCTTAGAGATGGAATCTCCTTCAATTTTTAGGTTAATAACATTTCAATAAAACCACATATATGATTTTTCATTTCATCTCTACACTTTAGCCATTGATTTCTCAATAGTTCTTGAAAAGTAAAACCTTATGCTTTGAAGTAGTCCAAAAGAATATATGTGTAATCTTTTCTCGTACTCCAAAAACTTTTGAACTCTACCCTTGAATCCTCATCATTGAACCACCCTTCATGTGATGTAAGGGTATGTCAGCTGTTGAAGCTTTCCCTTTCTTAGATGTTGTTCTCTTAATCTTTCTAGGTTGAGAAGAGAAATTCATTTGCGTATTAAAATAAGAGATGATAGTGGTGGGTGCAAGGACAATAATATTAATAACTCAAATAAGTAATAATACACTTAAGAGCAAGCAATCGATTGAATCACCAAATAATTAACTACAAATAATTGTTATGTTTAATAACATATTGAATCACCAAATAATTAACTATACTACAACAAATCAAACAAAACAATTTTCAATAACCAATCTATATGTACATTGAAGTTGAGTATTGGATTCAATTATATACTTTTCTAATATCTAGTATAACACACAACTAATGCAATCAATCAACAACACATTTACAAAATAAAAAATTCTAATTAAGAATAATGTCACATTGATCAATTATGTAAGACCTTCTTGTTCATTCACTCTTTTTCAATGCCTTTGAAAAATAGATAAATCCAATCTGATAAGGTCCTCAATACGAATTTGGGTAGTAAGATCCCTGAAATATATGATGTTTTAAATAGGAATAATGAAAAAAAGTGAAAGGTCTGAGAAAAAGCTGCATTGGACGATTGGGAAGTAGATAATATGGACATTAGACGACTGAAAAGTACAAAACATCAACATTAGATGACTTTGAAGTAGATAATATGATCATTAGACGATTGGAAAAGTAGACAATATGAGCATTAAATGACTAGAGAGTAAATGATATGAACATTAGACGAGCCTAGAATTTGGAGGGACTAAACAATATAAGTATTAGATGACACGAACAATAAAAGCATTAGATGTGATAGCGTACATGATATAAGCATTAGACGACCTAACATTTGGAGGAGTAGGCAAGGTGGGCATTAGACGACCCTAGCATATGGGGAGTAGACGAGGTTGGCATTAGATGACCCTAGCATTTGAGGCAGTGGACGAGGTGATCATTGGACGATCATAATATCTGGGGAGTAAACGATGTGGGTATTATACAACCCTAGTAAATTGGGGAGTAGGCAATATGGACATTAGACGACATGAGTATGAGAGGGACTAGACGACATCAATATTATATGATACAAGCAATAAAAGCATTAGATAATATTGTTCGGCAGAGACAACTAAATCATTATCCCGACATAACAAATTTTATTGTGAAAAAGATTATCTTTTCAAAGGTTTATCAAAGAAAGTACTAGGAATATATCTTATGGAAATTGTTATTATAGGAAGGTTTCATAAATGATAAGATGAAAATATTGATATATGAATTGAATGTTGTTATCTTTCAAAAGAATTTTCTTAGAAATATAAGAATTGATGATACATGTATTGTTTTAAAGATTGTAAAAGATTCTAGAGTGCATGGTAACTATGAGTAATTTATCTTGAAGTAAGTTTTTCCTAAATATATTACAAAGATTATATTGTTAAGAGATGAGATTTTATTTGAGAGATTTAAGTAAATTTTCCTAAGAATTGGTAACAAAAAGATACAGAAAGATATACGTGATATTTTTGCAAGGGTGCTTATTAAAATAATTATGGGGCATTCCTTAAGAGTATCTAGGGTTTTCTAAGGAGGAGAGAGGTCTATATATATACATACAAAATGAATGAATGAGTGTTATGCTTGGTGAGAAAGAACGTGGTTGAGTAGATTTGAAGGAAAAGTAAAGAGTAAGATTCAAACATAGTGAAAAGCTATGAGGTTTTATGTGTTAAACCCAGGTGAGGGAAGTTAATATTTCATGTGATTGTGGGATGAGTATCTCTATGCATTGTCATGTTTTATGTTAATGAATTGAAGATATACTATGAGCATGTCTCCATGAATTCTCTTATACGAGTGGGAGCATATCTCCATGAGTACTTTTGTTATATTGTGCTTAAACTCATTGAACACACATTAGTTAAACAAAGACATATATTCATAATAAAGAACATAGGTCATTAAATAGTTATTATGAGTCTAATGCTTCTTTGATCTAGCTAACCTTCATTTGTGTCCAGTGATTGTCCAAGAGTAACATCTAATCATTCATAACTATACTAGATCAATATCTTACTGATTACTGTAAGACCCATGAAATTTAAATAATTAAATAAATATGGGTAAGGGAGCCTTTATAGCATTTAATGGAGATTGTTATGACGTGGAAAAGTACTAGCTCAAATGGTTGAGAGTACTTAGTTAAATTGAGAGGACTTAGGTTTGCGTACTATGTATGTCATTTATGTGTTATTTAATTGTTATTATTTTATTTATATGCATGATCATGTTGAGTGATAATAAAATCTTAGAATTATAAGAATTATCACAAAACATGAATTGGTTAAATGGTTGTGCATTGATTGGACATTTGCATGGTTATGAGTTAAAACCTTGGTAGCTTCACATTAAACTTTATTTTTGCTAGAATTAGTTTTGGCATGAATATGAAAAGCCAGAAACCTAGCAGCCAAGGGAGGGATGGAAAACCATCATAAGACAACCATTGAATGACCATTAATCTAATTTAAATGCCAAAATTCGTTTTAGGAACATTAACCTTCATTAACACCTAATTAAGTTACCAATTGAGGGAAAAAGGGAGGGTTTTTGGAGCTGCCAAAGGAGAGGTTTCCAAGGGGAGAGTATTCTGGGTTTTTTTTTTGTAGAGGATAGCAAGGATTGGAAGCAAGCTTGGAAGGAGAAAAAGGCTAGATTGTGTTGTGGTGCACGAGAGCTTGAAAAAATATTCCAAAACTAAGCAAAGGAATCCAGGTTAGGGGAGCTATAACTCGTTAGTCTTGCGTTTTAAATTTAATTGCTTTATGAATGGCATGTATATGTATGAATAATGGTTGTCACATTTGAAATTCTGGGTTTCTATAAATTTTCCAGAAATCGTCTGGCGAGCATTCAAAGTCGTCACGCGACTCATACCAATTTTGAGCATTTCCTGGGTTCCTACAAGGAATCGCCTGGCGATGAGCTAGGAGCTGCCAGGCGACGCGTTACTTATCACCCAGTTCTGGGTTTCTCTAATGAAGGTTCTGGCGGTAGTAACTGACCCGCCAGGCGACGCGAGCATCATTGCTCAATTTTGATGAAATTGGGGTTCCGGGTTGAGTTGATTGAGGAAAACAACCTTTTTAAACGTTAATTGATCAGTGGATGTTCGTGTAAATGGAATTACATGGGATTGGAGATGAAAGTCGATAAAATTGATATGAACTTTAGTTAGAGTTGAAATCCTTGGGGTTGAATGTTATGAGAATAATTAGGGTTTGAACTAATTCGAAAAATTGATAATGGATGCACTGAGGATGCGAACCATTATAATTAGAAGCTGGATTGCGTGAGAATTGATGGAAATTCGCATGCTAGAGGAAACTGGGAAAAGTTGAGGTTCGCAAGCGCAAGGGAAGAGCTGTTGGATTCTTGGAACTGCATGAACCGCCTAACGGCACCCAATTGGCCGCCAGACGCCATACCAGAGATGTGTGGTGTTCTGATTCACGAAAAACGTTGTTTTTTCGTATTTTCGTGGAACAGGAACCGCCCGACGCTGGCTCTGTACCAACAGGCGCAGTGTTCCTGATTGTTGGGCACTAGGCGCCACAATTTTTTCTAGTTTGAGCAGTTTTCATAAAACTACATTTCTCGGTTCGTTAACCGTTCGATTTAAGTGAAATTTTTACAGATAGTCCATAACATGTAGTACTTTACTTTGAACGGTGGAGATTTGATTAGGAGGTCATTAGCTAGAGATATATGTTACTCAATATTGCTGATTTTGGAGTCTTTAAAACACATGAATAAGCTCTTGATAATTTCAAGTAACTTCTAATGAAGCATGATTGGGTTATGTGGTAAGTCTCAATCAATTTGAATGTCCTTTTGGGTTAGTCACATGTGGAGAATTGTTTATTGGTAAATGCATGTGTGTCAATATTAATTTGCATTGGTGCGTAGGATCATGTGTTTAAATTGTTAGAGTGTTGCTGCTTATAATTGTTTGAGCATGTGTTATTCATAAGTTAGAATTGAATGCTAGCATGGTTTTAAAGGGGGAATATCTATATGAAATGTGAATGGATTGATTTTACTTTGTTCTGGGTGCTTAAAAACCAGTATTACGCAAGTACTGGTGTAGCACCTGGCAGTGCTGTTTGACCGTCAGGCGATATCTACGAAACCAGTAGAGAATTGAAGCGTGTGGCGCTTGGCGATAAGGGTTGTCCCGCCAGGCGATACTTGTAGAAACAGTAGCATCAGAGGCGCTTGGCGCCTGGCGACATGTGTCCCTCGCCAGGCGGTCTGGAAGCCTTTTGCGCTTGGCAACTCGTGTGGAGCGCCAGGCGATTTTTGATGAAGCAGACATTGTGTTTTGTTTGCTTTGTATGTGCGTGGTGTACAAGAATTTTGGAGATATCTCAAGGGTCAGATGCTGGAGTATTCCTGGAGTTGTGGCTCGGAATAACGAGTGTTCCCACATGTGTTCTACAAGTGGTGGCTTGTAGGTTGACAACGACGATAGCTTGAGATTATGAACCAAAGACGTAGAACATGGATTACATGGTTGTGGTCATATGTTATGAAACCAAAGGATGGAATTCTTTTGGTGTAAT